>Ga0302250_1000025_pt1 | contig 326847 bp, 243 predicted proteins | sample AAG_RA_Asp_MG_FD_193536 | JGI IMG/M metagenome (GOLD analysis project Ga0302250, IMG submission 193536) | Enriched activated sludge microbial communities from anaerobic digester in WTTP, New Holstein, Wisconsin, United States - AAG_RA_Asp | ecosystem: Engineered > Bioreactor > Anaerobic >... | reverse complement strand
GATTCAGTATCTATAAGTTGAAATTGCCAAAAAAAAATAGACAATTATGAATACCAAATCAAAAAAATAAATGTTAAGTCAATTTAGTATTAACCCAAAATCTGTAAACAAAATTCAGGACGAGTCAACATTTGGACATTTGGACATTTGGACATTTGAGCATTTGAAAAGAAAAGAATGAAGTATCGATGCGGACTAAAGAGTGTTCCCGGTAATTGTAAATATCGCTGTCAGCACTAAAGATATGGCTTATGTTTAAATATTTAACGACTTATTGCAAACTAACTAATCCTGAATGATGAATGCTTCAGTTTTTCAGGCAGCGTACCGAGTAACCATACATTTTATAAAATACGGCCAGGTAAAATTTGGCATTGTTGTAATCCAGTCTTATAGCCCAGCAACTCGTAGCATCATATGACGTTGAATATGCCCAATATCCGTAATATCTTAAATTGTCGGTTGAACCGTCGGAATCGCGTGATCCGCCCGGAAGACCGGTGAACCCGCTGCTGTTGGTGGCGCCGGTATTGGGTGAAATCCAGTGTGTGGTACCGGTTTCTTTCATTTTACCGCCGGCATCGGTTTCAACCTGTCCTACGGAAGAGCAATTCAGCGCCGGGTCGAGATAAACCGTAAGCGTACACCATTCATCCTTAGTTGGAAAATGCCATCCATCAGGGCAAATGCCCTGTACGCCGGGAGTGGTACTGTACTGCATGATTTCAGGCCACTGGTACAATCCGCCGTAAGCATCACAATTGGATTCGGAGTTGGTGTAACAATATTTTTCAATAACGCTGTTATTGGTTTGATTGGCAGTGGAAGCAATCCGGGTTCCGATGTTCAGGTTCTGAGCCATCCAGCACTGGTTTCCAATGAGTACCGTGTTATACACCTTACCATCCCTGGTATCGGTAAAACTCTGGCCGCAGTTCCAGCCTGATGAAAAACTGATCTGAACTTCATCCCAGCCCAGACACCCTTCATCCGAAAAAAGCCGCCACTCCAGAATGTACGAATTTCCGGCAATACCGGTGAACTGGCTTTGCGGATTCCCGGGTTCGGCAATGAGTCCACCGGTTCCGTTCAATATATTCCAAACTCCGTATCCCCCTTCAGGAGGCTGATTTCCCTCTAAAACTGTAACATTGCCCGGCACATTATACTGGTCGGCGCCGGCCTCGGCGGTTAATCCGGAAGTAAACCATATTGCCAGCGTATCCGCATTGTTAAAATTGCATGGATAAATTCCGTTGGCAGCCAATACGAGGTGAACCGATCCCTGCAGCCAGTCATCTGCAGCCGGATAGTATACCGGATCAATTTCATAAGCATTTGAAAATGAACCATAGCCGTCATAAGTATACCAGTGAAACTGATTGCAATATTGCACATATGCTTCGCTGATTGCCACCTGGGGTCCCTGGCAAATTGTAATATCCGGTCCGGCAAACACTTCCACCAGAGGAGCCAGAGTCAGTGTCATCGCATCCGTGGCTGAAGCTGAAGGGCATGATTCCGGTGAAAAGGCTGTTAAAGTAAGAACTGCGGATTGATTCAGGATATCGTCCGGGCCCGGGGTATAAACCGGATTAATGATGGCCGGATTGGAAAAAGTTCCATCGCCTGCCGTCGACCATAAAACATCCGTAATTCCGGCTCCGCCTGTGGCTCCCGATATCTGAAAAACGCCGGTTTCACAAACAGACGCATCGGCACCTGCAAAAGGCGCCGGAGGATCACAGTCCAGGGTCATAAAACTCCAGATTTCCCCTTCGGTGGAATTGCCATGCTGATCGGAAGCCACAATTTTCCAGTAATAAGTTTGCCCTGTCAGGAGATTGGGAACCGGATAGGAATTGTCTGTAAGAAACGACTGGAAAATGGGAGGCGGGTACTCCGTACCAAAATAAAGATCATATACCAGCGATTCATTCTCAGGATCGGAACAATTCCATTGAAGCAACACATTCAGGCTGATATCCTGCGCATTATCCGGAGGCCAGATATTTACCGGCAATGACGGGGGTTGATTGGATACGGGGGTTCCGCAGGCTTCATACCAGATATCTCCCATAAAATAATTCAGACAGCGGGTAGCCGAGTTGTAAATCTGCATACCCTGGGGCGGATTTTGAATGGCATCGCGCTCTTCGGGGGTGAGTATCATGATACCGCCGCTCTGACCGGAGTACAAGGCATAAGGAACGCTGAGCAGCTGAGTAACCCCCATTACCGTAAACTGACCATTTCCGGTAATATCAATGGCGGTTTCGAGAAAGTAGCTGGTAAGACCCCAGGGAATTGATCCGAAGTTGCCGGTTACAACGATACCATATCCTATGGCAAGGTTGATCAAACCCAATGAACTGGTGACGGAAGTATGGGTTTCGGCGTAAACTACCGGCCCGTCAGAAGCGCCGCTTCGGATAGACATCCTGATTTCAACCGGTGTGTCGGGTATTATCTGGCCTTCGTTATCACGGATAACCGTTTGATAGCTGATGGCCTGAGGATGCTGAGCCCAAACCGGAGTCAGCAACAGAAATATAACGATAAGAAGTATAGACCCTTTCATGACCAAAAGATTTAGCCCCTAAAGTTAGTAAAAATACCAACAAAACATCCTATTATATCTTCACCACGATATCTGAGTGCTGCACATCTTATCCCTGGGCACAGCGTATCACAAAAAACAATATTACAGTGCCTTGCACCTTATGAAAATTCAATGGTTCGCCATTCCTACAATTATTTGGCTACTCTGTAGCCGGCGAACCGTGTTAAGTTTCCAACCCTTTTCAAGAAATCATTTGAGTTTATTGAACCCTGGTACAATGTATTTCATTCCTAAAATTTTTTTCTGCCTTCGACTCCGCTCAGACAGTGGATTTCCACCAGTCACTAATCACCAGTTACCAATCAACAGTCACGGTTTACATACTTCTCCGGTACTGACCGCCCACCTCAAACAGTGCCTGGGTGATTTGTCCCAGCGAACAATATTTAGCGGCTTCCATCAGGGATTCGAAAATATTCAGGTTTTTGCGGGCAGCATGCTGAAGATCTTTAAGTACCCGGATAGAGGTATCATTATGTACCTGATGCAGCCAATCCACGTTTTTAATCTGGTTTTCTTTTTCCTCCACTGTAGCTCTGATCACTTCGCCCGGGATTATAGTAGGTGAACCTTCAGAGGAAAGAAAAGTATTGACTCCTATGATGGGCAATTCACCGGTATGTTTTTTCCCTTCGTAATACATTGATTCTTCCTGTATTTTTCCACGCTGATACATGGTTTCCATAGCACCGAGCACCCCTCCCCTTTCGTTGATCCGCTCAAGTTCTTTTAATACCGCCTCTTCCACTATTTCAGTCAGTTTTTCAATAATGAAGGAACCTTGGAGTGGATTCTGATTTCTGGCCAGACCCAGTTCATGATTGATGATCATCTGGATTGCCATAGCTCTTCTTACCGATTCTTCGGTTGGGGTGGTGATGGCTTCATCGTAGGCGTTGGTATGCAGGGAGTTGCAATTATCCAGAATGGCGTACAATGCCTGAAGGGTGGTTCTGATATCATTGAACGAGATTTCCTGGGCGTGAAGTGAACGGCCTGAGGTCTGGATATGATATTTGAGCATCTGTGATCTTTCATTGGCCTGATACAGATACTTCATCGCCTTGGCCCATATAAGCCTGGCCACCCGGCCAATAACAGCATACTCAGGATCGGTACCATTGGAGAAGAAGAATGAGAGGTTAGGGGCAAAATCATCGATTTTCATACCCCTTGAAGCATAGTATTCCACATAGGTAAATCCGTTGGCCAGGGTAAAAGCCAGTTGAGATATCGGGTTGGCGCCGGCTTCAGCTATATGGTATCCGGAAATCGAAACCGAATAGAAATTTCTGACCTTATTCAGTATGAAATATTCCTGTACATCGCCCATCAGTTTCAGTGAAAAATCGGTGGAAAAAATACAGGTATTCTGAGCCTGGTCTTCCTTGAGAATATCAGCCTGAACAGTTCCCCTTACAGTGGATATGGTTTCTGCTTTAATCCGGTCATATACTTCTTTAGGTATCAGCTGGTCACCATGAACACCCAATAACCTGAGCCCCAGTCCGTCATTGCCTTCCGGCAATTCGCCAAAATACCGTGGTCTTTGGATATTTTTCTTCCGGAAATACTCTTCTATGCGTTGATTCAGAGCCTCTTCACCATACGTTTCGATCAGGTAAAGTTCAATCTGCTGATCGATGGCCGCATTCAGGAAAAAAGCCATCAGGGTAGGCGCCGGTCCGTTAATGGTCATGGAAACGGAGGTTTTGGCATCTTTCAGGTTGAAACCGGAATAAAGTTTCTTCATGTCATCGAGTGATGCAATGGATACTCCCGAATTCCCTACTTTCCCGTAAATATCAGGACGGTAACCAGGATCACGGCCATACAGGGTAACCGAATCGAAAGCCGTGGACAGGCGGATAGCCGGCATTCCTTTGGAAAGGTAGTGGAATCTGCGGTTGGTTCTTTCCGGGCCGCCTTCGCCGGCAAACATCCGGGTAGGATCTTCATTTTCGCGTTTAAATGGAAAAACTCCGGCCGCATAGGGAAACTCACCCGGCACATTTTCTTTCAGGTTCCACCGGAGAATATCGCCCCATGAGGTGTACTGAGGCATAACCACTTTGGGTATTCCGGTTCTGGAAAGGCTTTCATGGCGGGTATCCACGCACACTTCCTTCCCTCTCACCAGGTATTTAAAAACCGGCTCCGAATACCTTTGTTTTTTGGAATCCCAATGTTCAAGTACTTCCCAGTTTTCTGGCTTTAGTTTTTTAGAGAGGTGTTCGAATTTCTGTTCAAGTCGGAGAATGGCTTCATAGTCGTCAGTATTGCCATCCGCTTTCAGCTCTTCTATTGAATTACGGATGCTGAATAATTTCTGTGCAATCTCTGATTGTTCCTCCGATTTACGATTGTACTTTCTAACGGTATCGGAAATTTCGGCAAGGTAGCGGTTACGCTCGGGAGGAATAATTTGCAGGCGTTCATTCTCTTCGGTATCGGCAGGAATCACATGTGCTGACAGATCAAAGGATCCATTTGTCTTTTGATTTAATAAATCTATCAGGTTTTTGAAGAACAGGTTGACCCCTGGATCATTAAACTGAGAGGCTATGGTGGCAAAAACCGGCATTTCGCCGGCATCCCTGCTAAACAGTTTGTGATTGCGCTGGTATTGTTTTTTCACATCCCTCAGGGCATCTTTTGCGCCTCTTTTATCCGATTTATTAAGAACCACAAGATCGGAAAAATCGAGCATATCAATTTTCTCAAGCTGAGAAGCGGCGCCGTATTCGGGAGTCATTACATAAACAGAGACATCGCTGAACTCGGTGATTTCACTGTCGGACTGACCAATTCCGGAGGTTTCGAGGATAATAAGGTCAAAGGCAGCATGTTTGCAAACGGTCAGTACTTCGGGGATATAACGGGAAAGTGCCAGATTGGCCTGACGGGTTGCCAGTGAACGCATGAAGATATTGGGATGGTTCACAGCATTCATCCGGATCCTGTCACCAAGTAGGGCGCCCCCTGATTTCTTTTTGGTAGGGTCAACCGAGATAATCGCCAGCTTTTTTTGGGGGAAATGTTGTACAAATCTCCGGATTACTTCATCAACCAGGGAAGATTTTCCGGAGCCGCCAGTACCGGTAAAACCTATAACAGGGACTACTCCTTTTGCATGGTTAGCAGCAAGTTTCACGAGAAACGGAGCCACCATTTCCGGATAGTTTTCACAGGCGGATATCAACCTTGCTATTGAAGGGATATGACTTTCTCTGATTTTTTCGACCGGGAAATCCAGTTGATTCCCTACAGGGAAGTCTGATTGCATCAGCAGGTCATTGATCATTCCCTGAAGTCCCATTTTCCGGCCGTCATCCGGTGAATAAATACGGGAGATGCCGTACTCATGCAGTTCATTGATTTCATGGGGAAGAATTACCCCTCCACCACCACCGAAAATCTTGATATGCCCGCAGCCACTTTCATGCAGCAGGTCAAACATGTATTTAAAATACTCGATATGGCCGCCCTGGTACGAAGTAATGGCAATAGCCTGAACATCTTCCTGAATGGCACAATTCACAATTTCAAGCGCCGACCGGTCATGACCCAGGTGAATTACCTCAGCTCCGGATGCCTGCATCACCCGTCTCATAATGTTGATGGCGGCATCGTGTCCGTCGAATAACGAGGCAGCAGTAACGATCCTGATTTTATTTTTTGGGATGTAGGGGATAACTTCCTGCATAAAAATCTAAATATTTGGTTGATACGCAAAAATAAAAAAAGGGGCGGTTAAGCCCCTTTACTATTGTATTAAAAAAACTTACTTTTACAGGAATTTGAAATCCGTTCCGAGATATCTGGCCGAATCTCCCAATTGCTCTTCAATACGAAGCAGTTGATTATACTTGGCGATGCGGTCGGTACGGCATGCGGAGCCGGTTTTGATCAGTCCGGTATTCAGGGCCACGGCCAGATCGGCAAGGGTAACGTCTTCGGTTTCACCACTGCGGTGGCTGATGATAGCTGTGTAAGCATTGCGGTAAGCCATATTTACGGCATCGATGGTTTCGGTGAGCGTTCCAATCTGATTGAGTTTAATCAGGATGGAGTTGGCCACTCCTTTACTGATCCCTTCCGACAAACGTTTGGTATTGGTCACAAAAAGGTCATCTCCTACCAGCTGGATTTTATTTCCCATGGTTTCGGTCATCAGTTTCCAACCGTACCAATCGTCTTCGGCCATACCATCTTCAATGGAAATGATGGGATAATTCTTTGTCCAGTTATGCCAGAAATCAACCATTTGAGCCGGTGTAAGTTTTTCTCCGGTTGACCATTTGAGGTGATAGACATTTTCTTCAGGTATAAAGAATTCTGAGGCAGCCGGATCCAGGGCGATAAATACGTCCTGACCTGGTATGTAACCTGCCTTTTCGATCGCTTTCATGATATACTGAAGGGCTGCTTCATTGGAGGGAAGATTGGGTGCGAAACCGCCTTCATCACCAACATTGGTGGAAAATTTATCCGATTTCAGTACCGATTTCAAAGTATGAAAGATTTCGGCACCCATGCGAAGCGCTTCGGCAAAGCTTGGGGCTCCAACGGGCATGATCATGAATTCCTGGAAATCGATGGGGTTATCGGCATGAGAACCGCCGTTCAGGATATTCATCATAGGTATGGGAAGGGTATTGGCATTGGTTCCGCCTATATACCGGTACAGAGGCATTCCTGCTTCCTGGGAAGCTGCATGGGCAACGGCCAGTGAAACGCCCAGAATGGCATTGGCGCCAAGATTTCCTTTATTGGAAGAATTATCAATATCGATCATTTTCTGGTCGATAAGATTTTGTTCAGCAACGAGGAATCCTTTTAATTCATCAGCGAGCACGGTATTGACATTATTAACCGCTTTAAGCACGCTTTTTCCCAGATAATAGGCTTTATCGCCATCCCTGAGTTCCACAGCTTCGTGAATTCCGGTAGAAGCGCCGGATGGTACAGCAGCCCTGCCTAAGTATCCATTTTCGGTAATCACGTCCACTTCAACAGTGGGATTTCCCCGTGAATCAAGGATTTGGCGGGCATGTACATGAATAATTGCACTCATTTTACAATAATTTTTGTTTAGGGTTGATTTTTAATCAAAAAAGGACAAAGCTGATCTGGCTTTATCCTTTCCGATGTTAAGATTTTAAAATACGATGTTATTCTTTTTCATCAGTGGGTTTATTGTCAGCAGCGGGCGCAGTTTTATTTTCAACGGGTTCCTCGCTAACTTTGCTGATAGTTTCCACAGCTTTGGGTTCCTGAACATCTGTCAATCCGGTTTTGGCTTTTTTACCGGCACGACGGGTTTTGGGTTTCTCCTTCCTGGCAGATTTTTTGGTTTGACCTACGTAGTTAGGATTGAAGTCAACCAGTTCCATCATACACATTTCTGCATTATCGCCGGGCCGGTTACCGGTTTTAATGATACGGGTGTATCCGCCGGGCCGTTCCATTATAGTTTTTGACACTTCCCTGAACAATTCCGAAACAGCCTGTTTGTTTTGCAGGTAACTGAAAACGGTACGACGCGCGTGGGTAGTATCATTTTTCGACTTGGTAATTAATGGCTCTACATAGGAGCGTAGTGCTTTAGCCTTGGCCAGAGTGGTAAAAATCCTTTTGTGCACTATAAGGGACGCCGCCATATTCGACAACATGGCGCTGCGGTGTGAACTGGTTCTTCCTAAATGATTGAATCCTTTGAGGTGTCTCATAACTTATTAATCCTTATCTAATTTATATTTTGCTATATTCATTCCGAACTCCAGGTTTTTATTCCTGACGAGTTCCTCGAGTTCTGTGAGTGATTTTTTACCGAAATTTCTGAACTTCAGAAGATCATTTCGGTTATAGGATACAAGGTCGCCAAGGGTTTCCACATCAGCAGCCTTGAGGCAGTTAAGGGCGCGGACAGAGAGGTCGAGATCAACGAGTTTGGTTTTAAGCAACTGGCGGATGTGCAATGAGTTTTCATCGAGTTCGTCGGAAACCATTTTATCCTCAGTCTCAAAGGTGATCCGGTTTTCATCGGTAAACAGAATAAAATGCTGAATCAGAATCTTTGAGGCCTCTTTCAGGGCTTCCTTAGGATGGATAGACCCATCGGTTTCTACCTCAATGACCAGTTTTTCGTAATCGGTTTTCTGTTCTACGCGGAAATTCTCAATCACATACTTAACATTACGGATGGGGGTATGAATAGAGTCGATAAAAATGGTATTGATCAGCGAATTTTCTGTCTTGTTTTCTTCGGCCGGAATGTAACCTCTTCCTTTGTCCACGGTAAGTTCAACCACGAGTTTTACTGAAGGGGTCATATTACAGATTACCACGCTTGGATTGAGAACCTTGAAGAAGCTCAGGTGCTTATTAAGATCGCCGGCAGTAAATACTTCCTGGTCGGTAATTACGATCCGGATTTTCTCAGAAGTTTCGTTGTCGACAAGTCTTTTGAATCGAATCTTTTTCAGATTGAGAACAATTTCGGTAACGTCTTCAACAACGCCACGAATGGTGGAAAACTCCTGCTCAACACCGTCGATTCGAACGGAGGTTATTGCAAACCCTTCGAGAGAGGACAATAAAATCCGGCGGAGAGCATTTCCTATGGTAATCCCGAAGCCCGGTTCGAGGGGTCTGAATTCAAATTTTCCTTTGAATTCAGTAGATTCTACCATGATCACCTTTTCTGGTCTTTGGAAAGCTAAAATTGCCATTGATCTGATATTTGGTTAGTATTTTTAATTACTACTTCTGATTATTACTTGGAATACAATTCGACGATCAACTGCTCCCTGATGTTTTCCGGAATATCTTCCCGGTTAGGATAAGCCAGGAATTTGCCTTCCAGTTTGGTTTCATCCCACTCGAGCCAGGGGAATCGGGTTGCCCTCGAAGCCACAGAGTCGAGAATAACTTCCAGGGATTTGGATCTTTCGCGAACGGAAATCACATCACCCCCTTTGACCAGATATGAAGGGATATTTACCACTTCCGAATTGACCAGTATATGGCGGTGCGACACCAATTGTCTGGCAGCGGTGCGGGTGGGTGCAATACCAAGGCGGAAAACCACATTATCCAATCTGGATTCAATGAGTTTAAGCAGGTTATCGCCGGTACGGCCTTTCATTTTTGAGGCTAATCCAAAAATCCGTTTGAACTGACGTTCCAGGATGCCATAGGTATATTTGGCTTTTTGTTTTTCCTGGAGCTGGACGCCATATTCAGACAATTTTTTCCGTTTTTTGGCCTGGCCATGCATACCCGGAGGGAAATTTTTCTTCTCAAAGTACTTATCCGGCCCATAGATTGGCTCTCCAAACTTTCTTGCGATTCTTGTTTTTGGTCCGATGTATCTTGCCATCTTCTATAATAAATTTTAAAATTTGACTAAATTTTTGTGATACAGGTAAGATTTCCTGAGGTTATACTCTCCTGCGTTTGGGAGGCCTGCACCCATTGTGAGGGATTGGTGTAACATCAATGATTTCACCTACTTCTATACCAGCGGTATGGATGGTACGGATGGCTGATTCACGTCCGGCACCCGGGCCTTTAACATACACCTTTACTTTACGCAATCCAAGATCGTGGGCGGTTTTTGAACAATCCTGTGCAGCCATCTGGGCAGCATACGGGGTATTCTTTTTGGAACCCTTGAATCCCATTTTCCCGGCTGACGACCATGAGATAACGTCGCCATTATTATTGGTAAGTGAAATAATGATGTTGTTAAAGGTAGCATTGATATATGCTTTACCTGATGGTTCAACTTTAACAACCCGTTTTTTGGTAACGGTTTTTGCTGATTTGGTGGTTTTTGCCATATTTACTTTTTCAATAATTCAGTATTAAACACAAATCTGGAAATTAGCCTTTTGATGGAGCTTTTTTCTTATTGGCAACGGTTTTCCGTTTTCCTTTACGGGTACGTGCATTGTTTTTGGTACTTTGCCCTCTGAGGGGTAAACCCATACGATGACGTATACCTCTGTAAGTACCGATATCCATCAGGCGTTTGATGTTCATCTGCACTTCCGACCGGAGAGCTCCTTCAATTTTGTACTTCTCATTAATGATGGTACGGATCTTACTCAGTTCATCATCATTCCATTCCTGTACTTTTTTATTGATATCCACTCCTGCATCGGCGAGGATTTTGTGTGCGCTGCTGCGGCCTACACCGTAAATGTACGTTAAGCCGATAACGCCTCTTTTGTTTTTTGGTAAATCAATACCTGCAATACGTGCCATAAATTGAACTTAAATTTTCAGTATTTTTCAATTATGTAAAAATTATCCCTGTCTTTGTTTGTATTTGGGGTTTTTCTTATTAATCACAAACAGTTTGCCTCCACGGCGAACCACTTTGCAATCGGGGGTTCTTTTCTTGATAGATGCTCTTACTTTCATTGTATCACTTATTTTTCATTAAACGCTTATCAATCAGTTCTTGTATCTTGAAACAATTCGGCCTTTGGATAGATCATAAGGCGACATTTCGAGTTTTACACGATCGCCAGGCAGAATCTTGATATAATGCATACGCATTTTACCGGAAATATGGGCGATGATCACATGACCATTTTCCAATTCAACCTTGAACATGGCATTGCCCAGTGATTCAATCACGGTACCATCTTGTTCAATAAGCATCTGTTTGGCCATCGTTTATTCTTAATTTTTATTATTCAATACTTCTTCAATATAGCTAAATGTCGACAGAATTTCTGCTTGGTCTTTTCTTACTACTACAGTATGTTCAAAATGGGCTGAAGGTTTACCGTCCGCAGTTCTGATCGTCCAGCCATCATTTTCCTGAACAATATTCTTCACGCCTAAATTAATCATGGGCTCAATGGCAATGACCATTCCTTCCTGGAGTTTCACTCCGGTACCCCTTTGTCCGTAATTCGGAACATCAGGCTTTTCATGCAATTTTTTGCCAACCCCATGACCTACCAGCTCACGCACAACTGAATACCCATACTTCTCTACATAACTTTGAATCTCATATCCTATATCACCGGTACGTTTGCCGGCTACTGCTGTCTGAATTCCGAGATAAAGAGATTCACGGGTTTTTTCCAGAAGTTCTAGTACTTCAGTCCGAACATTTCCTATAGTAAACGTATAAGCCGAATCACCATAATAACCATTCATCAGGACGCCACAATCGACGGAAACAATATCGCCGTCTCTCAGTTCATATTTACCGGGCATACCGTGTACCACCCTGTCGTTTACAGAAACACAGAGGGTAAAGGGAAATCCGCTGTAGCCTTTGAAACCGGGAATTGCATGATGATCCCTGATGAATTCCTCGGCAATTTTATCGAGTGTAATCGTTAAAACCCCCGGGGCGACTACTTTGGCAACTTCGGCCAATGTTTTTCCAACAAGCAAAGAACTCTGTCGAATCAGTTCTATTTCGTCTTCTGTCTTCAGATGAATCATCTGTTCAGAATATATTTTAGTTGTAGCCTGAACGGCCTTTTATTCTTCCTGTTTTGGTAAGTCCGTCATAATGCCGCATCAACAGGTGGCTCTCAATCTGCTGCAGTGTATCCAGTACAACACCTACCAGGATAAGCAGGGAAGTACCCCCATAAAACTGGGCAAATTGCTGGTTAACTCCGAATAGTCTGACAATTGCGGGCATTATGGCTACAAATCCAAGGAAAATGGAGCCGGGAAGCACGATACGTGACATGACCGCATCTATGAATTCAGAGGTTTTTCGTCCGGGTTTTACACCCGGAATAAATCCGCCATTCTTCTTCATATCCTCGGCCATCTGATTGGGATTAACAGTAATAGCTGTGTAGAAATAGGTAAACATGATGATCAGGATAAAGAACACCAGGTTATACCACAATCCGTTAATATCGGTAAATGCTGCTGCAAAACCGCTCAAAGTTTCCGATTGGGCAAATCCGGCAATAGTAAGGGGGAGAAACATGATGGCCTGCGCAAAAATGATAGGCATAACCCCGGCTGCATTCACTTTCAGGGGAATATACTGACGTACTCCGCCATATTGTTTATTACCTACTATCCTTTTGGCATATTGCACCGGTATACGACGTGTACCCTGAACCAGCAAAATCGACAGTAAAATAACACCGATAAGCATGGCGATTTCAACGACGAAGATCACCAATCCACCGCCCTGGGTTTCCATTCTGGAAACAAATTCACCGGCAAGGGCAAACGGCAAACGATTGATAATGCCAATCATAATGAGAAGAGAAATACCGTTTCCGATACCTTTATCAGTGATCTTTTCACCGAGCCACATGATAAACATGGAACCGGCGGTAAGAAGAATGATAGATGAAATTCCGAAGAATGAGAAAATTGAATGGGAAGTTTGATTAGGATCAAATGGGAATACACCTTCGGGCGGAATTTGGTTTACCAGATTGGCAATATAAGCCGGGGATTGGAAAATAAGTATAATTACCGTGAGATACCGGGTGATCTGGTTAATTTTCTTCCTGCCGCTTTCACCTTCTTTCTGAAGTTTCTGGAAATACGGAATGGCAAGACCTAACAGCTGCACCACAATAGAGGCGGAGATATAGGGCATGATACCCAGTGCGAACAATGATGCATTAGAGAAAGCACCCCCTGAGAACATGTTGAGAAGTCCGAGAAGACCTTCGCTGCTTTGTTGCTGAAAATTGCCAAGTTGGTCGGGATCGATACCCGGCAACACAACATAGCTTCCAAGCCTGTATATCAATACAATACCTAAGGTATACAGAATCCGGGTGCGGAGTTCATCTATTTTATAGATATTTTTAAGAGTTTCGATCAATCTTTTCATTCAGCATCAGATTTTTGTTGCAGTACCATTAAGCGCTTCAATTGCCTGCAGGGCAGATTTCGAGAAAGCATGAGCTTTTATCTCGATTTTCGATTTGAGTTCTCCTCTGCCGAGGATTTTTACCAGTTCTTTTTTGGAGATTAACCCGTTTGATCGCAGGATTTCAGGGTCAATGGTGGTTATTCCCTTTTCAACCAGAGCCTGTATAACATCGAGGTTAATTGCGGTATATTCAACGCGGTTGAAATTCTTGAACCCAAATTTTGGAACTCGTCTGTGCAGAGGCATCTGCCCCCCTTCAAAACCTGATTTTTCGGAGAAGCCTGATCTGGATTTAGCTCCTTTGTGACCACGGGTACTGGTACCACCCATTCCCGATCCTTCACCTCTGCCAAATCTTTTTTTGGTCTTTACTGATCCTTGTGCAGGTTTAAGATTACTTAAATCCATAATATATTCAGAGTGTTTAATTTTACAATTACTTTACTTCTTCTACCGTTACCAGATGCTGAACTTTATTCACCATTCCCAGAATCTGAGGTGTAGCTTCATGGATACGTTCCTGGTTCATTTTACGCAGGCCAAGGGCAACCATGGTATCTTTCTGGCGTTTTGGGCGCCCGATAATACTTCTTATTTGCTTGATTTTTATTTGTGCCATCGGTTTTAAATTTTTCAGATTAACCATTGAATACAACATTCAGATCAACATTTCTCATTTGGGCAATGGTATAGGCATCACGCATTTTCATCAGGGCGTCGATGGTAGCCTTTACCACATTATGCGGGTTGGATGAACCTTTTGACTTGGCAAGCACGTCCTTAATTCCCACACTTTCGAGAACAGCACGCATGGCGCCACCGGCGATAACCCCGGTACCGGGAGCAGCAGGCTTCATGAATACAAGGGCGCCGCCATATTTCCCATGAGCGGCGTGGGGAATAGTTCCTTTCAGAATGGGTACATTAACCAGATTTTTCTTGGCATCATCAATACCTTTGGAGATGGCTGAAGTTACTTCATTGGCTTTCCCCAATCCATGACCTACCACACCGTTTTCATTGCCTACCACTACGATAGCAGAAAAACTGAAGGTACGTCCCCCTTTGGTAACCTTGGTAACCCGGTTGATGCTTACAAGCCTGTCTTTGAATTCGATTTCGCTTGATTTTACTTTTTTAATGCTTATATTGGTCATAAAATTTTCTTAAAAGTTTAAACCACCTTCTCTGGCTGATTCAGCCAAAGCCTTTACTCGTCCATGATACAAATACCCGTTTCGGTCGAACACCACAGAATTGATGCCTGCGGCAAGTGCTTTTTCAGCAACCTGTTTTCCAACCTGTTTTGCCTGTTCAATCTTGGTGATCTTCAGCTCGGCTGATTTTTTATCCAGTGAGCCGGCGGCAACTATGGTTTTACCGGCCAGATCATCGATAATCTGGACATAGATTTGTTTGTTGCTTCTGAATACAGTCAACCTGGGTCGTTCAGGAGAACCACTGATGACTTTACGGATTCTTTTTTTAATCCGTGACCGTCTGTATTCTTTTTGATTTTTTATAGCCATTTCTCTAAAATTTTGCTCCGTTATGGTTATACACTATTTGCTGCTGGCTGATTTACCAGCTTTTCTGCGAATTTCTTCATTGAAAAACTTGATACCTTTACCTTTATAAGGTTCGGGGGGTCTGAGTGAACGGATTTTCGCCGCTACTTGTCCAAGAAGTTGTTTATCAATACATGAAAGGGTAATTGTCGGATTTTTACCTCTTTCGGTAAGGGTTTCTACTTTTATTTCTTTGGGAAATTCAAAGAAAACGCTGTGCGAATAACCCAACGCCAGTTCAAGTACTGAGCCAGAATGGGCGGTAGCTTTATAGCCAACACCAACCAGTTCCTGTACGACTTTAAAACCTTTTGAAACTCCGGTAACCATGTTATTGAGCAGCGACCTGTAAAGACCGTGCATGGCAACATCGTTTTTTTCATCGCTGGAGCGTTCAACTCTCAGCTTACCATCGTCGACTTTTATAGTGATGCTGGGATGTACCTGTTGATCCAGCTGACCTAATGGTCCTTTTACGGTTACTTTGTTATCCGGGCTTACGCTGATGGTTACACCCTGGGGTAACTCTATGGGTAATTTACCTATCCTTGACATATCTGGGCTCCTGTTTTAGCTAACGTAACAAATTACTTCACCACCAATACTCAATTTTGAAGCTTCCTTATCGGTCATAAGTCCCTGGGAAGTAGATATGATTGCAATTCCCAGCCCATTGAGTACTTTGGGTAGTTTATCAGATCCGACATATCTTCTTAAACCGGGCTTGCTGACGCGAACCAGTGAACTGATTGCGCTGAGCTTGGTAAGGGGATGATATTTCAGAGCGATTTTGATAGTTTTGGGAAATTGCTCATCTTCAAATTTATAGTTTAGAATGTAGCCTTTTTCGAAAAGGATACGTGTGATTTCTTTCTTCACATTTGAAGAAGGAACTTCAACCATGCGATGATTCGCCATGATGGCATTCCTGATTCTTGTCAGGTAATCGGCAATAGGATCGGTTATCATTTTTTCTTTTTACTTTAAATTTTGGATTTTACTGACAATGAATACTACCAGCTTGATTTACGAATTCCTGGGATCAGGCCTTTGAGGGCCATTTCACGGAAATTGATTCTGGAAATTCCAAAAAGTCGCATATAACCTTTCGGACGTCCGGTAATTTTGCAACGATTATGCAGACGCACCGGTGAACCGTTGCGGGGAAGCTGCTGTAATGCAACATAATCGCCAATAGCTTTTAATTCGGCTCTTTTCTCAGCGAATTTTGCCACTAATTTCTCACGTTTGGCTTCCCGTGCTTTGATTGACTCTTTTGCCATTTTATATTGATTTTACTTTTTAAATGGTATTCCAAATGCTTTTAAGAGGGCCAGGGCTTCCTGATCATTCTTGGCGGATGTCACAATGGTGATATCCATACCCATAATCTTGGTAATTTTATCGATATTAATTTCCGGGAAAATGATCTGTTCAGTTACTCCGAATGTAAAATTACCTCGTCCGTCAAATCCTTTATCAGAAATCCCCCTGAAGTCGCGGATACGCGGAATTGAAGCAGAGATCAGCCTGTCGAGGAATTCGTACATGCGCTCACCTCTAAGGGTTACTCTCACGCCAACCGGCATATTCTTACGAAGTTTGAAGTTGGAGATATCTTTTTTGGATTTAGTGGCAACAGCCTTTTGTCCGGCTATGGAACTCATTTCCAGGATTCCGACGTCGATAAGCTTTTTATCGGCGATAGCGCTTCCGATGCCCTGGTTAAGGCATATTTTCTCGATTTTTGGAACCTGCATTGAGCTTTTAAAATTAAACTCTTTCAGTAAAGCAGGTGCTATTTCTTCGGTATATTTTACTTTAAGGCGTGGTGTGTAGTTCATTATTTAATTGCCTCCCCGGTTTTTTTTGAATAACGAATTGAACGGTTGGTTTTGGGATCGATCCGGCGCCCTGTTCGGGTGGGTTTTCCACTGCTGTCGATCACTTTTAGGTTTGAAATGTGGATGGATGCTTCTTTTTTAACGATACCGCCCTGAGTATTCTTGGCTGAGGGTTTGGTATGTTTCGAGATCATGTTCACATTTTCAACGATGGCTCTGAGGTCATCGGGGAAAACTTCGAGAACCTTTCCCTGTTGTCCTTTTGAATCGCCTGAGATCACCTTTACGTTATCTCCTTTTTTGATGTGCAATTTCTTGTTCATGACTGGCTGGTTTAATATTATAACACCTCTGGCGCTAATGAAACGATTTTCATGAATTGTTTCTCCCTCAGTTCTCTGGCAACGGGGCCAAAAATACGGGTACCTGTCATTTCACCGGCGTTATTGAGCAATACCACAGCGTTATCGTCAAAACGGATGTAAGAACCGTCCATTCTGCGGATTTCTTTTTTGGTACGTACTACAACGGCCTTCACTACGGAACCTTTTTTCACGGTTCCGGAAGGTAATGCATTCTTAATTGATACGACAATCGTATCGCCGACGGAGGCATAACGTCTTTTCGTTCCGCCTAAAACACGGATGCACAAAACTTCTTTGGCACCGCTGTTGTCAGCTACAGTTAATCGGGTTTCCTGCTGTATCATAATTACTTAGCTCTTTCAATGATTTCAACTAATCTCCAGCATTTGGTTTTACTGAGTGGCCGGGTTTCCATAATCTTTACGGTATCACCGGTATGGCACTCATTTTTTTCGTCGTGAGCGGCCAATTTGGTTGACTTCTTAACAAACTTCCCATATTTGGGATGCTTTACTTTCCGTTCAACTTTAACGACAATTGATTTTTCCATTTTGTCGCTGACTACAACTCCGATTCTTTCTTTTCTTAGTCCTCTGGATTCCATTAGATTTTGATTTTACTTATTCTTTACTGCTTCTATTTCCCTTTGTCTGAGTTCAGTAAGAATACGGGCAATGGTTTTGCGGTATTCCCTGATTTTCATCGGATTTTCAATAGGTGAAACAGCATGATTCATCTTCATGCGAAGAAGCTGTTTTTTTTCTTCTTCAAGTCTTTCTTTCAGATCCTCTGTGGAAAGTTCAGTGATTACTGCCTGTTTCATTTTATCTGTTTGTATTAGGATATTTCAACATAATCTCTTCTGACGATAAACTTCGTACTGATAGGAAGTTTCTGAGCGCCGAGGCGCATAGCTTCTTTAGCAATGGCTATAGGAACACCTTCGATTTCAAAAAGGATGCGTCCGGGGGTAACTCTGGCTACAAAATACTCGGGAGCACCTTTTCCTTTACCCATACGAACCTCTGCAGGTTTTTTGGTAACTGGTTTATCGGGGAATATTTTGATCCAGAGCTGGCCTTCACGTTTCATATGACGGGTGATGGCCTGACGGGCAGCTTCGATCTGACGACCGGTGATCCAGGCTTCTTCCAGTCCTTTGATCCCGAAAGATCCAAAGGCTAACTGGCTGCCACGTTTGGCGTTGCCTTTCATTTTGCCCTTCTGCATTTTTCTGTATTTCGTCTTTTTAGGCTGTAACATTTCTGTCTACATTATGATATTAGCAAATAAACTTATTGTCTTTTCGATTTTGAACGGGGAGGGCGATTCCCTCCTTTGGGTCGCTGACCAGAATCTCTGCCCATTCCACCCTGTGGTTTTACGCCACCGGTGATGCTTGAGGTGGTCGGTACCAGTTCCGGACGACCGAAGATTTCACCTTTACAAATCCAGACCTTGATTCCGATTAAACCATAAGTAGTCAATGCAGCGTCGGTAGTATAATCAATGTCCGCGCGAAGGGTATGCAGGGGGATACGACCTTCCTTGTAAATCTCCGAACGTGCCATTTCAGCGCCACCCAAACGGCCTGAGATCATGATCTTGATTCCTTCACCACCAACCCTCATTGTAGAGGCAATTGCGGTTTTGATCGCCCGGCGGTATGACACACGGCCTTCGATCTGACGGGCTACGGTACTGGCTACGATCACGGCGTCAAGTTCAGGTCGTCTGATTTCGGAAATATTGATCTGCACTTCCTTATTGGTGATTTTTTTGAGTTCTTCCTTGAGCTTGTCTACTTCCTGTCCGGCTTTCCCAATGATAATTCCGGGACGTGCCGTATGAATTGTAACTGTGACAAGTTTGAGGGTACGTTCGATCTGGATTTTGGATACGCTTGCTTTAGCCAGACGTGCCATCAGATATTTACGGATTTTTTCGTCTTCAACCAGTTTGCTTTCAAACTTTTTACCGCCGTACCAGTATGAATCCCATCCACGGATAATTCCAAGTCTTAAACCTATCGGATGTGTTTTTTGTCCCATTCAGTCTGATAATTTATGTTAATGGTTAATCTTTTTCTTCTTCAGTGGTTACTTCTTGTTTACGGGTATCCAATACCATGGTAACATGATTGGACCGTTTGGCTATACGATAAGCCCTTCCCTGGGGTGCTGGCCTGATCCTTTTGAGTGATCTGCCGCCATCAACCGATATTTGGCTTATCACGAGGTTTGCATCTTCGATTCTGCCGCCTTCGTTTTTAGCCTGCCAGTTGGCAATAGCTGAACGGAGCAGTTTTTCGAGATATCCTGCGGATACTTTACGGGTATATTTAAGGACGTTCAAAGCTTTTTCAACTTCCACCCCGCGAACCAGGTCAGCGACCAGGCGCATCTTACGCGGTGAGGTCGGACAGTTATTTAACCTGGCGAAGTATTGTTTTTTCTTGGCCTCTTTGATTTCGTCGGCTTTATTTCTTTTTCTGGCTCCCATAGTTCCTAAAGTTTATTTTTTACCTTTATCTTTACTTCCGGCATGTCCTCTGAATGTACGTGTCGGTGCAAATTCACCCAGTTTATGTCCTACCATGTTTTCAGTAACATACACAGGAATGAATTTGTTTCCGTTATGAACTGCAATGGTCTGTCCCACAAAGTCAGGTGATATCATCGAAGCACGCGACCAGGTTTTGATCACCGCTTTTTTCTTCGAATCAATCGCTTTATGAATCTTTTTTTCGAGTTTGATGTCTATGTAAGGACCTTTTTTTAAGGATCGGCTCATATGTTATTTCAATTAAGCGTTAATGCAATATTGGATTATGCCGTTTTTTTCTTTCTTTCAATGATATATTTATTGGAAGGTTTTTTAGGATATCTGGTCTTATATCCTTTAGAGATCAATCCCTTACGTGATCTGGGGTGACCTCCCGATGCTCTTCCTTCACCACCGCCCATCGGGTGATCCACAGGATTCATGACAACACCGCGGTTTCTTGGGCGACGTCCCATCCAGCGGCTACGGCCGGCTTTCCCTGACATTTCGAGGTTATGATCGGGGTTTGATACAACTCCCACTGTAGCTTTACATGCCTGTAAAATCATACGGGTTTCGCCTGAGGGCATTTTAAGAATGGCATATTTACCATCTCTGGACATGAGCTGGGCGTAGGTACCGGCACTTCTGACCAGTTTGGCTCCCTGACCGGGGCGGAGTTCAACATTGTGTACCAGAGTACCGTAAGGAATTTCGCTTAGGAACAAGGTATTACCGGGTTCTGGTGCTACTCCTGCGCCCGATTCAATGGTCTGTCCTACTTTAATTCCGTTGGGAGCCACGATATAACGTTTTTCTCCATCGGCATAATTCAGCAGGGCTATACGGGCACTACGATTAGGATCATATTCGATTGACTTAACTACTGCGGGGATGTTGTCCTTATCGCGCTTAAAATCAATGATACGATATTTTTGTTTATGACCTCCGCCTAAATAGCGCATGGTCATCTTTCCCTGGTTATTTCTACCACCTGACCTTTTCTTGGGTGCAAGCAAACTTTTTTCCGGTCTGTCGGTAGTTATTTCTTCGAAAGCGCTAATAAGCATAAAGCGCTGTCCGGGTGTTGTTGGTTTAAATTTCTTTAATGCCATGATCAGATGCTGCTATAAAAGTCAATAGTTTCGCCTTCGGCCAATGTGATGATGGCCTTTTTAAATGCATTGGTTCTGCCGCTGATAAAGCCGGATTTGGTGTACCTGCTCTTTACTTTTCCAGGATAGTTCATTGTGTTCACATCCACAATCTCAACACCGTACATTTCTTTAACAGCCTTTTTGATCTGAATTTTATTGGCTTTACGGTGAACAATGAACCCATAGCGATTGAGTTTTTCGCCCTGTTGAGTCATTTTTTCAGTGATGATCGGTCTTACAAGTATGTCCATTGCTATAGTGTATAATAGTTTAGGATTGGTTCATCAGGATAAAACCTGATGAATTTCCTGAACCGAGTTTTCAAATATCAACAGTTTTGTTGCATTAAGTACGTCATAGGTATTCAGGTTTGAAGCCGGAATTACCTTGATATTACCCAGGTTACGGGCAGAAAGTGCTACATTTCTATTCGGCTCGGAAGTAACCAGAAGTACTTTTTTATCGAGCATTTCGAAATTTTTGAGGATGGTAATGATCTCCTTGGTTTTAGGATTTTCGAGGACAAAACTTTCCACAACCCTGATATCATTATTATTCAGTTTGTAGATCACGGCCGATAAACGGGCAAGACGTTTCACCTTTTTATTCAGTTTGAATCCGTAATCTCTCGGGCGCGGGCCGAAAACCCTTCCACCGCCAACAAATACCGGAGAATTCATATCACCGGCACGTGCACCGCCGGTGCCTTTTTGCTTTTTGAATTTTTTGGTAGTTCCGGAAATTTCGCTGCGTTCCTTTGATTTGTGTGTTCCCTGCCTTTTATTGGCCATGATCAGTTTTACATCCAGATAGATGGCATGATCATTAGGTTCGACGGAGAACATATTATCGTCAAAGATGATATTACGATCGGTTTTTTCACCGGTAGTTTTGAATACTTCTAGCTCCATCTTTCAATTTTTAAATATGATCCAACTGGTCCGGGAACGGATCCCTTTACCAAAATGATGTTTTTATCGGTAATAATCTTAATAATCTGAAGGTTGATCATTTTAACCTTTTGGGTACCCATATGGCCAGCCATACGCATTCCCTTGAATACCCTTGAAGGCCATGAAGAAGCGCCCACAGAACCAGGTGCTCTGAGACGGTTGTGCTGCCCGTGGGTTGATTCACCAACACCCCTGAAATGATGTCTGCGAACGACACCCTGGAATCCCTTTCCTTTGGAAATTCCGGAAACGTCCACAAATTCACCTTCTTCAAAGATATCGGCTTTGATCACTTCACCGTAAGTTTTGCGATGTCCTTCCTCGAAACGGGTAAATTCTCTAAGAATTCTTTTTGGGGAACAATTGGCTTTCTCAAAGTGTTTCAATAAAGGCTTGGTGGTATGCTTCTCCTTTTTATCGTCGAAAGCAAGCTGAATGGCGTCGTAGCCATCCGAATCCTTGGTTTTGACCTGAGTCACCACACAAGGTCCAGCTTCAATTACGGTTACCGGGATGTTTTTTCCATTGGCATCGTAAAGGCTGGTCATTCCTAATTTTTTACCTAATAATCCTGACATAATAGTAGATTAATAATGGGGTCAGATTGATCAAACTTTGATTTCTACTTCGACACCGCTCGGTAATTCAAGCTTCATGAGCGCATCGATGGTTTTGGTTGTACTACTGTAAATATCCAGCAATCTTTTGTAAGTAGAAAGCTCAAATTGCTCTCTGGATTTTTTATTGACAAAAGTTGCACGGTTTACCGTAAATATCTTTTTGTGCGTGGGCAGGGGAATTGGCCCGTTAACCACGGCACCCGTAGTTTTTACGGTCTTGACGATCTTTTCTGCTGATTTATCAACCAGGTTATGATCGTATGATTTCAGTTTTATTCTGATCCGTTGACTCACAGTGAAATTATTTTAAATTGACAATTCTTTATAACCTTTTATCTTATATAAAACTTCTTCTGATAATTCATCAGTCAGCTGAGCATAATGCGAAAACTCAATACTTGAGGTTGCGCGGCCTGATGATAGCGATCTGAGAACTGTTACATAGCCGAATAGTTCAGAAAGGGGCACGAGGCAGATGATTTCCTGTCCAAAAGGTTTATGTAAAATCTCAACGAGATGCCCTCTTCTTTTATTGAAATCACTGGTTATTTCACCGATATAATCATCTGGTGTAACCACTTCAACTTTCATAATGGGTTCCATCATCACAAAACGGGTTTTCCGGGATGCTTCCCTGAATGCCACGCGTGCAGCCAGTTCAAAAGAGAGTGCATCAGAATCAACGGAATGGTAGGAACCATCTTTGAGAATCACTTTCAGGCTGTCGACCTGATAACCTGCAAGAGGGCCATTACTCAACGACAATTCAAAACCTTTTTTAACGGCATTGATGTATTCTTTGGGTATTACACCTCCTTTGGTCTGGTCAATGAACTGAAGTCCGGTAACGCCCTGATCGGCGGGAGACATTTCAAATACGATTTCAGCAAATTTGCCCCTGCCGCCGGTTTGTTTACGGTAAATTTCATGATGCAGCACGGCACCGGTGATGGCTTCCTTATAAGCAACCTGGGGTGTGCCTTTGTTTACATCAACTTTGAATTCCCTGCGCAGGCGGTCGGTCTTGATATCAAGGTGAAGTTCCCCCATGCCGCTGATGATTAGCTGTCCGCTGTTCTCATCGGTTCTTACCTGGAAGGTAGGATCTTCTTCCGCCAGCTTATTGAGTGAAACCACCATTTTTTCGACATCGTCCTGATATTTGGCTTCTACAGCCATGGTAATAACAGGTTCCGGAAATTTGATACTTTCCAATAGCATTGGATGTGACGCTTCACATAAAGAATCTCCGGTTCTGATCTCTTTCAGTCCGACCAAGGCTCCAATATTTCCGGCAGAGATTTCGTCAAGGGGCAGTTGTTTGATGGCATGCATTTCAATAATCCGTGAAACCCGCTCCTTTTTATTGGTAGAAACATTGAGTACCATCGTACCACTGCTTAGTTTGCCAGAATAAACCCTCACAAAAGCAATTTTTCCGGTATGCGGATCATTCTGGATTTTGAAGGCCAGGGCAGCAAAAGGTTCCTCAACAGAAGGATTGCGTGATTCCTCATGTTCTGTATAAGGATTAATTCCTGAAACAGGAGGAAGATCATCCGGAGCCGGCAGGAAAGCACAAACAGCTTCCAGCAACTTCTGAACGCCGATATTCCGGTACGAAGCGCCACACAATACCGGGGTAATCCGAAGTTCGAGGGTAGCTTTACGGATGATTGAGATCATCTCATTTTCTGACAGCGAATCGGGGTCAAGAATATATTTATCAAATAACACATCATCTTCCTCGGCAACCCCTTCGAGTAATTGCTTACGATAATCAGCGGCAATTTCTCTTAATGATTCAGGTATCTCCTTTTCGTATATAGTTGTTCCTTTATCATCCTCTTCCCAATAATATGCCTTATTGGTGATAAGGTCAATAACACCTGCAAAGTCATCTTCGGCATCAATGGGAATTTGAAGAGGAATAGGATTGGCTTTCAGTTTATCGCGGATTTCATCGATTACCCTGAAAAAGTCAGCTCCCGCGCGATCCATTTTATTGACGAAACTGATACGGGGTACGTTGTATTTATCAGCCTGTCTCCAAACTGTTTCGGACTGGGGTTCAACGCCTCCCACAGCACAGAAGATAGCCACGGCGCCATCTAGTACTCTGAGTGAGCGTTCCACCTCAACGGTGAAATCCACATGACCCGGAGTATCTATAATATTTATTTTATAGTTCTGATCTTTCCAGTTCCAGAATACAGTGGTAGCAGCAGACTGGATGGTAATACCCCTTTCCTGCTCCTGAATCATGAAGTCCATAGTGGCGGTACCATCATGAACTTCACCGATTTTATAGCTCTTTCCGGTATAAAACAAAATGCGCTCTGTCGTCGTGGTTTTACCCGCGTCGATGTGAGCCATTATGCCGATATTTCTTATGTTCCTGAGCCCGGACATGTTTGTTTTATACCTTTATCTGATCAATTAGAATCTGAAGTGTGAATATGCTTTATTAGCGTCAGCCATGCGGTGTGTATCTTCCTTTTTCTTGAATGCACCCCCTTCTTCCTTGAAGGCCGACATAATTTCACCGGCGAGTTTTTGGCTCATTGATTTTTCATTCCGTTTACGGGCATAAAGGATCAGGTTTTTCATACCGATCGACATTTTCCTGCTGGGCCGGATTTCGCTGGGGATCTGAAAAGTAGCTCCACCTACGCGGCGACTTCTTACTTCCACATTAGGCGTAACATTGGCCAGCGCTTTTTTCCATACTTCAAGCCCGTTTTCTTTGGTCCTTTCGGTAACAATATCAATAGCATTGTAGAATATCTTGTATGCAACATTTTTCTTGCCTGTATACATGATATTGTTTACAAACTTCGAAACCAGTTCATCATTGAATTTTGGATCGGGAAGTATGATTCGTTTTTTTGGCCTTGATTTTCTCATCTGTATTGAAATTCAATAAGTTAATTTAAAAAATTACTTTTTACCTTTTTTTGCAGCTGGTGCCGGAGCTCCTTTTGCGCCTGGTTTTGCCTTTGGACGTTTGGTACCATACTTTGATCTTCTCTGATTACGGCCATCTACTCCGGATGTATCGAGTGCACCTCGGATGATGTGGTAACGAACACCGGGCAGGTCTTTAACACGACCGCCACGGATCAGAACAATGGAGTGCTCCTGAAGATTATGTCCTTCACCCGGAATGTATGAGTTCACCTCCTTACCATTGGTTAAACGCACCCTGGCCACTTTACGCATGGCTGAATTCGGTTTCTTGGGAGTAGTGGTATAAACCCTCACACAAACACCCCGACGTTGGGGACAACTGTCGAGAGCCGGTGCTTTACTTTTGTAGATCAGCTTTTCACGGCCTTTTCTTACTAATTGCTGAATCGTTGGCATATCAGGTCTTTAGTTTTTAATCTTAATTTTCAGAGTCAAAAAAATATTCTATGTTAAAAAAAACATCAATTATTAAAAGCCACTGAATATGATTCCATATTCAACGACGCTTCATAAGTAAACATAAAATTGGGGAAATCCTTTACCGGAGTAAGACCACAGTAACAAGTTTTTTGATTTTCAGGCATTTGCCTGTTTGCTACTGGAAACCTATAACGGTCTAAATTTTTCAGGTTTCCCTAATTTTATTGTTTGTTCCTTATAATTCAGGCTTTTCAGCCGCATTATTTCAAAACGAGGCGCAAAAGTACAGTTTTTTTTGATTCAACCAAATCTATTTTAAAAAAAACAGGGTAAATATTTCCTATTAAACCAAAAATACATTGTATATATTTGATATACTGATATTTAAAATTTTTGAAATAATAACGAAACCCATTTATTTTTTTCTTTCTGATTGAATATTTTCAAATTCCATTGCGTTGACCTGTGAAGAAATACAGGAATGTCATCCTTGTAAAATCCGCTTAAAAGCAAGTAACCATCTGGTTTTAGATGATTCAGATACCCGGGCATGTCAGTGAGTAGAATATTACGGGTAATATTGGCAAGAATGACATCAAAACTGCCATTTTCGTGTAAAGTACCAACGTCACCAAGTTTCACTTCAATATTATCTGCTTCATTTCTGATTACATTCTCTTTAGCATTCAGAAACGACCACTCATCATTATCGATGGCCAATATTTTAACGGCGCCCATTTTTTTGGCAAGGATGGCCAGTATTCCTGTACCTGTTCCCATATCCAAAACCGTTTTACCATTAAATTCCATTTCCAGCATGAATTCAATCATCATCTGAGTGGTTTCATGGTGTGCGGTACCAAACGACATTTTGGGCTCAATGATCAACTCATAGGGGATATCCTTTCTTTCCGGATGAAATGGGGCTCTCACATAGCATTGATCAGCAATGGCCACTGAAGGGAAATTTTTCTCCCATTGTTCGTTCCAGTTGATATCGGGTAATGAACCAGCTTTGAAAGTCAGGCTGGTCATGAACTCCGCGTTAATATCCCGGAGAAGCACGTGCAGCTGTTGATCATCAAATGTATCCTGAGGGATAAAAGCTGAAAAACTGCTCTCTTCTTCCACAAAACCATCGTAGCCCAGATTTTCCAGCCGTGACACTACCACATCGGCTAACCAGTCCGGAGTTCCTTCGGGAATATCAATCCTGATTTCTAAATATTTATCCATTGGTTACTGTTTGTAGGTTAACCATTTCCACAATTCGGCATAATTCACTTTTTTACCATACATTAATATACCGGTACGATAAATTTTTGCAGCCAGCCAGGTAGTAAAGATAAAACCAGCCACCAGCAACGCCATAGAGATGCCTATCTGCCAGACAGGCACCCCAAATGGAATCCTGACCATCATAGCCACCGGTGAGGTAAACGGTATCATAGAGAACCAGAATGCCACCGGGCCATCGGGGTTCATCATCATGAACTGGGCAACTACAATTGCCAATATGAGTGGTGCTGAAACCGGCAGCATGAATTGTTGCGTATCAGCCTCATTATCCACTGCCGATCCGATTGCCGCAAACAGCGCAGCATACAGCAGGTACCCGCCAATAAAATAAAACAGGAAAGAAAAAATGATCACCACATAGTTTATGCTGTTCAATGACTCCAGTATTTCCGAAATATCCTCATCACCACTTTGAACCGACTGTTTATCAGCATTTTGAACCATCGCCCCTCCGGGTGCTACCATATTCTCAACCTGGTCAATTTTCACCTGATCAGAAAATACGGTCTTGGCAACAGTAACCAACCCAAAAGTGAGTATTACCCAAAGTAAAAACTGAGTTAGTCCCACCATGGCAATTCCGATGATTTTTCCCATCATCAGCTGGAATGGCTTGACAGACGATACAATCACCTCGATGATGCGGTTACTTTTCTCTTCGATAACCCCTCTCATTACCTGGGAGCTGAAAATAAAGACGAAAAAATAGATGAGAATTCCGCCGAAAATACCCAGTATCATGGCTATTTCAGCATAACTTTTTTCCTCATTGCCCTCCTCATCAATTTTGATGGTAGTCAGGTTGATTTTAGTTTTTATCGATGCCAGAATATTTTTATCGATCCCTGCCGAGATCATTTTCATTTCCTCCACAATTTCGGCCATTCTGTCCTGCAGGTACGACTGGCTTTGTATGGACAACTGTTCTCTTGAATAGATGACTGCAGAGGTTGGCAGCACTACTTCTGTTTTGGGGATATAAAGGACCACATCACAAATTCCTTTATCGATAGAAGCTTTGGCTTCATGGAGTGGTATGGTGTCGTAAAATATCAGGAGACTTTTATGGCTTTTGATCTTATTGAAAAATAGTCCGGAATCATCGATGATCATTACTTTCCTGCTTTCATCTGACTGGGTCATCAGCAATATGGGAATTACCCATAATGAAGCCATTAGTATCGGACCGAGAATGGTCATCACGAGAAATGATTTTTTCCGGACGCGGGTTAGAAATTCGCGCATAATGATGAGTCTGATCTTTTTCATAGCAGGTAAAGGATTAATTAAGTTGAATTACCCCATTGGATTTTCCTTGAACGGCCGAAATAAAAATATCATTCATGGATGGTAACAATTCCAGAAATGAAACCAGTTCGCCGGCTTTAATCAGTTCGCTCACCAGATCATTATTGTTTAATGATTCCGGGATACGTACCCTTAGATCGAGAATCCCGTCGCGCTCAGAAATTTCCTCATCCAACACATATGAGGAAGAAATGACTGACCGGATTTTATTTATACCCGCTTTAATCCGGATGTGATAAAGCCTCGAAGTATATTTTCTCCTGACTTCGTCTACTCCGCCCTCAAGAATTACCTTACCCTGGTTGATGAGGGCGATGTGGTCGCACAGTTCTTCAACCGAGGCCATGTTGTGGGTAGAGAAAATAATAGTGGTGCCTTTCTTTTTCATATCCAGGATTTCCTCTTTCAACAGGTTGACATTGATCGGGTCAAATCCGCTGAAAGGTTCATCGAAAATAACCAGTTCGGGTTCATGAATTACCGTGATGATGAACTGTACTTTCTGTTGCATCCCTTTTGAGAGTTCTTCCACTTTTTTATTCCACCAGGCAGTAATATCGAACTTTTTAAACCAGTATTTCAGTTTTACCATGGCGTCATGATGGCTGATCCCTTTGAGCTGTGCCAGGTAGAGGGCCTGTTCGCCCACTTTCATCTTTTTGTAAAGTCCTCTTTCTTCGGGCAGGTAACCAATACGGGCAATATGATCTAAAGAAAGAGGTTTGCCTTTGAAAAACAAAGAACCCTCATCCGGGGCAGTAATCTGATTAATGATGCGGATGAGGGAGGTTTTGCCGGCGCCGTTAGGACCCAACAGTCCGAACACGGATGCTTCGGGAACTTTAACGGACACCTTATCGAGTGCGGTATGGCCAGCATAGCGTTTTACCACGCCATGAGCCTCAAATAATTCCATATAATATTAATTAAATATATCTTTCATTTTGCTGAAGAAACCTTTGTCTTTGTCTTTAGGATTGGGCTGAAAATTGACAGATTCGGAAAACTTCTCCATCATCTGCCGTTCTTCCCGTGAGAGGTTCTGGGGCACCCAAACATTTACATTAATTAACAGATCCCCTTTCTGATAGGAATTTACTTCTGGCAGCCCCTTGTTTTTAAGCCGGAGGATTTTACCCGGCTGGGTTCCGGGTTCAATTTTTACCCTGACTTTACCATCGAGGGTGGGAATATCGATAGTAGATCCCAGGGCAGCATCCGGAAAGGTGATGAAAAGGTTGTACAACAGGTTGTTACCGTCGCGCAGGAGTTCGGGGTGGTCAATCTCTTCGATTACCACCAGCAAATCGCCGGGAATTCCTCCCCGGGGGGCAGCATTCCCTTTCCCGCTCACACTGAGTTGCATACCATTTCCAACGCCTGCGGGGATCTGAACTGTGATTACATCATCAGCTTTTACAATACCATGACCTTCACAATGCACACAGCGTTCGGTGATAATTCGGCCTTCACCGCCACAATTAGGACAGGTGGAGGTAGTTTGCATGTGGCCGAGGAAAGTTTGGGTGACCCGGGTAACCTGCCCGGTTCCCCGACAGGTCTGGCAGGTTGAATGACCCGATCCTGATTTTGCACCTGAACCGTGACAATGGGTACAAGAGACATATTTACTCACTTTCAGTTTTTTCTCAACACCGGTAGCGATTTCTTCGAGGGTAAGTTTCACTTTAACCCGGAGATTGGTACCCCGGCTGACTCTCCGGCCCTGCGAGCGTCCGCCGCCAAAACCAAAAGCATCTCCAAAAATATCCCCAAAGTGGCTGAAAATATCATCCATTGACATATTAAAGCCTCCTGACCCGCCGGAAGCTCCGCCTACACCTGCATGACCATAACGATCATACCGGCTTTTTTTATCAGGATCGCTAAGCACTTCATAGGCTTCAGCGGCTTCCTTGAATTTTTCTTCGGCTTCTTTATTATCCGGATTCCGGTCAGGGTGATATTTCAAGGCCATTTTCCGGTATGCCTTTTTGATTTCATCATCAGAGGCATTCCGGGTTACCTCAAGGATTTCGTAATAGTCTCTTTTCGACATGCTGATTTATCTGGAATTGGATTATTGACCAACGGCCACCCGAGAATGGCGTATTACTTTCCCATTTAGAGTATAACCCTTTTCGGTTTCGTCGATAACTTTGCCTTTTTTCTCAGCATCCTCAACGGGTACATGGGCAATGGCATCATGGAAATCGGTATCGAAATCCTTTCCTTCAGCCTCAATGGGTTCCAGTCCTTTTATTTTCAGGATATTGTTAAACTTATTGTATATCAGGGTTATACCTTCTTTTACAGGCAAAATTTCAGCCGATTCATCCATGTTTTTAAGAGCCCTGCCCATATCATCCAAAACCGGTAACAAAGCCACTATAATATCTTCCGCGGCTGTTTTGCTCAGTTCAAGCTTCTCTTTAATGGTTCTCTTCCTGAAATTATCAAATTCAGCAAACAGACGCAGGTATTTATCCCTTTGATCATCCAGATCTTTCTTCAGACCGGTTATTTCAGCCTCAATTTTTTGAAGGTTATTTTCCAGAGAAGCGATTTCCGGATCAGGATTTGTTTCCAAATCTACTTTATCATTAACTACTTGATTATCTGAAATATTTTGTTCCATTTCAGTATTCCCAGGGGTAACTTTTTTCTTTTTTCCTATCATAACACCAATACAATTTTAAGCGGGCAAACCGCTGTCAAATATTTTGCCATGAATAATGGTTAGACAAAATGTCAGTCTACTTCTGCAAATGTTTTTTAAGCTCTGCTTCGAGTGCTTCCCCTCTAAGATTCCGGGCTATAATGATACCCTCAGGATTTATGAGGAAGTTCATAGGAATCGACCTCACTGAGTATACACGTGCGATACCTGACTGCCAGCCCTTTAAATCGCTGACATGCCATTTCCAGACCAGTTTGTCATCAGCAATCCCTTTTTTCCAGGCATCGGGGGTTTTATCCAGGGAAACACTGAACACATCAAAACCATTACCGTTTTTAAATTTCTGGTCTTTATAGGTGTGATACACTTTCACTACGGTTGGATTTTCGCGGCGGCATGGGCCACACCACGATGCCCAGAAATCTATCAGCACATATTTGCCTTTGATATCTGATAAACTTTGGGTAGTTCCGTCAGGAGACTTCATAGAGATATTGGGAGCTTTATTTCCGATTTCGATTCCTTCTTTCACTGACTGGGCAGACGACAACAAGGCAATCAGTAATAACAATGAGAGGGGGAAGGTGAATTTAATGAGTGACTTCATAGGTTTTAATTATAAAATTTGAGGAAGACAGGCAAGTCATAAATCGAACCAACCTGCACACTATATTCTAACAATCTGAGCGCCTATTTGGTTCAGGCGACCGTCGATATTCTGGTATCCCCGGTCGATCTGGTCGATATTTTCGATGGTACTTCGACCGTTGGCTGAAAGGGCTGCAATGAGTAAGGCTACGCCGGCCCGTATATCGGGTGAACTCATTTTCAATCCACGGAGCTGATGTTCATGATTATGCCCGATAACCACGGCCCGGTGCGGATCACACAAAATGATCTGTGCGCCCATATCAATAAGTTTATCCACGAAAAACAGGCGGCTTTCAAACATTTTCTGGTGGATCAGTACCGAGCCTTTTGCCTGAATGGCAGTTACCAGCGCGATACTGATGAGATCCGGAGTAAATCCGGGCCAGGGTGCATCCGCAATGGTCATGATCGAACCGTCAAGAAATGATTCGATTTCATAATGTTCATGAGCAGGGATGAAGAGATCCTGATTCCGTTGTTCAATACTGATCCCGAGCCTTTTGAATACATCAGGGATTATTCCGAGATCGGGTATATTGACATTTTTAATATTGATTTCTGAACGCGTCATGGCTGCGAGACCTATAAAACTGCCTACTTCAATCATATCAGGCATGAGTGTGTGAGTGCATCCACCCAGACAATCAACTCCATTAACAGTCAGGAGGTTAGACCCTACTCCGGAAATTTTTGCACCCATTTTTATGAGCATGGAGCAAAGCTGGCTGATATAGGGTTCACAGGCGGCATTAAATATTACGGTTTCACCTTTTGCCAAAACGGCAGCCATCAGCACATTGGCAGTTCCGGTAACGGAAGCCTCATCGAGCAGCATATGGGTACCGGAAAGACTTTTCGTAGTGGCGATAAAGCTCATTTTCTCAGCATCGTACTGGAATTCAGCCCCTAATTTGCTCAGGCCGATAATATGGGTATCGAGGCGACGGCGTCCGATTTTATCTCCGCCCGGCTGAGGGATGATCCCGAATCCAAACCGGGCCAGCAATGGACCCAGAATCATAATGGATCCTCTTAATTTACTGGCTTTCAATGCGAAAGATTCTGTCGAAAGATAATCAAGATTCACATGTGAGGCAGTGAACTCATAAGTGCCATTTCCGGAATTATCCACTGAAACACCGAGTTCTTTCAGAATTTCAATGAGTTTATTAACATCATGAATGTCCGGAAGATTGCGGATGATGACTTTTTCTCCGGTAAGTAATACCGCTGCAAGGATTTGCAGTGCTTCATTTTTGGCACCCTGTGGATAAATATCCCCATTAAGCCTTTTACCGCCTTCAATTCTAAATGATCCCATTTCTAAAGATTATTAATTAAATCGACAAAAATCAGTCATTTAATACCCGCTTACCTTCGCTTGCCAAACCGGGGTTTTTCTTTTACCAAAAACGATTTTTTCTGGCCCGGTTTTCCCAATTTTTTCTTTTTCCCGTTCTTTTCTTCTTCCTTCGCTTTTTCAGCATCAAGATAAACTTGTGTGTTAAAGAGCCGTACTTCTTTGCCGGGAGTTATAGTATTACCTGAAAGGAAGTTCAGATCGTCGAAAATCTGTTTATCGGAGACTGAATCCCGGTTCCAGGTTAAAAATGACTGTTTGAGAAAATTACCAACCGAATTGATAAGTTGTCTTTTCTCATCACCATCGGGCAATTCACTTATTTTATGTATCAGATTTTCAATATTTTTTCCATAATGGCGGAAAGCAATATTGTGTTTCGGATAATCAATCCGGGATGGTGGAGCAAAGACCTCTTCAGCGTTGGGTTTCGGAAAAGGAGCGTCAACATCGAGGCGGAAATCAGAGATCAGAAACAAGAGATCCCACAGTTTGTGGTGATAATCTTCCGATTCTCTCGGGCCGGGATACATCTGCATCATTACCCGGATCACAAGCCGGGCATAGTCATTACGTTTATCACGGTCTTTGATCAGAACCAGTTTATCAACAATTTTTTGCAGGTTCCTGCCAAATTCTTTGGTAATTAGCGTGTTTCGCGTTGTGTTATAGTCCATAATTTCAATAATGTTTACGGAATGTATTTTTTAGAAGGAATGAAATCAGAAACGCTGAACTCAGGGGGGTTCTTATTCTAAAAAACTACCGGCAAAAGTAGTTAAGATTTTGATTTACAAAATTTTTAACCGGGCAAATTTTAACAATAATTGTTTTTGACCCACTTCATGGAACAGTACTGTAGCTTTTTTATCGGCTCCCCTGCCTTCTACAGTTAGCACCTTGCCTTTCCCAAAACGCTGGTGTTCTACTTCCATACCAGGTTGTACAGCATCTACCTCAGCGAATGTGGTGTTTCCCGGTTCAAAATCAGCCTGCTGTTTGGGCATGATCTTTTTTTGCAGTAAAGACGGAGAATTTTCGGATCGCTGAACGGATGGTATATCCCTTTTACCCGGGAGAAGGCGGGCTCCGGCACCTTTATTCTTAACCGGGAATTCGATAAAATCAGGCTCAATATTGGAAATAAACCGGCTGGGATCAGAAGGCTGAAGATTCCCGTAGTGGTACCTTGACTCGGCATAGGAAATAAACACCCGTTTCTCAGCTCTGGTCAGCGCCACATAGAATAACCGTCTTTCTTCCTCAAGGTCGTCCCTGCTGTTGAGCGACTGAAGCGAAGGGAAAAGGTTTTCTTCAAGTCCGGAAATAAACACATAGGGAAATTCAAGACCTTTTGCTGCGTGAATGGTCATTAGCGAAACCACATCGGTATTGTTCTGATCTTCCCTGTCGGCATCGGTCAGCAGTGCGATATCCTGAAGATATTCATCAAGGGTTCTGAAGCCGGGGGCTGATTCCGCCACTTCAGCAGTAACCGGACGGGGAGTATCCGAAAAATTCCTGATTCCGTTGAAGAGTTCTTCAATGTTTTCGATCCGGCTGATGCCTTCGGGGGTTTTATCCTCACTGAGATCTTTTTCAATTCCACTCGCTTTGGAGATAGCCAGAGCCAGTTCATAGGCAGGTATTTTCCGGAGTTGATTCCTGAAGTTCCGAATCATCAGAGCAAAACCAGTAATCCGGTTTTTGGTTGAAGTACTGATATCCAGCTGGTACTTATCCGGATCAGAAATAAGATTCCATATACCGGTTCCATGTTCGATGGCAGTTACCAGGATTTTATTCAGGGTGGTTTCGCCTATACCCCGGGCCGGGTAGTTTATGATCCGCTTCAGGGCCTCTTCATCATCTGGATTGACAACCACCCTGAAATAAGCAATCATATCTTTGATTTCCTTCCGGTTATAAAAAGATATTCCGCTGAAGATCCGGTAAGGAATATTCAATTTTCGTAAAGATTCTTCAAGGATCCTGGATTGGGCATTGGTTCGGTATAAAATGGCAAATGCATCATTCTTCAGCTGGAAATTCATTTTGGTTTCGAAAATAGTACCAGCCACCAACTGGCCTTCTTCGATATCGGAGGAGGCTCTCAGAAGCTTAATTTTTTCTCCCGTTTCGTTTTCTGTCCAAATGGTTTTCTGAATCTGTTTCTTATTATGGAGGATCACACCATTGGCAGCATTCACGATGTTTTGGGTGGAACGGTAATTCTGCTCGAGCTTAAAAAGCTGGTAATCCGGATAATCGCTTCTGAAATTCAGAATATTGTTGATATTGGCGCCTCTGAAACCATAGATACTTTGTGCATCATCACCTACCACACAAATATTTTCGGTGCGGGCGGCCAGTTGTTTAAGGATCATGTACTGTACATGATTGGTATCCTGGTATTCATCAACCAGGATATACCTGAATTTCTTCTGATATTTAAGCAGGATTTCGGGATATTCGGAGAGCAACAGGTTTGTATTGAACAACAGGTCGTCGAAATCCATGGCCTGTGCTTTTCTGAGCCGGTTATTATAAATGGAGAAAATCTGGCCGAAATGAGGGCGTTTGGCATACCGGTCCTGTGCCATGAATTCTTCATTGGTATTGTACTCCTGAGCGCTGATCAGTTCTGTTTTCAGGGCAGAAATCCGGCCCAGCACCTGAGCCTGGGGATACTCCTTCGGATCAAGGTTCAGTTCTTTGACAATGGCTCTGATAAGGCTTTTGGAATCATCGGTATCATAGATGGTAAAATTATTCTGATAACCAAGAACATGACCGTCGATCCTCAGAATTCTGGCAAAGATTGAATGAAAAGTACCCATCCATACATTACGGGCTTCATCGGATTTCAATAAATCATAGACCCGTTCCCGCATCTCTTTGGCTGCTTTGTTGGTAAAGGTCAGCGCTAAAATATTGAACGGATCAATATCCTGGCTCATCAGGTAGGCAACCCGGTAAGTAAGTACCCTGGTTTTTCCGCTGCCGGCTCCGGCAATGATCATACTGGGACCATCGGTTGCCTGAACGGCCTTTAACTGGGCTTCATTTAAATCATTTAGAAAATCAATCACCTGTAAAGCTGTATTTGGGGTGCAAAATTATGATTTTTGAAGCTCCCTGTTCATCCTCATGCATTATTACCTGATTTTTTGTTATACTTGTCGGATGAAATGTAAACTGCCTTTAAAACGTTTTTGCCTGACCGTGGTAATTATAGCCGGTTGCATTACAGGCAACCCGGCATGGGGCCAGAATATCCGGTTTTTCAGCAGCGATTCATCTGAATATATTGCTGAACTGGGTAGTTTTTTCAGTCAGCTTATCAACAAGGACATCAGGGCCAAATCGATGAATGAGTTCAGTGAATTCAAAAAACTCTACAGTTCCGAAATTCTAAATACCAGTGACCTGACTGAATTATACCGGCTTTCAAAATCGATGACCGAAAAAAACCTTAAAGCCTATCCCCATCTCTTTCAACTGGTTTCAATGGTCAATGTTTATTGCCGAAACCAGTCCACCGGAGTCCCGGATATTAATTCATTTGTGGCCGGACTTGCAACCGAACTCAAAAAAAACAGTACCCGTGATTTTGAACAGACTCTGGAAAACCTGTTTTATCTGATCACGCAAGCATTCGTATATCATTCATCCAATATCAAATGGCAAACGAGTACCAGACAGTTTGAATTTGTTTACGACGGAGTATTACTGGCCCGAATGAATGATTACACATTAAAGGGATTTTCAAGAATGGACACGGTAGAAATTACCGGGACAACAGGTACCCTTGACCTTTTAACCAACCAACTTAAAGGGTCAGGCGGAAGGGTGACCTGGAAGAGGGCTAAGTTAGATACCACCCGGGTTTATGCATTACTCTCCGACTATTCCGTTGATCTGAAAACCGGGAAAGTAACTGCTTATGATACGAAACTATTTTATCGTGATTTTTTTGACGCACCTTTAACGGGAGTATTTGAAGATCAGGTATTAACGTTCAGGCAACCGGTAATAAACTTTCCAAAATTTAATTCTGACTCTCCGGAAAATTATATAAAAAACCTGGTAACCGATGTGGATGCCAGGGGGATTTTCAGGCTTGAAGGCAGCATGGCTATTATCGCCGGTACCGAATTTGAGCCCGCTCAAATGTGGTTCCGCAAAAAACACCAGGATCAATCCGGATTTTACAATTTGATCAGGTTGGGTTCTAAATCCTTCGGTTTTGATGGCTCAAAAATTACGTCTCTGTCAGCTTCCGTAAGTATATACCATGAAAATGACTCCATTTACCATCCGTCGGTCAGTCTGGCTTACTATGACAGCTCGAGAATGGTAACCCTTTCCAGATCAGAAAATGATCTTGGTATTTGTCCGTTTATTGATTCCTATCATAATGTAGACTTCAAAACGGGCATGATAGCGTGGGACATGGACCTCGATGAAATGATACTCACCAGTGTACCCTCGTTACGTTCTGATTTCTATGCTTCCTTTGAATCGGATAATTTCTTCTCCGAGCCTCTGTTTGACCAGTTAAAAGGGATTGACAACCAGCATCCGTTGTTTGTACTTAAAGAGCTGTCAGAAGACCTTGGCAGCCGGGTCTTTCATCTTGATGATGTTGCCAGGGCTTATAATATTACGTCAGGTCAGATTGAACCCTGGATTTTTGAACTGGCGGCAAAAGGTTATCTGTTTTACAATTTTGAGACTAAACTTATCCTGATCAGGGAACGTGTAATCAACGCTCTTAAATCGAAAAGTAAAAAAAGGGATTATGATGTGATCCGGTTCAATTCATTAACGGACGGATTACCAAATGCCCGGCTCAACCTGAGAAATTTTGAACTGAACATTGAAGGGGTGAATGATATCCGGCTGAGCGATGCCCAGAAAGTTCTTATTATGCCCTCCGACAAGCGATTAATATTCAGAAAAAACCGGGACTTTGCCTTTTCCGGAAAAATTGAAGCCGGATTATTCGACTTTTACTCAGCTCAGTGTGTTTTCAGCTATGACAGTTTTCTGATCCGGATGCCGGTAATTGATTCGATGTTATTCAAAGTGAGGCCATTCCCGTTAAATGAAAACAGAAATACTCCCTATATCCATATAAAAAATGTAATTGCCAACATCAGCGGATGGCTGTATATTGATTCTGCCACCAATAAATCGGGTTTGAAACCATTGAATCATTACCCGGTTTTTATTTGTGACAAGGAAGCCTATGTCTATTACGACAGGAACTCCATTCAAAATGGAGTTTACCTGCGTGACTCTTTTTATTACTATCTGAAACCGTTTACCATTGATAGTTTATTGACTTTTAAGACCGACGGAATACAATTTGCCGGGAAACTGATTTCAGGAGGTATATTTCCGGAAATTGACCAGCCTTTGAAGGTGCAGCCCGATTACTCACTGGGATTTGTTTACCGGACCCCTGTAAAGGGACTACCGGTATACAAGGGAGCGGGTGTATTCAGGGATACAGTATACTTAAGCAATAACGGGCTAAAAGGATCTGGCAGACTGAATTTTCTGAATTCTGAAATTGTTTCTGATGATTTCACATTTCTTCCGGATGACATCTCAGCCCTGACCCGGAAAGCGCAGATTGCAGCAAGTGTTTCCGGACAATCAGGTTATCCGTCGATGTTGGCAGAACAGGTCAAAGTCAAATGGAAACCTTATGAACAACTTGCCATTTATCAAAGTGCCGGTAAAAAAATATCCCTGTTTGAAAACCGGGCTCAGCTGGAAGGAAGCCTGACATATCAACCTGAGCGAATGAGTGCTTCGGGTAAACTATCATTTTCGGATGCAATCCTGGAATCTGCCGCTATGAATCTTTCGCGTAACGAGGTACATTCTGACACCAGCAGGTTTTTTATAGAAGCGCCCGGTAAGTCGGGATATGTTTTTGCTTCGGTGGTTGATAAGGCCCATATTAATTTTGAAACCAGGATCAGCAAATTCAGAACTTCCGGCGCCAATTCAAAAGTAGAATTTCCGGTAAATCAGTTTATGGCCAATATGGATGAATTTGAATGGCACATGGATAAAAACATGATTTACCTTAAAAACAATATAGCCCAGACCATTCCCGAAATTAATCAGCTTTCATTGCTTCAGCTCATTGATACCGATTTCAAAGGATCCGAGTTTATTTCTACTAGCCCTGCGATGGATTCACTTCAGTTTTACACGGTCAATGCGAGTTACGATTTAAAAGAGAACTTGTTATCGTGCGAGAATGTTAAAATAATTCATGTGGCTGATGCAGCATTGTTTCCCGGTGATGGAAAAGTTCATATAGGAAAAAACGGAAGTATAAGTCCGCTTGAAAATGCCACCATAATCACCAAAAACAAATTTCACCGGTTTAATAATGTAACCGTATCCATTACATCACGAACCAGGTTTACCGGAAAAGGCAGTTATGATTATATATCGAAAGATGAAACCGTACAGGTACTGACCTTTGATAAAATATCGGTAGATACGGCCGGGAGGACGATGGCTGCCGGTTCAGTACCAGGCAGTATGAACTTCCGGTTTAGTCCGCAATTCGATTTTAAAGGAGAGACTGAAATCGTTTCCACCATTCCCGACATCCGTTTTAAGGGCAATTTCCGGATCAACTCCGAATGCCTGGGCAATCCGGATATCTGGATCAGGATGGACGCGGGAATTAATCCTAAAAATATCAGGATCCCTGTTGGTGAGGTTATTAAGGATTCGGCCAACAACCATGTGTATGCGGCGATCTTTTATTCCGTGATCAATAGTAAAATTTATCCATCGTTTTTCAACCGGCGTTCAGATTATACTGATTCATTATTATTTACTGCCAACGGTTTTCTCACCTATGATGACAGAAACCGGGTGTTCAGTCTGGGAAAAACTGATACCACCGGAATTTTTTCGGGCAATCACCTTCATTTTAGCGAAACCCGCTGTGAACTCTACGGAACCGGAAAAATCAGTACCGGCGCCGGTATTAAACCGGTTGATCTGAGTACCTACGGGACTATCAAATACTCCTATATCAATGACTCAACCAGTCTCCGGGTTGCTGCTTCCTTTAACTTTTTCTTCAGTGAGCCAAGCCTGGAACTCATGGCAGAAAACATCAACCAGTCTGAAATCCCGGTTAATGAAAAATTTTCGGAAAATTACCTGATCCTTTCGGGAAACGGAACAGCCGGAAGCGCTGCAAATGATGCAGCTTCCCAATTGATCACCCGAAAAAAAAACATGGAAACCATGATGAAAACGCTGGTATTTTCTGACCTTACACTTTTTTGGAATAAGAACACACGGTCATACCAGTCTGCAGGACCTGTATCATTGGCCAGCATATTAAAATTTCCGGTTAACAAAACCCTGAATGGAAACATTGAGATTGAGAAACGGAGAGGAGGGGATATTTTGTCAGTGTACCTTGAGCCTGACCGGCGTGAATATTATTTTTTCAAATATTCCGATAATGTCATGCAGTCGATTTCATCAGAATTGCCATACAATACGATTCTTCGTGAGCTGGATGAGAAGGATCGTAAATCGGGCGAAGTAACCGGTTCAACAGAGTATCGGTTTATTATTTCAACTACACAGAGAAAAAATGAATTTATCCGGAAATTCAGAGATGGTTCAGAGGAATAAATTAATTGTGTGTATCCGGAAAATTATTCATCTTTGTACAAAATTGATTTATGGAAGTTTTAATGATAATTATGTCTGTAATGATTGCCTACCTGATAGGATCAATACCGACATCTGTGTGGATTGGAAAAGCGTTTTACCATATTGATATCCGTGAGATGGGAAGTGGAAATGCAGGAGCCACCAATACCATCCGGTTATTGGGTTGGAAAGCAGGCATTCCGGTTTTGCTGATCGATGTTTTTAAAGGCTGGATTGCGGTATATCTGTCCAGGTATCTGCTCCCGCCTGACCTCACGGAGATGGCAAGAGTAAATTATCAGATCATCGTCGCACTGGCAGCCGTTCTTGGACATGTATTCCCTTTATATGCAGGATTCCGGGGAGGTAAAGGCATTGCTACCCTTCTGGGTGTGGGCATAGCGCTGTATCCGCAGGCCATACTGGTTGTACTTGCCATTTTCATGGCTGTTTTGATTGTCACAGGCTTTGTTTCCCTGTCCTCCATCATTGCTTCTGTATGTTTCCCGTTTATTGTGGTGTTTTTTTCAGATCAGGATCATCTTTTTTTAAATCTGCTGGCTGTTTTTGTAGCTGTTTTTGTACCGCTTACACACAGAAAAAATATAAAAAGACTCCTTCAGCGTAAAGAACCGAAGTTCACTTTGCGAAAAAAAAAACCGACCGGTTCAGCTTAGCGCACTCAAAAAAATAATGCATGCGGTATAGATGTTTTCCAACCTAATTTCTTTTAATTTTGCCGGCAAGAAAAAAAGGCATTTTAAACTGATTTTCACCAACAATAGCTTATAACAGATAATCACAAATAATCATCAAGATGAAATTTATTGTAAACAGTTCCGTATTGCAAAGGAATCTACAGGCTATCGGCGGAGTAATTCCGAGTAGCAGTTCCCTGCCCATTCTAGAAAATTTTCTTTTTGAACTGAAAGATGGAATCCTGTATCTTACTGCCAGCGATCTTGACACCACCATGACAGTCAGCCTCGAACCCTCCATGTTTGACGGGGAAGGTGCGGTTGCGGTAAATGCGAAGATTTTGGTGGAGGCGCTGAAAACGCTTTTTGATATTCCGTTAACTTTCAATATTGATGAGGATAATTACAGTGTGGAAATCACCGCCGGCGAAGGAAAATTCGGAGTGGCCGGATATTATGGGGGCGATTATCCCAAGCCAAAGGTGTTGGCCGATCCGGTTACCATTCAGATCAATTCCAAAGTATTACATACTGCGTTTACAAAAACTACTTTTGCGGTGGGTAAAGATGAGATGCGTCCTGTAATGTCAGGCGTTCTTTTCGATATCACTCCTGAACGGATCACTTTTGTAGCCACCGATGCCCACAAACTGGTACGATACCGCCGAACTGATATTGAAGCCAATGATACAAGTACACTGATCCTGCCGACAAAACCTCTTAATCAGATGAAATCACTGCTGGCTCAGGATGATATGACGGTTTTGGTAGAGCATGACCAAAAACATATTTCATTCAGATTTGGAACCTTTCTGGTGCACAGTAAACTGATTGAAGGGCGATTCCCGAATTTTGAAGCCGTTATTCCGGTCAGTAATCCCTATAAACTGGTGATCGATCGCATCCCATTACTCAATTCACTGCGCAGAGCCTCCATCTTTTCTAACCAGTCAACCCACCAGATCAGGGTTAAAATTGCCGATAATATCCTCTTCCTGTCGGCCGAAGATGTTGATTTTGCCAACAAAGCAGCCGAACCACTGAATTGCAGCTACGAAGGCGATGAAATTGAAATTGGTTTCAATGCCAAGTTCATCCTCGAAATTTTAAGCAATGTAGATGCAGATATGATCAGGATGGAATTGTCAGCCCCCAACCGGGCAGTACTGATATTCCCAACCGAGCAGGAAGATGCCGGCGAAGAAATCCTGATGCTGGTTATGCCGGTTATGCTCAACCAACAGTAAGAAATCCGGCTGATCCCGGGTTGTCAAACAGCTTTTTGGCTCAACCAATACATGTCCTCCATTCGTGTCAATTGAAGTTACTAACATAACCAAAGTTTTTGGTACACAGAAAGTTCTTGACCAGGTAAACCTTTTGGTAAAAAAGGGTGAAATAGTCGGACTGCTCGGACCTAACGGTGCCGGGAAATCCACGTTGATGAAAATCATCACCTGTTTTATTCCGCCGACCTCAGGAACCGTGAAAGTCAATGATTTTGAAATTCCGGAAGCTTCTACGGAAATCAGGCGGATTATTGGTTACCTCCCTGAAAACAATCCGCTGTATACTGATCTCTATGTGAAGGAATATCTCAGGTTTATTGCCGGAATTCACCAACTGGGAAAAAGTACAAAGGGCAGAATTGATGAAATCATTGAAATGACCGGACTGGGAAGGGAACAGAACAAAAAAATAGGAACTTTGTCAAAAGGATACCGGCAACGGGTAGGGATTGCCCAGGCGTTGATTCACAACCCGCAGGTCCTGATTCTGGATGAACCTACCTCAGGTCTGGACCCTAACCAGATCCTGGAAATCCGTAATCTGATCTCGATAATTGGTAAAGACAAAACCGTACTGCTTTCGACACATATCATGCAGGAAGTAAGCGCTATGGCCACGAGGGCGGTTATAATTCATAAGGGCAAGATTGTGGCCGACCGGGAAATTGGGCAACTCCAGCAATTAATGGGAAATACACAAACTACCCTGTATCTTGAGTTTGACCAGGTTGTGGAAAAAAGTTTTTTTAATGGTTTGAATGCCACATCTATACAATCCTCCGATACGCGATCCTGGGAAATAACCTACCCTGACCACCTTGATTTACGGCAGGAGATTTTTAAAAGAGCAGTGAAACAAAACACTACCATACTGTCTATTCAGAAAAAGGAATTGTCGCTGGAGGAGATTTTCCATGAATTAACGATGGATTGAGAAAAATACTTTACTAAAAAATTTGAAAATAAACACAATTCCAGCGTCAGATATCCCAAACTAACCAATTGTATTTCAATTACCAATTACTAATTGCTAATTGCTAATTTAACCGGTATTCTGGCCTTTCAACGGTCCTTTTACCTCATTACTTCGTATAAAGCCCGATCATCCGCACGATGGCGTCCTGGCAAACCGGACAGAAATAGTTATAGGCAGTTGATTTCATTGAACAATCCAGCCTGGGCCGGTAAACCCCCTTATCCACATATCCGCCGCCTTCAAAAACGCCCAGCTTTTCAGGATGGTTTTTATCAGGAGGTGTGGGTACCGGTGTAGAGGGATCCAGCATTTTCTGCCATTTGGAATTAAAATCAACCAGGGTAGTCAGGTTTGGCTCCCAGGGTTCTACCGTCAAGGGATAGAATTCTTCATAGGCCACACTTGACGAGTAATACTCATCGCCCAAACCGGCAAAAGCATGCCCGAACTCATGGGTAAAAACATAAAACGACTTTTCATTGTCGGCAGATGATAGCGAGTAATAGTTATAAACGCCAGATCCGCCATATTTTTCCGTATTGGCCAGAATGCAGATCTGATCATAGGGTGCGCATCCCGCTACATCTCGTACACTTTTAAAATCGATAGTGGTCATATATCTTTCAATCTCAAAGGTATAAAATGAAGCATTCACGATCGTATTCACCCACTGATTGAGGCCGGGATTATCCACACCGGAACCTTCAGAAGGTGCCATCACCATCCAGAAATTAATATCGGCCTTTTGCTGATCGTAAGGCGTACAATCCAACAAAGCATTCATGAACTTTTCACAATCTTTCCTGAACTTTTTCATCTCTTTCACAGTATAACCTTCAGGCAAAAAAACGAGATCCAGTTTAACGGAGGGATCTCCGTTCTGTTTCAAAGCCTCATAGGGAAATAATACCGGATTTTTTGCAATATACGGACTTGCCGGATTCACAAAATAAGAGAACTTTTCTTCCCAGTTCCTTCGCTTCACTCTTTCATAAATGATCACTTCAACTGTTTTCCGGGGAAAGGGGAATACAACACTGCCGGTATAGGTGCGGTCAAGAACTTCTGATTCAGGAGTGGTTTGCCATTCCTTGAAAAGCGATGAAAAACCCCGTGAATAGAGTATTTTTTGAGAGGCACTGTCCAATACCTCAAAACGGTAATCACCATAATCAAAGGCATCTGTAAGTTGTGTTCTGGAACCTCCCCAGAATGGCTCAAACACCAGCCTGTCGAAAGAAAAAGCAGATTCATGTTTGTTTCCCGTAATATAATAATCCAACCTTAGCGTACCGGAAGAGAAGTGGTTGTCGAACTGCCCGTAAACAGTCAGGGACAAAAGAAATACAAGAACCGTAAAGTGTAATTTCATAAAGTATAAGATTTCCTGCAAAAATAGAATTTTGACAGGTACCTTTCCGGTTATGATTCAAATATTATTTTTGCCGATTTATAAAACATGCCTCGTTTATATAGCATGAAATTCAGCATAATCCACCTTTGTGTAACGATTTTAACCATTGTGTTATTCCGGCAAATAGTAACAGGACAATCATACGCTGACCCGGATGACGAATTCCTGAGGTTTGAACATAATCTGATTTCCTTGCCCCGTGCCTACAAAATATCGCCGGAAATACTTCAAAAATACATCGTCAATTTTCCGGATGAGGAAGAGTGCTCCCAGCATATCCGGAGATCAAAATCCAACATGCCTGCTGATTACCAGAACAATTTTACTTCCGACATCAGAAAATATCTCGAAATCTTTTCCGGGTATCCCGGAGAAACCGGTTTGATGATAGCCATTTTCAATGAATATAAATCATTTATCCTGGAGGAGTTGCAGGCAGCCCGCCTTTCGGAATCCTGGGTGTACCTTCCGCTTGCCTTCTCGGCAATGAATCCGGCTGCTGATTACATCCCTGAAGGAGCCGGCATCTGGCAAATTTGCAAAGCCGTTGCACTGGCCACCGGACTAACCGTTAATGAAACTATTGATGAGAGACTGGATTTCTTCAAAGCTGCTGAGTCGTCCTTAAAATTCCTGAAGGTTGGATTATCTTCAGGGAAAAATGATGCGGCTGTGTTGGATCAGTTTATGACCCATCCTGTAAGCAGAAAAAATGCAATGATTACAGAAAATGGAGATTACAAAGAGAGTATCCGGCATGAACCCGACAGACTTTATGGCCGCTACCTCGCCTTTGCAGAAGCTGTCAGTATATTGTCAGAAAAAAATCCAGGCAGTCAGGATTATTTTTTCAAAGTCCCCGGAAAAACAGACACCCTGATGATCCCCAGCTATAAACTGCACAAACTGGCAGAGAACCAGATATTTTCAGAAGTGATAAAGGTTTACAATCCACATATCCGCCTGATCAAAAAAAACGATGATGAACATCCGGTCACAGTGTATCTTCCAAGTGGCTACAAGCCTGTGGTCAGTGAGTTAATCACCGGACTGGATAAGGATTTACTGTCCAGGCTGAGAAAAGAGCAGGAAAATAAGGTTACCGGACAAGTCCCTTCTGAGTTTACCTGGTACAAAGTAAAACGAGGGGATATGCTGGGAACCATTGCCCGGAAACATGGGGTATCGGTCACTGAAATCAAAAAGCTCAACCATTTGAAGAGTGATTTGATCCGGGAAGGCCAGCTGTTAAAATTACCATGAAAAAAATATTGATATTTGCACCCCTTTTTAAAAAGGCCAGTATAACATTCTGATTTTGATTTTGAATCATGTCACCCGGGAAAATATTTAAATTTCTTGCGTACACCTTAACTTTTTTAGGCTTTCTTGCATGGATTTTTCCAGGCAACGGACTTTCTATCGGGCCGGTAACCCTGCGTTTCCCGGAATTATCCGTAATTTTAAAACCTGAAAAACAAAAATATACTGACATTACATCCCTGATTGATTCAATTCAGGTTGATTCAACGCTGACATCCAAAATCGTTTCCGGGACTAAAAAAGACTCCATCAATCCGGCTGATCTGGCAAAGCTCAGAAAAAACCTGCACCGCATTCAGTTTCCGTCAGACAATCAGGAACTTCTGAATCCGCTTTTCAGGGAGTTTATGTCGCTTAAAGAAAGCGGAAATAAAGTAAGAGTACTTCACTATGGCGATTCCCAGGTGGAAGGGGATCGTATTACCTCTTTTCTTCGTCAGCAGCTCCAGAAAACCTTCGGAGGATATGGACCCGGAATTATTTCGATTATTGAACCGACAAACACGGCAGCAGTAGAAAGGAACCAATCTGAAAACTGGAAAAGGTATACCATTTTCGGCAAGCGAAACCCGGAAATAAAACATAACCGGTACGGTGTGATGGGAAGCATAGCGCGGTTTGAATCTCCAGACGATGTGGATACGGTTCAGCAAACTGCCTGGATTGACCTGAAACGTTCAAAAAACGCGACCCCGGAAACACAAAACTTTACCAGTATTAAAGTTCTTTATGGAAATGTTGAATACCCAGTAACCCTTTCCATCTCCGATGAAGCGAAAAACGTGTTTTCAGAAACTACACTCGACCCGGTAGCATCGTCAGGCCAGGCAGATTTTAGTTTTGAAAGCAACCCGGCTTATTTGCGTATAAACCTGTCAGGTGTTCAAAGTCCCGATTTTTACGGGATCGTACTGAATGGGAAATCGGGCATTTCTGTGGACAATATCCCGCAAAGAGGAAGCTCGGGAACTGAATTCATCAAAATGGACAAAGATCTTCTGAGTCAATTATACCGGGATTTGAATGTCAAACTGCTTATATTGGAATACGGAGTTAATGTAGCGCCTTATGTAACGGAGAGTTACTATTTTTACGAAGAACAGTTTTACAACAACCTGGTGTTCTTAAAAAGTATTGACCCTGATTTGCGCATTATCGTGATCAGCATTTCCGATATGGCTGCGAAAAATGGCGAGGCCTATGAAACCATGCCGAATATTGAAAAGATCAGGGATGCGCAGAAAAATGCCGCTTTCAGGGCCGGTTGTGCATTCTGGGATTTGTATGAAGCTATGGGAGGCCGCAATTCCATGCCCTCATGGGTTTTTGCCGATCCGCCCCTTGCCGGCAAAGACTTCACCCATTTCACCTGGAACGGGTCGCGCCTGATTGCCGAAATGTTCTATCAGGCGCTGATCTATGAATACTACAGCTTTTTACATCAATCCGCATCCCTGGAAGTGGGATCACCGGAAACCTCATCAACCCACCGAACGCATTGATCACTAAACCCTCAAAATATCATACATTATGGATGACAGCCGGGCTTTTATTAGTACTGCCATCGCTTTCAGCTGTTTATGCACAACCCGGTTCGGCTTATCCGTTTATTAACCGAAACGCCAATGTCGTTGAATTTTTTGGCGATTCAAAAAATCACTGGCAATCATTTTGCAGAATCCTGGATACTCTTTTTCTTTCTGGTGATGGATCCCTTGACATTTTACATCTGGGCGATTCGCATGTACAGGCGGATATTTTCCCGCATGAACTACGGAAAGGATTTCAGGGATTTTCACCCGGAATGGTGAATGCCAGAGGTTTTGTATTCCCCTACCCTGTGGCAAAGACGAATAACCCTGAAAACTACAAAGTTACGTATACCGGAACCTGGAACCGTTGCCGGAGCGTAACCAAATACGAAGGTTGTTCGTTTGGAATTGCCGGAATCAATATCCAAACCCTCGATTCTGTTTCAACCATCACCATTCGGCCTAATCTAACTGCCTCCGACACCTATCTTACCAATTCCATTAAAATTTTCAGAAATTTCGATTCGGGCGACTTCCTGATCAATCTGTTGAATTATCAGGGAGAGGTTACCTATTACAACGATACCCTGAACGGATTTACAGCACTTACTATTTCTGAATATCTGCAAGATGTTGAATTTCAATTTATAAGGTGTGACACACTGAAGAATCCCTTCATTATCTATGGTTTTATCCTTGATAATGATCTCAACGGGATTACCTACCATACAGCAGGTCTGAACGGAGCCGAAATCCCATCATTCAACCGGTGTGAATTTTTTGGCAACGATCTCAGGCAAATAAACCCCGGTCTGGTGATAATTTCACTGGGCGCCAACGATGCCGGCGGACCTAACCTGTTTATCAGCGATTTCAGGAAAAGTCTCGAAACCCTGATTGATAAAATCCGTTCATCAGGTGAAAATCCCCTGATTTTACTGACTACACCCGGTGATGCTTACCGGAGGTCAAGATATCATAATACGCATGTACCTCAAATAGGAAAAGTAATCCATGAGGTGGCTTCAGAAAAAGGACTGGCGGTCTGGGATTATTACACAGTTATGGGTGGTGCAAAATCGGTGTATCAATGGTACCGTAACGGGCTGGCACAAAAAGACAAATTGCATCTTACCCGAAAAGGATACCAACTTCAGGGACAACTGTTATTTGAAGCCCTGATGAAGGCATACACCCGTTCACATCAGGCAGAAAATCAGCCGGAATTGTTAATAAACACTGACCTTCCACAATCCAACTGATATGGAATACATCACCGGCATACTCAATTATTCACCCGAGGTACCATTACTGTTTACACAAATATACTTCTGGATATTTTTTGTGGTGGTTTATGGCGTATTCAGCATCATTTACCAGAAATACCCCGGAAAGAATTTCTGGCTTTTCATCACAAGCCTTTTCTTCTACTGGAAAACCGGAGGATTATTCGTTCTGTTGCTCCTTGGCTTAACCCTTTTCGACTTTAATACCGGCATCAAGATGTCGGAGACCATCAATAAAAAAAGAAGAAAAAAACTGTTGCTCCGAAGTATCATCGCCAATTTATCCCTGCTGGCATATTTCAAATATGCTTATCTGATCACCGGGCTTTTAAATTCTTTATTGGGCACCGGATTTAAAACGGTTGATTTATTGGCAGTAATTGGAAATAGTATCGCTGGCTCACACATGGATATATCCAATATAGTGCTGCCCGTTGGGATCTCTTTTTATATTTTCAGAACCATCAGCTACAATGTAGATCTTTACCGGCGAAAGATCGATCCGATCACCAGTTTCACCGATTTCGGATTCTATGTGTCGTTTTTCCCTACGTTACTCGCCGGACCGATCGTAAAATCCACCCAGTTTATTCCCCAGCTTTATAACAGGTTCAGTCTGAGCCGTAATGACTTCAACCGGGCTGTTTTCCTGATCCTGAACGGGCTTATCAAGAAAATGGTCATCTCCGATTATATCTCCCTCAATTTTGTCGACCGGGTTTTCGACAACCCGGCTGCATTTACCGGATTTGAAAATATGATGGCCATGTTTGGTTACAGTGTTCAGATATATTGTGATTTTTCAGGTTATACCGATATCGCCATCGGGATTGCACTGCTGTTGGGATACCGGCTTCCCGACAACTTTAAATCGCCCTACAAAGCTGAAAATATAAACGCTTTCTGGCAGCGCTGGCACATTTCGTTAACGGCCTGGCTCAGGGAATATCTGTTTTTGCCGGTGGTATACCATCTTTCCAACAAACTGAAGAATGACCGCTACTTCCTTATCAAAACCGATCTGATCTTATATATCTATGGAACCATGATCACCATGCTGCTTTGCGGATTGTGGCACGGAGCCGGTTACCGTTTCATCATCTGGGGCGGAATTCACGGACTGGCGCTGGTGATATACCGGATATACTCCCTTTATCACAAACCAGCCAAAAAGTGGCTGAAGCAAATGAAAGAAAAAAGGGTTATAGCCATACAACAAAATGACTTTATACAAAAATACGGCAACCAATATTTCCAGTTTTTGAAAATATTACGGTTGGGTGATTTCTTAGGAAAAATACATGTTGTAATACAGCCCCGGACCCTGAGGATTGCGGCTACTTTTGTTTTTGTCAGCTTCACATGGTTGTTTTTCAGAACCGATTCCATGGCGAGCGCCGGAGTCATGCTGCAACAGATGACCTCACGGTTTGGATGGAGCCTGATTCCCGAAATGATGGCTTCCTACTGGACCGTTCTGGGTTTAATGGCCATAGCACTTACTGTTCACTGGCTGCCACAACATACAAAGGACCGCTATTATGATTATTTTGCCTCCCGCACGTTGGGTTGGCAGGCGCTCATTGCCACCGCAGTGGTTTTCATATGCTACCAGGCCAAATCATCAGGAGTTCAGCCGTTTATCTATTTTCAGTTTTAGGGAAAGGTGCCTACGTTTGCCGGAGATCGTAGGTTTTTTGCAGGTGGTTTTGGGTTAATGGTTGGTTTTAAGTAATTTAAGGTCATTAATGACATTAGAGACCATAAGGTATAACTGGTCCTCCCCGGTTTGTAAGTTTTTACCACCCCATTTTCCTGTAGGCTACCTGTTTTCCCTTACTATTATAGAAAGCGATTAGGTTTAAACCTTTAGAAGAGGAACTTTTAAGGATAATATGCTCCTCATAGGTACTTGAGATATTAATTATTTTCGAGCAAATAATTTGCCCTGAAACACTGGTAATGAAGCACCGCAGCGTTTCGCCCGCCATATCAGATATGACTGTTCTTACCAACCCATTGTCCGGATTTATGGTTACTTGTATTTTTTCTGCTTCAGATGCAAGATTATTGATGCCTACCGATAAATCACACTCCTCTCCTTCAGGGAATACAGTACTTCCATTTTCCTGGTAACAATAAAAATACCATCCCATCCCAGGCAATTCCCACATGGGTTCAATAATCCCTTTTTCATGCCCGATTCCTTCAATATACCAGTGTGAATGTAATTCTCCATACTGAGGACTTTCAATATTGATCCTTTTTCGGTAAGTTCCATTGATCATAATCGAATCTACAGAAGTTACAACTACAACGCCTGATGTCAAACTCGATTCAGGTAAAGTATCTCCAGGTTCCAGGGTAAAATCATAAAGAAGTGAAAGGCCTTGATCCGACAGGAAATATACCTTATATTCCTCTGTCCTGATTCCACCTACATACATATTTGAAAAAGGAACCGGATTACCATTAAAAATTCGTATTCCATTGGCTAATAACCTATTATAGGTATTGCCATTATTAATAAACTGCCCGTCGAGGTAATACACTCGCGTTTCATCATACGTATTGGGAGGATCATAGTTGAAAAAACCCACCTTCCATTTTGAGGATGGGTCAGCCGGAATTGGCACAAAACTTTGAGCCCGCACGTATGAGAGTACCACAGAAAATAATAACAGAAATCCACAGAGCACAACCCGCATAGACTTGATTTTTATGTAAATATGCTACAAAGATAAGGATAATACCCCAGGGCTTTAAACTTAATAAAATCTTTATCCGTTCACTTTTCCGATATTTGCACCCGCAAAACTCAAAAAAATCCGATCATGCCGGTTGCAAGGACTCTTATTTTATGGTTCCTGTGCTGTTTTACCCATACAGTAATGCCGGCTGATACATTATCGCTTTCAACCAGGCAGCACCAACCCTATAACGTTTCTGCCTCCTACCGTACCGGAACCGGATTTATCATTCCCCATCATCCGGATATGGAACCTTATACCCGTAAACACTTCAAAACTGTTGAACTGGCACTGTCACACCAGACTGACGGCAGCAAAAACTGGCATGCCACTTACAAATATCCTCAGACAGGGATCGCATTCTTTTACTCGGAACTATCTGACATGCAGGTATTAGGCACTGTTACAGCCATTTATCCTTTTATAAACTTCCCGGTAATAAATGGAAGGATCATATCGGTAAACCTTCGTTTTGGTCTTGGCGCCGGATATTTCTCCAATAAGTTCGACACCCTTACCAACTGGCGTAACCATGCCATTGGGTCACAAATCAACGGAACGGCCGATCTTTACCTGAATATCAGGCTGCGGCTGTATCACAACACTCTGCTGGAAGCCGGAACAGGTTTTATGCATTACTCCAATGGCGCTACCGTAATGCCTAATTATGGAATCAATATCCCGACAGTCAGGTTCGGAATATCAACTGCTCTCATCGGGAAAGATTTTGCCACCTATACCCATGAAAAGAAAGTTAAAATTGCAAGACCCGAAATTTCGTTCAGTGCCTCCATGGGATATAAAGGCGACGAACTGGGTTTAATCGATGGGGATTATGTGTATAAGGCGTCGGTAAATTATCACCACCCTTTAGGACTCAAAAGCAGGGTTATTATCGGTTTTGATGCCGATTACAATTACCTGAGCCGGCTAATGCTGGACAAGTTCAATATTTATTATGATGGGAATGAAGATATAATAAGATACTGGTTAAGCATTGGGGCTGAACTAACCCTTCCGTCAGTAGTTATTTTTGCGAAAACAGGGTACTATCTGCAGGGATTGGATCAGTTAGACGGGAGATACCCTCAATTAATCGGAGTCAGGTATTACTTTGCCAAACGGGTTTTTACAGAAGTTGCGCTGAAAACCCATTATGGAAAAGCAGATTACCTTACCGGGGGAATAGGTTTTTCAATTATTGAATCCGTAAAAAAATGAAGCAGTTTAAGACGGTTTTCATCCTGACCTTGATTCTGGCGCTTATTACCGGAAGTTGCAAAGAACCACTTATTAACGATTGTTATACGGAAAGTGGTCCTTCTGTTACCGAGATCAGGCCTGTCGGTGATTTTTCGGAAATAATCATTAACGGCGGATTTAGTGTTCATCTTCAACAATCCGACTCCAGCTATGTATTGGTAAAATCTTATCAAAATTTCATTGATGGGGTAATAACCAGGGTTGATTCATCCATCCTGATTATTGAGGATGACATCCGTTGCAGATGGATCAGGAGCTTTAACCAGGAAAACAGCGTCTGGATATTTGTCAAGGATCTAAAGTATATAGATTTCAGGGGAACCGGAACCGTCAGGAGTATTGATACTTTAAAAGGTAATGAATCACTGGTTTTAGAGATACACGACGGATCAGGCAATCTTGACCTGACCATTGACTATAGCAGTGTGTATCTGTACCAGCATATAGCTTACGGGAATGTAACCATATCCGGTATTTGCAATACCCTGCAACTTTCAGCACAATCACTGGGAATTGTAGATTGCCGTAACCTGAAAAGCTACAAAACTATTGTGAATCATTCCGGTTCGAACAGTGTTTTCATATACCCTGAATTTTTACTGGAGGCCAGGGTAAACGCACGCGGAAACGTTTATTACAAAGGAAATCCGCTGGTAAAGATGTATATAACGGGCAGTGGCAGGTTGATTCCCCTGGATCAGGACTAATAGGCCCTGGCAAAAACTACCCTGAAAGCGGATGGTTTTCCGGAATACACGCAGTGTCCTGGTTCGCTTCTGCCTTCAAGGGGAATAGCCCGGATGGTAGCCTTGGTTTCTTCCTTGATCATCTGCTCGGTTTCCGGAGTACCATCCCAATGGGCCACCAGGAAACCGCCTTTTTCGATCTGATCCTTGAATTCATCCCAGGTATCGATGACGAATGTATTTTTTTCCCTGAAATCAAGCGCTTTCTGAAAAAGATTGGTCTGAATCTGATCCAGGAGATGGGCTACTTTGTTTTCTATATCTGTAATCTGAAGGGTTTCCTTGGTCAGTGTATCTCTTCTGGCCACTTCAATGGTACCGTTTTCAAGATCACGGGGCCCGATGGCCAGACGAACGGGAACGCCTTTAAACTCATATTCGGCAAATTTCCATCCGGGGGTTTGTGTATCCCGGTCATCATATTTAACACTGATCCCCTTGGCTTTTAAGGCTTTAACAATAGGAACCACTTTCTCTGAAATCATTTGGAGTTGCTCTGTTTTTCTGTAGATCGGAATAATAACCACTTGTGTAGGCGCCAGTTTTGGTGGCAGTACCAGTCCGTTGTCATCGGAATGGGTCATGATGAGGGCTCCCATGAGGCGGGTAGAAACACCCCAGGAAGTAGCCCAAACCAGGTCGAGTTTATTATCACGGGTCATAAAGGTGACATCGAAGGCCCGGGCAAAATTCTGTCCCAGAAAATGTGAGGTACCAGCCTGCAGTGCTTTGCCATCCTGCATCAGCGCCTCAATACAATAGGTTTCAATCGCACCGGCAAACCGTTCATTGGGCGATTTTACCCCTTTTAATACGGGCATGGCCATGTGGTTTTCGGCAAAATCGGCATACACCTCCAGCATTCTTTCCGCTTCTTCAATGGCTTCCTTCTCAGTTGCATGAGCGGTATGTCCTTCCTGCCAGAGAAACTCGGCAGTACGAAGAAACAGGCGGGTTCTCATTTCCCATCTTACCACATTAGCCCACTGATTGATCAATATGGGCAAATCACGGTAGGATTGGATCCAGTTCCGGTAAGTATCCCAAATAATAGTTTCTGAGGTAGGCCTGATGATGAGTTCCTCTTCCAGTCTGGCTTCCGGATCCACTATTACCCCTGCTCCTTCCGGATCATTCTTTAACCGATAATGGGTTACCACCGCACATTCTTTGGCAAATCCTTCAACATGGCTGGCCTCCTTGCTAAAAAAAGATTTTGGTATAAATAAAGGAAAATAGGCATTCACATGACCGGTTTCCTTAAACATTTTGTCGAGCGCAGCCTGCATCTTTTCCCAGATGGAATATCCGTTGGGTTTGATCACCATGCAACCCCTGACCGGGGAATTCTCTGCCAGATCGGCCTTGATTACCAGATCGTTATACCATTGTGCATAATTCTCTTCCCGAGTTGAAAAATCTTTCGCCATTTGTTTGTGTGGTATGATTATTGAATAAAAATTAAAGTTTTTTAACTTTGCAAAAATAGAAATTATTTGCCACGGCAATAAACATCAACACTTCCGAAAGGAGTATATATCATGAAAAAGAAACTATTTTTACTCATTGCAGCCTCAGGGTTATTTTTAACCTCCTGCACCACTTCATACCAGGCTGCTTCCAGTTACGACGATTTGTATTACACCCCGGGAACCGCTCAGGTGGCACCTGAAACCGTTTCCAGAACTGAAATTATTCAGCCGGATAACGTGGGTAATAACACCTATCAGATGAAATCAGAACCAGCCGGAAATGATCAGCGAAATTTCGAGGAATACAACCAATACTATTCCCAGTCACAAGAACCCGATACCACCCTGAAAAGCGATCCGGTCGAAGAAGAGTACACTGAATTTGATGAAGAGGGAATATCCTATGAAGACCGTATAGACAGGTTTCATCGCGGTGTTCCTTATTCCAGTTACTATAATAATTACTACGATTATGGATACAACAGCGGTTTCTATGACCCCTATTTCGGCTCCTCCTGGAGTTGGGGTCTGGGACTTGGATTGAGCTGGGGCTGGGGAAGCCTTTACTACGGTTATGGATATCCCTATTATGGATACAGGTATCCGTATTCAAGCTGGTGGTATGATCCCTGGTATTATCCCTATTATTCCTACTATCCATGTTACTATTGCTGGGATTATTACCCTGGTGGCGGCGGATACTATCCCTCCCCCAATTACACCTATGGACCAAGGAAATCGAGAAGCCCGCACAATTCACCTTTAGATCGTGCCGGTCGCAGTGGCAACAATGACGAAAATTACGCTCAGGTCAGATCAGCCGGGCAGGGCAGTTCCGGCAACGCAGGCGGTGAAACCCTGAAAGATCAGAGAGAAAACAGATCCTTTCAGGTCGGCGGACAGGAGCAGGGCAGAACAGGTCAGGCCGTGAATACGAATACCACCCAGCCTACACGGGAGCAAAGAGAACTAAAACCGAATGTTTCAAATGCTTCCGGTAATAATAATCCTATAGCTGCTGATAAAATAACTAAACCGGTTAATGAGCAGAATCAGGGTAAGGTCGTATCGCAAAATTCCAATACTCCGGCAGTTACTCCGGTGACTCAGGAAAAACAACCACGTAATTATTCAAAACCCGGGACTTCCGGACAGCAAAAATACTCATCGCGTACTCCACAAAGTTACCAACAGCAGAAAAAATATGAAAAGCCGGCTGTAACTCAGGAAAGAAAATCCGGACAGGTTCAATCCTATACACCGCCAGCTTATACAAAACCAAGATCAAGTAAGGACTATTCCAATTTCGGGGCACGAACCTACAAGCCGGAAACACACCAGGAATCGAAGCAAAACAACACGTATTCCCAGCCATCGAAGCAAAATAATGTTAGAAACTATTCCAAACCGGTACAGCCGAAGCCGGGAATTTCCCAACCTTCACCACGCAGCAACAATAATTTTTCTGCACCATCAACACCTCAGCGAAGCTATTCATCACCGGCTCCTTCATCATCGCCCAGCAGAAGCTATTCCACACCTTCCACCTCAAGCCCCTCCCGTTCATCTGGAAGTGGTTCGTCAGGAAGTTCAGGCAGCAGCCCAAGGAAAAGCCGATAGATTCTCTCAATTTCGTTAATTCTTAAATGTTATCAAATATGAAAAAGAAATCGTTTTTGATCAGCCTTGTTTTGCTCTCTCTGACTGGTTTTGGACAAAACCTTGAAGATGCATTACGGTATTCAACGCTTAACCGTAGCGGTGATGCCAGATTTGTTTCTATGGGTGGTGCATTTACTTCTCTGGGCGCCAACTTTTCCTCTGCCATACTTAATCCGGCCGGAATCGGACTCTATAAGAGTAGTGAATTCTCATTCTCACCCTCAATTTATGTTGGATCAACCGACAGCCGGTATTTCGGTACCCAGTCGAACGACTCCAAAACCAATTTCAATCTGGGCAATGTGGGAGTGGTAGTAAATGTTCCGGTTCAGGACCGCCTTGGAACCAATCCGTGGAAAGGTTTCAACTTCGGGTTTGGATTAAACCGTTTAAACGATTACAACAACCGGGTTTTAATCGATGGGTATAACAATTTTTCGTCCATCAGCAACCTTTACGAAGTTTATGCTGATGGTATTCTGCCCGATCAGCTCGACGACTATGATACCCGCCCTGCTTTCAATACCTACCTGATTGATACCATTCCGGGGCAGCCCACCGAATACTATCCGGTTTCAATTGGCGGTGAAAGACAAATCTATACCCGGTCAGCCAAAGGCTCGATGAATGAAGTTGTTTTTACCGCCTCTGCCAATTACATGGATCGATTATATCTGGGGATTACCCTTGGGATGCCCTATTTACGTTACTCCTCAAATTCAGTACTGACAGAAAAAGAATTCGACACTGTTTACACCAATACTGATATTAAAGAATTTACCGTACGTGAAAGCCTCGACACCAAAGGAAGCGGGATAAACCTCCATTTTGGAGCAATCTTCAAGGCAACCAACTGGTTAAGACTTGGAGCATCGATACATACTCCCACCTGGTTCACTCAAATGGAAGATGAATGGTATTCCGATTTTGAATCTTACTTTTATAACGGCGACAATTTTAAATCCTCATCACCCACCGGGTTCTTTGATTATCAAATCAATACTCCATGGAGATTTAATGGCGGGGTATCCTTTATTTTTGGGAAATATGGCCTTATCAGCGCTGATTATGAGTGGGTCGATTATTCAACTGCCAAAATCAGGTCGGATTCCTATTCGTTTGTTGACGAAAACAGGGATATTCAAAATACCTATCAGGCTACCCATAATTTCAGGTTTGGAACAGAATGGTGGTATGAGAATTTTGGGATCAGAGGTGGTTATTCCATTTACCAAAGCCCTTTTCAGAATGCGTTGAATGATGCCAAACAAAATACCATCAGTTTTGGGATCGGGTATAAAGAAAAGGCATTTTCTATGGATTTCGGATATAGTCTTACCAAATCAGAAGAAGCCTTTTACCTCTATCAAATTCCTGATTATAACAACAACTTACCGGCATACCAGGATTATAAAAAGAGTATGATTGTGCTTACCACTAATTTCAGGTTTTAGTCACGGGATGACTTCAAGTCACCCCGTGACTAACCAAAAGAGGCTGCCCTTATGAGGCAGCCTCTTTATTATTCATCAAATTTCTGGTTTAATCTTACTTTTTGGATGGAATCTGGTATATTTTGCTACTGTTCCGGTAACCGGGTAAGTCCTTGTACCAGTCAGGATAAAGTGTACCGCCACTCGTTGCCCATTCGCCAAATTTCAAATGAGCTTCTAAAATGTCAGTCTTTTCGATGGCGTAATCAAATGATTCATAGATATTGATGGCCCAGGGCAGATTATTCCCGGTAACATAATACCTTCCGGTTCCAGGATTGCTGTCATCGCCCAAAGTCCCGAATCTGGTGGGATCCACCAAATCAGTCGGAGGATAATTCGGTAAATGTACTTCAATACCCCGGGTTTGATCGACTATTAAAAATGGGTTGAAAGCACTGATATTTAATTCATTAAATGAATATGCATTAGGTGTAAATTCAATGTTGATCACGATGGTAACCGGATCAACATAAGGTGCAGACTGTACGGTATTTACTCCCAGTGCAACACCCGGATTGATAAGTTGGGTATAGCTGTTGTCGAACACAATGATGGTGGGTTTCGACTGGCCATTTTCCGTGCCATTGCTGCTCAGGGTAATGTAATTCTCGGTGAGCCGGGTACCGGTAACGGTCAGATCATTCGCGTCTATATTCTCGGGAAACTGGAATCCAAATCCATTGTGGAGAGAAGCACCGGTAGCTTTCAGTACAAAAGTTCCTATTACTCTTTCAATATTATTACTCAGGTTTGAGATTACTTCAAACTGATAGTCTATCACAAGATCGTTAAAATCATAGTCCCCCTGGGCAGGCCACAAGTCTTCAAATGCCAGGGTGCCGGGACCTAATGCAGGATAGAGATTGGATGCACCCACAATCACATTGACAGTAATGGTGGCAATATCACATAGATTGTTGGCATCGCAGATTTGGTACTGTATAGAGGCAGTGCCATAGAAGTCTTCAGCCGGGGTAAAAGTTACGTGGTAATTGGAAGGATTAATGGTAAATACCCCTTCAGTAACTGGATTGGGTGCAGTTCCGGGAATAAATGCAAGGCTTAAAGGATCAATTGAAGTTGCACCGGCAACATCATTGTCCAGAACTAAAATTTCTGCAACCGTATTCATAACAATCAATGCCTCGTCATCATTAGCTACCGGACCGGCTACTGCACTCACGGCAACGGTAATGGTGGCTGTACTGCAAAGGGTATTCAGATCACATACCCGGTAACTGATGGTGGCATTTCCGGCAAAGGTGCTTACCGGAGTAAATGTAACCAGTCCGCTGGTTGGATTTACCGTAAAACTTCCAACTGTTGAGGGATTTGGTGCGGTACCATCCACAAAAGTAACGGTGGTGGGATCAATGGCAGCAGCGCCGGCAACATCATTACTCAGTACATTAATATTTACCGGAGCCAATTGTGTGGTTGAGGCGTTATCATTATTAGCTGTAGGACCTGCCACTGAGTTTACGGTTACGGTAATGGTGGCATCGTCGCAAAGCTCCATTTCATCACAAACCCGGTAATTTATGTTAACATTGCCGGTAAAAGTGGTAACCGGTGTAAATGTTACTACCCCGGTTGAAGGATTCACCGTAAAGACGCCCTGTGTAGCCGGATTAGGCTGTGCTGAGGTGAAAACCACGGTAGAGGGTACCAGGGCGCCGTCACCCTGTACATCATTGGCCAGTACAGTAATATTAACCGGTACATTCATATTGGTGGATGCCACATCATTAACGGCATCGGGACCAATGGGCTGGCGGATTACTACCGTATTAAAATCACTGTTAAACCGGGTGCAGTTATCGGTAACCAGCAGGTTGATAACCACCGTAGTGGGGTTGGTAACCGTTGGTGCAGTGAAGTTGGTAGTGGCAGCATTGGGTGCGCTGAATGAACCAACTGAACTGGACCATTGGTAGGTAATGGGAGGGGTTCCGTTGGTAATATTGGTACTGAAAGAAACGGTGCTTCCGGAAAATATCACGGAAGGTACCGTTGTGCTAACACTCATCTGTTTTTGTACACCAGCCAGTAATACAAAATTAAAATAGGCACGCATGGCAGCCACGTTGGCAGCGGCTGTTCCTGAATGATTATGACCGGCTTCATACATCACCATTCCGTAATCGGGATTTCCGTAGGCATGGCCGTAAACCAATACAGCAGCCTCATTTGGATTAGCCTGGGAATGGGTGGGTTGATAGGCCGCTACTTTAGTAGTGGAACGCCATGAACCGGTAGTTTTGTAGGGGATGTAAATTTGTTCAGAACCATTCGTGGTGGCTGCATCCAGTTTGCCCAAAAACTGCATCACGGGATCGGAATTGTAGGCAGGATTGTAGGTATAGCTTCCACTGCCATCATCATGTTGCTTTTCAGTGTACAAACCGTTAACACTTAAAAAATTCAATCCAACTCCGGTGGTATTATTGTTTCCGGTAACCGGGGCTTCAAGGCGGCTCACCGCATGACAGGCCGACCATAAGTATCCCTGATTGTATTTCACAAAATTATCGAGGGCAGTTACCCAACTTGCCGGCCAATCCGGGGGATCAGCATGAGGCAAAACATAGAGATCACCGCATCCCGTCAGCATGGTAGGATCTCCAGCTAAGGTATAGGAGGCTGAAGGTACTTCTGCTGCGGTATAATAGGCTGCAACTATTTGATCATTCTTATCATCCAGCACAGCCAGCGGCCAACTGGTCAGTTCTTTAAACACCGGGGCTACAAAACTGGTGGCGATCGGGCCATCCACTACCACACCTTTACCTTTCCAGGTATTGATGGTGGAAATAACAGCCGGGGTGATGTATTCAGCCGGAATAATAAATGATCCTGCTTTGTAGGCCTTGGAATTCACGGTGAAGTCAGTACCGTCCTTAACCTTTGAAGGATTAATAGCCCAATTTACAGGTACATGATGGGTTACAATGAGCTGATACACCAGACCGTAGGGTTTTAATCCTTTGGCTACCGTTTGGGAAGATTGCCCCATATCTATAATGTAAGCGCCGCTTGCAAAGGTTACCTCTTCCGATTTTGCTGTAAATGAAAACAGCAGCAATAGAGTAGCTGCCACTGAAAACGTCAGAAAAAAAGTCTTTAAATTATTCATAAACAATATTTTAGTCAGAATTAATGATCCATAAATTAGTTAAACTGGTATGAAAGTGCCGATCCGGATAAAGGCAGACTGGCTTCTTTGCCGTTGAACTTCAACTTAACTGAAGTTTCATAAGCAGGAAGGGTAATTTTCATGACATAGGGCTGAAAGGCCACGAGATACACCTTCTGAAAGGGGATATCCTGAGCATTGTTTACTGATATCAAACCATTAACATTACCGGTTAAGCTTATCTCGTAATTTTTTGTAGTTTTCCAGTCGAATGTCTGGCTTACCTTCAACTCGCCAGTGGATGGATTTTCAGGTTCAACCTGAGAAATATCCTTCCGGCAGGAGGCCAGGCCTGCCACCAGCAAAACCAATAATAAAGCGCTGATTTTCAAATTATTTCTAAGTGATTTCATAGAGTTATCGTTAATTGATTAGGTATTGATACAATTATTAACATAAGGTGCAAAAATACATTGGCCAAATTTATTAAAAAAGAGAGAATTAGTAAGTGTGAAGAAAACAGGGTTAAGTGTTGCAATTTGATCAAAAATTGTAACCGGGTCAATTTAATCCCATCGTTTAGCTCCCTTTTACTTTTGAAAACAATTTCAATTTAAATTACCAACCCATTGATTATCAATATCATAATATTATTTCCCACTTTAAAAATGTTAATTTTTGTTAATTAATTGCAGTAAATAATCCGACATTTCAATTATATCTATATTTGCGTATTCTTATACCGATATATAATAATTAATAATGGGCAAACCCATCAGCATCACCGAAGCCTCATCCATAGCCATACACAGCCTGGCTTTAATGGCCGGCAATACTGAAAGCCTGAACGTTTTACAGATTTCGGAGCAACTGGGAATTTCCAAAAATCATCTGGCGATGGTTTTGAATACCTTATCCAAACATGGTTATTTGAAATCAGAAAGAGGCCCGAAAGGGGGATTTAGACTTAACCAGTATATTGAGAAGAAGTCCTTGCTGGAAGTGTATGAGCTTTTCGAAGGCGTGCTGCAGGAAGATCATTGCTGTGTTGAAAACGGCTACTGCCAGTTTACGGAATGTGTTTTCGGAAATATCAGGCAAAAACTCACCTCTGAATTCAAGGAGTTTTTCCAGAACCGCAAAATTGAGGACATTTCAAAAAAGAAATTAAAATTATAAATTATAAGTTATAAATGACTCTGAGACAAATAATTCAGATTGACGAAGATTTATGTAATGGTTGTGGTATTTGCGTACCGAATTGTCATGAAGGGGCTCTTCAGATCATCGACGGCAAAGCACGCCTTATCAGCGATCTCTTTTGTGACGGTCTGGGCGCCTGTATCGGCCACTGCCCGGAAGGCGCCATCGAAATCATTGAAAGAGAAGCAGAAGCATACAATGAAATGGCCGTGATCGAATCGATGGTTTCAAAGGGTAAAAATACAATTACGGCTCATCTCGATCACTTGCTCGACCATAATGAAATTGTCTTCTTTAATGAGGGATTTGAATATCTGCAACAACATCATCCCGAACTCATAGATTCCAAATTTTTTCATCCAAATATAACTACCATGACCCATCATGATCATGAAGGCTTTCAGGGCTGTCCGGGAAGCAGAGTAATTGAATTTAATATTGACCAGAAACAGGTGGAGGCAGCAGCTGCCTCGGCTCCTGTGAAATCGGAATTACGGCAGTGGCCGGTACAACTGCATCTGCTCAATCCCGCAGCTCATTATTTTAAAGGCGCGGATGTAGTACTGGCGTCAGACTGTTCAGGGTTCGCCATGGGCGATTTCCATGCCCGTTATATGAAAGGCAAAACCGTGGCCATTGCATGTCCCAAACTTGATTCCAACAAAGAATCCTACCTGCAGAAACTGGTTGCCATGATCAATGATTCGAAAATCAACACCCTGAATGTTGTGATCATGGAAGTGCCGTGCTGTGGCGGATTGAGCCAGATGGCGCTGATGGCCCGGCAGCAGTCAGGAAGGAACATTCCCATCAAGCAAACTGTACTGAGCATTCAGGGCGAAGTACTGGAAGAAGACTGGATTTAATCAGTTCCCTAATTTAACCTTTTATATATTAATTACTTATCAAATTATCCAACTTATGAACACACGTAAACTTTGGATTGGTTTTATCGGAGTCATGGTGATCTCATTTTCAGTGTTACTTTACTACGGAAATGAAATTTACCGCAAAGCCCCCCCCATTCCCAAAGAAGTAGTAACTTCTGACGGAAAAATACTATTTACTGGTCAGAACATTAAAGACGGACAGAATATCTGGCAATCGATTGGCGGGCATGAGGTAGGTACTATCTGGGGACACGGTTCCTATGTAGCACCCGACTGGTCAGCCGACTGGTTACACCGCGAATCGGTATTTATCCTTGATTATCTGGCCGATACTACCTATCAGAAAAAATTCGATGATCTGAAACCTGAAGAACAGGCCTCTCTGAAAGCAAAACTACAGTTTGAGCTTCGCACAAATACCTATGATCCGGCGGGTGAACGGCTGGTGATTTCAGAGATGAGGGCCAAAGCCATAGAAGAAGTGAGCAGGCATTATGCCGGCTTGTTTATGGCCGATCCTTCTCTGGAACATCTGCGGGATGCTTATGCCATTCCACCCAATACGATAAAAGATGCTGACCGGATGGCCAAAATGAATGCCTTTTTCTTCTGGACCTCCTGGTCGTGTGTTACCAACCGTCCGGGAAGCGATATATCCTACACCCACAACTGGCCGCCTGAAGAATTAGTGGCCAATAAACCAACCAGCTCGCTGGTACTCTGGACCGGATTCAGTGTCATCATGTTACTGGCCGGTATCGGGTTGATGGGGTGGTTTTATGCCTCACGGAAAGAAGAAACCATCCCTGAAAGTGAAATACCGTCCAAAGACCCGCTGTTGGGCGGCATCTACACCCCCTCCATGAAAGCGACCCTGAAATATTTCTGGGTAGTGTCAGCATTAATTCTGGTACAAATCCTCATGGGGATCATCACCGCTCATTATGGTGTTGAAGGTCACGGCTTCTATGGACTGGCCCTTGCTGACATTCTTCCGTATTCCGTAAGCCGCACGTGGCACGTCCAACTGGCTATCTTCTGGATTGCCACTTCATGGTTAGCTACGGGGCTCTACCTTGCCCCAGCCATTTCGGGCAAAGAACCAAAGTTTCAGGCATTAGGGGTTAATTTTCTGTTCATCGCCCTACTCATTATTGTGGTAGGATCATTGGCCGGACAATGGTTTGGCATCATGCAGAGACTTGGATTGGTGGAGAACTTCTGGTTTGGCCATCAGGGTTATGAGTATGTGGATTTGGGCCGCTTCTGGCAGTTATTTCTCTTTATAGGCTTGATTATCTGGCTGATACTGATGGGTCGTGGCATACTTCCGGTATTGAGACAAAAGGCTGAAAACCGGTCGCTGTTAATGATGTTCCTGATCTCTACCATTGCCATAGCTGCATTTTACGGTGCAGGATTGATGTGGGGACGACAGACCCATCTGGCCGTAGCCGAATACTGGAGATGGTGGGTGGTTCACCTGTGGGTGGAAGGTTTCTTTGAGGTTTTTGCTACAGTGGCTATCGCTTTCCTGTTTGTACGATTAGGTCTTGTGAAAGTGTCTACTGCTACAGGCAGTGTACTTTTCTCCACCATCGTATTCCTTTCAGGCGGTATACTGGGCACTTTCCATCACCTGTATTTTACCGGAACCCCTACGGCCATTCTGGCTATTGGCGCCACCTTCAGTGCACTGGAAGTGGTTCCGCTGGTCTTTATGGGTTATGAAGGTTACGGAAATTTTAAAATCTCTCAAAACAGAACCTGGATCAAACAATACAAATGGCCAATCTATTTCTTTATCTCGGTTGCATTCTGGAATCTGGTAGGCGCAGGAATTTTCGGATTTCTGATCAATCCTCCCATTGCCCTTTACTACATGCAGGGACTCAACACTACTCCCGTTCACGGCCATACTGCTTTATTCGGAGTATACGGAATGTTGGGGATCGGACTGATGTTGTTCGTATTAAAAAGTATGGCGCCGGAGAAAATCTGGTTGGACAAATGGATTAAATTTGCATTCTGGAGCATGAACATCGGACTGGCGCTGATGGTATTGCTCAGTGTGCTTCCGGTAGGTCTTGCACAAACCTGGGTGAGTGTGAGCACCGGTATGTGGTACGCCCGTTCTGCCGAATTTATGCAGGATCCCACCATGGAATTTTTCCGCTGGTTAAGGGTAATTGGCGACACCGTATTTGCACTTGGTTCTTTGGCTCTGGCATGGTTCGTTTTCGGACTTTCCGGAGGCTGGTCGGTTGAAAAAAAGTAATGATCCCGAAATATTCAATTAAATTGTCCATTATGAAACTTTTCGCAAAAGGATTGATTCTCATTGTATTTCTGTCCGCTATTCAGATGAAAGTATCGGCGCAGTTCCATCTTAACGCTGAATACCGGCCGCTTACCGAGTTGCGTCACGGTTATAAATCCCCTGTTAAAAAAGAAGCCGATGCTGCGTTTCTCACTTCGCACCGGGCCCGCCTCAATGCTGAATACAACGCTGCCAGATTTAAATTAAACCTGAGTATTCAGGATGTGAGGGTGTGGGGTAATACCACCCAGCTTAACACTTCGGATAATCTGACTTCATTCCATCAGGCATGGGCAGAAGTGCTGATCAATAAAGAATGGTCGGTGAAGCTGGGCAGGCAGGAACTCAACTACGACGATGGCCGGCTCTTCGGAAACGTAAACTGGTTACAACAGGCCCGCAGTCATGATCTTGCGCTGTTAAAGTACACGGGTAAAGGGCTGAAAGCACACCTCGGACTGGCCTTTAACCAGGAAAAAGACCAGCTGACCGGTACTCTTTACACGCTGAATAATTACAAAGCCATGCAGTTCCTCTGGTTAAACAAGGAATTTGGCAATACGGGCGTGAGTGTGTATCTGATAAATAATGGTTTCCAATATGAAGACCCTGATACTGCCAAACTGGATTATTCGGTGAATTATACCCAAACCATCGGAGCCAGAGTAAGCCATAAGGCCGGTAAACTGAACCTGGCCGGAGCGGTTTACGGACAAACCGGGAAAGATCAGTCCGGCAGAGAGGTATTGGCATATTATCTCAACCTCGAGGCTGCCTATGTAGTTTCATCCAATTTGAGAGGTACTCTCGGAGCAGAGATTTTGTCAGGCACCGATGCAGATCAGAATACTATTAAAGACGACAATAAATCCTTCACCCCCTTGTATGGAACCGCCCATAAATTTAATGGCCATATGGATTATTTTTACGCTGCAAATCATTTCAATAATGTCGGTTTGAACGACGTATATGTCAAAATCGCACAGAAATCAGGCAAACTGCTTTTGGGAGCCGATCTGCATGCCTTTATGGCCAACGCCAAAGTGTTGGATTTAAATGGAAAAGAGACGGAAAAGTACCTCGGGACCGAACTCGATGCCTGGGCTGAGTACCAGCTTGATGAAGCCATATTGCTCAGTGGCGGATACTCGATGATGTTTGCCACCGATGCCATGAAAGCGGTGAAAAAAGTATCAGGTGACATGGGAACCCAGTATTGGGGCTGGGTTATGTTAACATTTAAACCTAATTTATTAAAACAATAAAAGCTATGGAAAAAAGTATTTTTGATCATTCCACCATATTCAGGATGACCGAACGGGTGGAATATTCCCCCGAAGGCATTGTAAGCAAACGGGTAATTGACAAATCAACCGGAAATATCAGTTTGTTTGCCTTTGATAAAGGACAGAGGCTCAGCGAACATTCAGCCCCCTTTGATGCTGTAGTACAGGTAATTGAAGGGAAAGCCGAAATTGTGATCAACAAAATCCCTTACCTTCTTGAAGCGGGACAAACCATCATCATGCCGGCCAACATTCCCCATGCGGTAAACGCTGTGGAGAAGTTCAAGATGATACTGACGATGATTAAAGGTTAATTTAAAAATTAGGAAATTTAGAAATTTAACAATCTGAAATACAGGCTACAGGATTCCGGTTCAGTAAAACCTGAAAAGGAGCTTGGGCCGGTATCCAGGAAACCTGTGATGAAATAAGATCCGGCTGTTGTGAGTAGCCGGTTCATAAGGTCTTTTGCCTTCAATTAACTCACTTCTGCATTACATCTTTAAATTGAAAACACAACTAAAACTTCATATTATGAGCGAACTCATTAATAATTTACAAGAGAAAAAAGAACTTCTCAAACACCTCATTCTTCAGCTTCATGAAGGGGTAGCTCCCGAAGCGGTCAGAGCCCGGCTGGCGGATATCATGTCGAAGGTTCCCTACGGACTGGTGGTGGAAGTTGAGCAGGAACTTATCAGCGAGGGACTTCCCGATGAGGAGGTTTTGCAGCTGTGTGATGTACATACCCAGGCGCTGGAAGGTCATATTGATCTTTCGGCCATGAAGATCGTATCGCCCGGACATCCGGTAGATACTTTCAAACAGGAGAACCGGGAACTCGAAAAAGTGGTTTCAAAGCTTTCAGATTTCTACGGCAGGGCAGAAACAGCCATAGCTGAACAGGGAATTGAAAAATATCTCAACCAGTTGAAAGGAGGATTCAATGCCCTGTCAGATGTGGACAAGCATTACCGACGCAAGGAAAACCTGCTGTTTCCCTTCCTTGAAAAGTATGGTATTACAGGTCCCCCTAATGTAATGTGGGGCAAGCATGATGAAACCCGTGCGCTGTTGAAATCAGCCCTTCAGGCACTTTCAGCACCGGGAGTCTCTGCTGACACCATCCCGGCCCTGATTCAGGAAAAACTGATGCCTGCCTCCAGGGCTATTACCGATATGATCATGAAGGAGGAAGAAATACTTTTTCCGATGACTCTTGATCAGCTTACCGAAGCCAATTGGTATGAAATATACAGGCAAACTGACGAAATCGGATATTGTCTGTACGACCCACCCTATGAATGGAAACCGGAAAATTCAGAAGCCACAGATTTTGTGCAGGATGATTCCACCGGTTCCGTTCGTCTTCCCAGCGGAAAATTTGATCAGGAAGAACTGCTGGCCATCCTGAATACGATGCCGTTTGACATCACTTTTGTGGACAAAAACGATAAGGTGAAGTATTTTTCGCAGGGAAAAGAACGGATTTTCGATCGCAACCGGGCCATTCTGGGCCGGGATGTCAGAATGTGCCATCCACCTTCCAGTGTACATGTGGTGGACCAGATCATTGGCGATTTCAAAAGCGGAAAGGCCGACAGCGCTCCCTTCTGGATCAACCTGCATGGCAAATTCATTCACATTGAATACTTTGCCCTCCGGAATGAAAAAGGTGAGTATCTCGGCACCCTCGAAGTTTCCCAGGATCTTTCTGAGAAACGCAGTCTTACCGGTGATCAGCGACTATTATCCTATCGTGAAAAGCAAAACGAATCAACTTCTAAAAACGAAACCATGAATACACCCATGTGGCTGAACAAAGCCAATATAAAAACAACGCTCGATGCCCGTCCTTTGTTGATGCAGGGCATTCATCCCCTCGAACAGGTTCTGAAAGAGACCGAAAATTATGTACCGGGAAATATCTTTGAGATTATCACTCCATTTCCCCCTGCCCCGATGATCGAAAAGATGGCCGAACTCAATTTTGAGGTTCATTCGGAAAATGAGGGAGGATTGTTTAAAACCTATTTCTGTAAAAAGTAACCGATGCAGCGGAACCGTAAGAATAAAACCCTGCGTTTCCTGAAAAAATATCACAAGTGGGTGAGCCTGGCGCTCACCCCTTTGATCATTCTGTTCGCCATTTCGGGTATTGTACTGAATCACCGGGAAACATTCAGCCCGGTGGATGTAAACCGGAAATTCCTTCCGGACAATTACACCTATAAGAACTGGAACCTGGCGGCTGTAAAGGGAAGCCTTAATATTGGCAATGACAGCCTGCTGATTTATGGAAACATCGGCATCTGGCTTACCGATTCCACATTCTCCCGCTTTACCGATTTTAACCGGGGTTTTCCAAAAGGGATCGATAACCGTAAAATATCCAGCATGGCCATAACAGGCAATAACCAGTTGCTGGCAGGAACCTTCTTTGGCCTTTACCGGTTAAACCGGAGCACTTTGACATGGGACCAGGTATCACTGCCCATAAAAGAAAAGAGAATCGTAAAAGTATTGAGGGTTGGTGAAGAGATTCTGGTTCTGACCCGCAGTCATCTGCTGAAAAGCACAGACGGGCTTAAAACCTTTACAGAGATCAGAGTCCCGTCGGCTTTTGGACATGATACCAAAGTAAGTTTGTTCCGGACCATCTGGATGATCCACAGCGGTGAGATTTATGGCATTGCCGGCAAGCTGATCATGGACGCCATTGCGCTGATATTCATATTCATCACCATCACCGGATTGATTTATTTCTTTGTGCCGCTGGTGCTCAAAAAGCTTTCGGAAAATGTTAAACAGAAAGTAAAAAAGATCAACAAGTTTTCTATTACCTGGCACAACCACTTCGGGGTATGGACCTTTGTACTGCTGGTGATTTCAGCGGCTACCGGAATTTTCCTTCGCCCTCCCCTGCTGATCACCATTGCCGAATCGAGGATTGCAGCCATTCCGGGCACTATTATGAGCCAGTCAAATCCATGGTTTGATAAACTCAGGGATATCATTCATGACGAAGAGAATGGTCGTTTTATTCTGTCAACCAATGAAGGCTTTTATTTCAGCGACGATGGTTTTGTCACACCGCTCACTTCCTTTGCGGTACAACCACCGGTAAGTGTAATGGGGATTAATGTTTTGGAGAAATCAGGAGATGGCAAGTACCTGATCGGGTCGTTCAGCGGATTGTTTTCGTGGCAGCCGGAAGAGGGGACTGTAATGGATGTGATCACCGGGGAACCGGTAAAGGCAACCATACAGTCGGGGCCTCCGTTCGGGGCTGTTTCGGTGGCCGGTTATTTAAAATCTGGTAATAATTTCATGATCTTCGATTACGCCAACGGCATGACACCTCTTACGGGGAAAGGGCTGCCGCCTATGCCGGATGAAATCGTATCAAAAAGCCGCATTTCACTGTGGAATTTCAGTCTGGAAATCCATACGGGAAGGATCTTTGAAAATATTCTGGGTTTGTTTTATATTCTGGTGGTGCCGATGACCGGATTAGCACTGCTTTTCAGTTTGGTAACAGGGTTGTGGCTGTGGTTGAAACTGAGAAGAAAGAAATAAGAAGAAAGAAGAAAGATTGACGAAATTAATCAAAAAACTGAGTATATCTTACCGTTAGCTCATTCTCCTTTAAATTGTCCGGTTCCCGGTAATTGAAAATATTACCTTTGCAGTCCGAATTTTTAAAAGTTGACTTGTGAAAAGACTTTACCAGCTTGCCTTATTTGCCATTTTCTTTGGCATCACCTGCCATTTTAGCGATACCATGGCACAAAATGCCACTGTCAGGGGATTCCTGTACGAGAAAGAAAGCGGGGAACCGGTAATTTTCTCCAATGTTTATCTGAAAGGGACTTCTTACGGAAGCGCTACCGATGTGAACGGATACTTTACCATCACCCAGATACCTCCCGGTAAATACCGGCTTATGGTTACCTACCTTGGCTACGATTCGCTTACAGAAGATCTTACCCTGAAACCGGGAGAAATTGTCAACAAAAAGTACTTTCTCAATAAATCTTCGGTGATGCTTGAAACTGTTAATGTTTCGGCCGAACGACAAGCCTCGCGTACTGAAACGCGCACTTCGGTGGTTAAAATCACGCCCAAGCAGATCTCCCAGTTACCTTCCATTGGCGGTCAGCCCGACCTGGCGCAGTATTTACAGGTATTGCCCGGAGTTATTTTTACCGGCGACCAGGGCGGGCAACTCTATATCAGAGGTGGTTCGCCCATTCAGAATAAAGTACTACTTGATGGTATGATTATCTACAATCCCTTCCACTCTATAGGGCTGTTTTCGGTTTTTGAAACTGACATGCTCCGGAATGCCGATATTTATACCGGTGGTTTCAATGCCGAATACGGGGGTCGTATCTCGGCTGTGATGAACATCACCACCCGTGACGGCAATAAGAAAAGATACAGCGGAAAAATACAGGGGACTACCTTTGGAGCCAATGCTATGCTTGAAGGTCCCATCAAAAAAGCCAAAGCCGATAATGACAATTCATCCTCATTTATTCTTTCCTTTAAAAATTCCTATCTCGAACAAAGTTCAAAATTATTTTATAATTACGTTGACACCAACGGCTTACCTTTCAACTATACCGATTTCTATGGTAAAGTATCGTTGAATGCCGGTAATGGCTCCAAGATCAATTTCTTCGGATTTAATTTCGATGATCAGGTGAACTACCGTTCACTTACCAACTATCACTGGAAATCAAGCGGTGCCGGTACCAATTTCGTTGTAATACCCGGCAGGTCACCGGTATTGATGGAAGGGTACTTTTCATATTCCAGATACAATATTGACTTCCAGGAAGATACCCTGCCCGTAAGAACCAGCGCCATTAGCGGATTCAATTCCGGACTTAACTTTACCTACTTTCTTGGAAAATCCGATATCAAATACGGACTGGAAATGCTGGGATTCAAAACCGATTTCGACTTTTATAATGCCGTAGGCCGGAAAATATCCCAGACGGAAAATACTACCGAGCTTGTCGCCTTTGTGCGTTACAAGGGTACCTTCGGCAAATTGCTGGTTGAGCCGGGATTAAGGCTGCATTATTATGCCTCGCTCTCTGAAATGTCACCTGAACCCAGGCTGGCGCTTAAATATAACCTGACCAATGATGTCAGGCTAAAATTTGCAGGGGGTTACTACAGTCAGAATTTTATCAGTGCCAGTTCCGACCGCGATGTGGTAAACCTTTTCTATGGTTTTCTTTCAGGGCCGGATAATTTACCGGAATCCTTCGACGGAGAAGACATCACATCCAAGCTGCAAAAAGCCCAGCACGCTATTGCAGGAATTGAATTCGACCTGTTCTCAAATGTACTCGTTAACCTTGAAGCGTATTATAAAAACTTCTCGCAACTGACCAATCTCAACCGGAATAAAATTTATGAAGACACCGGAGAATACGCCGACAAACCCGATGACCTGAAAAAGGACTTCATTGTTGAAAATGGCTATGCGCGGGGTATTGATATCTCGGTAAAATACGACTATAACCATATTTATCTCTGGGGAGTATATTCATATACCCAAATGGACCGTTATGACGGCAAAATCCATTACTATCCCCATTTTGACAGGCGCCATAATGTGAACCTGATGGGGTCTTATACTTTTGGGGAGAACCAGCAATGGGAAGTAAGCATGAGATGGAATTTCGGATCGGGATTCCCCTTCACCTTATCCCAGGGCTATTATGAAAAACTATTCTTTGAAAATGGCGTTAACTCCAATCTCATTAATCAGAACGGACAGATTGGCACCCAGTACGGACCCTTAAATGCCGGGCGTCTTCCCACCTATCACCGCCTCGACTTCAGCGCCCTGAGAAGATTTGTACTGTCAGAGACCTCTACTATGGAAGCCAATTTCAGCATGACCAACCTCTATGACAGGGATAACATTTTCTATGTCAACAGAATGACCAATGATAAAATCTATCAGTTGCCCATCATGCCCAGTTTAGGATTAAAATGGAGTTTTTAATTTTATTTCTTCGTGGATATTCAAAATATATTACTTTTGGTATTGGAATAATTAAATAATTGATTCCGTTTTTACATATTCAAAAGTATACAGATGTCACGAGTAATCTATCTATCTGAGGCCGGTTCCATAGCCATTCATAGTATGGTATTGATTGCCAGGTCGGAACAAAAAATTAATGTGAACCATATTTCAGAAGCAACCGGTTCATCGAGGCATCATGTTGCCAAAGTCTTGCAAAGGCTTGTTAAAGAGGGATATTTAAATTCTGTGAGAGGTCCTCTTGGGGGATTCGCTCTGAAAAAGCCGATGGAATCGGTGAACCTCCTTGAAATTTATGAGGCAATTGAAGGGAAAATTGAGAACAATGAATGCCCCATGAACAATCAGATATGTGCCTTTGATAAGTGCCTGATGGGGAATCTGACGAAGAATCTGACAGAACAGTTCAGGTCGTACATGCAACAACAAAGCTTAAACCTTTATATCTGACCCGGGATGTTGTTCAGCCAGATTGCCGGTCAGAATGCTGTTAAGCAAAAACTGACCGAAACCGTAAGAAATGAGAGGGTTAGTCATGCCCAGCTTTTTCTGGGGCCTGCCGGTTCCGGCAAACTTGCGCTGGCTCTTGCCTATGCTCAGTTTATCAATTGTCTGGATCCTGATAAACTGATGAGAAATGATTCCTGCGGAAAATGTTCATCATGCCATAAATACCAGAAACTTATCCATCCAGACCTGCATTTTGTATACCCCATCCCATCCGGTAAAAGGGAAAATGCCTCCGGAGCAGACGGGGAAGCTGTAAGCCGTGATTTCATGACGGAATGGCGGGGGCTGTTTTTGAAAAACCAGGGGTATGTATCTGCCGATCAATGGAATGAAGAGCTTGAACTGGAGAACAAACAGGTATCCATCCGTTCGGCTGAATGTAATGAAATCATTCGCACCCTGAGTTATACTACTTACGAATCGGATTATAAAATCATGATTATATGGCTGGTAGAAAAGCTCTTTCATGCTGCAGCTCCAAAATTGTTAAAAATACTGGAAGAGCCGCCCGAGAAAACCATCTTTCTCCTGGTTTCAGAGAATCATCTTGAGATTCTTCCCACAATTTTATCTCGCACACAGCTTGTGAAAGTTCCACGAATCAGCGATCCTGAAATGCTGGAGGTATTGATGAAAGATTTCGGGTTAGCCCCGGCGGAAGCCACTAAAATTACCCGGATTGCCGAGGGAAACCTTATTGAAGCCAAAAGACTCAACCAGGAATCAGATGAGGAAACTTTCAACTTCAAGACTTTCAGAGATTGGATGAGGGCCTGTTTTCAGGCAGGGGAAAAAGGGAAAATGGCCGATCTGATAAAAATGGTGGATCAGCTCAAACCCTTAGGCCGGGAAAAACAAAAAGCACTTCTTCAGTATGGACTCAAGGTAGTACGAAATTCACTCCTGACGAATTTTCAGATGACCTCCATCATCAGGCTAACCAATGAAGAGTCTGAATTTATCAGGAATTTTTCTGCTTTTACCCATGATCATAACAGCATTCAGCTGAATGAATCCCTGAACACAGCCATCAGCCAGATTGAGCGCAATGCCAATGCAGCCATGGTGTTTATGGATCTATCCCTGCAGCTTGCCTCTTTACTGAAAAAAAAGTTATAATCCGGGATGCTCTTTCTTTATAATTAATGATACCCTACCGGGTAATTTTAGTTTTTCACTTCCTGTTGTATGTAATTTTCAGATTCCCAAATTTTCAAATTTCACGGTATTTCATAATTTACCATCTTGTTTTCATTATTTTTGCACCAGACAGGAAAATGAATTCCTGGTTTCAATTTATTCATTGATGAAAGAGAATAACGATAAAACTACTGACGGTTTCTTCAGCAGAGGATGCTGTCAGGTACCTAATATATATCATCCGGGCAAAAGCGTTTTCAACAATAAATGTGCGAAGCTCACTTCGTATGACTGGTTAAAGGATATCCCCTTTACCGACGGAAAGGAAAAATTTGACATTGCGGAAGTAAGGTTCAAAAACAGCCATAAAGAATTCATGAAATACCACCCTGAGCTTGATCTTGCCATAGGCGACATCGTAGCGGTGGAAGCTGTTTCAGGGCATGATATCGGTATTATTTCCCTGATCGGCGAAACTGTTAAAAGACAACTAACCAGAAAAAAAGCGGCGCATAAGACGGATACTTTCCGCAAAATATACCGCAGGGCACGATTGGTTGACGTTGAGAAATGGCTGGAATCGGTTGAAAAAGAGCATAAATCGATGATCAAAGCCCGTAAAACAGCCGAAGATCTTAAACTTAAAATGAAGATCAGCGATGTGGAATACCAGGGTGATGACAGTAAAGCTATTTTTTATTACACGGCCGATGAAAGAGTCGATTTCAGGGAACTGATCAAGGTTTTCGCCGAAGATTTTAAAGTGAGGATTGAAATGCGGCAGATCGGCGCCAGGCAGGAATCGGCCAGAGTTGGCGGTATAGGATCCTGTGGGAGGGAATTGTGTTGCTCCACCTGGTTATGCAACTTTAAATCGGTCAATACACAATCGGCCAGAATTCAGCAAATGGCACTGAATCCCCAAAAACTGGCCGGGCAATGTGCCAAACTGAAGTGCTGTATTAATTATGAAACTGATGTTTATGCGGAAGCTCTCGAAGAATTTCCGCCCATGGAAACCGTTCTGAAAACTCAGAAAGGCAACGCCGCTACCCAGAAAATTGACGTATTCAAACGGATCATGTGGTTTTCCTATTTTGATGATCCTATGAACCTGATGGCTATTCCGATTGATAAGGTAAAACAGATACTTGATGAAAACCGCAAAGGAAAAAAGCCTGAAAAACTGGAAGATTTTGCCATGGTTAAGGAAAAGAAAGCCGATTATTATCCCGGCGACGAAGATAACCACAGAAATTTTGAAGATTTTTCCTACCTCAGTGATTAATAACACCACAATGAAGATGTTCATGAATATGCGCTGGTCACTGTTTTTTATCATGGTTAGTCTGATACTGCCGGCATTATTTTCATGCAGCCGGAATGCCATATATGAACAATCACAGGCTACTACGGCAGAAACCTGGAATAAAGATGTGATGCTGGTATTCGATGGACTGGAGATAACCGATACTACCAGCCTTTACAGTTTTTCCCTGATTGTGAGGCATACCAGGTCATTTCCGTTCAGCAACCTGTATTTGTTTATGCATACTACGTTTCCCGATCACAAAATTCTAAAAGACACAATAGAAGTTATCCTGGCTAAACCTGACGGTCAGTGGCTTGGTAAAGGATTCGGAAATATCAGGGAATATAAGATCAGTCTGAACGAATCGCTGAAATTCCCGATTCCCGGAAAATACAGTGTTAAGTTTCAGCAGGGCATGAGAACCGATAATCTTGTAGGAATCAAGGATCTTTCGATACAGATAAGGAAAGCCTCATAGTTTGGTTAGTCATTGATAATAAAATTATTGCGATCAAGTTTATAATCAGATTTTAAACTGGAGAACTTTATGAAAAAAGCAAAAGACACTAAATACTATATCCGGAAATTCTGGATCTATTACGGAATTTTCATGGGTGTGGTTTTGCTGTTTTTTATGACGGTTTCATTAGGATGGTGGGGATTCATGCCCAGTTTTGACGAGCTTGAAAATCCTAAAAGCAACCTGGCTACGGAAATTTATACGGCGGATGGCGATATCCTGGGCAAGTACTATATTGAGAACAGGTCGCCTGTTCAGTTTCATGAATTACCGGGGAACCTGGTTGAGGCACTGGTAGCCACTGAGGATGCCCGATATTTTAATCATTCAGGTATTGATTTCAAGGCGATGTTCCGGGTGGCCTTTGGTGTATTAACGGGCAGTTCCAAAGGGGGTGGCAGTACGCTTACCCAGCAACTGGCCAAGAATCTGTTTCCCCGGGATGAAAACCTGAGCAAACCCGGACTGGTACTTCGTAAATTCAAGGAATGGATCACAGCCATCAAACTGGAACATAACTACTCCAAAAATGAGATTCTGGCGATGTATCTTACAACGGTTGACTTTGGAAGTCAATCGTATGGCATCAAATCGGCTGCAAAAACATTTTTTGACAAGTCGCCTGATTCTCTGCGGATTGAAGAGTCGGCGCTGTTGGTTGGCGTGGTAAATGCTCCTACCCGGTTCAGCCCTATCAGAAATCCGCAGAATGCTATTTCCCGAAGGAATGTTGTACTGAAGCAGATGGAAAAGTATGAATATATTACTCCGGAGCAATTTGATTCCCTTTCGATCATTCCTCTGGATATGAGCAAGTACCGTCCCCAGGATCATGCATCGGGATTAGCGCCTTACCTCCGGGAATACCTGCGGGGATGGCTCAAGGAATGGTGTGCCAATCATAAAAAACCCGATGGTACCAACTATGACCCCTATAAAGACGGTTTAAAAGTATATTCAACAATAAATTCCAGAATGCAACGGTATGCCGAGGATGCCGTTAAGGATCACCTCGGAAAAACGTTGCAGCCGGAATTTTATAAACACTGGAAAGGCCGTAAGAATGCCCCTTTTGCATTCGATCCCTCGGTAGCAGAAAAAGAGGTGAAGAAACTTATTGACCAGGCGATGAAGCGTTCAGACCGTTATACCAGGATGAAAAAAGCCGGCGCTTCTGACAAAGAAATCCGGGAGGCATTTGAAACTCCGGTTGAAATGACTGTTTTCAGTTGGAACGGTGATCTTGATACTGTAATGTCTCCGGTGGATTCGATAAGATATTACAAGTATTTTCTCAATGCCGGGCTGATGAGTGTGGAACCCCATACAGGCCTGGTGCGGGCGTATGTTGGCGGGATTGACTACCGGTACTTTCAATTTGACCATGTGATTCAATCGCAGCGTCAGGTAGGATCTACCTTTAAACCCTTTGTATATGCCCTGGCCATGCAGGAAGGAGCCCAAAACGGGGAATATCTTCCCTGCACCAAAGTACCCAATGTACAGCCCAGTATCGAACTGCCGGAAGGCGGATTCTGGCGTCCTGAAAACTCTGATCACGACCGGGAAGGCGAAATGGTGACCCTGAAATGGGCGCTGGCCAATTCGGTGAACTGGGTGTCGGCTCAGCTTATTAACCGTTTTTCACCGCAGGCGGTGGTACAACTGGTGAAAAATATGGGTGTAAAAAGTGAAATACCTGCTGTTCCATCCATCTGCCTTGGTACCCCGGATATCAGTGTTTATGAGATGACCGGCGCCATGAATACCTTCGCCAACAACGGGCAATACATCGAGCCCATCTTTATTACCCGGATTGAGGATAAATATGGTAATGAACTTGACCGGTTCACCCCTTACACCAATGAAGCCATGAGCGACGTTACCGCTTATCTTACCCTGAGCCTTATGACCGGGGTGGTGGACGGGGGTACAGGTGCCAGGCTGAGGGGCAGATACGGCCTCAGGAACCAGATTGCCGGAAAAACCGGTACTACCCAGAACAATTCTGACGGTTGGTTTGTAGGAATTGTTCCTGACCTCACTACCGTTATCTGGGTGGGCGCTGAGGACAGATCGGTGCACTTCCGGTCGACCCACCTCGGACAAGGAGCCAATATGGCACTTCCGATCTGGGGTTTATACACCCAGAAGATTTATGCTGATCCGAAAATCGGTATTTCCCCAACCCGGACATTCAATGTTCCCCAGAATATGAAATACCTCAATCTCAACTGTTCGGAGGATAATCCCGGGAACAAGCCTGTTCAGCAAACTATTGATGAGGATATTTTCTGATCTTCATAAATATGACTGGCATAAAACACTTTATACATTACCCAATAAAAGTGAATTCCACTGATGAATTACTTTCTTAATTTAAATCCGGCCCGGGTGGCTACCTGGCTGGCAGTGGCTCTGGTAATTATGGTAAACCTGAACCTTGGCCTGTGGAAACATCCCCACAGGATTTTCCGTTTCGACATACTATCGTATTATGCCTACCTGCCGGCAACCTTTGTTTATAATGATATTCAGCTCAATTTCACCCGTCAGGCACCTGACAGGTTCAGCAATTATTTCTGGCCAAAAACTACCCCGGACGGGAACCTCGTGATTACAGCATCCATGGGGATGGCGTTCATGTATTTCCCCTTTTTCCTGGCCGCACATCCGGTGGCCCAGTTCATGGGCTACGATGCCAACGGATACAGCCAGCCTTATGCCATGGCGCTTATCATTGCCTGCATTTTTTACCTCGCAGCAGGGTTGCATTTCCTACGCCGCCTGCTCGAAAAATATTTCTCCCGATGGGTCACCGCTATCACCATATTTTCTGTACCCATAGCCACCAACATGCTCTGGTATTCGGTGGCAGAACCAGCCATGACCCACATTTTCAGTTTTTCACTGATAGCGGTGTTTCTATACTGTATTGATAAATATTTTGATAAACCAGAACAAAAAACTGCCGTGTATCTCGGTCTGCTCGCCGGATTGATCAGCCTCATCAGGCCCACCAATATCATGATCCTGCTTCCTTTTATTTTATGGAAAATCAGCACATGGGGCGATCTGAAAAACCGGGTAGTATTCTTTTATCAGCGCTATTCACAGGTTCTGATCATGATGGCGATGTTTTTCCTGGTTTGGTTCCCACAATTTCTTTACTGGAACCTTCAAACCGGGCAGTATCTGTATTATAGTTATCCCGACAATGAAAAATTCTATTGGGCTAATCCCCACATTCTCGAAGGGTTCTTCTCCTACCGAAAGGGTTGGTTCCTATATACGCCACTGATGATTCTTATCATTCCGGGAGCTGTATTTTTATATCGTAATTACAGAAACTTCTTCTGGCCATTCATGGTTTTTATCCTGATCAATTCCTACATTACCTTTTCATGGTGGTGCTGGTGGTATGGCGGTGGATTTGGTCAGCGTTCACTTATCGACACCTATGCACTGATGACCTTCCCGCTGGCAGCCTTTCTGAATTGGGCATGGCAGCAAAGGAAAGTACTGAAAATCGGTCTTACCGTTATATGGTTTCTCTTTTGCCTGCAAGGCATCAAGCACCATATCCAGTATCACTATGGTGCGATTCACTGGGATTCGATGAGCAAGGCAGCCTACTGGGATTCGTATGGCAGAGTCCGCCCTTCCAAAGATTTTGTTAACCTGCTGGAGCCATTGGATTATGAACTGGCCAAAACCGGGGTATACCAGGTAGTTAAACCTGAAAACAGATAAAGATATGTACAGAAATAAAAAAATCGCGGTAGTCATTCCGGCCTATAATGCACCCAACCATATCATGAAAGTGATCGGCGGACTTCCCCCATTTATTGATGCTATAATAGTGGTTGATGACAAGTGCCCAAGGGAAACCGGGAAAATAGCCCAGACCCGTACCCGGGATGATGCCAGGGTTCATGTGGTTTTCCATGAAAAAAACCAGGGTGTGGGAGGTGCAACACTCACCGGCTATCAGAAAGCCTTCAGTTTGGGTTGTGATATTGCCATTAAAATGGACAGCGACGACCAGATGGATCCCGCTTATATCCCCCATCTTCTCGAACCTCTGGTAACCTGCCAGGCAGGATATACCAAGGGTAACCGCTTCTTCGACCTCCGCAAATTAAGAAATATGCCCTCCATGAGGCTGATCGGCAACAGCATCCTCTCCTTCCTGGTCAAAGTTTGTTCCGGCTATTGGTATCTGATGGATCCCACCAACGGGTACACCGCCATCACCCGCGAAACCTTCGAAAAAATCAACTTCCGGAAAATTGCCAAAAGCTATTTTTTTGAAACTGATATGCTGATCAACCTGAATATTTACCGCACTGTTATCAGGGATATTCCGATCCCTGCACGTTATGGAGACGAAGAAAGCTCCCTAAGGATACATAAAATCATGTACCGCTTTCCGTTCCGGTTGTTTAAAGGGCTGGTGAAGCGGTTCATCTTCAGGTATCTGATCTATGATTTCAATATGGCCTCTATCTATACCCTGATTGGGCTTCCGCTATTACTTTGGGGAACCATTTTCGGACTGGTGAAATGGATTCATTATACGTCCATTGCCTCGGCAACCCCAACCGGAACGGTTATGCTGGCAGTATTGCCCCTGATTTTGGGAACCCAGTTTCTGCTGCAGGCTGTACAGATTGACATGCAATCGTCGCTGAATTTTACGAACGAAAACAATGTAATACCGGCCGGAGAAAATGGAGCCAGAATTTAAATCAAAGAAATGGCTAATCCTGACTGCCTGATTCCTTAAAGAAAAATAAAAAATCATGTCCGTAAAAATCACCAAAAAAATGCTGACAGTTATCCTGCTTTCCGTTTTCACCACTTTTTTAATCACTTCCGGCCAGGTACTCTGGAAAATCGGTCTTCAGAAATCAGGTGGCTTTTACATAGCTGAACAGGGTCTGGTTAACAATGTTATCAGGATTCTGACCAATGAATGGGTGTTTTCAGGATTTGTGGTATATATCATTGCTACCGGTTTTTTTATGTACCTGCTTTCCAAATACGACATCAGCCTGGTGATCCCTATCAGCAGTGTGTCCTTTATTTTTTCGCTGATAGCCGGGGCGCTCATTTTTCATGAACACATCAGTGCGCTTCGTCTTGTAGGAGTATTAGTGATTATTACGGGGATTTTTATGGTACTGAGAAGTTGAAAAATTAATCATTACATTTGCCGGTTGTCAATTTAAAGAGTTTAAGCTCAGCGTATGAAACAAATCGTCAGGAAAGTAAGGATTATCGGAACGGGATCATACGTACCGGAAACCGTTTATACCAATCAATATCTTGAATCCCTGGTCGACACTACTGACCAGTGGATATACGATAACCTCGGTATCCGGGAACGACGGATTGCCGCTCCCGGTCAGTGTACCAGCGATCTGGCCGCCGCTGCCGGACTCAGCGCTATTGAAAATGCCGGAATCTCCAAAGAAAAAATCGACCTCGTAATTGTTTGTACGGCAACCCCCGACCGGCTGGCTCCTTCAACTGCCTGTATCGTACAGGATAAAATAGGAACTTATAATGCGGTTGCTTTCGATATTGCAGCCGTTTGTTCGGGATTTCTGTATGGATTATCCATTGGTTCCCAGTTTATTGCCAGCGGAGTATACGATCACGTGCTGGTGATCGGAGCCGATACGTTCAGCCGGATTACCGACTGGAAAAGAAGAGACTGTGTATTTTTTGGTGATGGAGCCGGTGCCGCGATCCTTTCGCATACCAATGGCAATATGGACGAAGGGTTCCTCGCTTTCCGCCTGTACTCCGACGGACGCGGAAAATGGAACTTTACTGTGCCTGCCGGTGGTTCTGAAATGCCTGCCAGCCCTTCCTCCCTGCATGAGGGGCTTCACTCTTTCAGGATGAATGGCCGGGCAGTGTACGAAACCGGCACCAAAGTTCTGCCGGAAGCCATCAACCAGGTACTTTCAGACACCGGAATGAGCATCGACGAAGTGGATTTTATGATCCCACACCAGCCCAGCATCCAGATACTGAAAAAAACTGCCGAAATTATTGGTTTGCCCTTCGAAAAAGTGATGACCAATATGGAAAAGTACGCCAATACTTCCGGAGGTACCATCCCCATTTTACTTGACGAGGTAAACCGGGCAGGACTATTGACAAAAGGCAAGGTTATTTTATTTGCAGCCGTGGGTTCGGGATGGACCTGGGGCGCATCCATCATAAAATGGTCATAATCAAAAATTAGTAAATTATGTATATCATTACAGGAGCATCGAGGGGAATCGGCAAATTTCTGATGCAAAAATACCAGTCGGAAGGGCACTTAGTTATTGGCACCTACCACAAAACCATGCCTGAAGAGGTGAATAACCCGTTTATGCACCAGGTTAATATTGCCAGCATTGATGAGGTAAAGCGCTGGATTGAAACCATCAGGCCACAGCTTGACCAAATTGTGCTGCTAAATTGTGCCGGTACCAATTACAATGCGTTTGCCCATAAAGTGGATCATGCCAAATGGAATGAAGTCATCCAGACAAACCTGATTGGCAGTTTCAACGTGATCAGTATGGTTTTACCCATAATGAGAGATCAGAACTGGGGACGGATCATCAACTTTTCTTCGGTAGTAGCGCAGACGGGCGTTCCGGGAACCAGCGCTTATGCCGCATCCAAAGCCGCCATGTGGGGGATGTCGAAATCCATTGCTGCCGAAAATGCCAAAAAAGGGATCACCATCAACAACCTCAACCTTGGTTATTTCGACATAGGTATGATCACAGAGGTACCTGCCGAATTCCAGCAGGTGATCAAGGCTAAAATTCCGGTCAACCAATTTGGCAATCCCGATAATATCGGTAATGCCATCAACTTTATCGTGAAAAGCGATTACATGAACGGATCGTCTGTTGACATCAGCGCAGGGCTGGTTTAATCTGAAGAAAAACATTTCACATTTATATGGAACTGAATTTCAAGCCTTTTGATCACAATGCCGGTTTTGCCGATCAACGGAAGTTGTTTTTTGAATGTTTTCCTGAAAACACCGGGAAACCATCCGGAAGCCCCGAACATTATCAGTGGAAGTTTCATTCCGTAAAACAGGATCCTGCGTCTTACGAATATGGCGCATGGCTCGGTGAAGATATGACCGGCTATTATGCAGCGGTTCCCTATAAATATAATTTCGGGAAAAATACCTACACTGCCGGGATGGTGTGTGATGTAATGACCGGAGTAAAAGCCCGCGGAAAAGGGGTTTTTACCAAACTCGGCATTTATGCACTTGATCAGATGCGCCTGGCCGGACTCGATTTTACCACAGGGTATCCAATCCGTCCTGAAGTGATTCCCGGCCACATCAAAGCAGGCTGGAAAATCGTGACGACGATGCCCATTTATATAAAAGTGCTGAAAACCAATTCGATATTAAAATCGAAAAAAATAGGATTTCTGTCGCCGGCAGGTAACCTTGGTGCTTTTCTTTATAATCAGGCTATTTCAGTATTCTCCGGGGGAAGTGGTTACGAGATTGAATTACTGAATACCAGGCAGTTTTTAAGTCTGGGAGATGAATATGCCGCATTTCTGAAAAAATGGCTGAAATCGGTGAATTACGGTCTGGTAAAGGATGTAGAATTCCTGAAGTGGCGCCTTGGAGCTCCGGCTGCTGAATATCAGTTTGCAGTAGCCCGGGATTCAAAAAATCAATGCGTGGGTGTTTGTATTACCCGCAAAACCGAACTCGAAAAAATCCCTGCCCTGGCGTTGATGGATATCATGATCCTGCCGGGTCATCGGAAGGTTTTCAAAAAAATCACCCGGACCCTTTCCCGGTTGGCCCGATCAGAAAAATGTGAAATTATTGCCGGTATGATTCAGACGCTGTGGGCTCGTAATTATTGGATGAAATCTTCCGGATTTATCAAATCGCCTTACATATTCTCCCTGATTGTTAAAAAACTGAATATTCACATCCATGATTCCGACCTTTTTGCTCCGGGAAACTGGCATGTGATGTGGATCGACTCTGATGATTTATAGAATTGAATGATAACATCCGACCAAAAACCGGTGAATTTTATCACCATCGACCTCGAAGAGTGGTTTATGGCCAATTATAACGGGGTTGATTTTAAAAAGTACAGCAACCTTGGATCCCGTATTGATTACCAGATAGATACTCTGTTGGGATTATTTGAACGCAACCAGGTAAAAACCACTTTTTTTGTAGTCGGTGAATTCGCCAGAAAATATCCGGCTATGATCAAAGAAATTTACCGAAAGGGACATGAAATTGCTTCCCACAGTTTTTCCCATGAACTGATTTACAACCTTACCCCAAAGCAATTCAGGGAAGACCTGCGTAGTTCCATGGACGTGCTGCAATACCTCACCGGAAGCCCGGTACTGGGTTTCAGGGCCCCTTCATGGTCAGTAAAAGCAGATACGCTCCCCTGGTTTTATGAAATTCTTGAAGCTGAAGGAATTCAATATTCGTCTTCGGTATTTCCGGCTAAAACATTTTTATATGGTATTGACGGATTTCCGCAGCATATACACCGCCCGGTAATTGAGGGCCAGCGTGTAAAAATCATAGAAATCCCACAGCCATTGTTCGGTTTGGGAAAATACCGGTTTGGCTTTGCCGGTGGATTTTACTTGAGGGCATTGCCCTATTTCTTTATAAAGTTATGTATTTCAGCCCATAACCGCAAGGGGAATCCGGTTTTTCTGTATCTGCATCCCCGTGAGATCGATCCAAAGGAGCGCCGGCTTGAATTGGGTATGAAAGAGGGTACGATCCATTATTTCGGTGTAGGTTCGTGTTTACAAAAATTCACCCGGCTGATCGAAAACGGCGAATACCGGTTTCAGAGAATGGACGAACACGTTAAACAATTAGCAATGAGCGATGAGTAATGAGCAATTACGATTTACGATTGCTTTTGTAATAAAATATAATCTCAAAATCATTCGCCTGTTAAACCTTATCCTTCTTTAAACCTTAGTAGAGACCAGCGCCCCGAGGACCCGCCAACCTTATTACCATAGTTTTGACATAATCAGACTGTTAATTGTTGCAGGCTGACAAATTTACTGCCAGGTCTGAAATCCTTCATTTCTTCGAGATACAACAGATTAGCTTCGTTCTGGCACAAAGATCTGAATAGCAGTAGCCACCATAAAAGGCTGAGGATACTGAAAATCCCCAATAGATCAGTAAGGATTGCCATTCACAGGCTAAATTTATCGTGAAAGTACCCTACTTATGATTTCTCCGGATGGCACGCAGCCTTCATTTCACACATACTTATCCTTTTTATGGATCATTGGGACCTATTGTATCCATCCCCGGGATCTGTTTTATGTTTAACCTATATTAAAATTAAGTTTAACCTATATTAAAATTAATTTTAACCCATATTAAATATATTTTTGACCTATATTAAAAATCAGTTTAATATAGGTCATATAATTAATGGGTCTCGGTAAAAACAATGACCGGAGCCTGTCTCTTTATGAATGGGTAAAGGTTTTCAGAGATTTATCGACGGCTATTTCTACAGGGAAATCTTGTATTCCTCTTTGCGGGCTTTGTGTCTCCATTGTATAAAACCCGTCCGGACAGGATTCCTGCAAAGTCACAAAGTAATTACCAATTTTAAAGATAAGAGGGGGTTCTTTGAATTCTTGAATTCTTTGAATTCTTGAATTCTTGAATTCTTGAATCTTTGAATCCCTCTTCATATTTGTCTGCAGAGGTACTTAAGTAGTGTTTTCTGCTATTTTTTCCGAATCCCCGGTTTCTGCCAAAAAACAAATTTTTGGTTATAACATCTTTGCTGCAACCAAAATCAGAAAAATAATTTTTTGAAAATGAATCATTTATCATTATCTTTGTGTATCAAGCTGATAATAGTTCACCTAAAAACATAAAGTTATGGAATACTACAAACCTTTACAGTATCTGGGATTTGCCTACTTCAAGAACTCCGGCGAAGTATTTATTAAATCGCTCATCACGGTGTTAACCCGCAAAGGCGAGAACCTGGCAAAATACAATGTGCCACTATCTACTTACCTCATTCAGTATCGGGTAATCAATGATGCTTATACTGACAGGGATACATACTTCAGGGATGCCGTGTATATTAAGGCTGATGCCAAAATTTCCGGCGCAGTAAAAGAGGAGATCAACCGGCGGGATACCGGCAGGGTGTACACCAAAACATCTGCCGCTGTGTCGGTTAAAGTAGCCATCTATTTTAAGGATGGTACGCTGGCCGGAACAGTAACCACCACTACCCCCATCAATGATGATGCTGATATTGAGATCCGATAATTCGTGATATTCGACTCTAACCCGAAACGATCAATCAGTTATAGATGAAAATTCAATTATCCATAGTTCTGGTACTCTGTGTACTCCAAATCCTGCCCGGCCTAAATCATGATGGCTTAGCCGGTAATATCAATATTGACAGCCTTAAGAGATCCATATCAACCATGAAAATGGATACGCTGAGATTGAAAAAACAGGTAGGGTTAGTCAGAGAACTTACCAAGGTTAATCCTGAGATGGCGCTGAGCGAATGCCACAAGGCCCGTTCGCTGGCTGTCAGGCTTGACTATCAGCCCGGCCTGGCAGATGTTGACTATGAATTTTGTTTCATCTACAAGCAGAAAGGCGATCTGGATTCTTCATTGTTTTACATCAACAGATTTATTAAAAGCTGTGAAGAGAACAGGGATAAAACCAGACTGGCCAAAGGGTTTCTGCAATACGGCAATCTGATCCAAAGAAAAGGACAACTGGAAATCGCCCGGCTGTATTTCGGAAAAAGTCTTGATTTATACCGGCAGCTTCAGGATACACTGAGCCTGATCAGCGTTTACAATGCCTTCGGAATCATCTTGAAACGAACGGCACGCCATGATTCGGCAACGGTATACTTCCTGAAGGCACTTCAACTGAGTGAAAAAAAAGGATATAAAGAAGGTATCGGTCCTATTTTGAATAATCTTGCAGATGTTTATTACCGTTTAAAGGATTATGAAAACGGAAGGAAATATTCGGAAAAAAGCATTGAAATCAATCAGAAACTCAATAACCTGAACCATGTTTCAATGGCTTATACCACCCTTGGTTCCATTGCGCTGGATGAGAAAAAATACCCCGAAGCTGAAAAATTCTACAACATGGCTGCCGATATTCAGAAAAAACTGGGTAACAAAATCATGTTGTACAATTCCTATATCAATCTCGGAAATGTGTTTCAGAAAAAGGGAAACATTCCCGGTGCCAGCGAATACTACCAGATTGCTCTTATTGAATTCAGAAAAACCGGGTACCAGGAGGGGATAATTTCAGCTATGATGAATCAGGCATCGCTCCTCGATGAAAACCGGCAGGAAAAGAAAGCACTGATACTTCTCGATTCCTGTATGGTATTGGCCAGAAAATCGCATTCGCTGGAACTGATAAAAAACATATATCAGAAAATTTATCTGATTTACGCCAAAACCGGTGATTACAGGAATGCCTACCTCAATCAGGCCATCTATCACAATTTATACGACAGTATCAACCGCTTTGACAATGAAAGGAAAGTGGAAGAACTCAGACTAATCTACGATAAGGAAAAAGACCAGGCCCGAATCCTGTCCCTTGAAAACGAGAATCTTGAAAAAGACCTCCGGATCAGGAAAAGGACCAACCAACGCAACATATACCTCCTGGGAGGACTGGCGCTGGCATTGGGGGCATTTTCCATCTCATGGTACCTGTTTCATAAATCAAAGACCGATAAAAAGTTTGCCGAACAGAAAATCCGACAGCTCGAGGAAGAGAAAAAAATGCTGGCAGCCCGTTACATTGTCGACGGACAGGAAGAAGAACGTAAACGGATTGCCAAGGAGCTTCATGACGGACTTGGTGTATTGCTGAATACCATTAAAATGCAATTCACATCCATCACCTCATACCTGCCCGAAAATAAACCGGTGCTTGAAAAAGCCACCCGCCTTCTTGAACAGGCTACCGGCGATGTGCGAAGGATATCCCATAACATGATGCCCGGCCTGCTCACCCGTTTCGGACTGTTTGAAGCCGTGGAGGATATTTTTGAAAACCTGAATGATATCGAAGGGCTGAAGGCACACCTGAGCATTACCGGCGACCAGTCGAGGTTGCCTGAAAATATGGAGATCATGCTGTACCGTATCATCCAGGAAATGGTAAACAATACCATTAAACATGCTGCTGCAACAGAGATCTCGTTTAGTATTACCCGCAGCGACGACCGCCTGCATTTCATCTACGAGGATAACGGCAAGGGATTTAATGTGGAAGAGGCCTTGCAGAAAAAATCCATGGGAATTGTAAGTATTATTTCCCGTGTAAATTTTCTGGGAGGGCATATCGAGTTCATTTCATCGCCCGGCCAGGGAACCCATATCGTATTCGATGTATTAATTCCCAACAAACCAATGGATTAAATTTTATCTCTGAACATACAACAAACACCAAAAACCATGATTAAAATATTCATTGCCGATGATCATAAACTGCTGATTGATGGAATCAGAGCAACCCTGAGCAGTATTCCCGATTTCGAAATTGTAGGCGAAGCTGATAACGGACATCATGTAATACGGGAACTGGAAACCGGATTGAAGGTGGATGTAATTCTGATGGATATCAACATGCCTAAAATGGATGGCCTGGATTGTACTAAACTGGTCACCAGGAAGTATCCGGATATAAAAGTGCTGGCATTATCCCAGTATGATGAAAAACGTTTTGTAAAAATGATGGTGAAAAACGGCGCTATGGGGTACCTGCTCAAAGACTCCGACAGGGATACCCTGGCCGAAGCCATCCGCACCGTACATTCAGGGAAGAAATACTTCTGTGAAAAACTCTCCATCAGCCTGGTAAACCAGGAATTACGACTGGAGGATACCAAATCATTATTCCCAAAACTCACCGAAAGAGAACTTGAAATTCTGAGCCTCATCTGCGAAGAATATTCCAGTCAGGAAATTGCCGACAAACTTTTCATCAGCTTTCATACGGTGGAAAGTCATCGTGCCAACCTCATGAACAAGGCCGGAGTGAAAAATACCGCCGGGCTGGTTCGCTGGGCCGTGGAAAATGACCTGATCAGGTGAAGAATGAGCAATTAGCAATTAGCAATTAGCAATTAGCAATTGAAATACAAGTAGATAGGTTAACTGTCGTGGAGTCATTTCGAGCGCAGCGAGAAACCCACGGCTCAGCGGAATTTGCAATTCCGCTTTCATATTTCCTTTGCGTTCTTCGTTATTTCCACGGCGCCTTTGCGGGAACTATATTCGGACGGGTCCCACACAAAGCTCATTTTCAAATTCCCCTCTGCCCTGTGCAGGTTCAGACTGATGAATATTTCACTACTTTTGCCCAAAACTCCATGCATGGTAACACTTGATGATGCATTGAAAATGGTATTGAGCCATGTTTTGCCGGCAGGCAGGGAAATGGTACAGCTGACCAATGCCCTTAACCGGGTGCTGGCTCTGGATATAATCATGGATACTGACGTTCCTTCGGCTGATAAAACCGCCGTTGACGGATATGCCTGCCGTGCCGCTGATATTCATGAACCCATGAAAGTACTTGAAGTAATCCCCGCCGGAAAACCTCCCTCATTACAGGTGGGAAAAGGGGAGTGCTCCAAAATCATGACCGGAGCCATGGTGCCTGAAGGGGCTGATATGGTTATCATGGTTGAGGATACCGAAGAAGTAACTCCAGGATTCATCCGTTTTACCAAATCATATTCCTCAAAAAATATCAGGTACAAAGGCGAAGATCTTACCACCGGAGATTTTGTCCTGAAAGCTGGAACCTGCCTCAACCCGGTTCACCTCGGCATACTGGCTTCTGCCGGACTGAAAGAGGTTTTAGTGGCACGGAAGCCCTTCGCTGCCGTCATGTCAACCGGGGATGAAGTGATTGAACCCGGCGAAACCCTGCAACCCTGGCAGGTCAGGAACAGCAACGCGTATCAGTTGTACGGACAAATCCTCGAAGCCGGCGGCAGGCCTTCCTATCTTGGAATCAGCCGTGATGATGCCGGAGAAATCAGAAAAACCATTCAGAATGCGCTCGGACAGTACGACCTGCTGTTTTTAACGGGCGGGGTATCCATGGGCGATTTCGATCTGGTGCCCGGAATCCTTAAAGAACTGGGCGTTCACATCCTGTTCGACAGTATCGCCGTTCAGCCCGGACGTCCAACCCTGTTCGGCATCAGGGATAAAACATACATCTTCGCCCTTCCCGGCAATCCCGTTTCGGCTTTTATCCAATTTGAACTGTTAGCCAAACCCCTGATATACAAAATGATGGGAGCCGATTTTCAACCAGCCATGATCAAATTGAAAATGGCCTGCGATTACACCCGGAAAAAAGCCAGACGGATGGCGCTGCTCCCTGTGGAGATTAACGCCAATTCAGAAATTGTTCCCCTCGAATACCATGGTTCCGCCCATCTCAATGCCTACGCAAGGGCATTTGGCATCATCCGGATACCGGAAGGAACTGAACATATCAGCAAAGGAGACTGGCTGGATGTACGACCGCTATAATCGCAGAATTAATTACCTCAGGATTTCGGTTACCGACCGCTGTAATTACCGTTGTGTATATTGCATGCCCGAAGAAGGCATCCCGCTGCTGAGGCACTCCGATATTCTCACCTACAACGAAATAGCTGAAATTACCCGTGAAGCAGTCACACTGGGCATTACCAAGGTAAGAATTACCGGTGGCGAACCGCTGGTACGTAAAGGGATTGTTGAACTGATAGCCATGCTTTCGCAAATCAAAGGAATTGAAGATCTGTCGATGACCACCAACGGCTCGCTGCTCAAACAATTTGCCGCCCCTCTGAAAGAAGCTGGTTTACAGCGGGTAAATATCAGCCTTGATACCATTGATGAAACAAGTTTCCGGAAAATTACCCGGACAGGCGATATCCGGGATGTGATGGAAGGCATCCGTTCGGCTCAATCCGCCGGACTTACACCCATCAAAATAAACTGCGTGGTTAAGGAAAATTCCGGAGAACCGGAAGCAGTTCAGGTGAAAGAATTTTGTGAGGCTAACGGGCTGGAAGTGCGGTTTATACGACAGATGAACCTGAGCTGCGGAATATTCGGCAAGGTAGAAGGCGGCGACGGAGGCAACTGCTCCTCCTGCAACCGGCTGCGCCTTACTTCCGATGGCAAGATCAAACCCTGCCTGTTTTCCGATCTACAGTACGATGTCAGGAAATTGGGGATCAGAGAAGCCATCCGCCTGGCTCTTACCAACAAACCATGGTCCGGCACCCGCAGTCAAACCGGGTGTTTCAGCAATATCGGCGGATAATCTCAGTTAATAGGTTTTTGAATTTCTCCATGATCCGAAAAACTATATAGTATTCATTCAAGCATGCTTACACATACCGATACCGAGGGAAAAGCCAACATGGTGGATGTAGGGGGCAAACCCGTGCAAAAACGCACCGCCACCGCCACCGGAAAGATTCATCTGCAAAAGGAAACACTGGAATTAATCCAGGAAAATCTCATTAAAAAGGGAGAGGTGATTTCAGTGGCCGAAATTGCCGGCATTATGGCAGCCAAGGCTACCTCGTCACTCATCCCGTTGTGTCATCCGCTATCACTCACAAAAATCGATGTTAAAGCCAGGCCGGAAGAGGGTGGAATCCGAATCAATACAAAGGTTAGTTGTAACGGTCAAACCGGGGTGGAGATGGAAGCACTGACCGCCTGCAGTGTAGCCCTCCTCACGATTTACGATATGTGCAAAGCTGTGGATCACAATATGGTGATCGGAGAAATCAGATTGATCGAAAAGAAAAAGGAAAATATCGGTGAATAGTCAACGCACGGTTTAAATTACCTGTCCTCTTGAAAAAACTTGTCCTGTTTTACCTGGCAATTGTATTTTCGATGCACCTGCATGCCCAGCTGAACATTCAGCTGTTCATGGATAAGGGAAAGGAAGCGCTTTTTGAAAACCGGTTTACAGAGGCCATTCAGATGTTCAATCAGGTAATCCGCTCCAAACCCGACCTGGCCGAACCTCATTTCTACCGCGGAGTTGCCAAGTATTATCTGGGCGATTACCGGGGCGCCGAGTTCGATTATACCCGCTCCATCATCCTCGATAACTATAACCCTTTTGCCTTCCATTACCGGGGCGTCGCCCGGGCCAACCTGTTCGACTATAACAGCGCTTTCGACGATTTCCGTAAATCCATTGCCCTGAAGCCCGGAAATCCTTATGTTTACCTCAGCCGGGGGCTTTTGTACCTCCAACAGAAGAAATTCAGACAAGCCGTCAGCGATTTCGATACGGTACTTTTATACAATTCAGGGATAGAAGATGCCTATTTGCAGCGAGCGATAGCATTTCTCGAATTAAAAGAACCTGAAAAAGCCCGTGCAGACTGTAGTAAAGCTCTTAAAATCAACATCCTGAATCCGGATGCCTTTCTGAAAAGAGGTATTATACGGGCAGAAATGAACGATTTGGAAGGCGCCATGAATGATTTTACCCAGGCCATCAGACTTGACGGTGAAAACCCGCTGATTTATTACCAAAGAGCTGTGGTATGGCTGAAAAACAACGACACCACGGCTGCCCTGAAAGACTTCAACCGGGTACTGACGCTTGATCCGCGCAATGCGCTCACCTGGTACAACCGGGCCATGATTCGTTTCGGCCGGGATCAGTACGATGATGCCATTAACGACCTCACGGAAGCGATGAAAATCAACCGCGATAATATTTATGTGTACTACAACCGTGGAATTGCCTTTCTGAAAACCGAAAAACCTGAGGATGCCATACAGGACTTTTCATCGGCCATGCAGCTGTACCCCGATTTTGCACCGGCCTATCTGGCCCGGTCCGATGCCTATGAAAAAACAGGGAATAAAGAACTTGCCCGACAAGACTACGACCTGGCCATTGCCATCATCAATGCCGTAAACAGCGGTGAAGACCGTGGACTGATGAACCGGAACTTCGCCATGGATTCCACCTATTTCAAAAAGATCATTGCCCTTGAAGCCGATTTTAATTCAGGACAGGGAGTGGCCGGACGAATACAGAATATGGATGTGGAGATATCCCTGAAACCCGATTTCATCATTTATCTTGCTGATAACCAGCGTGTTATTCAACATCTCATTAAAACCGGGTATAAAACCGGTAACTTAAGACCTGCGCCGGTAATGACTGAATCATTCGGGTACCTGATCAGTTCTGAACCGGTTACAATTAAAGAATCCGATCTGCAGTTTATCAGCAACCAAATCGACAGTACGTTGTATTTCAATCCCTTTAACGGAGATGCCTATTTTCTGAAAGGGATCATCAACGCACAGCTTCAGAACTTTGAGCAGGCCCGCACTGCATTTTCAAGAGCAGCCGAACTTGATCCTGAAAACTGGGCTGCCCTGCTTAATAAAGGTCATATAGAATTTCTGATGGCAGAGCTCAGTTTTGCCAACTCATCGCGCGAGGCATTTATTTCGATATTACCCAGTCAGCCCGATCCTGCCATCCGGAAAACGGAAACCCATATTGACCTTTCCACCGCTTTGGAAGAATATACGGCCGTGCTGGTAAAAAACCCCCAATCAGGATTTGCCTGGTACAACCGGGGCAATATCCGTGTACGTCAGCGCGATTTCCGGGGAGCGCTGGCCGATTATAACCAGGCCATTGCCATGCAGCCCAACCTCGCCGAAGCCTTCTTCAACCGGGCGCTTACCCTCATCTATCTTAATGATAAAAAAATGGCCTGCCTCGATCTGAGCAAAGCCGCCGAATTGGGAATTACAGAGGGGTACAATCTCATCAAACGATTTTGCTCTGAATAAAAGGGATTTACGGTTTACGATAGAAACATTTGATCATTTGAGTATTTGAACATTTGAACATGAAATGAAACTTCAAATCAATGCATCAAGGAACTACTTCCCGGATTTCTGCGGGAGGAATTTGACCTCCCGTACCACTTCCGGGTTGCCGTATCTGAATGATACCCACCAGACAGATATATCTGTAGCCAGGCGCAACCAACGATCCCCGGTATACCCGTAGGGCAGACATATCTGTAGCCAGGCGCAACCAACGATCCCCGTTATACGCGTAGGGCAGGCATTAGGTATGACCCACATGTTTTTGAAGACCGCGTTGCGCGCAGAAATGTCATGCAATAAAATCCCAATAAACAATAAACAATAAACAATAAACAATAAACAATAAACCAAAAACACTCTAACGAATTGTATTTCAATCTATAATCTATAATTTATAATCTATAATTCATTAACAAGTGCATTCTGCCGTTCTTTCCGGATCTTCTTCAGGGCATATCCGATCCCCAAACCTGTCAGGATCAACAGGCCTTCGCCCACAGGCGCTCCGCCGCCGGGTACCTGATTGCCGCCGGAGCCGTGTCCGCCGCCGGGAGGGGGAGGAGGCACATCAGCAAAAACAGATGAAGCGGTTATGACGGTTAAACAAAGGATGCACAAAGCAGCAATAATACTTTTCAAAGCTTTCATATACTTGGTCTTTATTTATTTACAATAATTTTTACCGAACGGCTTGATCCCTGACTGACCATTTGGGCCACATAAATTCCCACCGGAAGATTCAATGATACAGAGGCGGTTTCCTGATTGGTGACTGTTTTTGAAACCACCGGCTGTCCCTGAATGTTGAAGATATGAATGGTGGTGATATCCTTCACAGAGGAGAGGTAAAGAATTCCATTCGAGTACCAGGCAGTAACCGCTTCATTTTCAACCGGGTTTTCTATTCCCACCGATCCGAATTTCAGTTCAAAGCGGTTGGGGTTATCGGTGGAGGAAGATGTAAAAGAGTAGACGGGGTTTTGGGTGAGGTTGTGGGTGGTGGCGGTTTTCAGATCAAGCAGGTAAACCGTAGCCTGAATTTTTGAAACATCAGCCGTAAGAACCTGTGTACCTTCAGCGCCTGGTTTGAAATAAACCGGCACTTCCGTATTTTCATCCAGTGCAGGCAGACCATTAATAGCTAATTCATCGCTATCGTTGCTCACGGTATAAATTTTAGGCACACTGGCATTGTAACTGTTCAGTTTATACGCATCATATTTCCCGTCAAAATGGGCGGTAGCATTGCTGTTGAAGTGAACGTAAACCTCATCGCTGTATTCACCCGCTTCCACTTTCAGTGAAAGGCTGCCATCGATGCTTTCGGAAGATTTATAGTAAGTAGTCTGCGCCTGGTGAACTCTGTCATCATTATCGATCGTCACTGTCCGTGTACCTGTTGATTTTGCGTGCACCATAAACCCCTGCATGGCGGGAATATACCGTGACCCGCCACCAATAGCCTGATCCTCACCATCCAGCAGTATGTAATACCGATAGTTCTCTTCTGCTGCATCGTAATAATATAAAGCAGCGTCCATTCCATCACCTATACTGACCGTATTCCAATCGATGGCTGAGGGGAAAGGATTGCCCAGCAGGTTCCAGCCTTTACCATTATCTGACGTATAAGAGCAGTTGATTGTCAATGGAGTACCGACCGGATAGCTGTTGAGCGCTCCGGCGAATGTTCTGGGAGTTCCGGGGATAGTGGGGTATGAAACGAGATAGCCCCTACCTACAGTGAAATCGGATTCAAAAGCGCTGTTCCATTCATATACTATGGGAGGTCCGGGATTCGATACGAGTTTTGAATTAATCCACAAATTTTGCACTTCATCAAATTTGTAGAAATCAACATCTCCGGCGGGGGTATTGGCTACCCAGTCAGGGCGGATGGCCTGTGCAGCAACCGGGGAGGAAATCAGATGGAATTTTTGATCGTCTGAAGCAGAATAATTGGTGAGGTATCTTTCAACGGTGGCTTGTGGGCTGGAACTTGTGATCAGAGAACCGGTTCCTGTACCATCGGATTTAATGACCAGACCAGCAGCGGTGGCTGAGTTGGTGAGGGTGCCATTGACCGTGAGGGATTTAGAAGATGGTATGGTTAGATTTCCGGCAGTTATAGTCAAATTGCCACTAATTGTCTGATTGCTGTTCAGGGTGTAGGTCTGACCCGATGAATTGATGGTCAGATGGTTGAGGGCAGTAAAGTTAGGCAGGGTAAATGGTCCGGTGCCGGTGCAATTGAATATCAGGTTTGAAGATGACGAGGTTGTAAGATTATTAGCAGTGCCTGAAATGTAAGGCCCATTTAATGTTAAAGTATTTGATCCTGCAGCCAAAGTACCACCTGTAAGAGTCAGCGTACCGTTAACAATAACATTCCCAGTTTGGCTGACTGTACTTCCGCTGTATGTGATGACATTATTATAGTTACCTGCATTTATATTTGATACTCCATCATATTGGGGGTTTCCTAATACGGCTCCCCAATTGGTACCGACTCTGACGCCATCTACTTTTAATCCAGGTGACGATGATGACCCACCTTGTCTGAGAACCACCGCATCTAATCCAACCGATACCGTTGAAGCAGTATTGTCGACCAAATCAGCCAGAACAGGCTCTGATATCACAGAAGGATTAATAAATAAACTTGAAGTAGAAGTACTTGTAGTAAAAACATGTTTGACCACTAACAATATAGGTATGTTAATATCATACTCATTTGTTCCATAAGTTGTTGTTGTTCCATTAGTGGAAATGGAAAATAGTACTTTACTGGATGTACTTCCGACCTTTGCATAGACCCGACCTCTATAAATCGCGCTTCCTGAGAATGAGCTTGATTCACCAAGACAAATAAAATAATCACCAGTTGCAACTGAGGAAAAATCAACCATACAACTATAATAAACTGTTGAGGTTCCAGCACCTGGGTTTTGACTTGTAAAAGTCTTATAAACATCCTGGCCACCAGCAGAACCCATTATCGCTGCGTTTCCAATAGACGATGATCCATAATTTGAATAAGATAAACCATTTCCAGATCCAGTATTTATAGGATTTGTCGAAGTACTACCAATTTGTGACCAGCCATTTGAAGTTAAAGCACTTGACGAGGCAGTAAAATTCTCTTCAAACAATAACACCCCAGCAGCCTGCACCGTTATATTAAAAGTACTACTATTCCCTGTTGGGGTAAGGCTGCCAGATGATCCGGCTATGGTAATTCCAGTACCAACTGCAGAAAAAATCAAATTACTAAAAGTAGCCGTTCCGCTAATTGCTGAAACCGGATTAGTTGCACTTCCTGAAATAGTACCCGTTGTATTGAGGGTAACAGAGCCTTCAAAATCCAAATCAATGTTTGAATTTCCATCTTTTGCAACAACTGTCGGAGATGGGCTCATTACTGAATTTACCTTTACATTACTTGGGTTTACACCAAAGACAAGGGCAGTGGCCGAAACCTCAATCTTGTTAATATCTCCGGTAGCCGTTGAAGCTGCTCCACCAGCATTCCCGGCAGCAAATCCGGAACCTGCAGTCGATGCTGTGGCAGAAGTAACAGTAAAGGTAATTTGCTGATTATCGGTAACAGTAGCCTGGAAAGTGACCCTTAGTTCAAAATCTTTGGAGCCTCCGTCAGAGGCTGATAAACTTAATCCGCTGAAGGTGATGGTGGTACCTCCGTTAACGGCAGTTTCGCTTACATTATTCGATCCGTCAAACAAGGCAGCCGTGCGTATGGCTGTGGAACCGCCGGTAGAAATGCTGATGGCCGTGAGTGTTGTTGACAGGTTATCGGCATCGGCCGATCCGGCTCCATCCCTGATGGTCAGGCCGTTAACACCCACTGAATTTCCGGTGGTAAGGGTACTGGCTGTTTGATAGGAAGCGTAATCAATATCGGAAGTATAAGAATAGCTTCCGGTATTGGTAATATCTGAGGCTGATGAAACGGTTCCGGCGCCGGTGAGGTTTATCAGATAAGGATTTTCATCGCTGTCATCGCTGGCAATGCTCAGCTGGGCGCTTTTACTACCCTGCGATGCAGGACTGAAAGTGACCGTAAAAGTAGTGTTGCTGCTGGCATTTACGGCCGAAGTTGTTGAAGTTTGGTCGATAGTAAATTCGGAAGCATTGGTCCCGCTTTTTTGAACAATGGGCGTCCCGGTCAGGTTTAAGATGGCTGTACCCAGGTTTTCAATGGTAAAGGTGATAGCAGAAGAACTTGTTCCGGAGGTTTGATTTCCAAAGTCGTAACTACCCCCGGAGGCAATGCCGGTAGTATTCTGCTTAATGTTTATTTCGGGCTGGGCATTGGTTACATTAAATTCGATGCTTTCATCTGTAAATGAACCACTGGTTACGGTTAATTTATTTCCGGTACCGGTTGCGTTAAATACTAAATTGCCTAAGGTTGCAAGCCCGGCAGAGAAACTTCCTGTTGTTGTTGCAGTACCGTCAAAAGTAGCATCTCCAGTTGTAACAGCTACTGACCAGGCTGCGGCATAATCCAGGTCATAATTCAGGTTACTGTCAATAGCCCTGAGTGTGGGTGAAGGGTTCATCACTGCCCCTATGGAGACATTGGAAACATCCTGATCGAATATGATTTCGTTGGCGGTGACTTCGATACGGTTATTATCGCCGGAAGTTGAGCTGGCGGCTCCGCCGGCATTGCCCGCAGCAAAGCCTGAACCAGAACCTGAAGCGGTGGCTGAACTTACGGTAAACGAGAATTGCTGATTATCAGTTACAGAAGTGAGAAAACTGACTCTCACCGAGAATGTTTTGGTACCACCATCTGCAGCAGTCAACGTGAGGCTGGAAAATGATGGGGTTGCTCCACCGGCTGCTTCCCCCACATTGGTTGTACCATCAAAAAGGGCAATGCGACTCAGACTTCCTGAATTGGAAACATTGAATGAAATGGCAGTAAGAATCGTTGAAAGGGCATCTATATCTGCTGAACCTCCTCCGTCACGGATATCGAACTTTGCTACTTCAATGGAATTTTCCTCAGTTAACGGATTAGTTCCCTGGTAAGAGGTATAAACAATATCAGTGGGATATGTAAAGGAAGAATTGGTAATGATGTCAGAGGATGAGGATGGCGAAGTTCCAGTTACTGTAACATTATCAATAGAAAATCCAGGTCTATTACCAGAACCACTTACATCCCTAATTACCCATCTAATTTGAATAACACTCTGATTATTACAGGCAGAAGGTAATGTGACAGACTTATTAACAATGTTAACCGCTCCAGTACCTGTTGTATTAGTTGGTGTCATTTGGTTTTGATAGGTTGAGCCTGAGATATCAGTAAAAGTACCACTAGTTCCAACTCTATATTGTAATCCAAGTTCATTTTGTCTTGTATTTTCTGTTCTTTGTGTCGCTGCATCAAAGGAAACCTGAATATCAATTTTTCCAGTTGTATTAATTGCTAGACAGATTGCTTTCATTGCATTACTAGTTGACATAATTCCCATTTTAGAGATAAAATCACCAACATGCGCACTTGTTGACGTATTAGTAACAACTGCAATTGATTGATTTCCATTCGGAGCTGTAGTTGGGTAAGATGTTGACAAGCTACCTGATATTGTCCATCCTTGAAATCCGGCTGGGTAGCTGGGACTACTTCCTGTTAAAGATGCGAAATCTTGTGAATAAGGTAATGCTTGCGCGGTAGGATTCGTCTGTCCCCAACCAAAACTACCACCTAAACCCATCACCAGCATCCAAACGGCTGTAAATCGTAAAATTGATGTCATATAATTTTCATTTTGATTAAATATTCCGTAAAAGCGACAATTTCTTAACCCCGGATCAAATTCTGGTTCAGAGATAAGACAATAAAATTTTTGTAATAGCTTGATTTTGTTTAGGTTAGTGTTATTCAAAAAATAAAAAACACCTCCGGGATCAAAGCGTTAAACCCGCCAAAAATAGGAAAAAAGGCAAAACCGGATTACTTTGTAAAATATTTTAACAATTATTTAATATTTACTTCTATAAAATATCTATGTCTTTAATTATCAATAGGTAAAACTACCTAAACTATTAAGGTAGTTTATGAACGGGCATTTAAATTACCAGGGTTGAATATTTGCAGTAGGGGATGCGACCGGAGCCTCATGTTTCCATCCAATATGAATTTTCCGCAAACATCTCAACCTTCCGGGATCCCCTATGTACCTTTGTGGAAATTATGAGGCTGTCTCAAAATACCGATAATCTTACTCAGCCACTAAGACTATAAGTTATAAAGATTCACAAAGTATGGTTCAACAGTTTTGCTTAATCAAGTGCTGTTATAAATATGATTTTGAGAAATTCCTGTGTCCTCAATACAACAACCCAAACATCCACAACGGAACCCGGTTACCAAAACCGGTTTCGACGCCGTCAACGGCCAGATATGAGTGGTCTTTGCCGGCAATCTGTCTGAAATCCTTGTTTCGCCCTCCGGTTTCAAAAAGGTATTTATCCTCCACCATAAAATCACCCTTTTCAGGATAGGAAACCTTGTATTGGTAACTAACCTGGTTGATGAAGAATGTTTCCCTTACCGTACCCGGACTGGCCTGTTCCGGTTCGATGGCATACAAGAGGTTGGTGTTGTTCAGGTAAACCTTATGAGGTTTGTTCATAATCTTATCTCCGGTGGCCTGAGCGCCCAGGGTTTTGATCAGCTCAGCCTTCTCAATCAAATCAAGATACCGCAGCAAGGTCCTGTGATCGGTGATCTCCAGATCCGCCCTGATTTTCACCAGATTGGGTGTATAGGGAACCGATGAGGCAATGGCTGCCAGGAACTTCTTGATTTTAAATAGGGTGATATAACCTATCTCGGAAACATGAGGTATGTCGGTTTCAAGAATTACCTGGATAATTTCATTCAGTTTATCATGGTACAACTGAGGATTTTCCTTAAAGAAAGGGTAATATCCATATTTCAGATAATCATCGAACAGGGGCAATACCCGGATATGGGAACTCAGTTCGCCGGAAATCCCGGAATGATTTTCGAGCAACCCGGTTAAGGTTACAGGTTCAACCGGTAAATCATGAAAAAACCGGAGATATTCGCTAAATGACAACCCATTAAGAAAATAGCCCGATTTCCGGCGACTCAGATCACCTGCTCCTTTGTATAACTGTAAAATGGAGGATCCTGAATAACAAACATGTAAGTCGGGGAGGGAATCATAAATGCTTTTTATCTCACTGGCCCAGTCCATGTCCGGGTGTTTTTTCGGATATTTGTGCACTTCATCGATAAAGAGATATTTTCCCCCATATTTATAAAACTCATCGGCAGTTTCAAAAAGCATGTTTTTATAAAAATAGGGCAAATCGGCCGAAACATATAAGGTCTTAGAGCCACTGTCTGCAAATTCTCCGGCTTTCTGCAACATCAGGGTGGTTTTCCCAACCCCCCGCGAGCCCTGTATTTCAATCAACCGGTCATTCCAGTTGATGGTATGATATAACCTGCGTTTAAATCCACGGTTCACCCTGCTGATTAACCGGCTGCTGATCTCATTCAACTGATCCATAATCCAAAATTTTTGCAAAGATACTATAATTGTAGTCAATTACAATATAAATTATTATTAAATGTAATTGATAACAATTAAAATCACTTTATATTGTAATGCATTACAATTTGTTTCTTGCAGATTTTGCAGATTTTGCAGATTTTGCAGATTTTGCAGATTTTGCAGATTCCCGCAGAAATTCCTTACCTATCTATCCAAGAATTTGTGTATAATCAAAATTAATTAAGTCGTTGTAAAAATGATAATTGGGATAATTTGATAGTGTTATATTAAACCAATAAATCGAAAACCTCAATTTCTCATGGTTAGTTGCTCATTGTTTTCTTGCCCATGTGAGCGGAATTGCAAATTCCGATAAGCCGGGGTCATATTAAACCGATCCATTGTAAACCTCAATTTCTCATGGTTAATGGTTCATTGTTTTCTTGCCTACGTAAGCGGAATTGCAAATTCCGCTAAGCCAGGGGATAATACGGAAATTATTTCTTTCAGTTTATGAATTGCATAAAACCAATTACTTATTATGTCACCCAGGAAAATATTCAAAATTCTAAATTTGTAATTATTTTTGCAGAGAAACGAAAATCATTACAGTTTTAAAAATTTGAATTATGGAAACCATGCTCATTAACCTGAAATCGGAGGATGATAAAAAACTATTTCTTACACTGGCTAAACGCTTACGATTAAAAACCAAGTTTTTATCACCTGAAGATAAAGAAGACTATGGTTTGTTAAAGGCTATGAAAGATGGTGAAACAGGCGAATATGTCGACAGGGAAATCATTGTGAATACCTTGAAAATGCAGGCTAATGAAAGTACTCTATGACAAAAGGTTTTACGAAGATATTAAAGTATTGAAAGACTTAGAACTAAAGCGAAGGTTAGAAAAATTAATTAACAAAATAGAAGTTGCCAATAGTCTGAATGACATTCCAAATCTCATTAAAATTAAAGGCTCTCAGAATGCTTTTCGGGTTCGTTTAGGAGACTACAGGTTAGGCATCTTCACAGATAAATCCCAGGTTAAATTAATACGATTTCTTCATCGCAAAGAAATTTACAAATACTTTCCTGAGTAGTGTTACCTGATCGAAATTTTCCGGGTAACTGTTCCTTTTTCAGTTTCTACCCTTACAAGATAAAACCCTGATATACAATAGTTTAAATTGATTCCTGCGGAAGTTCCGGACAATAACAGTTCCTGTACAATCCTTCCCGTATTATCAAAGATCTGAAGATTTTTCATCTCTGCTTCAGAATTGATATTGAAAGTCCCTGAAGAGGGATTAGGGAATATTTCCAGCCCGGAAACTGTGGATTCATCAACTCCAATGATCACCTTCTGGATTACATTCGATCCGGCCATCTCCGATTTCACTCCGTTCAGGTATTCCGCCTCCACCCCGAAAATGTAAAAACCATTCTCCAGCGATCCCCATCCGGTATCGGTGAAAACCGTATCCGTCACAGGCTCTGTATTGATTTGCTCCCACTCCGTTTGATCCGTTTTTTTGCGGAAAACATTGTAATGCTGAAATGATATGATTTCATCTGCTTTAAAATATTTTGCCGGAATTTCCGGTTCGCCGGTATACATGGGTTCAGAAGCTTCGCAAATATAAGTCTGGTTAGCTGGCTGTCCTGTTAACAGATTGACAGCCACAGGGATGGAACGGTCATAATTGGGTATTTCATACAACAGGCCCGAGGCTCTTACAAAAATATTGGCAAACAGGGGCGGCGAAGTCACGGTTTCAAGGGGATAATAGGCCCCCATTCCGTTGCTCCACTGGGTGTAGGGAATGAATTCATAGGGTTCACCCACCCCGTCGTCGTAGGACATCACTATATAATTGCTGTAACCGGAAATTCCCACAAAGAAACCGTTGGGAGCGGGTACCGGGCTCAGGAAGTCGAGGGAGTTCCAGCCCGTATTGTTGGGAATATTGTTGAACACCGCCAATACATTATTGGGATTGGGCGAGCGGTCGGGATTGAGCCCCAACACCGTGATCATAACCTGGGGGGAATTCGGGTAACCGGGCGATGAGGCTGTGAACCATTGTACCCCGGTAACAATGGAGTTATCGGGCCAGGCTGAGCCTACCACTACCGTTGGTGCGCCGGGGGTAATCAGTCTACCCATGGAAATCCCGTCATCATACCGGAACTGCCAGGGGAACGGACTGCCAGCTCCATACCAGCTGATCACGGCATTGCCATCCTCTTCGGCGGCATTTACCAGGTGAGGAGGTGGCGCATTTTCCAGCAAGGTGATGGGATCCAGAACAAGGTTGGTATTCGAAACGGTCACCTCAGCCGAATAGGTCTGATATCCGTTCAGGGTGACTTCGATCTGATATTCGGTGAGACCCCAAACCAGATCAAAAGCAAATTCTCCGTTATTGTTGGTAGTAGTCTCATAGGTTTGCACGCCGGTAAGTTTCACCAGAGCACCCTGGGCCGGTGTCTGTGTATCGCTTTTGATCACGCTTCCCGAGAGCGCTACTTCCGGCCGAACCACCATGTGGGCATCTTCAAGGGTAACCGTTTGTCCCGGAGCCAGCGCCACATTTTCAAAAACCACGTCAATAAAACCGAATTTGGAGATGGTTACCGTAAGATTATTGCCGGCCATGGCATAGGGAATTTCATAAAACCCGTCGCTGTTGGTGTACACCACCGCCACGTTACCGGGAAAATCCGCATTTGCAATTTCCACCCGGGCGCCTTCCACCGGACCGGGGTTTTCGTCGTAAAACACCTGTCCGTTGAGGGTTCCGAGGCCGTTGCCGGTTTCAAACATCAGGCTGGTTAGCGGGTAATTAGCCACATAGCTGAAATGCGATAAATCTTCCGGGTTAACCGTTGTATACCAGTTATCGAAACCGGTACGCGACGGTCCCGATTCAACTTCCTGATAGGCAAAAAACACATTGTCAACAATGTACGGATTGCCCCCCTGATAATAATAGGCCATCACGACCAGATTTTTACTACCTGAATAGGTGAAGGGTTGGGTAAGTTCAAGATTCACCCGGTAAACACCGGTCATAAAAGTCATCTGGCCATCGTACACCAGCGTCATCTGGGAGGCAGGGATACCGCCCTGGTCAAAATTCTGCAGGTCGGTTTCGGCCATCCAGACTTTGATTTTCCGGCCGGGGAGCAGGCTTCCGGCAGCGGTATACCAGCTCAGCCGGTTGATGATGCCGCCGGTGTTCAGTTCATTGGTATAATAGATACATTCACTCAGGCTGGCGCCCCTGAAATCGCCGAAATTCAGCGGGTAAAGGTTGTAGTAAGGGGTTTGCTGGCCGGGAGGATAATCCCCGATATTTTTCACTATGATGGAGTTGCCAATGACTTCCACTCCCAATTCATCACTGAGGTTGTTCAGCGGGTTCATATCGCCGGTCCAGAAAATTTTTGCGTAAAGATTATAAACTCCGGGTGTGGCTATCGTAACCGGTAGATTTAAGGTGGCATTTTCGCCGGGTTCGAGTTCCGGGCCGGTAACTGTTCCGAAAACCGTTTCTATCCCGTTAACCACTGCACAGGCCTTTACCTCATACACACCACCCGGCACGTTCACCAGTCCTGAATTCCCTACCACTGCCGTAAAGTTGTTAACGGTATTTTCATAAATAATGTCATTACCGGTGAACGAAACGGCCATCAGGTCGTTTTCGGCGGTCAGCTTCACGGAGCCGAGCACATCGTCGATAACGCCCGGCCAGCACCATACCGAGTTAAACTGGAAGGCGATGTAGAATTCCTGCCCGTTGGTGAGTCCCAGAGTACTCAGGTCGTAGCTTTTTTCGGTCCAGGAAAGCGGAGGATCGGTAATGACATCGAATGGGGTAAAATTCGATGGCTGGTCGCCGGTAATGGAAAGGCATATCTTCCAGGTTTGCCCATCCTGATTGGCCAGCCTCTTGATGAAAAAGTTGAACACATCGCCGGTTTGCCATATCATTTTGGGGGTTACCAGCCAGTCGTTATAGCTTACCACACCCGGGCTTCCGGCATAGGTATCGAGCCCGGCTGCTGCAATTCCGGTATGGGGTACGGTCTGACCGGTTGGGGCATCGTCGATATTGCGGTACCAGCCTTCGTTATCGTTGTTTACATCGTACACTTTCCATCCCAGGGGCGGAAACAATTCTCCTTCAAATCCCTCCCTTAATACACCGAACCGCAATCCCACACCGGTAAGCAGGCAGGTTTTGGAACCGGTTACGGAGGGATCCATCAAAAAGGTAAGGGCAGCTTCCACCAGCCCGGGATCGGTGGGCAGGAACTGCACATCAAACATTTGGCTTTCACCCGGCTGAAGGATTACCGGAAATGAAGCATTCACCAGGGTATAATGGCTGTCGGTGATTTCAGCACCGGTAATTTCGAGCGGAGCGCCTCCAATATTCATCATCCTCACCGGAAGTATTTTATTCAGCGTGGTTTCAACCTGGCCGAAATCAAGACTTTCAGGGATAATTTTAGCTATAGGAACGGTAGGGACATCTTCGAGCATTAGCTTAATATTGGCTCTTTCATAGATCGGAAAACCTGCAGGAAGGTTATTCGGATCATAAGGCGACTGATCATTCCTGGCTCCCACACACAGGCTTTCTGTGGTGAATGTGCAGTAGAACATATCATCGGGTGTATAATAGCCCGGCATTTTCTCAATGATGGTAATGATCAGGTTATCCGTATTGTTGTAAAAAAACGGATCGATATCAATTTCTGAATATTCTTCGCCGGCATTGACCACATAAGGACCGTCGTACAATTTGGTGGCTTCGCTGAGGGGAACAGATGCCGTTAGTTCGGTCAACGAAGTATGTGCCATCCACACCTCCACCTCAAAATCGCAGGAGGCGCTGGCACCATTATATTGATATCCAATACGGTATATCCGTTTTCCCGGGATATTGATTTCCGACTGATGATAAAGGGTTTGGGTAAAAGAATATCCCCACCAGGGCGCCAGGGGTACCTGGGTACTGGAATCTCCACCGGTACCGATAATGAGGCTGTCGTTTTCAAGGATACCGCGGGTAATTGGGGTCACCCCGGTATTGAGTCCCGGCTGGTTTCCGGCTAAAAGGTGCATGGAGATCAGTATGGAAAAGAGCAGAATAATTAATGAGGATTTCAGGGTAATAAACAGGTAAAATCTCTTCATGGTAGTATTTATCTTATGTTGAACTGAATTCTACCTGCAAAATTAAGAAAGAGTTCCTCAATTGTGTAAGAGAAGTGGAGCTAATTTTGAAAAAATTAAATGTTCAAATACATTTAAAAATTGCTCAGCTAATGATCTACCTGACCTCAATATCTGCATCATCATTAATGGATGTGGTGGAGGTTAGGGTACCTGCAATGGTTCCATTACTGTATCTGATAATTACCTGTACCGAGACAGCGGAACTGAAAGGCAGGGAGGGCCCCTCAGCCATCCTGCGCTGATACTCTTTTATTACTTCGGTAGTAACTAAAGCATCAGCCTTAAGTGGTACTTCTTGTTTGTAATCATGATCCTGTTGGGCATTTACATCTTTAATTACAAGGTATTGAATCAGATTAGCTGAAAGAGCCCCCTCATCCAATCTCAGGTTTTCGCCTTTCCGGATTTTCACTGTGATACATGATTTTATAAAAACAACCTGGTGGTTATTGGTAATAAAAAATCCGAGATCCTGTTTTGGTTGGTAGTATTCCATAACCTGAGTTGTTAAAATGAATAATGGATTTAATAATCTGACAATCAAACAAAGATAGTAATAATTTATCCATTATTTGCATAAACGGTCATTTTAAACATTATAATAATTCAATGTCCGAATTTTCGGCTGCGTTTATTTTAAATCCTTTAATCCACCCGGGAGCGTTTTTTATTTTAAAAACCACTTCTACTTCCACTTCAACTTCCACTTCAAAGGGTTCGAGGTTGGTTTCTCCCATCACAAAATCAAGTTCAAATATTCCATCTTCCGGAATTTTGCTGATTTCTCGGGGGACCAACTGCGGAGCGATCAGATTCCTGAACTGGGCCACCCCGCTTGCTTTGAGGGCCACCAGTTCAGGATCTTTCTCATCTTTACATATCCGCATTTCACGAACATATTTTATCGAATTTTCCATGTGACAAAGATGGAAAGACCGGGAAAGAGGCCTCTGGCTGAAAATCCTGACACAAAAAAAATAGCAGAAAACCACTATATGAATGAATCAGTTTTCTGCTATTCTACAGATGCATTTTAATTCGGTAATTCGACCATTTGAGAATTTGGAGGTGGAAATACAAATTCGCCCTTCATGAGCCTTAAAATCAGCCTAACGAATTGTATTTCAATCTGTAATCTATAGCCTATAATAACTTTTCAGGTTGCTTGGCGTTGCCATGCTACATTCTACTTCAGGAGAAATTCCCTGATATTATTTTCTACCCTCTTCAGTACATCAGCGGCGGGAACTTTTATAAACGGGTCACCGGTAATTTTTTCGTATAATTCAATGTATCTTTCCGAAACTGACGCGACAAACTCTTCGCTCATTTCAGGAACCTGTTGTCCGGTATGTCCCTGGAAACCACGTTCCATCAGCCATTCACGAACAAATTCCTTGGAAAGCTGCCGCTGCTGTTCGCCTCTGGCAAATCGCTCTTCATAACCTTCCTTGTAAAAGTAACGGGAAGAGTCCGGGGTATGGATTTCATCAATGAGGTAAATCTTACCATTGCGTTTCCCGAATTCATATTTGGTATCCACCAGAATCAGCCCTTTTTCGGCAGCTATTTCTGTTCCTCTTTGAAACAGGGCACGGGTATATTTTTCAAGGGCGTTGTATTCTTCTTCAGTTACCAGTCCCTGTTCCAGTATTTCCTCCCGCGAAATATCCAGATCATGACCTTCTTTGGCTTTAGTGGTAGGAGTTACAATGGGTTCGGGGAAACGTTCGTGTTCCCTCATAGCATCGGGTACCGGTACTCCGCAAATCTGACGTGCCCCGTTTTTATAGGTTCTCCAGGAACTGCCGGTCAGATAACCCCGGATGATCATTTCCAGGGGAAAAGGTTCACAAAAATGACCGATAGTCACCATCGGGTCGGGACTGCTGATCATCCAGTTTGGGACAATATCGGCCGTGGCATTCATGAATTTTACGGCAATCTGGTTCAACACCTGGCCTTTGTAGGGAATTCCTTTGGGAAGTACCACATCAAAGGCTGAAATACGGTCGGATGTTACCATCACCAGCAATTCATCATTAATGTTGTAAACATCCCTGACCTTTCCGGTGTACAGGCTTTTCTGGCCGGGGAAACTGAAGTTAGTTTTAACTATGCTTTGGTTCATTATTTCGGGTTTTGGTGAGTTCAATGATTTCATTCAATCGGGCACAAATATCAGAAATTAAATCAGATGGCATCGTACGGAGTAAGATGAAGTTTTTGACAGGTATTAACAAAATATCAGCCCAAATTAAGGGCTTTTTGATAGGTGCTGATGGCTCTTTCCCGGGTGCTTTTCAGGTCAATAACCGGTTTGGGATAACCGGCCGTTCCCCATTCCGGAATCCATTTTTTTATATATAGACTTTGCGGATCAAATTTTTCGGCCTGGGTAACCGGATTAAACACCCTGAAGTAGGGGGCCGCATCACAACCTGTTCCGGCCGACCATTGCCATCCGCCATTATTGGAAGCCAGTTCGAAATCATTGAGTTTGCGTGCAAACCATGCTTCACCCCAGCGCCAGTCGATCAACAGGTTTTTGGTCAGGAATCCTGCTACTACCATTCTCACCCGGTTGTGCATATATCCGGTTTCCAGCAGTTGCCGCATACCGGCATCCACCAGCGGAATACCGGTCATTCCTTTCGTCCATGCATCAAACTGATCCTCATCGTTGATCCACCTGATGCGGTCATAGGCCGGTTTGAAGGCCCGTCCGTCAACATGCGGGAAATGCCAAAGGATCATCATGTAGAACTCCCTCCAGATCAACTCATTAAGAAAGGTTTCATTAAGTGTTTTTGCTCTCAACACCAGTTTCCGGATGCTTACCGTCCCAAACCTGAGATGTACGCTCAACTGAGTAGTACCTGTTACTGAAGGGATATCCCGGAGTTCTGAATATTTCCGGATACGGGTATCTTCCACATCAGATGAAGGGAAGCTGAAATGTGCCGGCACAAATCCAAGCTGCTCAACTGATAAAATATCCAAACGAGTGACCTTACACAGATTTGAAAACAGCCCTTTTGTATCCTGGATTTGAATGGGTTTGACCCCCAGCATTAATTTCCACTTTTTTGAATATGGGGTAAAAACCGTATACGGCTGTCCATCCTCTTTGACTACCTCATTTTTGGCAATAATTACCTGATCCTTGAAGAGGTGAAGAGAAACCCCTTCCGAATTCAGGAAACCGGCTACTTCTTTGTCACGTTTAATGGCATAGGGCTCGTAATCTTCATTGGCATAAACACCCGCTATTTTATACTTCTCCGTCAATCTCCGGAATACGTCCAAAGGCTTACCCTGAAGAACCAGCAGCGATGAACCGGCCTGAGCCAGTTCTTCCGACAGCCTTTCCAGTTGCTGATGAATAAAGGTAATCCTCCGGTCATCACGATCTTCCAGTTTATCCAGAATTTCAGTATCAAAGATAAAGACAGGCAACACATTATGACCCGACACGAGGGCCTGGTAGAAACCGGTAGTATCGTCAAGGCGCAGATCGCGGCGAAACCAGAAGAGTGTTAACGACGGGGCTGATATGTCAGGAAGATGATTCATCCAGGATTTACTTCTTTTTCCCGAATTCTTCGAGGTAATACTTCATCGGGGCTACCAGGAAACCATAGTTGGCATAAAACCTTGGTTTGTGATGATCGAGATGGGCGGTAACCGTAGCCCGTAGATAACGGTTATTAACCCGCGGGATTTTTACCCGCTGGTGTACATACACATCATGGAACATGAAATAGGCAAAGCCATACAACGCTATTCCCAAACCGATGTAAAACCGGTAATCGAAACTGCCGTCGATAGCACCTAAGTAGATCAGCCAAACACTGGGGATGGCAAACATGAAAGCAAACAGATCATTCCATTCATATTTACGTCCGTCGCGGATGTGATGATCCTTATGCAACACCCATAAAAACCCGTGCATCACGTACTTATGGGTAAACCAGGCCACAAATTCCATGAACAGGAAAGCGGCTAAAACAATAATTAAGTTAAAGTACCAGGGAAGCATACTAATTAAACAATTTAAAAATTTAAAAATTTGAAAATTAATACAAATAAGTGAGTATGTGAAAATCTAAGAATTTGAAAATTATTTCATATCAAATTTCCAAATTATTCATTTTGTATCGTACAAACTGTTCCACCTCGTCGAATACTACTTTAAACCAGATGGTATAACGTTCAGGGTGGTAGTTGATGTCTTTTTTCAGTTCGATGAGGTCCATCCATTGCCATGAATCCACTTCATCGGGATTGATAACCGGCTCCTGATCAGTGACTCCCAGAAAAACATGATCGAATTCATGCTCGGTAAGTTCGTTGTCTAAAAAAGCCTTGTATTTAAAATGGTGGATTTTTTTTAAGGAAGTTTCCAGCCCCATTTCTTCTTTTAACCTCCGGTTGGCGGCAGCTTCATTGCTTTCGCCCGGACGGGGATGGCTGCAGGCGGCATTGGTCCATAAGCCGGCCGAATGGTACTTGGTAAGCGCCCTGCGTTGCAGCATCATGGCATTTCGTTCGGGATTCACTATGAATACCGAAATGGCCCGGTGCAAAACCCCTTTCTGATGGGCTTCCATTTTTTCCATGGTACCCTGTTCTTTATCATCTTTATTCACCAGTATTACCAGTTCTTCCTGTGTCATCACAATTGGTTTTTAAATTGTTTCAGTTTTTCAATTTCATGATCCTCAAACTTACCATGATTAATCAGGTAAGAAAGGGCTTTGTTAAAAAACTGCCGGTCATCGGCAGTGCTGATCGGGGGTTTATTCCGGAGAAAAAAGGCCCGGTCTTCCTCCTTATGGTTGTATCCCAGCATGGAGGGGGCATTCATTTGTGTAGTGAACCGGATAAACCTGATTTCCCAGCTTTTTGGATTCAGCGAAATGGCTTTTTCTATCAAAGATTTTCCAGCTTTAAAAGCATCGAGTTTATTCATCACTCCGCTGATTTCTCCGGCTGAAGCGGCCTGAGAAGCCCCTTTGTAGGCCATCAGAACCGGATCGGATGGCTGATAGTTCTTCAGTTTATCAAAAAAACCGGTGGCAGTCAGTTTTTTCTCCCCCATTTCCCAGAAAAACTTCCGGGCTTCGGAAACCGTCAATGGAGCTGTTGCATATACAGAAATTGCAAACAGCCATAAGATCATTGATATAGAGAATGCCCGACTGATCATATGGTATTAAGTTTTACCCTTATATAAGATGTAATAAGATACCAGTATTTCATGGGATCGGAAATCCTGATCCGCTCATTCATGATAGTGGCAGCATCAAGCCGGCGTATTTTCCGGAAAAGCTCGTAGAAATACCGGTAAGCCACATAAACCCCGAACCGGGCTCCTTTCGGAAGCTGTCTGATCCCTTCGAGCGCATCCCTGAAGTCTTCATCAATCTCTTTTTCAATCATTGCCTTGGTCTGGTCATTGAACTGAGCCATGTCGATATCAGGGAAATACGATCTGCCCAATCCTTTCACATCATGTTTCAAATCCCTGAGAAAATTAATCTTTTGAAAGGCAGCGCCCAATTTCATGGCCGATGGTTTCAACCGGTGGTATTTTTCTTCATCGCCCTCACAGAATACCCGGAGGCACATCAGCCCTACCACTTCAGCCGATCCCAGAATGTATTCCTCATATTTAATACGGTCATATTCAATATCGTACAAATCCATTTCCATGCTTTTCAGAAAAGTCTCATACAATTCCTTTTCAATTTTGTATTTATTCACCACCCATTGAAAGTTGTTCAGGATAGGATTCAGGCTGATTTTATCCTCAATGGCCATATGGGTATCTTCCCTGAACCGTTCAAAGAGTTTCGGTTTATCATAGTCATGGAAAGTATCTACAATTTCATCGGCAAATCTTACAAAGCCATAAATACCGTAGATCGGATCATGAAACCGCCGGCTGAACACCTTTATCCCCATGGAAAATGAGGTACTGTAGGCAATGGTGGTGAGCCTTGACGATTTTTTTGAAATCATGTCGAATAGTTCTTTCATGAACGGCAGATTTAAGAATTACCCCGATTGATGATCAGTTTGGCGGCTACCTGCCCGGAAATGATGGCAGGCGGTACTCCCGGACCGGGAACGGTAAGCTGCCCGGCATAAAACAGATTACTTACCTTCCGGTTGTTCATGGAAGGTTTCAGAAATGCGGTCTGCATCAGCGTATTGGCCAACCCGTAGGCATTACCTTTGAAAGCATGGTAGTCTTCGTTAAATTCTTTCAGGGAATACGGCCTGCTGTAAATCAGGTCGCCGGCTGCAGAGATACCTGTATTGTATTCGATACGCTTCAGAACCAGGTCAAGATACTTTTCCCTGACTTCAAAATCATCGCCGTCCAATCCGGCTGCTATGGGTATGAGTACGTACATGTTTTCCATACCTTCAGGGGCCACCGTACTATCAGTGAGTGAAGTTACGGAAAAATAGACAGCAGGATTCACCGGCCAGCGGGGAGATTCATAGATATCGGCGGAATGACGGCCGAAATCGGTATCGAAAAACAGGGTATGGTGCTCAAAGCCGGTAAGTTTCTTTTTAAATCCGAGGAAATAGATGAGGGCAGAGGGCGACATCATCCGGCTTTCCCAGTATTCAGGCGTGTACTTCCGGTATTCAGCGGGAAGCAACTGTTGTTCAATATGATGATAATCTCCACTTCCCAAAATGTAATCGGCCATATGAAACTCATGATTGGCCATTACTCCGGTAGCTTTACCGGCATTGACCAGAATTTTATCAACCGGGGCATTGTACAGGAACTTCACCCCCAGTGATTCGGCCAGTTCCACGAAAGCTTTCACCACACGGTACATGCCGCCTTCGGGGTACCAGGTGCCGAGTTTTATATCGCCATAGTTCATCAGGCTGTACAGGGCCGGGATGGATTTTCCGGTACCTCCGAGAAAAAGTACCGGAAATTCAAGCATTTGCAATAACCGCGGATGTTTGAAATATTTTTTGGTATACGATTCAAACGACTGAAGCATATGCAGTTTGAAAATCGATCCGAGAAATTTTGGGCTGGCATATTCGAGGAATGAAAGGCTGGGTTTATGTACAAACTCGCTCATACCCACCTGGTATTTGTACTCGGCTTCCTTCAAAAATTTCCTTAATTTAAGACCCGCACCTTTTTCATAGGATTCAAATAATAGCTCCATTCCCTCGGTGCTGGCAGGCAGATTAATGATATCGTTCTTTCCGAAATAGATGCGGTAGGAAGGATCGAGCCGGTGAAGCCTGTAGTAATCGGATGCTGATTTCCCGAAGAGGTTGAAGAACGATTCAAACACATCCGGCATCCAGTACCAGCTGGGACCCATATCCCAGGTAAACCCTTCTGCAGAGAACTGGCGGGCACGGCCGCCGGGAGTTGCATTTTTTTCAAGTACCGTCACCTCATAGCCATGTTTGGCCAGTAAACAGGCGCTGGTTAATCCCGAAAAGCCCGAACCGATTACAATTACTTTTTTTGCCATGCAGATGTTTTTGAATATTTGTGTTTAATGATAAACGTCACAATCTTAAACAAACAGACCCCTGAAAGGTTCACACTGCCGGATGCTCGTTTTCTTTTCCTGCCCCGGCTATCACTATTACAATTTCCCCTTTGATGGCTTTGGAATTAAAGTGTGACAGAACTTCTGCAATGGTACCTCTGGCATTTTCCTCAAACATTTTGGTCAGTTCCCGTGAAACACATATCCGCCGGTCGCTGCCAAAGTAAAGGGCAAGCTGTTCGAGGGTTTTTAAAAGCCGGTGGGGCGATTCATAAAGAATAATGGTGAATGGCATGGCAGCTAATTCATTCATACGGGTTTGGCGCCCTTTTTTCACGGGCAGAAATCCTTCGAACAGGAACCGGTCGGAGGGTAATCCTGAATTCACAAGGGCCGGAATAAAAGCTACCGGTCCGGGTAGACATTCCACCTCAATTTCGTTTTTAATACATTCCCTGACCAGCAGAAATCCGGGATCGGAAATTCCCGGAGTGCCTGCATCGGTAACCATGGCAATGGTTTCTCCTGATTTTAAGCGATTTATGATATTTTCGAGGGTTCGATGCTCATTGAACTGGTGGTGCGAAATCAGTCGCTTATCGATTTGATAATGTTGTAACAGTTTGGTGGTGACCCGGGTGTCTTCGGCAAGTATTACATCGGCCTCACGAAGCACCCTGAGCGCCCTGAAAGTGATATCTTCAAGGTTTCCGATAGGGGTAGGTACCAGGAACAATTTCGACATAACCGGATTATAAAAATTTTCTTTTTACCAGTTCAGTGAGCCTGGCAATGGTTTCGAGGTTGCGCACCCGGTTGCCGTCGGTTTTGACTCGCTCTATGTAAGTTTCAGCCTCCTGAAATGATCCCATACCGTTAAGTGTATCAATGGCAATGGAATAGGCTTTCATATTTCCGTCGAAAAGGTCGTTGATAAACAGAAACTTATCATTGATACCGATAGCCGCTTTCAGGTCAGAAATTTTATGGTTCTGGATTCTTGTGGCCATTACGGGTGTTTTTTCCCTGAATTTATCCGCCACCGTTGCAGGGGCTGTAAAGAGGTCAAGAGTTATGGAATTGTCGGCAGGTTTGTATTTTTTCTCTTCCCTGATGGCATGAGAGGGTGTAATTTCAACCAGATCCTCCTCCGGAATATCTTCGGCTGCCTGTTCAGATTTCTCTTCCTCTGAACCCATTATTTCAGGTTCTTCGGTCTTACTCTCCCTGATTTCCGGGATCTCCTCCGGTACAGTTTCCACGGATGCTTCCGGCTCATCAGCTTCCAAACCCTGATGTTTCATCTCCCCCGTATTTTCATCAGCCGGCCCCGCTTTGTCGTTGATTTTGTTCAAATGGTACAGGCAGTCATACAACCTTCGCACGTTTTCCATCATCAGATCAAGTTCGATCCGGGGAATTCTGTTATCGTGACCATTAATTGTAACATATTGTTCACCAATGATTTCTGTCAAATACCCGATCTCTGAAATAAGAACTTTCCGGCTCATCTTTTTAAAATCTCTTGTTTTATTCTGTGATTTTTTATTTTTGTAAAGATTGGATAAAATTACTCAATCTGATCAAGCAAACGCAATAAAAGTTTAATATTACAGGAAATACCGGATAAATTTGCATGGAAGAGAAAACGATGTTTCTTGAAAATCCGCATAATCCCTATAAAAAACGGGGTTGGATAGAAGTGATCTGTGGTTCGATGTTTTCAGGAAAAACGGAAGAGTTGATCCGCAGGTTGAAGCGTGCTAAGATTGCCCGCCAGAAAGTTGAAATTTTTAAACCGATGATCGATACCCGTTATGATGAAAATAATGTGGTTTCGCATGATGCCAATGCCATTATGTCGACGCCGGTGGCATCGGCTTCGGAAGCCCTGTTGCTGGCAGTAGACGTAGACGTGGTTGGCATAGATGAAGCTCAGTTTTTTGATGCTGAACTACCCTCGGTATGCCGTAAACTGGCCAATAACGGGGTTAGGGTAATTGTGGCCGGGCTCGATATGGATTACCTCGGTCAGCCGTTTGGGGTGATGCCGGCTTTGATGGCCATGGCCGAATATGTGACCAAAGTTCATGCAGTGTGCATCCGGTGCGGAGAACTGGCTCAATTCTCACACCGTACCATTGCCAATGAAAAATTGGTAGTGTTGGGTGAAACCGACAGCTACGAACCATTGTGCCGGGAATGCTACAATTCGGCAAGGATAAACAGAAATGAGTGATTTTGATCGACGATTTACGATTGATAAAATTTGAAAATTAAGCCCACCCACGTATAGGGGTCCGTCTCAAAATTCGTATAATCATTTCACGCACCAAAGAGTCAAAGGCTCACAAGAAATTGATATACAAAAGTATACTTCTTTGTGAGTCTTTGTGTTTAGGTGCCTTGGGGGCTAAAAATTGTATTTTAAGACAGCCACTTAGCCGTCCTGTCAAGTAAACTAACTAATAGTCAATAATTTTCATGAGTAGCCATGCGGTCATTCCGAGCGAAGCGGCAGATCTCTCACTTCGTTCGGGATGACTCGAGGAGAGATTTCCTAACGCATTGTATTTCAATAGCTAATTCCTAATTCCTGCTTACTAATTAGTTTCACCTGGTCACGATCATCGCCCCTCACCCCCTCCTCCCCTCGCCCCAACGCCCCCGGACCATTCACAGATTGATTGTTATTGCTTACTTTCGCAAACAAAAATTTAAGAATATGAAAAGAATTTTTGCCTTAATGTTGCTGATTGGTGCACTGACTGCCTGCCGGCAATCCCCGGATGTATTGTATCAATCCCCTGAGTTTACGGTTTATAAAGATAAAGTGGTACAGGGTAATTTTACGGCAACGGTGGAATCTCCCACCCGCATCGTTTCCAATTACCGGAGTCTGGCATCTGAAAATTTTTCAAGGCTGATCATTTTCAAATTCAGCCTCAATGAAAAAGACAATGAAATGGCGGTGGGCGCCAACCACTGGGTGATAATTGGCGATAATGAAAAACAGTCGCCGGTGATGATTTTCGGAGAGCCCGGAGAGCCCGTACCTGCTGATCCCGGCACCAAACTGCCGGTGAATTATCCCTACACATTCCGGCTCGATTTGAACCCTGTTTTAAAACAATTTGCCGAAAACGGATATTACGAAACTTTCGACGGAACCCGGGTGGCCAAAGCCGACTTCAAAGGGGTGTTCATAGCCGGTGGCAACGAACCGCTCACCTGGGATTTTGTTAACCTTGAGGAATATAACATGGGTCTGATGGATGATAACGGGGACGGGATTTATGAGATCACGCTAACCCTGAATCCATTCGACGAAAAGGATAACCAAACCAAAGTATGGGAACTGAAACAGGATGTTTCCATGAAACCCTCCTATAAGTCAGAGCAGCCTTTGGCAGATGCGCTGTTTAACCTTTCTCTGGAGGAAGCCCGTCTGAACATTGAGCCCGACAGTACCCTCCGTACCGGCGCCAAATGGGGCGGTGTATGGACCCGTGATGTGAGCTACAGCACATTGCTGGCTTTCGCTTTTCATGAACCCGAAGTGGCTATGATCAGCCTGATGAAAAAAGTGAAACGGGGCAGGATCATCCAGGATACCGGATCGGGTGGCGCCTGGCCGGTTTCATCCGACCGGACCACCTGGGCCCTGGCAGCCTGGGAAATTTATAAAGTAACCGGCGATGAGCAATGGCTGAGAACTGCTTATGACATCATTAAAAATTCACTGGCCGATGATGAAAAAACCATCCGCTCGCCCGAAACCGGCATGAACCGGGGCGAATCCTCATTCCTCGACTGGCGCGAGCAGACATATCCCAAATGGATGTCGAACATGGATATTTACATGTCGGAAAACCTGGGCACCAATGCCGTTCACTACCAGGCCAATATAATTCTGAGCGAAATGGCTACAATCCTGGGCGAACCCAATGATAATTACCTGAAACGGGCTGCTGAAATCAAGAACGGTATCAATCAATACCTCTGGATGGCAGATAAGGGTTATTACGGGCAATATATTTACGGACGCAGTTCCCATATACTGTCGCCACGTTTTGAGGCACTGGGTGAAGCGCTCACCATTCTGTTTGATATTGCCGATGCCGAAAAAGCAGGATCAGTCGTTGAAAATTCGCCGCTGACCACTTACGGTGCAACCTGCATTTACCCGCAAATCCCCGGTATTCCTCCCTATCACAACAATGGTATCTGGCCGTTTGTGCAGTCGTTCTGGAATCTGGCTGCCGCCAAAGCCGGAAACGAAACGGCCCTGCTTCACGGGTTGGCTTCGATTTACAGAGCTGGCGCCCTCTTCCTTACGAACTACGAAAATTTTGTGGCAGAAAACGGCGATTATGTAGGAACCGAGATCAACTCCGACCGCATGTTGTGGAGTATGGCCGGCAACCTGGCTATGGTGCACCGGGTGTTCACAGGCATTAATTTTGAACCGGGCGGTATTCGTTTCAACCCGGTAATTCCAAAAGTGTACGGAGGAACCCGTACCCTGTCCAACTTCAGCTACCGTAAGGCCAACCTGAATATTACCGTGAAAGGATACGGAAATCAGATAAAAAGTTTCACGCTCGATGGCAAAAAACTGGATGAGCCTTTTTTTGATGCTGCGCTGCAAGGCCGGCATGAAATTGTTATCGAGATGAAAAACAACAGTTTTGGCAAAACCAGTATGAACCTGGTGAAAAACAAATTTTCACTGCCCGATCCCAGGGTAAAAATTGTGGATAACCAATTGACCTGGCCCGCGATACCCGGCGCTGAATCCTACAATATTTACCAAAACGGAAAACTGTTGACTAATCTTTCGGAAACCCAATACCAAGTTGATCCGGAATTATTTGCGGAATATATGGTCACTGCCCTGGATAATGAGAAAACCGAATCGTTTGCCGGCGAACCGGTGTTGGTATTTAAAAAAGAAAACCTTTTAACTATCGAGCCGGAAGACATGGTTGGCCAATCAAACCTGCCTTACAGCAATTTCACCGGAAAAGGATTTGTGGAGATCAGCAGTCGTAAAAACCGGGAGATCAGTCTGAGTTTCACGGTTCCCGAATCCGGAAATTACCAGATCGACTGCCGTTATGCCAATGGTACCGGCCCCTGGAATACTGATAACAACTGTGGTATCAGGAGTATCTACCTCAACGGAACCTATAATGGCGTATGGGTATTTCCGCAACGCGGCACCGGTGAATGGAGCGACTGGGGATACACCAACATCATCAAGGCAGCGCTGAACAAAGGCCCCAATCAGTTAATGATCCGGTTTGATGACTGGAATACCAATATGGACGGAGAGATCAATGAGGCACTGATGGACCAGGTGAGACTAATTAGCAATGAGCAATGAGTAATGAGCAATGAGCAATTGAAATACAATACGTTGGGTAATTTATTCATGAGTCATCCCGGGAAGGTAAACAAACGTTTTTTAACAATGTGTTGAATAGCCAAGAAATCCCATACTCACTTTAATTTATGTCGCTATTAAAATACACGTGGTTAACAATGTGCCAGCAGGCACATCATGTGGTAAGCAAAACAACATGCGGGGTACCTGATTCCATCCCGGCCGGGACGGAATAATCGCTGCCTCACGCCTCTGGTTCATACGCAATCAGAATTTGCAATTCCGATTGCGTATAAACCAGAAAGCTAAGCGGAATATCTAAAAATCTGGTGTGTCTCTGCCAAGGCTGCCAACCGATGGGGTAAAAAAAAACAATCTAACTACTTGTATTTCAATTTATAATTTCTAATTCCTATTTTTTCATTGCGTGATTCTCAAATTTCTCTGTGTCTTTATGTGAAACTAAACCAGACGGGTTTCACGGCAGAGCCGCTAAGGCGTGGCAAGGATGAATGAAATAATTACTTGCTATCAAACCCAACCTCCAATATACTTTTTCAATAAATATTATACCTTTGCAAAAAACTTAAAACTCAATATATCAATACGTTAAAATATGAAAAGAGACCAACAGGTTTTCGAAATCATTGCCGGTGAAAAAAAACGGCAAATGCATGGCATTGAACTAATTGCTTCTGAGAATTTTGTGAGCGACCAGGTACTGGAAGCCATGGGATCAGTAATGACCAATAAATATGCTGAAGGATACCCGGCCAAACGGTATTACGGCGGTTGTGAAATGGTGGATCAGACTGAGCAACTGGCCATTGACCGGTTAAAAGAGCTCTTTGGGGCCGAGTACGCCAATGTTCAGCCACACTCAGGCGCGCAGGCCAATATGTCGGTATTCCTGGCCTGCCTGCAACCGGGTGATAAATTCATGGGTCTTGACCTTTCCCATGGCGGACACCTCTCACATGGTTCTCCGGTAAATTCATCAGGTATCCTGTACAAACAGGTAGCGTACCAGGTGGAACAGGAAACCGGAATGATCAATTACGACAAGATGGAGGAGGTGGCTCTGACGGAACGACCCAGAATGATTATTGCCGGCGCTTCTGCCTATTCCAGAGACTGGAATTATCAGCGCATGCGTGAAATTGCCGATAAGATCGGAGCCTTGCTCATGGCCGATATTGCCCATCCGGCAGGCTTGATCGCCAAAGGATTGCTGAATGACCCCCTGAAATATTGCCACATAGTAACCAGTACTACCCATAAAACCCTTCGTGGACCCCGCGGCGGCATCATTATGATTGGAAAGGATTTCGAAAATCCGTTCGGAGTTAAAACTCCCAAAGGCCAGCTCAAGATGATGTCGGCTATGATCGATTCGGCCGTATTTCCTGGTATTCAGGGCGGTCCGCTGGAGCATGTCATTGCTGCCAAGGCAGTGGCATTTGGCGAAGCGCTCAGCGATGATTTCAAACTATACATGACTCAGGTTCAGAAAAATGCAGCGGTAATGTCGGCTGAATTTGTAAAAAGAGGGTATCATGTGATCAGTGGAGGAACCGATAACCACCTGATGCTGATCGATCTGAGAACCAAATTCCCCGAAATTACCGGTAAAGTGGTTGAAAATACTTTGGTTAAAGCTGATATCACCGTAAATAAAAACATGGTTCCCTTCGACAGCCGCTCGCCTTTCCAGACCTCAGGCCTTAGGGTAGGCACCCCCGCCATAACCACCAGAGGTATGAAAGAAGAACATATGCCGGCTATTGTGGAAATGATCGACCGGGTGATCAGTGAGATTGATAATGAAAATGTTCTGAACGCTGTTAGGAAGGATGTGAACGGGATGATGGAACAATTCCCGCTGTTTGCCTGGTAAAGCAGGGAAGACTCAAAGTCTCAAGGATTCACAAAGTATTGATGTACTAGCATATATCTCTTTGTGAATCTTTGTGCTTTGGTGCTTTTGTGGCAAAAATTGTATTTTGAAATACCCCTTTTCACTTTAAATATGGTAAATATCTTCATTACAGTGATAAACACTTAACCACCTGTTTCAACAGTTCCGGGGCGTGAAGTCCGATCTCATCTGCCAGTTCGAGAATGCGTTTTCTTTTATGTTCATCAGCTATGAAAGGCCGTGCAGATGCTATCAGGTAATCGACTAACTGATTGTCATGAATTTCCAGTTCTTTGTATTGGGCCAGATAAATATACCATCGCAAAGTAGGGATATATCCTGCCCGGTACTGTATCGACTCCTCCAATACCTCCAGCCGGTTCCACCTCGCCAGGGTAAGCAGTTTCCGGTATTTTTCCAACATAATCATGGATTGCAGCATGGATACAAAAAAGGTATGCCACTGGTTTTTTAAGATATCCGGTTTATCAGAAGCAAGAAAGGATTCTGCAAAACTCAGGGCTTGCCTGGCCATACCGTTTTTATTCAGGATCCGGATATAATAGGAAACAAATCCAACCCTTGTATGCGGACTGATAGTGGATCTGAGTTCAGACAGATTGTCCTGCATCAGTTTAAGAGCCTCCTTTTTCTTATTATTCCTGAGCAACACTGCCGCCAGGTTATTCACATAAAACAAATAATCGGCGCTTTTATACCGGATTGACAAATAACCATATTTTTCTGCTTCTTCGGGCTCATTTTGCCGGATGTGCAGGAATACCCGGTTGGCATAGTAGTTGGCCAGTATACGCCTGCTGTAAATCTTTCCTTCCACAATCAGACGGTCAAGCTGATGATACAGTTCAGTAAGTTTCCCGTATTCCTTATAGTTATAGTAGAGAAATGTCAGCCTGACTATGGCAAAATAGCGGTTTAAGCCGTCAAGTTCCTCATCATTGAATACAGAAATCAGCCAGTCTTCCCAATGCCGGGTATCGATTTTATCTTCGGAGTATTGTGCCACGATATCTCCGGTAGCCTGATGCAACCGGTGGTTGATCACCTGGGCATTCAGATATTTCTCACGAAAGGTTGTCAGAAAACGTCCGGTAATTTCCATATGGGTGTACCGCATACGGATAAGCAGATAATTCCGGAAGTTCTGTACCAATTCATAAAACCGGATAAAGTAATAATTGGGGCAGGTGTAATCGCTCACGGCTTTGATCAGTTCCTTTTCTTCTTCAGCGGAAATGGAATCCGTCATGATTTTGAGATCAAGAGCGGTCAGCCATTGATAATATTTATCAGCATCAACCTTGTCAAGTTTTTCCTGCATCCATCTCATCAGGTACGAATACTTCCGTTTATCAATATTCCCACTATAGGGTACAGGATGGAAAAGCAGGTTGGTGTTGGCTACCACCTGTTTCAGTATTTCCATCTTCTCAGGGTCATTGAGCCGGCTCACATGCAGCAGGTATCCGGCTTCATGCGGCAGCAGCATTCCGGCATACTGTTCAAATTTCTGCAGTTTCTTTTTACCGGGATGTTTCATCCTGAATATCAAGGATTAGGTTTGTTAATCTGATAATGGATGGTAAAACTGAGTACCTCATTGTATTGTCCCTGATTCAGTCCGTAACTTATCCCACCGGTCCATTTACGAACCGGAATAACAGAATTGGAGTATCTTACATTAAGTCTGAGATTTTGCAACAGGTTATAGTACAGGCCTATATTCACACTCAGGTCGGTTGATTTGAAAGGATCGAAACCATACGTCTGGCCATCGGCTTCTTCATAGCTTTTAACCAGAACACCGAATGAGGGGCCTCCTTCCAAGGTAAATTTGGGTGCGAAATCCCATTTGTAATTCACAAAAAGCTCCGTATAGTTAAGCCGGAGTAAGTAAAAGGTGTACTGGTTAAGAGAATCGGGATTTTTACGACTGCCTTTCTGAATAAAATTTATTTCCATCTGCAGGGATGATTTATTGGAAATATAGGTATTTACAAAAGCACCGGCATAAATCCCGGCTTTATTGGGTCCCCAGATTTCGTCCCCGGAAATTTCGGCAGCCGCCACCCCAAACAAAATGCCGCCGTTGAATTTCTGCGCCTTTAAAGATAATGACATCAAGGTCAATCCAAGCAACCCAAGAATTATAAATCTGATATTCATATAGTTAACCTTCTTAACAAATAATTAATATGCGATAAAGATAATTGATTTACTTTTACCAAAAGTTTTTTCAAAAATACTAATCGTGTTTTAATGGAAAACCAGGATTTTAGAATACTTCTTGTGGATGACGAGGCCGATGTACTTGAGTTCTTAAGTTATAACCTGAAGAAAGAGGGATTCCAGGTTTTTACGGCCAATAATGGAAAGCAGGGCATTAAAAAAGCATTTGAAACCAAACCCCATATGATCATCATGGATGTGATGATGCCAAAGCTTGACGGTATGGAGGCCTGCCGTGAAATGCGCCAGATACCGGAACTCAGGGATGTTATCATTGTACTTTTAACGGCCCGGGGTGAGGATTATTCGCAAATAGCAGGCTTTGATGCCGGTGCCGATGATTATGTTACCAAGCCGGTAAAACCGAAGGTGCTCATCAGCAGGATACAGGCCTTGTTGCGAAGACATACGCTATATGTGACCTCCTCCATGGAAGAATCCACCGTCAAAAATCTGATTATTGATAAAGAAAGGTATGTGGTGATCAAGGAAGGAACCGAATTTTCACTTCCCAAAAAAGAGTTTGAATTGCTGCAACTTTTAACCTCCAAACCCGACAAGGTTTTTTCACGGGAGGAGATTTTCTCGAAGGTGTGGGGTAATGATGTGATTGTAGGTGACAGAACCATCGATGTTCATATCCGGAAAATAAGGGAAAAGCTGAACCTGAACAACATAAAAACCGTTAAAGGGGTTGGCTATAAATTTGAAAACCATGAAACCGAATAAACTTTTTTGGGGCTCATGAAAGAGATCAACCCGATAAAACTGGCATTCTGGATTGCCCTTTTCATTGCATTTATTGCCGGTATCACCTTTTTATTATTTACACTTCTGGTTAATACCGATCCTGTTCTTCAAATGGTCGGGATAACCGTGGTAGTATTCTGGTCAGCGTTTTTGCTGGTCAGATTTTTTGTGGAAAAGTTTATTTATGCCAAAATAAAGATCATTTATAAGACCATTAAAAACCTGAAACGACCCAAAGGGTCAAAAACGGAAAAGAAAGAACCACTCAGCCCGGATATTGACCATGTAAACCGGGAGGTAACCGAATGGGTGGAAACCCGCAGCCGTGAAATTGATGAACTGAAACAGCAGGAACAATATCGCAGGGAATTTATAGGCAATATTTTTCATGAGTTGAAAACGCCGGTTTTCAATATCCAGGGATACGTTCTTACCCTTCTCGACGGGGGACTTGAAGATCCGGGAGTAAACCGCGAGTATCTGATCAGAACCGAAAAAAGTGTAGCCCGGTTGATTGATATTATTTCGGATCTGGAGGATATCTCCAAACTGGAATCGGGATCTACCCGGCTGAATTTCGAAAACTTTGACCTTATAGCCCTTGTGACGGAAGTTTGTGAATCCCTGGAAATAAAAGCCCGCAGGAAAAAGAACAGCATTCAGGTAATGGATGTGCATGGTCATGGAATTTATGTCAGTGCCGACCGTATCAAAATACGTCAGGTACTGATCAACCTGATAGATAACGCACTGAAATACGGGGATCCCAGAAAAGGTACTACCAAAATAGCCTTCTATGATATGGATGAAACGGTACTTGTTGAAATTACCGACAATGGCCCCGGTATCGACTTACCTGAACAAAAACGTATTTTCGAAAGATTTTACCGTTCGGACGCGGCAAGGGCCCGGGATAAAGACGGTACCGGACTTGGGCTGGCGATCGTAAAACATATTATCGAAAGTCACCGGCAAACCATTAATGTTCGCAGTGCCGTGGGAGTAGGAACCACTTTTGCTTTCACGCTTCAGAAAAGCGAAATACATTGATAGAGGTTACTCTTTAACAAATTTATCAACCATTACTTCTCCGTTGACAGATTTTATGCGGATAAAGTATAATCCGGCAGGGAACCCGTTCAGGTTAAGAGTATATGAACCTGTAAAGACAGGAAAATACTCCTTCACCATCAAATGATTGTGCAAATTGTATATCTCTACCGACTCCCATTCAGGCTGGTTACCTGAGTAAATTATCAACTCGTCATGAGCTGGATTAGGGGCTATTAAAACAGGTTTATCGGATGGAGGCACTGTAGTAAAATCCTGATCTTCAACAATCATTCCTGATTTTTGTTGGGGGGCTGACCATTCCAGGTTAAGTAGTTTTGTGGCCTGGTTATTCCAGCTCATCTGGATAGGTTCGCTGGGTGTAACTGAGATTATACCGGCATCGGAATTTACCAGCAGGCTTAAGGCGTAGTGATCAAGATCATCCGGAATACTGTCTTTGTTAATAATAATGGTTAACTGCGAGCCGGACAAAAACCAGTTGATTTCAGAGCTTTCCCTCACAGCCAGGTATTCATAAACATCCTGGTGCCCTGCAACCCATACCCTGTCGGAACCATTCTTTCCGTAGGTATTGGCAATATAAGTCATATAGTATTCGAGGGTTGGAAAAATCAAACATCCGCTAATCTGCTGAAAACCTACCCTGTGCGTAAAGTCAGAATACCAGTAGTGGTTTCCGTTGACACTCATACCGGCAACATTATCCACAAACTGTGTAATATTGGATGGGTTGTAGAGCCCGTCAGACAAAAACCTCCGGTACAATTTAAATTGCTGAAGATTGGGAGAGCCATCCACCTTGTAACCATTGGGGAATCCGTTATAGGCAGCATTGTTGTTTACAACAGATTTCATTCCGTTGGAAAAAGCAAAAGGCACGTAGTTACCATCACCGGAAGGTGTGGCAAAATGTTTCATCACAAATCCGGTTTTTTCCTGTACATACTCCACATTCTTATAAACCTGAAAATCGTAGTCTGTGCCGGCTCCGTAAGCATGTGAATAAGAATGGTTTACTACATTCCATCCATTATTGACCATTTCAATCAGATGACCCCAGGTCATGTAACCGGGCGTGTTAATGTGTATATCAGAAAAATTGGAGTTAACTGAATTCCACATGATGGCCCCGGTAAATTTCTGGTCGTTCCCACAACCATCCGTATAAAGCAACCCGGAATAACTGGTATTGTTTTCCGGAACATATCCCCCATTGAACAGCGTATAACCATGTGTGTAGGCATCCCGGTAAGAATCATCCAGCGAGAAACTGTACGCGAAATCCTTATTGTATCGTAAGGCTGCTTTAGTTACAGAAACAGCAGAGGGAGGCTGGTCAAACTCAATGGTTACAGCCAGAGCCCCTTCAGGGAAAGCATTTAAGACGGTGATATTGACAGAGTCTGATTCTGAATATTTCCCGTCTGAATCAGTGAGTCTGGCCCGGATAGAATAATTTCCGGCCGGTAAATCATCTATTTGAAACGAATATGGTTCAGTAGTCATTTCACCCACCAGACTTTCATTAATATAAAACTCCACTTTGCTCACAATTACCGGATTTTCTCCCGGCAAGACCAGTAGAGCCATTAACTGTCCCGGATTGCCAAACCCATCATGTGCATTGTCGTATTTACCCGGTCCAAACCAGGTTAACGGACTGCTTCCTCCGGTGAACATTATGGATGCAATTCCAATATCAAAATTACCGGCATCAGCACTGTAGGGAAACTCGAAATAAATGAGTTGAGAAAAATCAATGGTTGGATCGAAATCAGCCAGTGGAATTGATATGGTAGTCCAGGTATTGCCTACACCACCTGCCTGATTTACATAGTTGTTCAGGGTGAGAGACCCGATTCCGGCTGGTCTAAGTCTTATTTTATTCCAATCTGCCGGCTGGCCAAAATTAACCAGCGTTATTTCGAGGGTATGGTTACCACCGGCCAGAACATCCACAGCCGGGCCGTAAATTTTGGAGGAACTGTACCCCATTTTGAGTTTCCGGTAACCGGTTTGAACATTCCAGACTCTGAGATAAGGCAATGAAACCGTGTCCAGACCGGAAATTTGTGTTTCTATGGTGATATCTGCCGGGGAAAAGAATTCCTGATTGCCGGCAGGCTGAGTAATACCAATACTCAGAACGGACGGTTGCAGAGCGCTTTGACTAACCGTAATACTGACCGTATCGGAAATAGCTGTAAGGTTACTTCCGGTGAGCACCCTGCCTAATAAATCAAAGTTGCCGGGTTCATCAGAAGACCAGGTAAACTGGTAAGGAAAAGTGAAATCTTCTCCGGTCTTCACTGAATTGACATAAAATTCAACTTTCTGGATGGTTTCACCAGAATTATTTCCCGGGATGAGGGTTGCCACAAGCTGTCCGGTTCCTCCGTAACCATCATGCGAATTATTGGTTTTTCCATCACCAAACCATACAAAAGGTGCGCTTCCGCCAGTAAACCGGATATCACTGATATCCAGGGAAAAATTACCCGCATCCGCACTATAGGGAAACTCCATAAATGCCAGGCTGGTAAAATCTACCAGATTATTGAATGCAGACAGCGGTATTTGAAGGGTGAACCACTCCTGGGTGTTCACTCCGGCAGGGATATATCCGGCTAACGGTAAAGTACCCTTGGATGCAGGTCTGATCTGGATCTTTGACCAGTTAACCTGAGATCCTGAGGATTTGAGGGTTATGGAAAGAGTATGGTTTCCTCCGGCTATTACATTGTTCCCAGGTGAATAAATACTTGCGGGATTAAAACCCAGTTTTAATTTTCTGTATCCGGATAACTGGTTGGTAACCCTCAGATAGTCGGGTTCGGGGGGAGAAGCACCCATGACAGTACCGGATATGATAATAACGGAGTCGGTGGTTATAACGGAGTTTGGCTGGGGAGAATCCAGAATAATGGAAAGAAGTGAAGGGGGGGCGGGTTCCACCACAAAAGAAATGGTTTCAGAGTCGATCCGGCTGCTGTCACTCATCACAATACGTGAGAACATCTGATATTCGCCGGGTTCCAGGGAAGCAACCGTAACAGTGAATGGAGCCTGCTGGTCTTCCCCGGTTTTAGTGCCGTTAAGATAAAATTCTACTTTTACCAAATTGTTTCCTGATGAAGATTCGGGAATCAGTTGTGCGGGTAATCCTCCGGCAGTAATACGGCTACCGTCATGAATATTATTGGTTTTTCCCTGGCCAAACCAGTTATACGGTACAGATCCGCCGGTGAAACGGATTCCGGAAAATCCAATATTAAATCCGCCTGCACCAGCGCTATAAGGAAACTCAATCAGGGAAACCTGCGTCAGATTAACGGCTGATCCAAAATCGGCAAGAGGGATTGTAATGGTTTTCCATTCGTTGCCAATACCACCGGCTGCATTTACATACGGCGCCAAAACAAGATCACCGGTAGCCTGTGGACGGAATTTTATTTTTGACCAGTTGCAGTTTCCTCCAAAGTCCCTTAAAGTGATTTCTACCTGATTGTTACCACCTTCTGTGAGGTTAATGGCTGGTGAATACAAACTATTTGGGTTATTTCCAAGTTTCAGTTTCCGGTAACCCGTTAGATTATGATTTACCAGAAGATAAGCAGGTTCAGCATAGGCAACACCACTGACCTCTGCAGTAATGTTTATTTCAGATGCGGATGAAAAAACCTGCCCGTCAACCGGACTTGTCACCCAGATTTGCTGGGCTTTGGCAGTTTCTGCGGCGATAAACAGAAAAATCGAACAAATGGCTAAATGAAAAAAAATATTGTTCTTCATAATATTTTCTCAAAAAAGTTTGGGCAAAGATACTAAAGTAATACTATTTTTACCGGCTTTCATCAAAAAATTCTTTATGTCTGGTATACCGGATTTGTGTATGGATGATTTCAACTATCATCTTCCCGAACAACTCATTGCCCTGTATCCTGAAAAACAAAGAGACCGGTCAAAATTGCTGGTTTGGGACTCGAAAAAACTATTAACGGATACTTTTGGCAATTTGCCTGATTTTGTGCCGGAAAATACCCTTCTGATCTTTAACGATACCCGTGTGATCAATGCCCGGCTGAAGTTTGTAAAACCCTCTGGCGCCCGGGTGGAGATTTTTGTATTGAAACCTCTTTCACCCTCTTCAGAAATCAATATCGCTTTTGGGTTACCCTCAGGGGTCATATGGAAGTGTATGGTGGGCAACCTGAAAAGATGGAAGTCGGGGATATTATCCACCTCAAAAATGGTCGATGGAACCTTATATACCCTGAATGCCGAAATCGCAGAAAAATTTCAGGGAACCTGTAACATTCGTTTTACCTGGAATCCAGGCCACACAGCCTTTTCAGTAATACTCGGCATTTTTGGGATTATTCCTCTGCCTCCTTATATTCAACGCGATTCAGAACCCGCTGATCTGGAACGGTACCAGACTGTATACGCCCGTTCGGATGGTTCGGTGGCCGCTCCTACCGCTGGCCTGCACTTTACCGGTAAAGTGATGCATGATCTGAAGTCCAAAAAAATTCATACCGAATACCTTACCCTTCATGTTGGAGCCGGTACGTTTAAACCGGTTGAAAATGACAAGGTATCTGATCACCAAATGCATGAAGAAAGGGTTTTTGTAACCAAAAAGACTATTAGCCGGATATTAAGTCAGGCAGATCCTGTTATGGCCGTAGGTACAACCAGTGTAAGAACCCTGGAGAGCCTTTACCTTTTCGCCTGTAAACTGATCAGGAATAAAAATGCAGAATTCATGGTGGATCAATGGTATCCGTACCAGGATGATTTTTCCGGTGAACTGACCAGGCATCAGGCTATGGAGGTACTGCTGGATTATCTGGAGCGGAACGAACTTGAATATCTTTCGGGAATAACCTCCCTCATGATCCTTCCGGGATACCGGTATAAAATGATCGACGGAATGATCACCAATTTCCATATGCCAAAAAGCACCCTGCTTTTATTGGTTTCAGCATTTATAGGCAACCGGTGGAAAAGCATCTATGAATATGCCGTGGCAAACCATTTCAGGTTTTTAAGCTATGGGGATGCGTGTTTGTTTTTGAAGTGAATCCCGAAACATTGTTTTTCATTCCTGCTTCTTTTGGTGAATCGTTGCGTTTATGTTATGTGTTGGTATTAAACCGAATGTTAAAACAATTTCAGGTTTTTTTTAAAAACTTAAGGAAATCATTTTGAAACTTGTTTTATCTTTGAGACACAAAATAATTACTTCCTCAAAATTTTACTTTTAAGAGTAATACTTTAATTATATTATTTTTTTAAATTATCAGAATTATCCATGAATACCCAGGAATTTTTTATCAATGAGTTAGAGCGGGCCTTTTTGATGCTCGACCGGGAACGGGCAGAAAGTTTGCTGAGGGAGGCGCTTAAAACCGGATCGCCGCTTGAAGTGGCCGGAGAACTGGTTACTCAAACCTTATATCGTATCGGAGAAGCCTGGGAGCAGGGAAAACTGGCCCTGTCGCAGGTGTATATGAGCGGATTAATGTGCGAAGAACTGGTAAATACTTTTCTTCCGCCACAAAGCCCTGAGCGTACCTCGCAGCCTAAAATGGCTATCGCCGTGTTTGAAGATTATCATCTGCTGGGCAAGCGTATTATTCTTTCTGCACTCAGAGCAGGCGGGTATGAACTGACTGATCTTGGAGGCGGATTGCAGATCGACCAGCTGGTTGAAATAGTTCGGAGTGACGGATATAAAATCCTTTTGCTTTCCGTTCTGATGCTGCCTTCAGCGCTGCATGTCAGGGAATTAAAGCAAAAATTGCGGGATACGGGAGTAAAAATTATCGTAGGGGGCGCCCCTTTCCGATTCGATGAAAACCTTTGGAAGGAAATAGGTGCCGATGCTTATGGCAAAGACCCTTCGGAAGCCATCATCTGTGTTAAAAAAATCATGGAGGAAATAGCATGAAAACAGCACCCATGACTCCGATGCAGCGAACCCTCACTGCCCTTTCGCACAGGGAACCCGACCGCGTGCCGATGTTTCTGTTGCTTACCCTGCATGGCGCCAAAGAATTGGGTATGAGCATCAAGGAGTATTTCTCATCCGGGAAAAATGTAGCTGAAGGACAGATCAGGCTTCAGAAGAAATATCATAACGATTGTTATTATCCGTTCTTCTATGCGCCTGTTGAAGTTGAAGCCTTTGGCGGTGAAGTCATTTATTTTGAGGACGGTCCTCCCAATTCCGGGCTGCCTTTTATTAATAACTTTGAGATGATTGAAAGGCTTGAACCACCCAAAATATCTGATTCAAAAGTACTTCACAAGGTGTTGGAAGCCATTTCTCTGCTCAAAGAAAATGCCGGCGATACCATCCCGATCATCGGAGTGGCTATGTCGCCCTTTTCTCTGCCTGTGATGCAGATGGGGTTTGAGAAGTACCTCGAACTGATGTTTTACCACAATGACCTGTTCGACAGATTGATGAAGGTCAATGAGCAATTCTGTGCGGACTGGTCGAATGCACAGCTTGCTGCCGGCGCCACGGCCATCTGCTATTTCGATCCGGTATCAAGCCCTACCATCATCACCCGGGAACAATATCTGCAAACCGGGTATCCGGTGGCCTGCCGGACACTGGCCCGGATTAAAGGCCCCACCGCCACCCATTTCGCTTCAGGCAACTGCCTGTCCATTGCCGATATTCTGCCGCAGACCGGAACCGCCGTTGTTGGTGTTAGTTCTAAAGAAAACCTCCGGGATCTGAAAAAGGCATTCAGCCAAAAACTAACTGTACTGGGCAACCTGAATGCCATTGAAATGAGGCGCTGGACCTCGGAACAGGCCAGGGAGATTGTGAAGGAAACCATCAGGGCTGCAGCTCCGGGCGGGGGTTTTATTCTTGCCGAAAATCATGGGGAAATTACTTTCCAGGTGCCGGATAACCTGTTGCATATTATTTCAGAAACCGTCAGGGAATACGGCCAATATCCCATAAAAACCCAAGATGGAACATAAACTTTGTTTATTCTTTTGTCATTCATTATTACCCGAGGTAAGTCAGGTAATCCGTAACGGCAATTACCCTGATGTGAGCCTGAAAGGATTCAGGGGTAATTGCGCCGGAGGATGCATACAGCCGGAGAAAGCATTTGAACAGGTATTGAATTTTGTGGATGAGTACGACAAAATTATTGTGGTGGCGGGTATATGCAGTGGCAGCCAAAATAACCCTTTTCTCAGGCACCGGAAAATAGAAGTAGTGGTACCGGAACAATGCTTTGAAATCCTGACGAGCCTTCCTCTCATTCACCACCTCGTTAAGCAGGGAAATTACCTGGTTACTAACGGCTGGCTCAGAAATTACCGGCAACATATACAGGAATGGGGTTTTGATGAGGTGAGTGCCAAGGCATTTTTCCGGGAATCGATAAAAAAAATACTGTTGCTTGACACCGGCCTGCCCGGTAATTACCGGGAGGAACTGGATGCTTTGGCCGCATACATGGGCCTGGCTTATGAAATCCTGCCCATCGGCAATCATCACCTCAGGATGTTTATCGATGCACTGGTTTATAAATGGAGGGCTGAAACCGAAAGAACCTTCCTGAATGACCGCATTGCCAGAATCACGCGTGAAAGCGCCGATTATTCAATGCTGTTCTTTCATGTAAAGAAACTGATCGATCTTACGGATGAAAACCTGATCGTGCGGGAAATTGCGTCCCTGGCCGACATCCTGTTCATGCCGCAGGAAATCATTTTTCAAAAGCTACTTCCTGACGGCCGTGAAGATGAAACCGTTTTCAAAGCTACCGGAAATCCGGATCTTTTCAGTAATGAAAACTCTTTCAGCATAGAACTGAAGCACCTCGAAGGTTTTCTGGGCACCTTCAGGGTATCCGGCATACAGTTTCCTCAATATTTATCCCAATATAAAGCTATGAGTCCGGTCATTACCCAGATTGGAGGCCTGGCCATGGTAAATGCTCGTAAATACACACAACTTGAAGAAGCCCGGCAGGAGATAGCCCGGAGTGAAGAAGAACTCCGCCATCTGAACGCTACCAAGGATAAGTTTTTCTCCATCATTGCCCACGACCTCCGCAGCCCTTTCAATTCCATCATTGGCTTCAGCGAATTGCAGGTACTTCAGATCAAAAAAAAGAATTACGAAAAATTGGAGCAATATACCGGAATTATCCTCGATACAGCCAACCGCACCATGGAGTTGCTCACCAATCTGCTGGAATGGTCGCGCTCACAAACCGGAAGGATGGAATACAATCCGGAATCTTTCGATTTGTCTGATTTTCTGGAACAGGTAATACTATTGTATATTGATATTGCTTCGCAAAAATCGATTTTCATAAAAAAACATTTTGAACGGAATATTGAAGTGCATGCCGATATACAGATGATGAGTACCATTTTGCGTAATCTGATATCCAATGCCATAAAATTCACCGGGGAAGGCGGAGAGATATGGGTCAGGGCTGAAAAAAAAGATAATGAGGTAGTGATTTCAGTGCAGGATAACGGGATAGGCATCCCTGCCAGCCGGGCTGGGAAACTGTTTTTCATTGACACTGGCAGTTCTACCCTGGGCACGGCCAATGAAAAAGGATCTGGGTTGGGACTTATCCTGTGTAAAGAGTTTATAGAAAAACACGGGGGCAGAATCTGGATGGAAAGTGAAGAAAAAATTGGTTCGGTATTCTCAATTTCATTACCTTTGATATATTACGAATAATGTAGTATTATTTCAACTATGCAAAATCAGGATTTTTACCGGCAGATCATTCTGGATGCTCCCTTCGCCTATGCATTTCATCAGATTATCCTTGATGAAAAAGGCAAGCCCTGTAACTACAGGTATCTGGAAATAAACAAAGCCTTTGAAAAACTAACCGGTTTAAGCGCCACCGATATTTTTGGAAAAACCGCCACTGAGATTTTTCCTGACCTGGAAAAAAGCGCCTTCGACTGGATTGGTTATTATGGCAAAATAGCCCTGGAGACCGGGCAGGAAGAATTTGAACAATACAATGAGTTCCTTGGCAAATGGTACCATGTTAATGCTTACTCCACTGAGAAAATGTTTTTCATTACCATGTTCACCGATATTTCAGAAAGGAAGAAAACCGAACTGGAACTGGAAAAAGAACAGCAATTTGCCCGAAATCTTCTGGATACTACAGAAACTATACTCGTGGGTATCAATAATGACGGAAACATCACCATGCTGAACCGGTATGGTTTATCATTACTGGGATATGCCGCTGAAGACGTGATTGGTAAAAACTGGTTCAGAACCGTATTGCCACAACCGGAGGGTCAAGAGGTGGTATTTCCGGTTTTTCAAAGGATTATCAGTGGTGACCTGGAATCGGTAAAGTATTTTGAAAATGATGTGATTAACAGCGCGGGAGAACGGCGGAGCATCGCCTGGCGAAACAGTTATCAGTACGATATTAAAGGTAAAATTACCGGCACTTTAAGCTCTGGTATTGATATAACAGAACGGATACAGGCCATGAAAGATCTGGAAAAAAGCCAGGAAGCCATCCGGAAACAGAATCTTCTTTTCGAAACCCTTCTCGAAAATCTGTATAGTGGTGTGTTCATGGTAGAAGTACCCGGTGGTAAACCTCTTATTGCCAATAATGCCGCTAAGAAACTGCTGGGCAGGGGTATCCTTCCGGATACCTCACGTGAAAACCTTTCCGAAACATACCATGCACACAAGCCTGGAGTATCAGATGCCTACCCCGTTGATGAAATGCCTGTAATAAGAGGTATGAAAGGCGAATACACCCATGTGGATGATATGATTGTGGAACGACCCGATGGCACGGAAACCTGGCTCGAAGTGTTTGGCTCTCCGGTCTACAATGAAAAAGGAGAAATTTGGGCCAGCCTGGTGAACTTCCATAATATATCAAATCGTAAAAAAGCAGAGATGGCGCTGCTGGAAAGCGAAGAAAAATACCGCACCCTGTTTGAAAACCTGTGGCAGGGTATTTTTTACCAGGCTTCCGATGGCCGGGCGATTGATGCCAATGAGGCAGCCTTGAGAATGTTTGGCCTCACCCGCGACCAGTTTATGGGCAAGACTTCTTTTGATCCCAGATGGAAAGTAATTAATGAAAATAATGATTTGCTAATGCCTGAACAACATCCATCCATGGTAGCGCTATCAACCGGTAAACCTGTATTAAATCAGGTGGTTGGCATATTTATTCCGGAAACTGAAAAATACAACTGGCTGATAATTGATGCCATTCCACAGTTCAAGCCTGGCGAATCACAACCTTATCAGGTATTTGCCAGCATGCAGGACATATCCGACAGAAAACTGGCTACTGATGCATTGCAGAAAAGCGAAGCGCAATTAAAGGATCTTAATGCCCAGAAAGATAAGTTTTTTTCCATCATTGCACACGATTTAAAAAGTCCGTTCAATGCCATCCTGGGATTCAGTGAATTACTGGCAGACCAGCTAAAAGTAAATGACTATGAAGGGGTATATGAATATGCAGTAATTCTGCAACAATCTTCACAACGGGCCTATGATCTGGTGCTGAACCTTCTCGAATGGTCGCGCATGCAAACCGGCAAAAAAGAATTCATGCCTGAATTTTTTGAATTGGTGAGCTTTATGGAAGAAACCACCCCTATTTTTGAAGGCATAGCCGCTCAGAAATCCATTACCATAAAGTCCGGATTACCCCATAATCTTCCGGTTTTTGCCGATAAACCCATGATCAGCACGGTGATCAGAAACCTGATAAACAATGCCATAAAATTTACCCATGAAGGAGGTGAAATAACCCTTAGCGCCAGAAAGGACAAAAATACCGTGTTGGTCTCGGTAGCTGATAACGGGGTGGGAATTTCCAAAACCCGGATTGACCGGCTTTTCCGGTTCAGTGAAAACGAATCTACCGTGGGTACTGCCAATGAAAAAGGCTCAGGCTTGGGGCTGATACTCTGTAAAGAGTTTGTGGAAAAGCACGGAGGCAGAATTTGGGTGGAAAGTGAAGAAGGGAAGGGGTCGGTGTTTACTTTTTCAATCCCGGCGAAGTAAACAACCCGTCGAGAATATGGCCGGTACTACTTTCTGGCAGGCGTTTGTATATTGGCAAAAGGCCGTTTCCTGCAACAGGATACTCACCTCATCAATGCCTTGTTCAAATCTTCCGGTTTGAAAGGTTTACTCAGATAATTATCCATTCCGATAGCCAGGCATTTCTCCATTTCTCCTTTTTCAATATTGGCAGTCATGGCAATAATTCTGGTATATCTGTCAGGATGAAGGTCGTTTTCGAGTTTCCTGATTTGCCGGGTGGCTTCGTATCCATCCATTCCGGGCATTTGTATATCCATCAGAATAACATCATATTTGCCTGATATATATTTTTCGATCGCTTCAAATCCGTTTTCGGCCATCTCTACCTTATGACCCATCTTCTGCAGGTTGAACATGGCCACTTTGCGGTTGATGGCATTATCATCCACCAACAGAATTCTTAAAGATGCCTCCGGATGGATCTGAATCTGTTTTTGTTGTTCCCTGGGCATCTCAGCACAATGATTCTTCAGCTTCACGGTAAACCAGAATTCAGATCCTTTACCCGGCTCGCTTCTCACCCCAATCTCACCCTTCATGAGTTTTGAAAGGTTCTTTGAAATGGCCAGCCCAAGCCCGGTTCCCCCAAAATTACGGGTGGTGGACGTATCTGTCTGAGAATATTCGCGGAACAACCTGTTCATCCCTTCATCTGAGATTCCTACTCCGCTGTCAGACACCGTGCAGAGCAACAGGGTTTCGGTTTCTGACTTCTCTTTGATCCCGATCTGAATCCTGACGAAACCTTTTTCAGTAAATTTAATGGCATTATTGGCCAGATTGATGAGTATCTGTTTAAATCGTAACGGATCGCCGCAGATATACATGGGAACCTCGTGATTTACCGCAGCGCTGAATTCAAGTCCTTTTCCGGAAGCTTTCAGGCCAAGCAGTTTCACCACATTATTTACCTCTGCCCTGATATCGAACGGAATTTCTTCCAGTTCAATCTGGTTGGATTCGATTTTCGAAAAATCGAGAATATCATTAATCAGATTGAGCAGATTATCAGCCGAAATTTCTATAATTTCAAGATACTCATCCAGTTGCTCGTAATTGCGGGTATTTTTCAGAATGTCGATCATACCCACAATTCCGTTAAGCGGTGTACGGATTTCATGGCTCATGCTGGCCAGGAACATCGACTTGGCCCGGGTGGCCGATTCAGCTTTCGCTTTTTCCTGTTCGAGAATTTGTTTGGTTTGCTGAAGTTCATCAACAATATGCTCCAACTTAACCCGCTGTTGGTACAAATCCAGAAAAACCTTTACTTTCCCTCTCAGAACATCATCATTGATCGGTTTGGTGATGAAATCAACGGCGCCCGATTCAATACCCTTTACAACATACTGGGTATCAGAATATATAGCCGAAACAAAAATCACCGGGATGTTCATGGTTCTGGGATGCTGCCTCATGATGGATACCATCTCATAACCATCCATGCCCGGCATCTGAACGTCCACAATAGCCAGGGCATACTGATTCCGCAGCGAAAGCAGCAATCCTTCATTTCCTGATAGAGCCCTGATGAACTCAGCCTCAGTGTCTTCGAGTATGTTCTCAAGCGCAATGAGATTCTCAATGCGGTCGTCAACGATCAGGATTTTTGGTTTCGGCAGATTTTTCACAAAACAAAGAATTGTGCTTCAGGTAATTAATATCTCTATTTATAAAGCCATACACTCATCAGCGATGTAAGTTTATCCACATCAATGGGTTTCGACAGGTAATCGCTGGCGCCGGCGGCAATACATCGTTCGTAGTCATCTTTCATGGCTTTGGCGGTCAGGGCAATGATGGGAAGTTTTTTAAACCTGTCCGATTTCCGGATATTCCGGATGGCTTCATAACCGTCCATTACCGGCATCATGATATCCATCAGTATCATGTCAATATCAGGATGGGCATCGGTTTTTTCCAGCGCCACTTTCCCGTTTTCGGCCTCAAAAACCACCATCCCCAAATCTGTAAGAATTTTCGACAGCGCAAATATATTTCGCATATCGTCATCCACCAACAGTATTTTTCTGTCTTTAAAAATGGCTTCTTTGGTATGCAGGGTCGTGATAATCTCCTGTTTTTCCCTGGGCAGATGATCCACAACCCTGTGTAAAAACAGGGAAGTTTCGTCGAGCAGTCGCTCTTCCGATTTTACCCCTTTAATGATGATGGTTTCCGCATATTTTTTCAATTCAAAGTTTTCTTCGGGTGTTAGTTCTTTACCGGTATAAATGATGATGGGAGGCAACTGATGCCTGAATTCTGTTTCGAGCTTTTTCAGCAGCTCAAAGCCGCTCATATCCGGTAATCCCAGGTCCATTACAATACAATCCCAGGATTTGTTTCTTATTTTTTCAATGGCTTCAGCTCCGGTTCCCACTCCTTCAGGCCGAATTTCCTCCCTGCCTATCACATTCACTATCTGCTTTCTGAAATCTTCATTATCCTCTATAATTAACAGATCTTTAACCTTTCGGTCGATAAAGGATTCGATCTTCGCAAAAGCAGTATCCAGCTGGTCATTATCGATGGGTTTCGACAAAAATCCGATGGCCCCAATTCTGAAAACATCCCCGGTTTGTTCCATGGCCGACATGATATGAACCGGAATATGCCGGATATCCGGGTCTTCCTTGATCCGGCCCAGTACGGTTACTCCGTCGATTCCCGGTAATTTGAGGTCGAGAATAATGGCGTCGGGTTTATATTTCCTGGCCATGGCCAGTCCCGATTCGCCGGTAGCGGCATGTAAAAACCGGAAGCCTTTGTCATGGCAATGGTTCCGCAATATTTTTGCAAAGGTGAGGTCGTCCTCGATCACCAGTATAACCCGGTCGGAGCTTTTTAAACTATCCCGGTCGTCCTCAACATGATGCACATGAACTTCGGGCATTTTTACCAAACTGATATCCGGAGGGGCCGCGGGTTGAGAAATGAATTTGTTTCCGGTTTCCTGTGAAAAAACCTGTGTAGTGGAAGAGCCGTGTTTCAACGGCAAAAACACGGTAAACACCGATCCCGTTCCTGTCTGGCTTTCCACATGAATCTCTCCCCCGAAAAGCTTGACAATTTCTTTGGATATGGATAAACCGAGCCCGGTTCCCCCGTAATTGCGTGAAGTGCTCCCATCGGCCTGCTGGAAAGCTTCAAAAATGATCTGTTGTTTTTCCTTTGGAATGCCAATTCCGGTATCGGCTACGGAAATGGCAACCGAATCGGCACCCTTCAGGTTGGCTCTGAAATACCTGGTTTTTTCATCCGGACGGGCAAAACCGACGCTGATCATCCCCTGATGGGTAAATTTAATTGCATTGGAAATCAGATTTTTTAATACCTGTTCGAGCCTGATGCGATCGGTTTCAAAGCTTATGGGTAACTGGTCAGATACCGATATAACCAGATCAAGCCCTTTTTCTGAACATACATGAGAAAAGTTCTGTTTCAGGCTACTGGCAATTTCATTAAAGGCAATATTTTCGTAGTTCAGCGTCATTTTCCCCGATTCGATTTTCGACAGATCGAGAATTTCATTGATCAGATTGAGCAGGTCCTGTCCGCTTTTTTTAATGATATCAATGGATTCAATCTGATCGGGCAGCAGGTTGCCTTTTTTATTCTGCACCAGATTTTTGGAAAGCAACAGTAAACTGTTCAGGGGTGTACGCAATTCATGCGACATATTGGCCAGAAACTCCGATTTATATTTTCCTGTGATCTCGAGTTCCTGAGCCTTCTCTTCCAGTGCCGTTTTAATCTGGTTAAGTTCTTCATTCTTGCTTACCATTTCCTTTTTCTGCATCTCCAGGAAATGGGTTTTCTCTTCCAGTTCCTCATTGGTTACCCGCAATTCCTCCTGTTGAACCTGTAACCGCTTTTCGCTTTCTTTCAGGGCAGTGGTTTGTTCTTCCAGTTCCTCATTGGCTACCCTGAGTTCTTCCTGTTGCTGAATAAGTTCTTCAGCCTGCTTCTGGGTTTTCACCAGCAGGTCGTTTACCCGTTTTCGGGAGCGGGCCGAGTTCAAAGCAATGGCAATGTTTTCGGTGACGCTTACCATAAAATCAAGGTGCTGGTCATTCAACACCTCTTTGGAAGCCAACTCTATAACGCCAAGTAGCTCCTTATTGATAACGATGGGCTGCACTACTACATTCCTGGGATGGGTATCACCGGTGGCCGATGTAATCCTTAAATAATCCTCAGGCAGATCGGTTACTGAGATCATCTGCCGGCTAAAAGCAGCCTGCCCGACCAGCCCTTCGCCCACTTTAAACGAATCATTCAGTTTTTTCCTTCTGGAGAAAGCATAACTTCCGTAAAGGCCAAGGGTTTCATGGTCTTCCTCCAGGAGGTAGATAACCCCTACCTGGGCTTTGAGATAAGGGGTCAGAAAATGGATGATACGGGTAGCCAGTTCCACCATTTCAATATCGCCCCGCATCACTTCATTCAATTGGTTCTGACCGGATTTATGCCAGTTTTGAATTTCATTTTCAGACGAGGTATCTTTAAGCGCCCGGGTCATTTTATTGAGTGACAGGGTCAGAATGTCCGTTTCGGATTTGGGCGCCAGGGTAGTGGCATAATCGCCTTCGGCAACCCTGACTGTTTGATCAACTATGGTTTGAAGTCGCTCCTGCATTTCTACAAACGAATTGGAAAGCAGTCCCAGTTCATCCCGGGTATCCACACGTTTCCTGACTGTAATATTGCCATTAACAATTTCTTTAAAATCATTGATGACCGCCAGAAGTGGTGCTGAGATCAGTGACGAAATATATCCTGCAGAGAACAGTGTAACCAGCGACAACAAAATGGTAATCAGCAATATACCCATAATCAGCAACCGGCTTGCATAATTATTGATCTGGCCGATTGAATCGGCAAACTGTACATAATAACTATGAATATCGGTAATGGCGTATTTGATTTGCCGCAGTACTTCGGGATCATTTTTTGCCTGATATTGTTTCATCAAATCAATGATTTTTTCCCCTTTTTCAGCGCCCAACGAGGCCAGTTCAATACTTTTCAGTATCTGTTCGTTCCCGAGACGGAGCAATAATATAACCCTGTCGGCCATTAAAGAGGCTTTTGCCGGATCATTATTGAAGGCATCTCCGATATATAAAAAAAGGGTATCGGTATATTCGCTCCGCGATAATGTTTTGGAATAATGTGCCGATTTCCCAAAAGTTCCGGCCATCAGGTTGGCTTTTTCAATATGGACAATACCTTCATTCAGCAATGTGGAATCACCACTTGTCAGATATTCATAAAATTTCTCGATTCCTAATTGAAAATCAAGGGTATGAATACGTTCAGCGTTCATAATAATGGAAATAACCTGAGAAGTACGAAAGAAAAAATTGGCGGCATATCCCATCAAAACAATGCTGATTATGCTGATAATGGTAATCAGATTAAGTTTCCTTCGGATTTTTAAGTTGCTTAATAAACGTCTGAACATAATGGATTGAACTTGATTAAAAACTTTTTAATCCTACAAAAATAAAATAAAATGAATGAGTTTGTTACATTCAGTTACTTCTTTTCCTGCTCTGTCATGTACTCTGCATCCAGCCGGATCATTTCATCGAGGGAGATATTTTTCTCCTCTGCTTTCCTTTTCACATCCGACAGCCATTTTTCATCGGCCCTGATCAGCCGTTCGTATTCCCTGATTTTGGTTTCCCTTTCACTCAGTTCGGGCTGTTGCTGATTATAAAGATATTCGGCATCTGCCCGAATCATTTCATCCACTGTAAGATACTGATTTTGTGCTTTTTGCTCAATGGCTGCCATCCAGGCCGGATCCCTACGGATCTGTTCCTGATAACCATTCAACGCATGGTATTTTTTCCAGGCTGCCGGGAATTTTTCCTTAAAAACATAATCGGCATCCTTTTCCAGTTGCACCTCAAAGATCATTTTTTCCTGTTCTGCCTTTTTCCGTATGTCCGAAGTCCAGTTTTTGTCCTTTAAAATAACTTCCTTAAAAAAGTCAAGTCCAAAATACGCGGCGTACCGTTCCAATGAATCGGTTTCGGCAATAAATTGCGCTTCGCTGGTGATCATCTTCTCCAGGGATGCTTTTTTCAAAACTGCCCTTTTTACAATTTCCGAAAACCAGGTTTCATCGAGGCGCATTTGGTTTTCAATATCCCACACCAAATCATAGCCTGACTGGGGTGCATACAACTTATAAACGTTCTCAATGAAATTCCAGTCGTGTTTATACAGGAACCTTTCGGTAACCATCAGAAAGACAACTTCCTTGCTTTCCACTTCGGTCCTGAGATCCACCTGCGAAGTGCGCTTCTCTCCAAAATAGGTATCGGGGTAAATCAAGGCGTTGAAATACCAGAAGGCTTCATTGCCGAACAGATTTTTCGGAAGTCCGGTATTGAAAATGTTCCAGTAATAGCTGTCGGCTACCACCAGCACTTTTGGCCGGACTTTGGCTTCATTCTTCTCAAAACTGAATTTTGGATAGGCCATCGGGTAAGTACCCGGCTGAAACATCAGGTTCAGGGCACTTCCGGCATCGAAATCGGTATCGCGGAGATCATCTGATACTTCCACAGGACCCAGTGAAATATCCGGCATATCAATCCCTCTGAGGTTTTCCATATACTTTACCAGCGAATCGGCAACCAGCCACATGCCGTAGTTACTCCAGTGGATACCGAACTGCGGATACAGCGGATACGGTGATTTTTCGGTAATATCCATAAAATACTGGTTGTAGTCGATCAGGTTGATGCCATAGTCAAGGGCTTTTTGACGAAAAACCGAATAGTTGGAAACGGCTGCGGGCTCTCTGCCATAGCGGGAAGGGATAAACTGCGGCAGAATTCTGGCTTTACTGGGTTCGAGCACAAAAACCAGATCGATATTTTTTTCCTTCAGCCGGTCCTGCACAAATCTGAACCGCCTCATCTTCCGGTCGATGGTATTTTGGCCAATAAAATCGTCGCCTTTCCAGCCCCGGATATAATCATACTCGTACAAATATCCTTCTTTTCCGGCAATCACCCCCTGTGAATTGGCTTTGCCGAATACGGTGAAGTCGATCTGATTACCCAGTCTTACAAAGAAGTTTCTGAATCCGTAATGGTCGTCGGTGAATTTTTCGGCCAGCGGCTGAAACTCACCGGTAAACCAGTTATTCCAGGTGAAGGTGGGCTTTCCGGCCAGCATAAAATCGCCTTTCAGCGGCGTTTCGGTTATCCAGCCGGTAACATGTTGCAGGGCCGGAAAAGACAATCCGGCCAGAATTACAATCAGATAAATATGCTTAATAATGTTGGTCTTCATGGCGGTTTCCGTTAAAATCTGAAATATATGAATGGGTTAAATCCTGATGCGGTAATGGAGGCAACTGAAATGGCCACAAAGGCTATGGATATCAACACTTTAGCGGTAAGAACTCCAATATGGGTTTCCACTTCAAACACCTTGTGCTGCCATTTTTCCACCTTTTTATTGATCGCAATGAAAGAGAAAATAATGGCAAGAAAAAGTATGGCGTAGTATTTACCATCGAAATCAAGGAGTACCGGACCGAAATCAAATTGAAACATTTTACCAAGGAACCCACCTGCATAGGTAAAATCCGGGGAACGGAACACCACCCATCCCAGAATGACCAGCAGAAATGTAATAACAACACTCGCGACCCTGATCTTTTTATAGATTTTATTGAGAAACATTCGTTCAAGAGTCATCATCACCCCCTGGAAGGCGCCCCATACGATGAAGGTCCAGGCGGCGCCGTGCCAGAAACCGCATACCAGCATGGTGATCATGGTGGCCAGCAGGTAAATCCATTGCTCGGTTTTCATATTGAGGTAGCGGTTTTTCTTCATATTATCCGAAAACGAATAAGCCACCGGCAGAAAAATATAATCGCGCAACCAGTTGGAGAGCGACATATGCCACCGTTTCCAGAATTCGGTGATGCTGCGCGCGATGTAAGGGCTGTTGAAGTTTTCGGGAAGGCGGAATCCGAGCATCATAGCGATGCCCAGCGCCATATCGGTATAAGCCGAGAAATCGAAGTAAATCTGGAAAGTATAGGCCAATGCCCCTAACCAGGCCATGGAAGAATTCAAATCAGCGGGTGGAAGCGCAAAAATCTGGTCAGCCATAGAACCCAGCACATTGGCAATGAAGGCTTTCTTAGCCAGCCCAACGGCAAACCTGAAAAAGCCGGACAAGCGTTCTTCAACCGTAACCGAAAACTTTTTGCTTTCAACGGTTCCTGACACTGCCTTATATTTGGTAATAGGCCCTGCCAGCAATTTGGGGAACATCAAAATGAAAACGAGGTAGTTGAACAGGGTGGAGGCCGGTTCCTGCTGTTTGCGTTTCACATCAATGGCATAACCAATCATGTGAAGCACAATAAAGGATATTCCGGCCGGCAGCAATATGTTGGGTACTTTTACCGGATCATCTCCCAAAGTACTGATGAGGGCATTGAAATTTTCGACAAAAAACCCTGAATATTTATAATAAACCAAAGCGCCGGTATCGAGCAGAATGATGATCCAGAGCAGGATTCTGCGGGCTGCAGGCAGGGTGGATTTATGCAGAATATCGGCAAGATAATAGTTGATCACCATGAGGATCAGGGCGATAAATACAAATTTGGGGGCCGCCCAGGCAAAGAAAAAAATGCTGGTAACCAATAGAAGGGTTTTTCTGGCTGTAGCGTGAGGGATGAGAAAATAAAGAATAAGGAAGGCCGGAAAAAGATATAACAGGAATACGGTACTGCTGAAGACCATGGGCAAATATTTGGTTAACTGACTGAATGATATGTGTGGCAAATGTAAATTATATCATTTAATTCCTGTTTGCCTTTCATATTTTTGCTGATCGAAAAACGCTCAGTACGGGGTAAGGTGATATGAAATTTCATCTGCCTGTTGCCGGATGATTGATAAAACCGTTTGAAAATCAAAAACCACCTTACGTCATAAAAATTGGATATCTTTTTTTTGTAACGTAAGATATATAAAAGTTTTTCACATTTTTTTATTTCCCTTCCTATTTTTGCACCATGATCCGTCATTCCAATCCCATCTCGCTTAAACCCGGCTGTGAAGCCCGATGCCCGGCCTGCCCGCACCGGAGCTACACAAAAGAGGAAAGCCTGGACATCAAGCAAAAATTTCTGCAAAATAAACTGTCAGCCTGGACTGGTCTTACAGAGCCCTTCAGAAGTGTGGAAGAGGAAAAAAGATGGGGCTATCGCGATAAAGTCAGACTGCACACCCAATGGATTGAAGGAAAATGGAAAGCCGGGATCATCCGTAACGAAATATTAATCCCCATTCCGGATTGCCCGGTGGAAAGTGAAGCGGTGAGAACCTCCTGTTCCAACATTCTGAAAATGCTGCCTCCTCCGGAAGTCTTTCCAATGGTATTCTATATCCAGTCGGGTAAGCAGGTGACCCTGGTGGTGAAACAATCCAAAAACAAATTTCAGCCAGGCAGGGAAGAACTGTCGGAAAGACTGTCAGCAACAGCCAACATCGAGGGTCTGTGGCTTCATTTCAATCCGTCTGCGGGAAATAAGGTATTTATGAAAGGCGGATGGGAACTACTTTTTGGGGAACCGGTTTCGGTAGATGATTATGGTCTTTACTATGGTCCGGCATCCTTTCAGCAGGCCATACCCGCACTGTTCCGGGATGCCATGACTGAATGCGTCCGATTCCTGTCGCCTGAAGATTCAGTGGTAACAGATCTTTTTACCGGCACCGGCGCCAGCATCCGAACCTGGACTGCCCATAAAGCTGAAAAGGTAATCGGAGTGGAATCGGGAATGGAATCGGTGAACATGGCCCGGAGGAATAATCCCGGCATGGAAATCCTGTTGGGCAACTGCGAAGACAGGATTCCGCAGGTCGATGAATTTGTCAATAAGCATTGCCTTGATCGCAGTAAATTGAAACTGTTTGTCAACCCCCCCCGTACCGGTTTCAGCGAAAAGCTGATTCAATGGATTGTTCAAAACCTGAAACCTGCAAAAATTGCTTACCTGTCGTGCAGCCCGGGAACCTTAAGCCGGGATCTGACATTTTTTTCTTCCAACAATTACCGGGTGCATCGCATCATTCCCTACGATTTCTTACCGCAAACCCTTCACATTGAAGCGCTGGCACTGTTGTCAGTTAAGTAATCTCCATAGTTTCCTGTATTCCAGAGAAACACATTCAGGCTAATATACTATGCGACTGATGATTCTTATGTGCCTGTGAGGCAGTCTCAAAATGTATTAAGGTCTGTTTTTGCCACAAAGTCCCCGCCTGACAACTTCAGGAACGTCAGGATAGATAACATTTGCATGAAACCTTATTTCTGCGTGAATCAGCGCGATCTGCGGGAGAAGTTTTCCCGCAGATCGCGCTGATTCACGCAGATGTTTCGAATATGTCAGGTGAATTACTCTAAAAACGGTTGCAATTTAAATTGCACATTATCAGTATATTACGGATAAGTTATATAGTAGAACCAAGTCTCATAGACTCGCAAAGAATAGTAAATCAAATAGTTACATCTTAGTGAATCTTTGTGTCCTTGTGCCTTAGTGGCAGAAAATAATGTTTTGAGACAGCCTCTCTTAAATTTAAAACCTGAACAATCCGGGGGCTGGGTTGTTTGAAAGCCAGTCTGCTCAATTAATTAGATTTAAGGTTGTAGCATCGCCGGAAAAAGGTAATTTTGCCGCAAAATTGAAAATCGATATATAATGTTTAACACTGCAACAGAACAAGAACTGAAATTTAAAGTAGCCGATTTGTCGCTGGCCGAATGGGGTCGCAAAGAAATAGATATGGCCGAAAAAGAGATGCCGGGACTGATGTCGATCCGGAAAAAATATTCGGTAGAAAAGCCTTTGAAAGGGGTTCGGATTTCCGGTTCCTTACACATGACCATCCAGACTGCCGTGCTGATCGAAACCCTGGCCGAGCTGGGCGCTGAGGTGCGCTGGGCCAGCTGTAATATTTTCTCTACCCAGGATCATGCAGCCGCTGCCATCGCTGAACGGGGTATTCCGGTATTCGCCTGGAAGGGTGAAACCCTCGAGGAATACTGGTGGTGTACCAGCCAGGCGTTGTCGTTTCCGGGAGGAAAAGGTCCGGAACTGATTGTGGATGACGGAGGCGATGCCACCCTGATGATCCATAAAGGATTTGCCATTGAAAAGTATCCGGAACTCCTGAAAACTACTCCGACCAGTATTGAAGAAACGGCTTTCTATAAAATTCTCCAGGATATCTATGTGGAAGATAACCAGCGCTGGCACCGTGCTGTGGCCGACTGGAAAGGGGTTTCGGAAGAAACTACCACCGGCGTTCACCGCCTGTACCAGATGATGGAAAGGAACGAACTGCTGGTACCTGCCATCAACGTAAATGATTCGGTTACCAAGTCCAAATTCGACAACCTGTATGGTTGTCGTGAATCACTGGCCGACGGCATTAAACGGGCAACCGATGTAATGCTGGCCGGAAAAGTAGCTGTGGTTTGCGGTTATGGCGATGTGGGTAAAGGTTCTGCCCGTTCACTGAAAGCATACGGTGCCCGGGTTATTGTTACCGAGATCGATCCGATATGTGCGCTGCAGGCTGCTATGGAAGGTTTTGAAGTGGCTCCGGTGGAAGATGCTTTGGCAGAAGCTACCATTTTTGTGACCGCTACCGGTAACCGCGATGTTATCACCCTCGAACATATGAAACGCATGCGCGATGAGTCCATCGTTTGCAACATCGGCCATTTTGATAATGAAATCCAGGTAAGTCAGCTCGACAATTTCCCCGGAATTGAAAAAATCACCATCAAACCTCAGGTGGACAAATATGTATTCCCCGATGGTCACGCTATCATTCTGTTAGCGGAAGGCCGGCTCGTGAACCTCGGTTGTGCCACCGGGCATCCATCCTTCGTGATGAGCAACTCCTTCACCAACCAAACCCTCGCCCAGATCGACCTGTGGAAAAACAAGGATGTCTATAAAAACCAGGTCTATCGTCTGCCCAAATATCTCGATGAGGAAGTGGCCCGTTTACACCTGGAACACATCAATGTGAAACTCACCACCATGACCAAAGATCAGGCTGATTATTTAGGCGTTCCGGTGGAAGGACCGTATAAGGCAGAGCACTACCGGTACTAATTAGCAAGTAGCAAGTAGCAAGTAGCAATTGGCAATAATAATTTCGTGGAAAGGGCGGCTTTCCGGGTGGTAAACCGGGGAGCCGTTTTTAATTGCCGGGAACGGCAAGTTTTTTTACGATTGACGATTGATTCATTTGAAAACTTGAAAATGGAAGTATAAATTCACCATTTATGAATATTTTTAATAATTTTGTCAACCAACTAATAATTTGAAAAATATTTTTAAAAGTCAGGATGATGAAAACAGTTCTCAGTACAATAATTTTTGCAGCTATCAGTTTCATGGTGGCCAACTCGCAGGTAACTTCCACGTATAACTTCAACTCACTGAATCCGGGAAACCTGAATAACCAGGATTCCTGGAAAACCATCCAGGGCGCTCCGAACAACTCCGACTTCGAAGTAGCGGTGGCCTCGGGAAGTGTGGTAACTCCCGATGGCAGTCAGGGGGTGTTTTTCAGTGCCGGAGGCCCCGGGGTGGGCAGAACCGCTACCCGGAAATCGACCTCTAATTTTACTTTCGATTTTCAGGAAGCCGATGTTGCCGAAGTAGAATGGCAGATGCATACCCCCTGGTGGGGAAGTTTTTTCGGAGTGGGCTTTGATGCCGACGGCGACGGACATATTGCTCCGGGCGCTTCCAACGAGAAATATGACGGCGGAATCATCCTGAGTACTTCCGATCAAAACCCTGCTGCCAACAATAAACTTACCCTGCCCGGCGGAACCTCGGTTACCTTTTCCATCCCCCAGGATGGCTGGAACTCCTTTAAAATGGTAATGGATTTTACCGCCAACAACAACACAGGGCTGGTGGCATTGTTTTTTAAAGACCAGTGCCAGGGCGACTGGGTTCCCATTAACGAGGTACAGGGATTGCCCATGCAACTGACCCCGGGCTCCGGCAATAAAAACGATCATGGTGTGTGGGACGGCATATTTTTCCATTCGGAAGGAGCCACCGGCGCTTTTGATAACATTTCCATCACTACCTCCGACAATGGTGGCATGCAAAGTCAGTATATTAATTTTGTCAGCATTCCCAACAAACTGACTGTTAGTCCTCCCTTCCAGCTTGAAGCTACCGCCACCTCGGGTTTGCCGGTGCAGTTTGAGGTGATGAGCGGTCCGGCTACCATCAACGGAAATACCGTTACGCTTACCGGTGCAGCCGGAATAGTGGCCATCAAGGCCAAACAGCCCGGAAATGGCAACTGGAGTCCTGCACCCGAAGTAACCAGGGAGTTTGAGGTGGTCAATGCCTCCCTGTATTATGCCGATCTGATGGTGCGACGACCTGTAGATGTTTCAGAGGTTTATATGAACGAACTCAGCATGATTACCTTTGTTGCCTCCACGGCAGTAGAACACCCGGAAGTTCTGGAAGTCGAAAATATATATTTTACCATCAACGGGCAGCCACTTACGGTTAAACCCAGAAATGACGGGTATTTCAACGCCTACTGGACACCACCTTCATTTGGAAACTACACCATGACGGTAAAGGCTGTGATAACAGGCGGAAACATCACCGAAGAAACGGTAAGCTTTACGGTTACTGATGATTACGATAATAAATCTGTGCAGGTGTTTGACGATGCCCCCTTAACGGGGACCTCAACCACATTCACTTCAACGGTAGTATTTCCCACTTCTGCCGGAGCTTTCAGTTCGTTGATGGCCCATCTTGATATTCACTGCCCCACAGGTGGATGCGATCCGTGGGACCGGGTAGGGTATATGGAAGCCAAAGGGCCTGATGGCAACTGGGTGGAGCTTTTCAGATATATTACTCCGTACAATAAAGTATGTGCCCATCAGAGAGATCTTATGGATTATTCATCCATTTTGCAGGGGGCCGTGGATGTACGTTTTGTGATCGACTGTCAGGGAAACGGCTTTCTAATTGATTTGAACTTGGATCTGGTTAAAGGCATCCCGGCTCACAAATACAGCTCAGTAGATGTATTATGGAGGGGCACCTACAACTTCGGAAACTATAATGATCTTCAACCGGTGCCGGTAGCCACGGTTAACTTCCCCACCGGAACCGTTTCGGCAAAATTAAAAATCATCACCTCCGGCCATGGATGGGGGGAAAACAATACCGGTAATGCCGCAGAGTTTTATGCAGCTACCCACAATATCCGCATCAATAATAACATTGCATACACCCAGCCAATCATTGTCGACTGCAATCCCAATCCGGACGGTTGTCAGCCCCAGAACGGCACCTGGTATTACGACCGTGCCGGCTGGTGTCCCGGCTCTATCAGCAAACTCTATGATTTCAGCCTCGATCAGTTTATTAACCAGAACAACCTTCAAATCCGGTATGAATTTGATCCAAATTACGTCGACCTCTGCAATCCCGATCACCCTGATTGCGTAACCGGGGTAACCTGTGCCGAATGTGAGGATACCTACAACCCGGTGTACATCATTTCCGGGCAGATCATCACCTACAGCGACGACCTGTATGCGGCTTATCCCGAAATCCAGCCTTGCCGGCTGAGCCTGGAACCCAATCCTGCCCGCGAATTTGTTGTGCTCAAGTGCAGAGAAATCATGTCGGAAAAATCTGAAGTGGTAATTTTCAACGCATTGGGTGGAATGGAATTCACCAAATCCTGGAATACCGAAGAACTCGAAATTAATCTGTCATCATTGGCACCCGGAGTATATTTTGTCAAAGTAATTACTCCCACCTCTGCTGAAACCAGAAAACTGATTGTGGAATAACGCTTAATAATATAAAGTGGCAGAGGCAGTCCCGAAGGCAATTATAGCTCTTGTGGTTTTGTTTTTCTCAACATTTCCAGCTCATTCATCACCACTTCACTTTGCTCGGCACTCAATCCCAGCCATTGAATAATACCGTATCTTTAAAATCGATCATTACATTGAATTCTGTCGAGAACTCACTATCTGCCAAAAGCTTCTTGGTAAGGGAAACCATATCATTAAGGGTTATTGCGCCTCTGTAATAACAAATGATAAGATTCAGGTCTTTAACAATCCTGTATAAACAGCATTTATTACTCTCCATTTGTATATCTTTTGTCTTTGGCATCAACTTTTTGCCTAATAGACTGATTTTCTGATTTTACATTCATTACTAAATCAACAGAGCGGTAAAATTAATAAATTGACTAATTTTGCAAAAATTAAATTATTTTTAATGACCACGGTCTTTTATAATTTTAAATTTATGAACAGGATTTTATCATTTATTACTTTAACGATAGCCATTTTGGCTTTCGTTTCATGCGGAACCAAAATGGGAAAAGAAGAAAAAATGGAATTCTCACGAAAGGGCATCGTGCCTGAATTGCTTAAAATTGTCCCTGTCCAGGGGATCGATATTACCCAAAAGGTAAATGCCTATGCAAAGGTTACCCTCAGCAGCGATCTTTCGCATCTTTCAGCCCGTGAAAGGGAACTGCTGCCCTATTTATTTGAAGCGGCCCAAATTATCGACGAACTTTTCTGGATGCAGAAATTTGGTCCGAAGGATGCATTTTTTGCCAAAGTGGAAAACCAGGAACTGCGGCAATTTCTCGAAATCAATTACGGCCCCTGGGATCAGTTGAATAACAACAGCCCGTTTATTGAAGGCGTTGGTGAAAAACCGGCAGGCGCCAACTTTTACCCGGCCGATATGACCAAAGATGAATTTGAACAACTGGCCGACACTAACAAAACCAGTCAGTATACGCTTATCCGCAGGGATGAAGAAGGAAAGCTGAAAGTAGTATGGTACCACCAGGCTTATGAAAGTAAACTGAAAAAAGCCGCTGAACTGTTGAAGAAAGCCGCTTCACTGTCTGAAAATGAAGCCTTTAAAAACTATCTGAACCTCCGGGCAGAGGCTTTAGTCACCGATAATTACCAGCCTTCCGATTTTGCCTGGATGGATATGAAAGACTCGAACATCGATCTGGTAATCGGACCCATTGAAAACTATGAAGACGGTCTGTATGGTTATAAAACGGCCTTTGAGTCGTTCATACTCATCAAGGATAATCAGTGGAGCGAAATGCTGAAAAAATTCTCAGCCATGCTGCCCGATCTCCAGAAACAACTTCCCTGCGAAGACAAGTATAAAACAGAAGTACCCGGCTCAGGTTCGGATATGAATGTGTACGATGTAATCTATTATGCGGGTGATTGCAACTCAGGGAGCAAAACCATTGCCATCAACCTGCCTAATGATGAGCAGGTTCAACTGGAAAAGGGCTCTCGTAAACTGCAGCTCAAAAATGCCATGAAAGCCAAATTTGATAAAATTCTGGTTCCCATTGCCGATTTGCTTATCACCCCCGATCAAAGAAAACACATTACATTCGATGCTTTCTTTGAGAACACCATGTTTCATGAGGTGGCTCACGGTATAGGCATTAAAAATACTATAAATGGAAAAGGTACGGTACGGGAAGCGTTAAAAGAGCAATATTCAGCCATTGAAGAAAACAAGGCCGATATCCTCGGATTATTTTTGGTAACTCAGTTGTACGAAATGGGTGAACTGAGCAGCGGTGAGGTGATGAACAACTATGTGACCTTTATGGCCGGAATCTTCAGGTCGGTGCGGTTTGGTGCTGCCAGCGCCCATGGTAAGGCCAATATGATGCGGTTTGCGTATTTCCAGGAAAAGAATGCTTTTTTACGTAATGCAGATGGTACTTACACCGTTGATTTTGAGGCCATGAAAGCAGCTATGAACAGTCTTTCCTCATCGATCCTCCAGCTTCAGGGTGAAGGTGATTACGAGTCCGCTAAAACCTGGGTAGAAACCAGAGGCGTTATTCCGGCTGTACTTCAGGAAGACCTTAACCGGGTGAATGCAGCCAATATTCCGATTGATATTGTTTTTGAACAGGGCGTAAAAGTAGCCGGATTATAAACAAATCCGTTCATGATCGAACAATAGGTGTTAGTTCATGAACAGTTTGCAGATATAACTCCCTAATATTTCGTATAACAACTTAATAATCAATTTATTAATTTATTTGGTATGATTTTTAAGATCATGCGCACTTTTATTTTAACCAGTAACCAATCCAATTTTAAATAATAAATCTCAAAACAGACATGAAAAAAACGTTGACGTTGACTTTAGCATTGTTCATGATTTCCTTTTTGGGTTTTTCGGGCAAAATTGCTTCGGTAAAACCGGACGAAGGGATGTGGGTTCCCCTGATGTTTGAAAAAAATTATGATCAGATGAAGGCGCTCGGCCTCAAACTGAGCAAAGAACAAATTTACAGCATTAACCAGTCAAGCCTGAAAGATGCCATTGTTGGCCTGTCGAACGGCACACCCGGTGGCTTCTTTTGTACCGGTGAGATCGTTTCCGACAAAGGGCTGATCTTTACCAACCACCACTGCGGGTATGATGCCATACAGAAACACAGTAGTGTAGATCATGATTATCTCACCGATGGGTTCTGGGCTATGAACCTGAAGGAAGAACTTACCAATCCCGGCCTTACCGCTTCTTTCCTGATCCGTATTGATGATGTTACCGCAAAGGTTATGGATGGCGTAACCGATGAAACCACTCCGGAAGAACGTTCCAAACTGATCCGGGGAAAAATCAGCGATCTGAAAAAAGAGTTTGGAGAACAGGGTAAGTATGACATCGATATCAAGCCTTTCTTTGGCGGAAGCGAATATTACATGTACATCTACCAAACATATAAAGATGTAAGGTTAGTGGGCGCTCCCCCTTCTTCCATCGGAAAATTTGGTGGTGATACTGATAACTGGATGTGGCCCCGCCACACCGGCGATTTCTGCATCTTCAGGGTGTACTCGGCTCCCGATGGCTCACCGGCTGAATACAATGAAAACAATGTTCCCCTGAAACCAAAACATCACCTGCCTGTTTCTATCAAAGGGGTAGAGAAGAACGATTTCACCATGATCTGGGGATTTCCCGGTAATACCGAAAGATATCTTACTTCTTATGGGGTGGATTTTGCCCTCGAAAAAAAGAACCCAACCATTATTAATGTTTTCGGAGCCGTGCTCGAAAATATGAAAACCTACATGGATGCTGACGATGAAATTAGAATCCGTCTGGCCTCCGATTATGCCAGCCTGGCCAACACATGGAAATACTTCATCGGGCAAACCCGGGGTATTAAACGGCTCGACCTCATCGATCAGAAAATGAAAATTGAAGAAGATTTTACGAAATGGGTAAATGCTGATCCGGCCCGTCAAAAGAAATACGGCGACGTACTGAAAAATATCCAGGATGGTTATAAAGATATGGAAGGGGTAATTGTTCCTTTCTATTATACGGCTATTGGAAGCGGCCAGCTGGGTATATCGGGATACGGTCAGCAATATATGGGACTGGAATCCCTGCTTGAAAAGCCAAAGGATAATAAAGAGGCCATAAAAGCAGCTACTCAGGAGATGAAAAATGATGCTGAAAAGCATTTTGCCGAATACCTCATGCCGATGGATAAAAATCTTACCAAAGAGCTCCTTGCCATGTTCAGAAAAAATGTTCCGGGTGATCAGCTTCCTGACATCTTCCAGACTATTAACAAAGAGTTCAAAGGCAGTATTGAAGCCTATGTTGATAACTTGTTTACTGAATCTTTCCTGACCGATAAAGCCCGTACTATTGCCTTCCTGGATAAACCCAGCCTGAAAAAGCTGAACCACGACCCGGGTATGCAGATGACCAAATCATTTATGAACTATATGATGCAGAACCAGGGTGGATTCCAGGCCTCACAAACCAAAGTAAACCGTGCAATGAGGCTGTTTATTGCCGGCCTTCGTGAAATGAATCCGGCTAAAGTGTATTATCCTGATGCCAATTCAACCATGAGGTATACCTACGGCAGGGTGCTGGATTACATCCCGGGCGATGCCATGCATTATGATTATGCCACCACTACCAAAGGTATTCTTGAAAAAGAAGATCCCTCCAATGAGGAATTTATCGTGCATCCTAAATTGAAAGATCTTATCCTGAAAAAAGACTTTGGCAGATATGGCAAAAACGGTGAATTGAATACCTGCTTCCTGCACAACACCGATATTACGGGAGGAAACTCCGGAAGTCCGGTTATCAACGCCAACGGCGAACTGATTGGGATTGCCTTCGACGGCAACTGGGAAGCCATGAGCGGCGACATCGCCTTTGAGCCCAGCGTTCAGCGGACTATTTCGGTGGATATCCGGTATGTGCTTTTTGTAATCGATAAGTTCGCCGGAGCGAAAAACCTCATCGATGAATTAGACATCAGGCAATAAAATACCTTGTAAATAATTGATTTTTGATGCCCTTCAGGCGGTTACTTACCCCTGGAGGGTTTTTTATTAAAATGCCTTTGGAATGAAATCTTTTTGGTTGATAATGGACGAACTGCTTCCGGTTGCCCGGATGACAAACATGCCCTGATTTTGGGCCATTTTCTGAGCCTCGCCTTCAGCAGTAAGATAGGCCATAGCGCCATATATTTTAAGATTTTTATATACCGGCATGTAGGTCTTGGCCTTCCAGAGTTTGCGGTGAAAATGTTCTACATGCTCAGGTCTGAGGGTTGTTTTCACTTCAACCAGTACAATTGAATCGCTGTTATAGGCCAGAATATCAAATTCAAAATTCTCACCATTCCGGCTACCGCCAATATTTTTTCCTGAAAATTTTACATTAATCCCTCTTTTTCGCAGGAGTTTTATCAGGTCTCCCTCAACTAATGACTCCATGAGCTTACCCCATTTCGAAGTAAGGTCTTTGTCAAGTTTATTAATCCTGCTGTCTGCCCCTTTGAACAGGTTTTCTGTTTCAAGCCACTTTTTATTGGTTTCCTGCCACTTTTGGTCTGTCTCCTGCCATTTACGGTCTGTCTCCTGCCATTTACGGTCTGTTTCCTTAAATCTCTCTGCTACATCCTGGAACATTTCCCAGACTTTTTCATAAGTAAGGGGCTGATTGTAGGGTACTTCGGGTTCATTTACTTCATTACTCATAATAGTGTTGTTTTACATTAATAGGCAAAATTAATTAAATAACCTTTAAATTTCACAAAGCCTGCTTATCGTTTTCACCAAATCCCATATTTTTGATCCTACAAATATTACATCTGCATTATGAACAAATCCTTACTCATTTTAATTGCTGTTATTCTTATAACCAGCCTCATTTCCACTGCGCAGAATTCACGTTTCGGTGCCTATTATGACCAGCGGGTCAGTTTATTTGAGAAATTGCCCGATACACCCGGCGAAATAATCTTTCTGGGCAACAGCATTACCGACGGCTGTGAATGGGCTGAGTTATTCAACGATCCAAGGGTAAAAAACCGAGGGATCAGTGGAGATGTTACGGCCGGTATACTAAACCGGTTAACCGAAGTTACACGCTCACAACCGGCAGCCATTTTTCTGCTGATCGGCACCAACGACCTGGCCCGCAACGTACCCTTCGACACCATTTTCAGCAACATCTGCCAGATCGTGAAAAAAATTCAGCACCAGACCCCCGCAACGCGCTTGTATATTCAGAGTATATTGCCCGTAAATGATGCCTTTACAAATTTTAAAACCCACACAGATAAGACCGCATCTATCAAAAAGATGAATACACTGGTTAAGGATTTTTGTGCTGCCAACAGTTGTTATTATATTGATTTGTTTAAAGAGATGGTAAAAGAAGGTACTGATAAGCTTGACCCCCGATATACAAACGACGGACTTCACCTGACCGGAGATGGTTACTCCAAATGGGCTGATATTATCCGGACTTTTGTTAAAAACTTATAATATTTATTTTTCTTCATATTTCGTTTTACATTTGCCAACCCATTGTTCTATGGTGTTAACTTTAATATCTTTATTTACTTATAAAAATTATCATGCCTATGAAAAATCTGACTCTACTATTTGTACTGTTTCTGTTCATTGCTTTCAACGGAGTTACTCAGGACAAACCGATTTCCCCGTCGCATATCGGAGTGGGTGAATACCACGGCTTATCGGTTCCTTTGAGGGATGTACCCGTGATCACGGCCGATGAATGGGAAAAAATGGAACTGGATGCCAATAAACCCCGTAATGAAGAACTGAGGACCCGTTTGTATCCCTTTGCTGAAACTGCGGAACCTAAAGGAGTTGATCCCATCTGGCAGAAATTTATGGGCGGCACCCCAGCCCCTAAGGCGCCTATTGTTACTTTCGACGGACAGTCATCACCCTATTATCCGCCCGATTGTAACGGTGCAGCCGGCCCCAATCATTATATGCAGACCATCAATGTGGTGTATGCCATTTATTCCAAAACCGGATCTTTAGTAGCCGGCCCGGCCAATCTTAACACTTTGTTCACCGGATTACCCGGCGCTACTTACAATGATGGCGATCCCATCGTTTTATATGATGAGCAGGCTGACCGCTGGCTGGTGGTGGAATTTTCGGTAGGCGGAACCAATGATTACATGCTGTTCGCTGTATCGCAAACCAACGACCCGACAGGTTCATGGCACCGGTACTCCTTTGATGTGGACGATATGCCCGATTATGAAAAAGTCGGCATCTGGCAGGATGGCTACTATATGGGTACCAACAATGGTTCTTCAGGCAAAAAAGATATCTATGTTTTCGAAAGATCGAAAATGCTGCTCGGACAAACTGCCCAGATGGTCGGTTTCGACAATCCCTGGCGCCCTACTACTATTGACGGGTTCATGTGTGTGCCCCCGGTGGATAACGATGGCGCATTTGCCCCGGCAGGCAGTCCCGGATTGTTTGTCACCATTAATGACGACGCTATCGCCGGAGGTTCCGATCAACTCTGGATTTATGAACTGGCCGTTAACTGGGCTACCCCCACTTCGTCCACCTTCACCAGAGCTCAGCAATTGTCGGTTCCCGCCTTCGATAGTAACTTCGGTGCAAACTGGGACAATATCAAGCAGCCCGGCACTACCCGTGAACTGGATGCCATACCTCAGGTAGTGATGAATGCACCCCAGTACCGTAACTTCGGAAGCTACCAGACTCTGGTTTGCTGTCATACGGTGGATGTGGATAATACCGATCATGCCGGTATCCGCTGGTATGAACTCCGTAAAACATCCGGAACCTGGTCGCTGCGCCAGTCGGGCACCTATGCTCCCGATGCCCATTCACGCTGGCTGGGAAGCATCCGTTTGAACGGTCAGAATGAAATGGGTCTGGGTTATTCCATATCAAGCTCATCGGTTTATCCGGGTATCCGCTATACCGGACAGTCGGCAACGGCCTATGCCAATGGAACCGGCGTTCTTGATCTGGCTGAACAAACAGTTATTACCGGCTCCTATTCCCAAACCACCTATAACCGTTGGGGTGATTATGCCGGTATTAGTATTGATCCGGCTGACGACAAAACTTTCTGGTTTACTACCCAGTATGTGGGCGCCAGCAGTGCCCGCAAAACCCGGATTTTTAACTTTCAGGTTAGTGCTGCCCCAGCTCAACCCGATCTGGTTACTCAATCACCTGCCGCTTCACCTGCTACTCTGTTAGCCGGAGCCACCACAACGGCATCAGTAACCGTTAAAAACCAGGGTGGAGCCAGCGCAGGCGCTTCAAACCTCAAGTATTACCTCTCTGCGGATAATGCATACGGTGCAGGAGATGTACTTTTAGCTACCGATGCCGTGGCATCACTGGCAACCGGAGCAACAGCCGCCGTTAGCGAGGTGGTGACCATTGCCTCTTCAACCACTCCCGGAACCTATTACATTTTGTTTGTTGCTGATGCCGATGGACAGGTAACCGAATCGAATGAAACCAACAATGTGGGTAATGTTCAAATTACCGTGACCTCATCAACCGGCTCACCAGACCTCGTGGTACAAAGTCCGGCTGCCACTCCGCTCACAGTGAACGCCGGCGGAACCACCACAGCTTCCTGCACGGTGGCCAACACCGGTAATGCTTCTGCAGCTGCCTCCAACTTAAAATACTACCTGTCAGCTGATAATACTTACAGCACAGGAGATACCTACCTGGCTACCGATGCCGTAACCTCACTGGCAGCCGGCGCTACCGCTGCTGTTTCAGAACTGCTCACCATCCCATCCACTACTGCTGCCGGTACCTGGTATATTGTAATGTTTGCCGATGCCGATGCTCAGGTAGCCGAAAGCAGTGAAACCAACAACTCCGGTTCAGTGGCCATTACCGTTCAGGTTACCAGCCAGGGCTGCAACAGCACCACCCAGTATCCAAGCACTACATTAAGCCCGACCACCAACTGGAAATCACAGAAAAGCATCTGGGCTGGCGAATTCACCGCATTCAATGTGGTATCAGGACGTACCTATCATTTCTCCTTATGCTCGGCCGATGGGGCCACCGCTTCCTATGATTCAGAATTAACCTTACGGAATAAAACCACCGGTGCATTCATCGCCTATTCTGATGATGCCTGTGGCGATGATGCCAAAATCATCTGGACAGCTACTTTTACCGGTACAGTAAAACTGGTTACTACCGTGTATGGCTGCGGAACCAATTCGGTGAACACTACGTTGAGATATAAATATGCAACCGGCAAAGAACTGGAAGATGTAAAAGAGCCGGAATTACCTGAATTCAGCGTTTATCCCAATCCTTCAGATGGAATTATTACTGTTGAATCACAAAGCGGATTTGAAAATGTGAAAGAGATTGTAGTCTATGATATCTCCGGACGTCAGATAGAAAAGATGGTCATTCCTTCAAAAGCCGATAATGTTTACAGCTTCGATCTTACCAGCCAGAAACCTGGTTATTACCTGGTAAAACTGATGGGCGAAGGAGTTGTGGAACAGTTCAAAGTGATCGTAAACAGGTAATCTGTTTCAATTAAAAAACAAGAAAGGTCGCCTGAAATGGTGGCCTTTTTTTTTGGATTTTGAGACATCCTCATTTGGCTGTATTACGCAGAAATACATCCTGATGGGCAGGCAGTTCTGATACCTGCCAAAACCAACCGCGATGCGCTGAGCGGCATTTGCAATGACGCTCATAACACCGGATAATATGAAAAGATCCTGCTGAAAGACAAATCTATATTAATCTTTAAAAGTCTAATTTTCTGGTTATTGAAAACGTTGGCACAAAGGCCAGATTCTGACCTCTGGATCAGGCAAATTCAACCAAAATGCTATCCCTTTTACCGTCTTTCCCTTCCATCCATACGGTCTTTTTCCTGTTCCTTTTTCATTTCATTGGGATCATCAATCACCGGCGACTCTTCCAGCGCTTTCCAGTCGAACTTTTCATCAAACGGATCAAGGGCTTTCTGGGGATCAAAAATTCTGTTATCCACCGGAACAGCCCGGTATGGCGAAAAATCGGGTTGAGAAGTGAACATATCCGCTAAATCAGTAGCTCCGGCATCATACTGGTTGAGATACGGCAATCCGAGAATATTCCAGAAAGTTTTGAAAATACTTCCAAAACTGTAATGATCATGGCTTACATAATTTTTCTTTGTCCAGGGAGAAATCACCATGAGTAAACTCCGGTGGGCATCCACATGATCCACCCCGTTCTGGGCATCATCTTCCGTGATTACAATGGCCATCTCTTTCCAGTAAGGGGTATTTGAAAGAAATTCAATCAGCCGCCCGAGAGCCAGATCATTATCGGCCATATAGCTCTCCCGGAAAGGATAACCGGCTTCCGGACGTTCCCCGGCGCCATGATCGTTGGGAAGGATTATGGTAAGCACTTGTGGCAAAGGATCTTTTCCATTTATCCACTTTTCATTGAATTCACGGATAAACTGATCTGCCCGGAACTGATCGGGAATGGCCATGTTATAAGTAGGATACATTTTCGAAGTACGCTCAAACATGGGCTGAGGTACCGGAAAATTGACCATATGTTTGATGCCTGTGTACTTGAACGATTCGTGGTAAGTAGCCGGCTCGAACATAATTCCGAAACCAAAATTGAAAAAACTGATCTCATTCCGGGCCAGGTGATCCCACATCGATCCGGCTTCATTATAGTCTTCAGGATAGATAGCTCCGGCTGCCCCGTTCATGCCATAAATACCGGGTGCTTTCGATCCTTCCTTATAATTGCGGTTTCCCCCGTAGCTGGCGGCCGTACAGGTTTCCACCCATTCGTTGGGATAAGTGTTTACCAGCCAGCGGTGCCCGTCGGCCGATACATCAGAATCCACATAAAAATTGTCGGAAATGGCAAACTCACGGGCCAGCTTCAGGTGATTGGGCATCACCGTGGCATTTTCCACCACGGCGGTTTTATTATGGTTCGAAAAAGTGACACTCTCACCGAACCGGGCCAGGGTAGCATCGCCGTTCACGTTGGGAAGCCCCCCGAACACCTCATCGAAAGTACGGTTCTCCTTGGAAATGAACAGGATATGTTTTATGGGTGATACGGAATGTCCTCCAAATAAAGGTACCGGATTCTCCTTCCTCCATTTGAGCTCCTCATCCGTGGTAAACTGCACTTTGAAATTATTTGCCTTTACAGTTTCCGTCATCTTTTTCAGCTCACTGTCTGATGGAATTTCAACCATTTGCACCATGCCTTTCATCAGGTTTCCGATATAGGTACCCTCCGGTGGCCGTGTAAAATTCTTTCCCCCGTTGGGACCACTGCCCAGCCCTTTGGCATTGGCAATGACCAGATGTTTTCCGTCTCCGGTAACTTTCAGTTTTGCCGGAAACCAGGCAGTAGGGATATGCCCTTTCACTTCAAACGTACGGGTATCAATAACTGCCACTGCATTAATCCCTGATTCAGCCACATACAGCCGCGACTGATCCGGGGAAAGCGCCAGCCCGAAAGGGATCACCCCCCGGAAATTTCTCACTTCTTTAAAGGGTTTCAGCGGTATTTCGGTAACAATAACCTGGGTGTGAAGGTCTATCACCGAAATATTGTCGTTGTTTCCATTGGTGACAAAAACATGTGAATTAGTAGCCACTATGGAGTTGGGACTCGATCCCCCCACCGCCGGAATGCCTTCTACCATCGAACCTACCAGGTAACCGGTCTTGATCCGTGCCATGACCTTTGCCTGTGATGGATTGGATACATCCACCGTCCAGACCGAAAACGATTCGGGAACATTGGGGTTGCCCAGCCCGGGAATGATCAGGCTATCGGTCTTAATACCGCTGCCGGCTTCCGGGCTTCCGAAGGCAAAAGGCGGATAATCAAGTCCCATAAAGGCGGTATCTTTCGACTGAATGGGCCTGTACTCAAACATTCCCACATTGGCTACAAATATTTTTTTTCATCAGGAGACAAGGCGATGCCAAACGGGTAACGGCCCACGGGTATGCTTCGGATCAACTGCCGGTAACGGGTATCGATTACCAGCAGCCTGAACTGGATCTGGTCCACTGCATAAAGGACAGAACCGTCTTTATTTAAAACCATATCGCCGATGTAGCCATCTTCATAAATACCCCCATCAAGGCCTTCGCGGCAGGGGATTACCCCGGTTTTTTCACCGGTACTAAGGTTGAAGGTATACACCACATTTTCCTGTCCTCCCGCCACATACAGCAGGGAATCATCCGGTGATACGGCCAGCCCCATGAACACGGAAGCCAGAATTCCCTTATCCGTGTTTACACCGGGAGGAATTTGTTGTACACGCGGATGCGAGCTTTTCAGGTCATGGATAATGGTTACGGATATAGGGCCTACCCCTGAGTTGGCAGTAACTGCCGTATTCCCGTCATGACTGAGGATCAGCCCGTATGGATGAGGCGCTGTCTGAATGAGTTTTCCGGCCGGGGTTACCAGTCGCCCGTTGGGGATTACCGTTGCGCCGTCAGGATTTATTTTGACCGGCTCATTTCCGGCCGGGGCCGACAGAACCGTTAGTTTCTCCTGGGCATGCAGTACTAATCCTGAAATGACCATCAGCATCATAATCAGAAGTTTTTTACCCTTTTTCATAATCAGTGTATTTATCCATGAATGTACAAAATTACCAAACGATTCGGGTAAAATGGTACTTTTGACAAAAAAAAGAAGATGAAAAAGCATATTCCCAACACCATTACCCTGCTCAATCTTGTTGCCGGGTGTGTGGGCATTTACCTCGTATTCAGGAATAACCTCACCGGAGCGGCGCTGTGTATCTGGGTAGCTGCGGTTTTTGATTTTTTCGACGGGTTTGCCGCCAGACTGCTCCGGGTGAAATCAGAACTCGGGTTACAACTCGATTCCCTGGCCGATATGGTGTCCTTTGGGGTGCTGCCGGGTTTTATCATGTTTATTCTGATTGAAAACATGTCTATGGTAGAACCGGGTACCCTTATCAACCCGGAATATACCCCGTTCGTGGCGTTGCTCATCCCCGTGTTCTCGGCTTTACGGCTGGCCAAGTTTAATATAGATGAACGGCAAACCGATGAATTCATCGGGCTGCCCACCCCGGCCAATGCCTTTTTTATCTCCGGGTTTCCGCTGATATTGTATCAGATTGGTCACAGTGAGGAAATTTCCAATGTGATGATTGTGCAAACCCTGTTCAATCCTTTTTTCCTGGTAGCGGTTTGTATTGTTTTTTCCTTGTTGCTGGTAGCTGAAGTGCGGCTGATGTCGCTGAAATTCAAATCATTTGGCTGGAAGGCAAACCAATCCCGCTATATTTTTCTGCTCATAGCAGCAGCCCTGATTATTTCCATGAAATTCTTCGCCATTCACCTGATTATTTTATTGTATATTTTGCTTTCGGTATTAAGTAACATTTTCAAATCAGCTGAAAATTAATCTTCCGCAGATCGCGCAGACATTTGCAGCCAAACCCTGACATCTATATGTCTGTGTGAAACATTTATGTTTCCATGTGTTAATGTTAAAAGTTCCCATAATACCAGAAATGAATCCCCGTCCCCTGCTGATACTCGACCTTGATGAAACCCTGATTTTTTCATCTCCGCAGGATGACAATTCCCGGTACGATTTCGGGATTCCGGGACACCAGGTCGTGAAACGTCCCGGGCTGGATAACTTTCTGTCGCTCGTGGCAAAGCATTTTATTCTCGCGGTTTGGTCATCACCCACAGAGGATTATCTGATGAAAATCAAAGATATTCCCTATTTCAGGCAGCCTGAAAAACGGAACTGGCGCACGGAAACAGAGTCCACTCCTTATTCGGATTAAGGCAGATTTGATTTGGATTTTTTATTGGAATTACTTGTAATTAACGACCCGAAAACCTTATCCCTTTTTAAACCTTAGTAGAAACCAGCGACCCAACGACCTGCCAACCTTATTACCTTATCCAATCCGGATCATTCCAGGTTTGAAAATATATTTAAATAAATGAAAACAAGATTGGATATTTGCAAATTTATGTAATTATCCAATTGTCTTTTAGCATGAAAAGAGAGATAATCCAATTGTTTTACGACTGGAAAACATGACAGCTCAGATGTCCAGGCTCCTGGATCACTATTTAATCTTAAGTTTTTGAATAATTTTCGGCAAATCCTCCCTGTTTTTAGCTTCATGGTAGAATTTGGGCAGTTTCTCGATCAGGTTGAAATGGTTGCGGTTTGAATGCTGACGAAATCAGGCTGAGATGTATTGTTCCGGATAGGATAAGTGCCAGTCGTTGTCACCCAAAAAACCTGATTTTTGGATGGATGCTGTAACCATGCTGATGGTCAATATCAGCATGATTGTCATTATGTGTTTCATGGTTAAATCAATTTGTTAATAATTCCTGTTGTAGCTATTAAAAATAATCAACAAACCAAAATGATATGAATATCCAAGGATATCCAATCCTTAATTGCGATATTTTAAATTATTCTAAATAAAGTTAACTTTAAATAAGAACTTTCAAATTCTTCCCAGGTACACCGATCCTCCAATGTTATTCATCTGCGATCCGGTTACCGAACTGAGGCAGTTGATCGCTTCATGAAGCCTAAGATAGCCCAGAAAAGCAAAAATCATGGCCTCTTTATGGTTCACCAGTTCCTGCTCCGGGATAATCAGTTCGTGGTGTACTTTTTCCGCGATCAGCTCCATCAGGAATTTATTGAAAGCGCCTCCTCCTGTTACCAGAATTTTACCTGCCGGAAGGTGTGCCAGCGCTTTACCCATTTGGTAGGCAATATGTTCGGAAACTGTACGCAGTTTATTAGGAACTGAAATTGGATGTAGTTCCAGTGAGGGGATAAAATAATTATTCAGCCACTCCTTGGAAAGTGATTTGGGTGGATTGATATGATAGAACCGGAGTTTGTTAAGCCTGTCGAAGAGGCTGACATCGATTTTTCCCGATTGGGCAATTTCTCCATCACGGTCGAAAGGCATCCCTAAAAATCCCGACAGGGTATTAATGGCCGTGTTTACCGGGCAGATATCGTAGGCAATGGTGCTGTCGCCTTCTTTATAAGAGATATTGGAAAATCCCCCCATATTCAGGCAGAATTCATACTCGGGGAAGAGCAGTTGGTCGCCTATGGGTACTAATGGGGCGCCCTGTCCGCCAAGGGCCACATCGTTGCTTCTGAAATCACTGATCACCGTAAGTCCGGTTTCAACCGCAATAGAAGCTCCGTGTCCCATCTGGAAAGTATATCTTTTATCGGGCTGGTGAAAAACGGTATGGCCATGCGACGCTACATAATCCGACTTTATACCGGAATCCTGAATAAAACGGTTCACCAGGCTACCCAGATAATGCCCGTAATTACGGTCGAGTTCGATGAGTTGCTGCCCGGACAGGTTAGGCGCCTGGATCAGGGTTTTCAGCCAGTTTTCCGGATAGGGATAGGTTACCGCACGGTTGATACGGTATTTGTATTGGCCATCTTCAGGCCAGAATGAGCAATGGGCAATGTCCACCCCATCCAGCGATGATCCTGACATGAGGCCGATGATATCGAGATTTCTGTCCATAATTATAAGTATTTTATCAGGGGTTCAAGTCCGATACCCCTGGATGCTTTAATGAGTACGAGCGAGTCTTTTACCGGATTGGCAGCGAGCCATTCAGCGGCTGCATCCCTTTCGGAAAAAGTTAAAAAGTCATGATGATTCCTGAGCTCCATGAATTGTGGTCCAACCAGGATTACCTGGTGGATGAGCGGATCATTCAGTTTACGGATGATACTCAAATGTTCATCCGCTGCATAGGCGCCCAGTTCGAGCATATCCCCAATAATGGCTACCCTGTGTATCGATTTCATGGCTTTCAAATTGGTGATAGCAGCATCCAAACTACCGGGATTGGCATTGTAAGCATCGAGAATTACAGTATTGGTATTGGTTTTAACCACTTGTGACCGGTTGTTGTCAGGCAGGTAATTTTCAACGGCTTCAACAATTTTTAAGGGATCAACCTCAAAATACAATCCTATACATACGGCTGCCATGATGTTGGCAAAGTTATATAAACCTGGCAATTGACTCGAAATTTTATATTGCTTATTCAGCCACCTGAAATCCATTGACACTAAGTCGTTTTCAACATAACCCTTTCCCTGATAGTTGGCTCCTGTTCTACTTCCGTAGGTAATCCGGCAAATATCTTCCGATTTTTCGAGTAATAAAGGATCGTTGGCATGCACAAACGCAAGTCCGAAATGGTATTTGAGGTATTGATACAGTTCGGTTTTCCCTTTGATGACGCCTTCCACACCCCCAAATCCTCCGATGTGAGCTTTCCCTATATTGGTGATCAGCCCGAAGTCGGGTTGTGCAATCTGACAAAGGGTTGCAATCTCACCCTGATGATTGGCGCCCATTTCAATCACAGCCATTTGGTGTTCCGGTTTTGTTTTCAGGATTGTGAGAGGAACCCCGATATGATTGTTTAGGTTCCCTATGGTGTAATGGGTATTGTATTTCTGGCTTAGTACTCTGTAAACCAGTTCCTTTGTGGTAGTTTTGCCATTTGATCCGGTAATGGCCAAAAAAGGAACAGGGAGATTTTTACGATGCAGAGCGGCTATTTGTTGTAACGCCCTTAGCGAATCTTCAACCAGCAGGTAGGAGTCTCCGGCATTAAAGTCAGCATTGTCAATGACTGCGTAACGGGCTCCATTTTTCAATGCTTCTGCAGCAAATGTATTTCCGTCGAATTTTTCTCCTTTAAGAGCTACATAAATGCTCCCCGGAGACAGGTTCCGGGAATCGACAGATAAATTTCCACACTGGCAAAATAAATCGTAAAGAGCTTCAATATTCATTTTTATAAATTAAAAACCCCATTTCAGGATATTGAAACGGGGCAGGTATTTTATAAAACAAGGTCTATTTTTTCGAAGATTTGGCCGGCACATGGGAGCCAACCCGGTCCATGGCACACCGGAATCCAATGTAATTGGTGCTCAGATTTTCATTCATAAACCTGCGGGTTCCGGGACTGGCCCAGTAAACATTGTCTTTCCATGAAGATCCTTTGTAAACTCTTACACTGTCAGAAACCAGTGAAAAACTTCGCGGGTACATTTCTGACGTGAAGTTGGCGTATTGCATATCCATGGCAACATTCATATTCCTGCTGATTTGATTGGTATCCTCAGTCCCCGATGTTTGGGGGATTCTGTCAGTAAAATTGATCAGTGATGTAGGGTCGCCGTCCAGATAATTGATATTGTCGGCTGTACGGTAGTTTTGGCGCCGGGCAATATCTTTATCATTTACATTTACCATTCTCATTCTTCCCAAACTGTCTTTCGGCATCAGGTTACCCTGAGGATCCCTTTCGGGTACCTGAAATACATTTCCGCGGAAGGGGTTATAATCGGCCACATCTTCAAATGACAACTGCCTGTACACATCCAGTACCCATTCAGCCACATTACCGGCCATGTTATAAAGGCCAAAATCGTTGGGGTAGTATGAACCAACCGGTGCAGGAACATCTGCTCCGTCATTCAGGTTTCCTGCCACACCCATATAATCGCCAGTACCTCTTTTGATATTATCCATGAAATCGCCGTAACCTTTTTTGGAATTGTTTCTCATATAGCTGCCATCCCATGGATATGTTCTCCGGCTTACGACATTTTCATTTTCAGTATTTCCGATAAGTCCCAGCGCTGCATATTCCCATTCAGCTTCAGTGGGTAGTCTGTATTTGGGCAGAAGAATACCATCTTCCTTTCGTACCTGGCGTTCGCCAGATGAAGTAGGGTTCAGGTCACGGAGTGGTTTTTTCACCAGTCCCTGGTATTGTCCAATCAGATAGGCTTCGGTATTGAACGTATTCTCGTTTTGCTGGTCAGGGTCATAATCAAGAATTCCCTGTTTTATCAGCAACATTTCATTAACCCTGTCGGTGCGCCAAACGCAGTAATCAGATGCCTGTTTCCAGCTTACCCCTACAACCGGGTAATTGTGGTAGGCCGGATGGCGTAAATAATTATCGATCAGTGGTTCATTGAATGCCAGTTTTTCACGCCATACCAGCGTGTCGGGAAGTGCATTACGGTAAACATGAGGGTATGTTTTTCCATAGACCCGGTTGAGCCAGTAAAGGTATTCGAGGTAGTCTACATTACTTACCTCTGTTTCATCCATATAAAAACTCCTTACAGTAACTTTTCTGGCAGGGTTATTCCATTCATACATCACATCATCAGTGGTGCCGCCCATTGTAAAAGTGCCACCCTGAATGAATATCAGCCCTGGTCCTGTAGCCTGTTCCCGGTAAGGAGATACTTCAAAACCGCCATTTTGGGCATCATTATAATCCCAACCGGTAGTTCTGGATTTTTCCTTTCCCATACAGGATGCAAGTACCAGAATAACTGTCAGATAAACCAAAGGAAACAAAATTCTTTTCAATCCCGACATTTGTATTAAAAATTTAAAAACGTTCAATTAACTAAAATACAGGCCAATTTATTGTTTTACCTGATCTCTTTTTTGAGGAACAATTAAACTGTAAACCAAGAGAAACTTCATGAGACCCACCAAACCGCGAGGTAGCCTCCTGAACATATACATCATAACTGTATCCAAACCTGAGGTTCTCAGCTTCAATACCAACCGTAAATACCACTGCATCAGTGCTTTTAAAGTTATTTCGGTACCAAAAACCTCCGGTAAGGTATCGACGTGACAAATATACACCAAAATTTAATTGTTGAAAATCTCCTTGTCGCTGATACATCAGATTGGGAGAAATTTCAAGCTCCGGTTTTGAACTCCAGGATATACCCGGAACTAAAGGAAGTGTGGCGCCGCTGTGAACCGTAATTTTCATCGGCAGTTCAAAGCGGGCGGATGAGTTATCATAAAATGAATGCTCAGGACGATTAATATGATGTACTGCTGCGCCGGCAAAAATCTTTCCGTTTCTTACCGACAAACCTGTTGAGAGGTCAGGCACCATAAAGGAAGCTTCTGGTAATTGCTGGTTTGTATGGGCATTGCTTATGCCCGTCTCAATATTAATCTGATCATAAAAAACCAGCCGGCTGAAATTTATGCTGCGGTTAATTAATCCTATCTGTAATGCGGCGCTCATATAAAGATCCCTGGATAATCGAACCCGCTGAGCATATACAAAACCAATTCCCATATCGGTTAAACCACCCTCGCCGGCCCTGTTGTTGTTCACCATAAGTGCAGCTGCCCCGGAGGCTTTTTCTATCCTGAAATCTGTTGAAAAGTTCATACTTACAAAACTTTTTCCAAGCGCTGGCCATTGATTCCTGTATCCAAGATGAATTTCCGGGCATTCATTCATTCCGGCCATGGACGGATTGAGATAAACCGGGTTGGCATAAAACTGGCTGAAAGCATAATCCTGTCCCCGCAATTCAAGAATCGGAGCAAAAATCAACGCCATTGTACTGATGATAATTAACCGGATTTTAGCCATTAACCTGACGATCAATATTTGTATATGATTCATTGTTTTCAAACGGGGGTGTCAACAAGCGTTTTCTAACAATTTTATCAGTCCTGAAACGTTATTAATCCGGCAAAATTTTAGAAAATAGAAATTTATTGTGGTTGTTCTCAGTTTCATAGACAAATTAGAGCAACCTTTTTTTTATAATTGGTATCTTAAAGCATAACATCAATTGAAGAGAAATATGTACACTGTCAGACTTATAATTTCCATACTGTTTATTGTATTTTCTGTTACCGGTTATTCACAAACCTTTACCCGGCAACTTCATTGGATGGAACCGGTACCTGTTTTTTATGAAGACGGCACTGCCGCCAAAGCCCTGTATTTTAAAGGCGCGCTGATCGAAGCCCCTGATAGATTGCCCCTATTTTCTGAAATAATCGAAATTTCAGGGAGTGAGATTCCGGAAGTGACCATTGACAAATACCTGACCACGCCTCTTACTCAATCCGAAATCAGCCTGATTGCACCGGAAGTAAGGCTGGCCCGGCAACTGTCACCGGTCACCGAGATCGTTTACCTGCGTAAAAAGCCCGCTCTTAAAATACAAATGAATACCATTATTCTATTGAACGATGGATCTCCTGCCCGTGTACAATCAGTAACATTTACCATAAAAAGTACTGCAGCCGGGAATCTGAAAGGTGCTGCAGGCACTGAAAACTATGCCGGTAATTCAGTGCTTGCCAACGGAAACTGGTATAAGTTTAAAACCAATCAGACAGGTTTACATAAAATATCTTATGAAAACCTGGTTCAAATGGGAATCAATCCGGAATCCATCAACCCGAAAAACATCAGAATTTATGGAAACGGAGGAGGTATGCTGCCGGAAAGAAACGCTGATTTCAGGTATGATGATTTACAGGAAAATGCCATTTACGTTGAAGGGGAAACAGACAGCAAATTCGATCGTACCGATTATATTCTCTTTTATGCCACCGGACCTGATACCTGGAAGTTTAAAGTAAGCAACAGCACGTTTTACCATATCAGAAACGTTTATTCTGATTTTACCTTTTACTTTCTTACAACAGACCTAGGCGCCGGAAAAAGGACAGGCAGTGAGCCATCTCTGCCGGATGTACCCAACCATACGGTAACTACTTTTAATGATTTTGCTTTTCATGAAACTGACAGTTATAACCTCATAAAATCAGGGAGGGAATGGTACGGCGAAGTGTTTGATATTGTGACCGATTATAATTTCACCTTTGATTTTCCCGATATTGATCCTTCATTCCCGGCCACTATTACCACCAAAGTCGTAGCCCGGTCGAATATTCAAAGTTTTTTCAGGTTTTCGGTAAACGATCAGTTGGTGTCAGAGACCGGAGTACCGGCGGTATTTTACGGGCCGAATGGCGACTATGCCCGTTCTGTTTCGAAATCTCAGGTTTTTACCCCAACTTCATCCACGCTGAATATTAAAGCCTCTTATCAGAAATCGACAGCCGATGCCATAGGCTGGCTCGATTATATTGAAATCAATGCTTTGAGAAAACTCAAGTTCAGTGGAGGGCAAATGGACTTCAGGGATGTTTTTTCAGCAGGAGAAGGCAACATTTCTTTTTTTGAACTTGGAAATGCCGGTTCGATGGTTAAGATTTGGGAAGTAACTGATCCGTTGAATGTGAGAACCGTTGAAACCTCCCTGGTTTCACAGTCTCAAACCTTCACACTGGCAACCGGCTCCCTGCGCGAGTTTATAGCCTTTGACGGTTCTTTGTACCACAGCATTACTTTCGATTCGAAAGTAGAAAATCAGAACCTTCATTCTTTGAGAAATATCGATTATGTTATTGTATCACATCCTGATTTCCTGACCCAGGCTGAGCGGCTGGCTGCTTTTCACCGCAACAATTCCGGGCTTTCCGTAGCGGTGGTTACTCCTTCACAGGTTTACAATGAGTTCTCCTCAGGTGCCCAGGATATTTCAGCCATCCGGGGGTTGATGAGGATGTTGTACGAAACTGCCGGCGAGGGAAAGGAACCCCGGTACCTCCTTCTTTTTGGAGATGCCTCCTATGATTTCAAGAATTATAAGGCCAACAATACCAATTTTGTTCCTACTTACCAGTCGGATGAATCACTGCATACTACCCAGTCATATGCTACTGATGATTTCTTCGGTTATCTTGACAGCAATGAGGGTATGGGGAATTCCGATATGCTTGATATAGGTGTCGGGAGGTTCCCTGTGGATACCCCTCAAGAAGCTGAAGCAACAGTTAATAAGGTTATACGGTATGCTACGCCTTCTGCTGATATTTTCGGAAGCTGGAGAAATACGGTAACTTTTGTTGCCGACGATGAAGACGGTAACACCCATCTGCTGCAGGCAGACCAGATGGCTGCCATGATTGATACTACATTTAAAAGCTATAACATTGACAAGATATATGTAGATTCCTATCCTCAGATTTCCACGCCCGGCGGACAACGTTATCCCGAAGTTAACCAGGCTATAAACAACCGGATGGAAAAAGGAACCCTTATTATGAACTATACCGGACATGGTGGCGAAGTTGGGTGGGGACATGAACGTTTCCTTGAAAACGCAGATATCATGTCATGGAAAAACGCTGATCATCTTTCGGTTTTTATTACAGCAACCTGTGAATTCGCACGGTATGATGATCCTGAAAGAGTATCAGCCGGAGAGCTGGTGCTCCTGAATCCTGCCGGAGGCGGAGTAGGAATGTTCACTACTGCCCGGGCTACTTTCGGCACCTCCAACCTGAGCCTGAATATGGGCATCTATGATTACCTCTTTAGTAAAAATGAAGCAGGCGAATACTACCGGATGGGTGATCTGATACGACTGGCCAAATTTGAAAGCGGCAACGTGATCAACGACCGTAAATTTGTTCTTTTGGGCGATCCGGCCCTGCTCATTGCTTATCCCGAATACTACATTGAAACCACCAAAGTGAACAACCAGCCTGTAAACGCCGGAGCCGATACTCTTAAAGCGCTGGCTATGGTAAACATTGAAGGCCGCGTGGTGAATAACAGTAAAAACATAGTATCCGATTTCAATGGTATCATCGATGCCATGGTCTATGATAAAGTCTCCGAAATCTCTACCCTGGCCAATGATGAAGCCAGTATTGAGAAAATATTTACCCTTCGCAATAATGTGATCTATAAAGGAAAAGCCCGCGTAACGGATGGATTGTTCAGTTTCTCATTTATTGTTCCCAAAGATATTGCATACCAGTACGGATTTGGAAAAATAAGCTATTATGCCACCAACAATCAGGTAGATGCCCTCGGATTCTCTGATAATATTATCGTTGGCGGTTACAACGCCGATGCTGAAACCGATATCAACGGTCCATCCATCAACCTGTACATAAACGATCAGCTTTTTAAAAACGGAGATATTACCCATGAAAATCCGGTGTTATATGCTCTCATTAATGACGAAAGCGGCATCAACACCGTTGGAAATAGTATCGGACATGATATTGTGGCCATTCTCGATGAGGACACTGAAAACCCATTTGTGCTGAATGATTATTATGAAGCCAGCCTTGATGATTTCACCAACGGCGTCATCCGTTATCCTTTCCTTAACCTAAACCCCGGATTGCATACTGTAACTTTAAAAATGTGGGATGTGTTCAATAACTCCTCTTCTGCCTCCATAAGTTTTAATGTGGTTACTTCAGGCGGTTTAGTTATGCAGAAACCCTACAATTACCCCAATCCGTTTACTGAATTTACCTATTTCAGAGTAAACATCAACCAGAGTATTGTGCCTCAGGATATGAATCTTCAGATTTTTGATATTACGGGCAGAGAAGTAAAGACTATTAACCTTCCCATGAACCTGATTGATTATGATCCGGGTCCGCTCAGATGGAACGGTGACAATAATGCCGGAGATTTAGTTCCGGGTGGGGTTTATATTTACCGGGTAACGGTAAAACTGGAAGACGGAAGGGTTACTTCCGGTTCCGGAAAACTGATTATAAACCGATGATACTTTGCTGAGATTTAAAGTTAACCTATAATATAGCTACTGAAATGGTCAGAATGAATAAGATACTGAATTCCATAACTTTCTTTGCAATATTTCCCGGAATACTGCTTCTGTATGGCAACTCAGCTATAGCCGGTGAACATACCATACCGGTAAGTATTGGCTGGTCCACCCCGGTAAAGAATGTGCTTCCGGATGGAACAATATTTCAATATGCCCATTTTACAGGAGCCGTGTATACCGATTTCTACGGGAACCTGCCGGTCTATTACCAGCGTTTTGCCGGAAACGACCTAATCCGTTACCAGTTCGAAATATCAGGACTGGTTGCCCAACCACTCTCCCCGGAAGAAGCCGGCCTTGTAGAGTTCCAGCATTTGCTCATCGGAAATGAGGTACACTTCACCCAAATACCGGAAATTGAACGACGGGAAAAATTTACAGGATTATACGTCTTACCGTATATTAAAGATGCAACTGATGGAAAAATACTCAAATTATTATCTTTCGACCTTATCGTCAAGGAGAAAGCCCTTGAGCCGGCTGCATCTGTCAAATCTTCAGAGATTTATCCATCCAGTTCGGTGTTGGCTGATGGCGACTGGTTTAAAATAGCATTAGAAAAGGATGGAATATACCGTCTTTCCTATGAAGATTTGGCATCCATGGGAATGAACATGAACACAACCACGCCGTCAAATATCCGCGTTTTCGGAAATGGTGGAATTATGCTGCCTGAAGAAAACGGAAAATCGCGGTACACGGATCCACAGGAAATTCCTGTACAGGTTCACGATAATAACGACGGAAGTTTTGACCCAGGCGATTATATTTTATTTTACGGACAGGGTACTACCAGCTGGGAATTTATTCCCTTAAAACTGGCTTATGATGCGACTGAAAACCTCTATTCACGGTATTCATATTACTTTGTTACAGCTGGTGCAGAGGATGGTAAGCGCTTAACACTTACTCCTTCTGTACCTGAAGAACCAACCCTCACCGTAAGAGATTTTATCGACTTCAGGAATTATCAGCCCCGGCAATTTTCACTGGCTAAAACCGGTAAGGACTGGTACGGAGCAGATTTTACAGATACTGTGGAAAGGGAGTTTGTATTCGATTTCCCAAACCTCGATACCAACCTGTTTGCCAATATCACCAGCCAGGTAGCCGCTAAATCTACTTCGGGAAGCAAGTTTATTTACTATGTTAACGGCGATTCCGTGATGAGCATCTCCGTATCGCCTTTACCACCCGGCGCCAATCTGATTCTGGCTAATACATCCTCTAAGAATGCCCGTTTCGGTATTAAAGGAGGCAATCCGGTCACTGTAAAAGTAAAATTTACCAAGCCCGTCGATGACTCAAAAGGCTGGCTCAATTATATCAACCTTAATGTTATGCGTAAACTGATTTATACAGGTGATCAGCTGATATTCCGGAATTTTTATGCTGAGGGAGCCGGTACCATCACTCAGTATGAAATGGCCGGGGTAAATCCTGATGTAAGTATCTGGGACATAACCGATCCTTTTAATACAACCGAAATCAGTTCGAACATTACCGGCAGTGAACTGAAATTCAGGCTTGCAACAGATTCAGTAAAAACATTTGCCGCTTTTGATCCGGCCAATTACCTTGTTCCGGAATTTATAGATAAGGTTCCCAACCAAAACCTGCATGCCTATAGTAATTGTGATATGATTATTGTGGCTCCTGAAGAATTCCATACTCAGGCAATGCGGATTAAAACCCTTCATGATACCACGGATATGATTTCATCAGTGGTAGTGAGTCCCAGGGAAATATACAATGAATTTTCATCCGGAAAACAGGACCCGGCAGCCATCCGCAATTTTGCCCGGATGATTTACCTCCGTTCCGATCCGCCACAATTAAAATATATTCTGCTTATGGGTGATGGCTCCTACGACCCGCTCGACCGCCTGCCCGGCAATACCCGCCTCATCCCTGCCTACCAGTCGTCGGAATCCCTGAAACTTACTTCTTCCTTTGCTTCAGATGACTTTTACGGACTGATGGACGAAGGCGAAGGTCCCAATGCTTTGGGGACCCTTGATCTCGGAGTTGGACGTTATCCTGTGAAAACGCCGGAAGAAGCTGAAATTGTTGTGAATAAGCAGATCAGTTATGTACAGGCCATTAAAAATCAACCCGGTAACTGGCGTAACTGGATATGCCTTACTGCTGACGATGAAGACAATAATCTCCATTTCTACCAGGCGGATACGGTTCTGGCCAAACTCGTAGATCTTCAGTACCCGGCCATTAACGTCAAAAAAATATACCTCGATTCATACAAGCAGGTAGTGGTATCAGGAGGTAACCGATACCCGGAGGCCAACAGCGATATCAACAAAAATATTTCCGAAGGGGTACTTATAATGAATTATACCGGCCATGGAGGCGAACTGGGCTGGGCTTATGAAAATATTGTGACTGTTCAGGATATTCTGAATTGGAAAAACACGGGCCGGTTACCGGTTTTCATTACCGCAACCTGCGAATTTACACGTTATGACAATCCAGCGGTGGTATCAGCCGGGGAATTGGTATTGCTGAATCCTTCAGGCGGGGGCGTGGCATTGTTTTCCACCACGAGGCTTGCTTTTGCCCAGGATAATATCATCCTTAACAAGCGGATATACCAAAAAATGTTTAAACCTGTCGATGGTATATTCCCACGTCTTGGCGACCTGATCAAAGCCTCCAAGACGCCCTCGTCGTCCAATATGAGAAACTTCACCCTTTTCGGCGATCCTGCTCTCACCATGGCCTATCCCGGATTATCAACGGTTACTTCTTTTATCAACCGGAAACCGGCCGGCTTGGTCCCCGATACCATCCGTGCCGGTCAAACCGTAACCGTTTCAGGATATGTAACCGATGCCGGCGGACAAATAATGAATGATTTTAACGGAATACTCTATCCTTCCGTCTTCGATAAACCAAAATCGATTATGACCCTGGGAAATGACCCAACCAGCCAGCCGGTACCTTTTCAATTGCAGAATGATATGGTGTGGAGTGGTGAGGCCACCATTACTAATGGTGAATTTACCTTTAGTTTCATCGTTCCCAAAGACATCAGCTACAACTACGGACCCGGGAAAATAAGCTATTATGCCCACAGCGCCCATGCAGAAGCTACAGGCTTCAGCCGGGATATTATTATTGGCGGGATCGATGCCCAGGCAAACGCCGATCAAACCGGCCCCGAGGTCGTTATGTACCTGAATGATCCCACTTTTGTGAACGGGCAGAAAGTGAATCCGAACCCGGTTCTTTACATACAGGTTTCTGATGAATCGGGCATTAACAGCAGCGGTAACGGGATTGGCCATGATATAACCCTTGTTTTTAATGGAGACGAAGCCTCCATGATGAATCTGAACCGGCAGTTTAAACCTGTTCGTGATTCCTTTAAAGAAGGCCGGATTACCCTTGATCTGGCTGATCTGCCCCTTGGTGAACATGAGTTGATATTCAGAGTATGGGACAATATGAACAACTCTTCTCAGGTGATGCTGAATTTTGAAATTTCGAATAATCTTGAAGTCGATCTGACTCAAATCCGTACAGTACCCAATCCTTTCACAGAATCCACAGAATTCCGTTTCAGGCATAACCATTTTAATGAAACCCTGAAGGCAGAGATCAATATTTATGCGCTCGACGGCCGTCCGGTGCATCGTATAACCGTACCATCGCTCGCTTCAAACGGATACCTGGCCGAACCGGTTTACTGGAATGGAAATGACATGAACGGAAACCGTCTGAAACCGGGCATTTATGTGTATGACATTACCGTGGCTGCGGGAAATGAAAAATTTTCTGTGAGGTCACAAAAGCTGATCATCGGTCCCCATCCATTACAATAATTATCAGGCAGTTCCGTTTGCCCCGCGGACGGAACCTGATGATGTTCCAACCGGATTAACAATACTAAATGGTTCAGTTTACAATTAACCGGATCAATTATCGTTAAACCAAAATCATTTTCAGTTGTTACAAAAAATTTAAATCCTTTTTTATTAACATTATGTCGAAATTCAAACTGCTCGTAATTTTCCCTGTAATTTTTCTTTCCATTGTCAATTATGAAGCGTCCGCCCAAACATTTATCGGTCAGACCACCAACAACAACGTTATTACTACTGCGGTTCCTTTTGTTATGATAGCCCCCGATGCCAGGGGTGGCGGTATGGGCGATAACGGTGTAGCTACTACTCCTGATGCCAGCTCCATGCACTGGAACCCTGCCAAATATGCCTTCGCTGAGAAGGATTTTGGTTTTGCCACCTCTTACAGTCCCTGGTTAAGAGCGCTGGTGAGCGATATCAATCTGGCTTATGTAGCCGGGTATAAGAGATTTGACGATGTACAGGCCGTTGCCGCAAGTTTAAGGTACTTCTCCATTGGCAGCATTACATTTACTGACATTACCGGAAATCAGATTGGTGACTATAAGCCCAATGAATTTGCCATAGATGCTACTTATTCAAGAAAACTGACCGATAAATGGTCAGGCGCTGTGGCTGTGAGATATATTAACTCCAACCTTACCCAGGGTCAGTTTGTACAGGGTCTTGAAACAAAGCCCGGGCAAACCGTTGCCGCCGATGTGGCCGTTTACCATCAGCGTGAATTATTATGGAGCAGTATGGAAAATGCCGAAATGGCCTTTGGGCTCAACATCTCCAACATCGGTGCAAAAATCAGTTATTCCGATGCCACTACCGATAAGGACTTCATCCCGACCAATCTGCGTCTTGGAGGTCGTTTAACCATGGATGTGGATGATTATAACCGGCTGTCATTCAGTATTGATGTCAATAAGCTGCTGGTACCTACCCCTCCTATTTATGCCAAGGATACCGCAACCGGTGAAACTTATATTTTTAAAGGGAAAGATCCGAACGTAAACGTTGTGGAAGGGATTATGCAATCATGGTATGATGCTCCTGACGGTTTTAGTGAAGAATTGCGCGAATTTATTTTCTCGGTTGCCGGCGAATACTGGTATAATAAGCAATTTGCCGTTCGCGGCGGATATTTCAATGAACATCCTACCAAGGGCAACCGCCAGTTTTTTACCCTTGGAGCCGGATTGCGTTACAACATCTTCGGACTCGATTTCTCGTACCTCATCCCTACCGAGCAAAAAAATCCGCTGGAAAATACCCTCCGGTTTACCCTTACGTTTGATTTCGATGAAGCAGTAAGAAGAAGATAATTGTCAAATTAGCAAATGAGCAATTAGCTAATTAGCTAATTAGCTAATTTCTCATTCAAACATTTTCTGCTTTTCATCCATTTCACTTTATAAACAAAATCGATCCCCCGTCGTATAAGGGCCCGTCGTATAATTCGATGACATCAAACCCTTGTTTTTCTGCAAATTCAAGGATGAGATTTCCATCCTTGAAATATTTCAGACTGCCGGCTATATATAACCGGTTGTTACAGAATCCGCAGGCGCCGCCAAAAAATCCGTATTTAAACCCGGGAAGCAACACTTCCCGTGTATTTACCTGCAGAACATCCAGTCCCTGATTTCGTAAAGCCCTGGTAATCTCATCATCACATGAAATAAAGGCGTTTTTATTCACCGGCGCCAGGTTGCACCGGGTATAACCTTGCTGGATATTTATACTCATTTTTTCTCCGGTGAACCGCTTCAGTATATCATCAGAAATGTCGGTGCGGTGAACGAAATAGTCTTCATGGACCACTGCATTGTAGTAGGCAGTTGCGGGATATTTACCACCTACGTTTTTATGGCCTTTGACATAGTCGATTTGCTTTTTTTCCAGTTGCAAAACAATATGATCCGGCGTATTGGGAGCAATAACAGGTATGAGCGGGGTTTGACAAATGAATATATCAGGATGACCTGATATAGGGCTGTAGGTGATTCCTGATGAATACATTTCAAGGACTTCTCCCTCCTTCTGCAAGCGTTTTCTGGCTGGTTCCGGCAGTTTCTGGTCAACTATAATCAACATGGAATTCAAAGTTTTTCAGAGCAGGGTCATGGTAAAATTTTACATTTTGAAAAGTTCCCAGCAACATTTTCCGGTTTTCAGCCCGATACCCGATGGCTGTATTGTATGATTGTACTGGGACAAATATCGACAGGTTTTTATGATCACTTATTCCGGTAATAGTTTTAAACAGGTCGTTCCAGATGGCTGAATACACCAGCTCCCTGAACGACGGGTGAAAGGGGCCGGCCAGCAGGTCGCTGCCACTGGTCAATCCATCCGAAGAATGGAGTCCGACACGGAGTATTTTTACCCCGGCTTCTTCAAATTTTTCCACGCAGGGTTTTACCCACGAAATGGCTTCTTCAATAGTCAGGGGGGCGTATTTTCCTGACCGGTACCATTGTTCCATCAGGGTGCCCCTGATTACCAATGCCGGGTAAATCCGGGTTTCTTCAGCACCGAGTCCGATAATCCCAAAAGCAGTTTCCATGGTTTTCTTCTGACTGTCGCCCGGTAATCCCGCCATCATTTGCAATCCTAACCTGAAACCCATTTTTTTGATCAGCCGGGAAGCGCTCCGGACATCTTCCACCGTATGACCTCTGTGATTTAACCGTAAAACATCCTCATCCATCGACTGAGCGCCCAGTTCTATAGTGCGCACATGATACGCTGTAAGCATTTCAAGTACAGGTAAGTTTATGTAATCGGGACGGGTTGAAATACGGATACCTTGTATTTGTCCGGACGAAAGAAAGGGTTGTACTTTATCGAGATATGTAATCTGTTCATTTTCAGGGATTCCGGTGAAATTTCCTCCGAAGAAGCCCATTTCCACAATGGCATTTTCAGGTAAGGTGGCCAGGTACTTCCGGATCATTTCCGGAATATCATCAGGATTGGGTGCTTCAGGCCTGCCGGTGATGGTAAACTGGTTGCAGAATGAACAGCGGTTGGGGCAGGCCAGTTCCGGAACAAAAACCGGAATGGTAAAATGTCGGGGTTCCTGATGAAGCATCTATGGCAGTAATTCGAATTTCATTTCAACAGGATTGTGGTCGGAATAGAGAAAGTCGAAAGGGTAGGTTTTTGTGGAATTTACTTTTATATTGGGAGATACCACGAAAAAGTCGATGATGGTAGCAGGAGTATGACCGGCATTATAGGGTTCATCAACTTTGCGGTTGGTAGGTAGATCTTGCTGGTAAACCCATTTCCAGCCTTCCGGAAGCAGGTTTTTATCAATTGATGGCTTAACTGAAAAGGTTCGGTATTTTTTATCCAGCAAAGTGGAGTCAAATCCCGGCGGGTTCTGATTCCAGTCGCCCCCCGCCACTATATAATTGCCCCTGGTATATTCATTTTCCATCACCTCTTTCAGCGCTTTCAGCTGGGCAATTCTCATATCTCCCTTATCAAAAGCCTCATTATGGGTGTTGATAAGAATGAGTTTTTTGCCGTTTCTTACCGGAAAGGAGTTAAAGGTTAAACAACGGTCGAGCATAAAAAGTTTAACGGGCCATTTATAATCTCCCGGTAATGAAATCCGTAAGGCTGAATCGCTCTGATATCCGAAGAGGGTAAGCAGGCCGGCATTTACCTTACCCATAGGATGATGCCACGGAACCGGAACAAAGGGCACTTTATAGTTGATGGCAAAAACATGCAGCATTCCGGGAAATAGATCCTGAATCAATTTTGCCTGGTCGGTATAATAGCTTCTTGCAGAGTTAATATCCACCTCCTGAAAAATAAAAAAATCAGGTGTATCCATGGTATTCAACTGATTGATGATCCCGTTCAGGCAAATCTGGTAGTAAATCCGGGGTGGTTCCACCATTTTTCCTCCATCGTAGAAAAAATCCATATTTTCTCCCAGGCCGGCATACCCAATGTTCCAGGATATCACGGAAAGTTCTGTTCCGGGTTCACAAATGGCTTTGTCCTTCGTGGTCTGTTCGAGGATTTCTGTCCTTCCAGGCTGATAATCCTTTATGGTGAACCAGATAAACAGCAAAATTATTACTACAACAATGGCAGCTATGGTCATAAGAGCTCGTTTAAAAAATTTGCGCATGCAGGGTTCAATTTAAATTTTTTGTTGATGATTTTAAAATCGGCGTTGTGTCAGTTTTTTGATTTCCGTTCAAAATTAAAAAATGTTACTTTTGCCCGAATCCATTAATGAATAAAATATTTATCTCTGTGGAAATTATCGGATCACTTATCAAAGCGGCCATAGAACTCAGAAACAAGACCTCGATCGATAAATTCAGGGTTTTTAATGCTACAGCTGCCCAGGAAGCTACACTCAGGAAGCTGCTCAGAAGAGCCCAGTTTACTTCCTTTGGCGAGGCTTACCATTTCGAGAATATTTTGAAATCATCTGATTTTATAGGAGAATTTAGAAGATCTGTTCCCACTTTTGATTACAATTCGATATTTAAAAACTGGTGGTACCGCAATATGAACGGCGAGGCCTACGTAACGTGGCCCGGCGTAATCCGCTATTTTGCACTCAGTTCGGGAACTTCGGAAGCTTCCAGCAAATATATTCCGGTGACGGCCGAAATGCTGCGGGCGATCAAACGTACCAGTGTAAGGCAATTGTTATCGCTGGCCAACTATGATTTTCCTCCTGAGTTTTTCAGTAAAGGAAGGGGCATTCTGATGCTGGGCGGGAGTACGCACCTGCATTTTAACGGAACGTATTATGAAGGCGATCTTTCAGGAATTACAGCCGGAAATATTCCTTTTTGGTTTCAGCATTTTTATAAGCCGGGAAACCGGATTTCGAAAGAGAGAGACTGGAATAACAAACTGGAGGAGATTATCAAGAAAGCGCCTGAATGGGATATCGGAGTGATCGTGGGGGTTCCGGCCTGGCTCCAGATTTTGCTGGAACGAATCATCGACCGGTACGGGTTGAAAACCATTCACGATATATGGCCGAACCTGAGTATTTACGTTCATGGAGGGGTGTCGTTTGCCCCTTATTATAAAGGTTTTGAAAAGCTGTTGGGTAAACCCCTTACCTATATTGAAACTTATCTGGCATCAGAAGGATTTATTGCCTATCAAAAACGTCCGAATATCAACTCCATGCAATTGGTTCTTGATAACGGGCTTTTCTTTGAGTTTGTGCCATTCAGCAATGACAATTTCGACTATAATGGCGATTTGGTTGCCCACCCTGAAACCCTCCTGATACACGAAGTAGAAGAAGGTAAAGAATATGCCCTGCTGATTTCGAGTTGCGCTGGCGCCTGGAGGTACCTGATTGGAGATACTGTAAAGTTCACTTCCAAAAATCTGAATGAAATAGTGATAACCGGCCGCACCAAGCATTTTCTGAATCTTTGCGGTGAGCACCTTTCCCAGGAAAATATGAACCGGGCGGTACAAATGCTTTCTGAAGAGCTTAATGTGGAAATCAGAGAGTTTACCGTAGCAGGTACTGAACATGAAAGTATGTTCGCTCATAAATGGTTTTTGGGAACCGATGACCCCATTGACCCCGAAACTGCCCGTAAAAAAATTGATGATGCCTTAAAGATCCTGAATGATGATTACCGGGTTGAGCGCATAGCTGCCATAAAGGATGTGTTCGTTGAAATCCTCCCTTCGTCTGTATTTTACAAATGGATGGAGAAAAAAGGAAAGATCGGCTCCCAGAATAAATTCCCACGGGTACTGAAAAGTCATATTTATGATGATTGGATTGAGTTCATTCAACCTTTCAAACAAGCCGGCCCGGGCAAAAGCTAAATCTTGACCAGCGATTATAATCAGGAACCGCCATGCACGAATTGTTTGAAGGTATAATATTGGGATTAACTCTGGCCGCATTAGTCGGACCGGCTTTTTTTTCCCTGATCCAAACCAGTATCCATCGTGGATTCGTTCCGGCAGTCATTTTGTCAGTCGGTATATTTTTAAGTGATCTCACCCTGGTGGTTCTGTGCTATCTTGGCTTTATTAATGTTATTGAAGCTGAAGGAAATAAAATGATTTTTGGAATCATCAGCAGCATCATTCTGATTTCATTTGGCATTGTTACGTTTAAACGTAAGCCGGAAGTTATCCATGAAAACCATCTGAAAGATAATACCATAAAAATTAAAACACCCGGCCCGCTTACCTATTTGCTTAAAGGATATTTTATGAATATTGCCAACCCGTTTGTGTGGTTTTTCTGGTTGGGAGTTACTTTCACCATTTCTACCAATTTTTCATCCGATAAAATGCAGGCGGTCAGATTTTTTGCAGGAACCCTGAGCAGTGTTCTGGTTACTGATATCCTGAAAAGTTATCTGGCAAAAAAAACCAAACGTTTCTTTACCGCAAAACACCAGCATTTACTCAATCAGATTGTGGGAATATTGCTGGTGCTTTTTGGCATTATTTTGATTATAAGGGTTTTAATCGAAATGAACTAACAGTGGCGGTTCATCGGCAAACCGGATATCCTTAATATTTAATTGTAAAGTAACATTCCCGTTCCATTCATTCTCTTCGAGATGAAAACAGATATCGAAAGGAATTCCTTTTTGTACTTTTTCGAACTTTTCGCCCTGTTGAAAGGCAATGGCAGGAACGGGAAACGACGATATTTCAGGATGAAACACAAACATTCGCAGATGGTTTTTCCCTACCACCGAGGCATATCCGGTATCTTTAACGCCTTCAGCCAGAAAAATGGGCTTCATATTTTCGGGTCCGAAAGGTGAGAATTGCTTGAGCACTTTGTAAAATTTAGAATTGAAGCTGCTTAGTACTATTTTATCATCAATTTCAATTTCCGGAACCAGCATTTTATCAGAAATACTGGTTGCCACCATAGATTCGAAACGACTGATGAATACAGGCAGGTTTTCGGGTTTTAAGGAGAGTCCGGCTGCAAATCTATGTCCTCCATAGTGTTCGAGTATATCACTGCAGGAATCGATAGCGGTATATATATCAAAATCTTTTACGGATCTGGCCGACCCGGTGACCAGGTCACCTGAGCTGGTAAAGACTATAGTGGGTCTGTAGTAATAGTCAATCAGTCTTGAAGCCACAATACCCAGTACTCCTTTATGCCAGGCAGGATTATACACTACCGTGGTTTTTTTATTTCCAAATTCGGTTGAGTTGGCTATTTGTTCAAGGGCTTCCTGGGTAATCTGAGCATCGAGATTTCTGCGGTCGTCATTATATTTATTGATGATTTCCCCTTTTTTATCAGCATCTTCCATGTTAGTGGTGATGAGCAGTTCAACGGAATTCCTGCCACTTTCCATCCTTCCTGCGGCATTAATTCTCGGGCCTATCAGGAAAACCAGGTCTGTAATCTGAAGTTCGCGGGTAAATATAGTCTGGTCATACTCCTGGGCATCGGATCGTTCAAAAACATTCCCGAGTTTTAATATGGCACGCAAACCCGGACGGGGATTAGTATTGATGAGTTTTAACCCATAATAGGCAAGTATCCTGTTTTCACCGGTAATAGGAACTATATCAGCAGCAATACTTACTACTACCAGATCGAGAAATGATTCCAGCCGTTTGAAAGGAAGACCGTTCTTGGCTGAAAATGCCTGAGCCAGTTTAAAACCCAGTCCACAACCCGACAATTCCTTGTACGGATAAGGGCAATCCGTTTGTTTGGGGTCAAGCAATGCGGACGCCTCCGGCAGGATTTCACCGGGAAGATGATGATCACAAACAATAAAGTCGATATTCTTTTCCTTTGCGTAGGCAATGGCTTTAACGGCTTTAATCCCGCAGTCGAGCGCAATAACCAGCCTGAAATTGTGTTCCGCTGCAAAATCAACCCCCTTTCTTGAAACGCCATACCCTTCGGTATAACGATCAGGGATATAGAAATCCACATTTTTGTAGAAACCCTTGAGAAAGGTATAAATCAGAGCTACGGCAGTAGTTCCGTCGACATCATAATCGCCGTAAACCAGTATTTTTTCCTGTTCAATGATTGCTTTTTCTATCCGTTCTACCGCTTTGGTCATATCCTTCATTAAAAAAGGATCGTGAAGGTTTTGCAATCGCGGCCGGAAAAAAGCTTTGGCCTCCTCATAATCCGTAATGCCTCTTTGCACCAAAAGTTTCGATAAATAGTGATTGATGTTCAGCACCTTAGAAAGATGCTGAACCACCTCGGGATTGGCCCTTGGTTTTAAAACCCATTTTTTAACCATTATTTATTTTTTTTGGTGAAATTACTACTTTTTTTTACATGATCTGAATTAAGTTTAGTTTTTTTGTAAAGCCTCCTGAAATTCTATTACTGACCTGAGCGGATTGCATCTACGGGATTCAGGCGTGAAGCTCTGTAGGCCGGTATGAATCCGAAAACTAACCCGATAGTAGCAGAAACAAGTACCCCCAATACAATGTTTGAATAGGTGAGTGTCAATTCGAAACCAATTACATCGGAAACAAATAAGGTTCCTGCAAAAATTATGATTAATCCAAGAATTCCGCCCATCACCGAAAGAACCACCGATTCAATCAAAAACTGGAACAGAATGAAATAGTTTTTAGCACCAATGGCTTTCTGAATTCCGATCAGGGAAGTCCGTTCCTTTACCGATACGAACATAATATTGGCAATACCAAATCCGCCTACTAACAGTGAAAAGCCGCCAATTATCCAACCCACAATACCAATAGCCGTAAAAAAGCCGGCCATACTTTGAGAAAGAAGGCTGGGTTCATTGATGGCAAAGTCATCATCAGCTCCGGGTTTTAGCTTATGAATCGACCGCATGAGACCGGTCAGTTCATCTTTTAGTTCCTCATTGGATACCATTGGTTTTGCTTTCACCAGAATTGTGGCCCCGGCGCGATCCATATCTATATAATCCCTTATATATTCAACCGGCACCAATACCTGGTTATCCTTGGAATCGCCGAAAATTCCGCTTCCGGACCTTCTCATTACGCCCACTACTTCCAGCTTCTGCCCGAATATCTTAATCTTTTGGCCGATTGGATAAATACCCGTAAACAGGTTTTTCACAATCTCATCCCCGATAATGGCTACATTCCGGCCGCTTACAAATTCAAGATTTGTAAAATACCTTCCGTCAGCCAGATCCAGCGTCATTACCTTGTCATAATCTTCTGAAACACCAACAATTTCAGCCGATTCAATGGCATTCCGGTCATACTTTACCGAACGTGAGATGCCGGTCATCAGTGCAATGGCTTCCGAAGTATTACTCCTCCGGTGCAGGTTCTCCAGATCCCGGAGTGAAGGTTCAGGCCGCTGAAAATACTTCCACCAGGGATATTCGCCCCCGGTACCCCATGGCCACTTTTGAATGAATAAAACATTTTTTCCCAGGGAGTTTAAATTATTGGTAATGGTCGATTCTAAAGAATCGAATACCGTAAAAACCGAGATAATACAGAAAATACCGATAGTGATTCCCATTAACGAGAGGAATGTCCTCAATTTATTGGTAATAACAGCCTGGAAAGCAAACAAAGAACTTTCCTTTAACAATTTCAGAATCAGCCAGATTGATTTCATTAAGCAAGTTTAAGATTAGTCCGTAAAATTAGTGCTTTAATCCTTTGGTGTTAATCGTTGTTAATAATGAGTATGTTTTTTCCGTCGAATTATTATTCCGGAAATTTCCGGATATATCACCAATAGTCATATTTTTGTCGCTAATTTCCTTTGCCATGAATGATTCCAAAAAAATATCAACCGCTTTAATATCAGTATATTATAAGGATAACCTGTCAGAAGTCATCCAGTTGCTTCATCAGCTTGATATCAAGATATTCTCCACCGGGGGAACTTTCGATTTTATTGAGAAATGCGGCATTCCGGCCACTAAGATTGAGTCATTGACCGGATTTCCTTCCATGCTTGGCGGAAGGGTCAAAACGCTTCATCCTGTAGTATTTGGCGGAATCCTTAACCGGCGCCATCATCCAAATGATCAAAAAGAGATGGTTGAATACGGTATTCCCCCCATTGACCTTGTTTTGGTGGATCTTTACCCGTTCGAAGAAACCTTGATCCATACCACGGATGAAGACGAAATCCTCGAAAAAATCGACATAGGAGGTATTTCACTGATTAGAGCAGCTGCTAAAAATTTCAGGGATGTTCTGGTGGTTCCTCATAAAGATCTTTACCCCGGTTTAATCAGACTGCTCAAAGAAAAATCGGGGTTTACCTCCCTCGAAGACCGTAAACGGTTTGCCGCCGGGGCATTCCAGGTTTCTTCCCATTACGATACCGCCATCTTCAATTATATTAACAGTTCCGGTGCGGTGGATGCTTTTAAGGTTTCGGTTACCGGAAGTACCATTTTACGGTATGGTGAAAATCCACATCAGAAAGGAAAATTTTTCGGAAAGTTACAAAAAATGTTTGAGCAGCTCCATGGAAAGGAAATATCTTACAATAACCTGCTGGATATTGATGCTGCCCTGCACCTGATCCGCGAATTTCATGATACGGCTTTTGCCATTATCAAACACAACAATGCGTGTGGCATGGCTTCAAGGTCAACACTTAAGGAGGCCTATCTGAAAGCTTTGGAAGCCGATCCGGTATCAGCCTTTGGAGGTATTCTGGTGTGTAACAGGCCTGTGGATATGGAAGCAGCCGGGGAAATTAACAAACTGTTTTTTGAGATACTCATTAGCCCTGGATATGATGAAGCTGTCCTGGAATTACTGAAGAGTAAAAAGAACCGGATCATTTTGAGGCTGAAAGAGTTTAATCCGCCTGATTTCCAATACAGAAGTTGCCTTGATGGCGTTTTATTTCAGGACAAGGACACGAAAACGGAACAGCCGGCTGATCTGAAGCCGGTTACCCATTCAGCGCCCGGTAAAGATGAAATTGCAGATCTGCTGTTTGCCAATATTCTTGTAAAACACTCCAAATCCAATGCAATTGTGCTGGCAAGGAACCAGCAGCTGCTTGCCAGCGGTGTAGGGCAGACTTCACGCGTAGATGCACTGAAGCAGGCCATAGCGAAAGCCGGTGAATTCAATCTGTCCTTAGAAGGTGCGGTGATGGCCTCCGATGCCTTTTTCCCATTTTCCGATTCGGTGGAAATTGCTTATAAAGCCGGAATAAGGGCTGTGATACAACCAGGGGGTTCTGTCAGGGATCAGGAAACCATCGACTTCTGTAACCAACATAATATTAAAATGGTATTCACCGGATATCGACATTTTAAACATTGAATTTAAAACTCTGAAATTAAAACATTGTATATCTTTGCGCCCTAAAACAATAAACAACTCATGGGATTATTTTCTTTTTTAAGTAAAGAAATAGCTATTGACCTTGGCACAGCCAATACCATTATAATTTTCAACGACAAAGTTGTTGTTGACGAACCTTCTATTGTTGCTATTGAACGCAGTTCCGGCAGAGTACTCGCAGTGGGTAAAAAAGCCATGCAAATGCATGGAAAAACCCATGAAAACATCAAGACGGTACGTCCGTTGCGTGACGGCGTTATTGCTGATTTCCGGGCCGCCGAATACATGATCAGGGAGATGATCAAGATGATCGGGCACCGTAACAAATGGTTTTCTCCGTCACTCAGGATGGTGATCTGTATCCCTTCAGGGATTACCGAGGTAGAGGAAAGAGCCGTAAAAGATTCTGCCGAACAGGCCGGCGCCAAGGAGGTACGTCTGATCCACGAGCCTATGGCCGCTGCGATTGGTATCGGCATCGATGTGCTGGAACCGTCGGGAAATATGATCATCGATATTGGTGGCGGCACTTCCGAAATAGCAGTGATTGCCCTGGGGGGTATCGTAAATAATAAATCCATACGTGTGGCAGGCGACGACCTCAATGCCGACATTGAAGAGTATATGCGGAAACAGCATAATATCAATATCGGTGAGAGAACCGCCGAACGGATTAAAATTGAAGTAGGCGCTGCGCTGCCTGAAATTGATAACCCACCGCCCGATTACCCGGTTCATGGAAGAGATATGTTGACCGGTATTCCCAAAGAGGTTATGGTAAACTATGCTGAAATTGCCCATTGTCTCGACAAATCTATTTCCAAGATAGAAACAGCTGTTCTTCAGGCACTTGAGATGACCCCACCTGAACTTTCGGCCGACATTTACCGTACCGGGATTTACATGGCCGGTGGCGGTTCACTGCTGCGGGGGCTTGATAAAAGGATCACCCTTAAGACCAAATTGCCTGTACATATTGCCGAAGACCCGTTACGCGCAGTGGCCAGAGGTACCGGTATTGCCCTGAAGAATTTCGATAAATTCACATTCCTTATCAAGTAGGATAGTTTTCTTATTATTTTTGAAACGTAAAATCTGATGGTTAATCTTTAACCTCAAAATTCAATTTTATGATTTCATTCGATAATACTGAAATAGCCTTTCAAAGCCTGAGCAACTCCGATCTCCGGAAAGCCTCGTATCTGTTTAAACTGCTGGCCAGCCCAACATTAACGGGTATTGGAAGTACCCTGACCCGGGTGGCCAACGACCTCCGTTTTCCCATCCGGTGGATTGTTAAACCTACTATTTACAACCAGTTTTGTGGCGGTGAAACCATTGCAGAATGCTATGATAAAGTAAGAAGAATAGAGAAGTTCCGGGTTAAGGCCATCCTCGATTATTCCGTGGAAGGCAGGGAAGATGAAAGTGATATTGAAGCCGCTCTGCAGGAAACGCTGAAAACCATCGAAAATGCCTCTCAGGATCCTAATGTGGCCTTTGCAGTTTTCAAACCTACTGCCTTCACAAAAAATGAAGTATTAATTAAGTTAAGTGAAAACCAGCCATTAACAGAAACCGAGTTGGCCGAAGCCGGGAAATTCAGGAACCGGATTGAATCATTGTGCAAAAAATCGGCTGAACTAAATGTTTCTGTACTGATCGATGCTGAAGACACCTTTTACCAAAATGCCATCGACGAAGTGGTTGATCAGATGATGGCCAAATATAATAAAGAAAGAGCCGTGGTTTATAACACCTTCCAGATGTACCGGTGGGACAGGCTCGATTTTCTGAAAAAATCGCATGAAAAGGCCAGAGCCGGAAAGTACTTTCTGGGCGCCAAATTCGTAAGGGGCGCCTACATGGAAAAAGAACGTGAACGGGCCAGGAAGCTGGGTTACCCTTCTCCCATTCAACCGGATAAGGATAGTACAGACCGCGATTACAACAAAGCGCTTGAATACTGCATACAGAATATTGACGGTATATCCGTTTTCAACGGAACCCATAACGAATACAGTTGCAAATGGCTTATGGAACTGATGGAAAAGCATAATCTGAAACCCGGTGACCACAGAGTTTTTACTTCGCAACTGTATGGAATGAGCGACAATATCAGTTTCAATATGGCACAGGCGGGTTACAATGTGGCCAAATACATTCCTTATGGTCCTGTAAAACATGTTATCCCCTATCTAATCCGGCGCGCCCAGGAAAATACCTCTGTGGCCGGTCAAACCACCCGTGAATTGCTGCTTATTACCAAAGAATTGAAAAGAAGGGGTATGGCATGATCATGAAATCATGAAGCTGATTACACAAAAACTGATTCTCCGCCGCCTGGGAGGAGCTACCCTGTCGGCAGTATTAACAGCCGTTTTTATGTACCTGTTGGTTTACCAGGGTGTGGTATCGGTTTACGCCGGGTTGTGTATCGGTTTTTTCATCTACCTGATTATCAATCTCTATAATTACTTCGTTGAAAAAAAGTATGTCCGTAAACTGAACCTGTTATTGATCATGTTGATCAATGTAACCGTTCAGGTTTTAGTTATTTTTATTGTGGCCTTCTTTTTTGTCTGGTATTTTTATCTCGGCTCGAACCTCGAAATTGTCTATCTCAATTTTAATTACCTGCTGAAAAGCTGGTTCCTGTATGGGATTATTTTCGGATTGCTGGCCAGTTTTATGTTTAACGTTTATGAGATTATCAGTACTCTCGTAGGGCCTCATATCCTCCGGAAGCTTTTATTCGGATTTTATAAAAATCCCAGGGAAACCAACAGACTGTTTATGTTCCTTGATATCCGCTCTTCTACTACTATTGCCGAAAAAATAGGACCTTCAAAGTTCATGTCCATGGTTGATGATTTCTTTTTTGACATTGCCGAACCCGTTCAGAAAACCCGGGGTGAAATCTACAAATATGTTGGTGATGAAGTGATTATTACCTGGAAAATGAACGAGGGCCTTAAGAATGCCCATGCTGTGCAATGTTTTTTCCTGTTGGAAGATTTGATAGAAACCCGCAGAGCCTATTACCTGAAAAAATATGGGGTAGTACCGGAATTCAAGGCCGGTTTGCACGGAGGAAAAGTAATTACCGGTCAGTTAGGATATGTCAAACGTGAAATTGCCTATATGGGCGATGTGCTTAATACTACCGCCCGCATCGAAGAAGCCTGTAAAACCTTCGGAAAAAAACTACTGGCTTCCGGTGATGTGATGGAATTGATGAAGCTGCCTGCCGGAATTATGAAAACCCAGGTAGGTAATGTAAAACTGAGAGGTAAGGAAAATGAGCTGAGCCTGTTTGCCCTTGACAGGGAGGTTGGTGAGGCGATGAGGCGAGGAGACGATGAGGCGAGGAGACGATGAGACGATAAGGCGAGGAGGCGAGGAGGCGAGGAGGCGAGGAGGCGAGGAGGCGATGAGGCGAGGAGGCGAGGAGGCGAGGAGGCGATGAGGCGACGGGGGAACTGATGATGAGAATTACTATAGGTAATAATTGCTATAAGTCTCCCTTGCAGATCAGGGAATTTTTTGACATCCAAATCATTAACCGTGTACGGCAGGAAAACTCGTGCATATCGCTTTCTTTAGTATTTTCGCCGACTGAAATAAAATTAGGATTATGATGACATTACTCCGGAAAGAAGTATCGGGATTCCTGAGTTCTCTCACAGGATTTATTGTGATTTCGGTATTCCTGCTTATCAACGGTTTGTTTGTCTGGGTGTTCCCACTCGAATTCAACATCCTTGATTACGGCTATGCCAATCTCGACGGGCTGTTTATGCTGGCGCCGTTCGTATTTCTGTTTCTCATCCCGGCCATTACCATGCGGTCGTTTTCTGATGAGATTAAATCGGGGACCATCGAAATGTTGCTTACCAAACCGCTCTCTGACCTTCAGATCATTCTGGCAAAATACTTTGCCGGGGTTATCCTGGTTTTTTTCTCCATTCTGCCCACGCTCATTTATTTTATTACTGTTTATCAGCTTGGGCTGCCCAAAGGTAACCTCGACATAGGGGGTACCTGGGGATCCTACACCGGGCTGTTATTTCTGGGGGCTGCCTTTGTGGCTATTGGCATTTTCTGTTCTTCCATAACCGATAATCAGATAATCTCCTTTATTCTGGCGGTATTCCTTTGCGGTTTTGTGTATATTGGATTCGATATGATCTATTCGTTTTCCTTTTTCGGAAAATTCGACCTCTTCATCAAAACCCTCGGGATTGCCGGTCACTATACTTCCATGAGCCGCGGGGTAATTGATACCCGGGATTTGTTGTATTTTCTGAGCGTGATCGCCATTTTTATTCTGCTCACCAAACTTAAACTTGAAAGCCGGAAATGGTAAACAATATGAACGAAGCTGCCAATCCATCCAAAAAGTCGCAAAAAAACGTACAACTGGTACGTTTTGGTTTGAGCCTGATCATCATTATATTAGCCAATTTTTCCGGTTCTTACTTTTTTACCCGTTTCGATCTTACGTCTGAGCGACGGTACTCGATTTCGGAGGATACCAAAGAATTGCTCGATCAGGTGGAAGATATTGTTTACTTCAGCGTATATCTGGAAGGCGAATTCCCGGCCGGATTTAAAAGGCTCAGTCGCTCAGCCCGCGAAATGCTAGACGAATTCAGGGCATATAACAAGAATATTGAGTACGAATTCATCAATCCTTCTACCTATCAGGATAAGCAACGCCAGAATGAGTTCTATAACCAACTGGTTCAGAAAGGATTGAATCCTACCGAACTGAATGTAAAAACGAAAGAAGGAATGAGTACCACCCTTATTTTTCCGGGCGCTATTGCCAGCTTCCGTGGCAGGGAGATTTCCCTTTCGCTGCTGAGTAGTCAAAGGGGGTTGCCACCGGAGGAGGTTCTGAACAACTCTATCCAAAACCTGGAATTTGCCATGGCTGATGCCATTCGTAAACTCATTATCGATAAGAAGCCAAAAATTGCCTTTACCGAAGGACATGGCGAACTCGACCGTTACCAGGTTGCCGATATCTCCGCCGCATTACGCGAATATTATGTGGTGGAACGGGTTACATTAAACGATCAGCTGAACAGCCTTACCGAACGCAAAGAGGTGGACTCTGTCAAAACTTCTGTACGAAATAAATATGATGCGCTTATCATTGCCCGCCCACTGAAATATTTCAGTGAAAAAGAGAAATTCATTATCGATCAGTTTGTGATGCGGGGTGGCAAAATACTTTGGATGATTGATGCAGTAAATGCCAGCCTCGACAGCCTCCAGAGCAGCCCGTCGGCCATGGCCTTGCTCAATGATCTGAACCTGACCGATATGTTTTTCTTTTACGGAGTAAGGGTTAATACTGATCTGGTACAGGACCTCAGCGCATTGCCCATCCCGGTAAAAACCGGACAGGTAGGTAACCAGCCCAAATTCGATTTCCTGCCCTGGATTTATTTCCCGGTGATTAATTCAACGGTTGATCACCCAATTGTAAGAAACCTCAATGCCATTAAAACCGAGTTCATCAGCTCGGTGGATACCATTAGCCAGCCCGGATTAAAAAAAACCATCCTGCTCACGTCTTCAGAGTATAGCCGAACGGTGAACGCCCCGGCCATTTACAGTCTGGATATGTTACAGAAGGAGCCCGACCGGGCGCTGTTCATCCGCAAAAATATTCCGGTAGCTGTACTGGTAGAAGGACAGTTTGAGAGTTTGTACAACAACCGTCTGCCCATGGAAATATCTATGGATAAGGACATCGCCTACACATTTGCCGGCGAATCGCGCATGATTGTGATGGGCGATGGCGATATCATCAAAAACCAGGTGCAATTAGCCAACGGCAACCTGCAGCCATACCCGCTGGGGTATGACCGTTATACCGGACAAACTTTCGGGAACCGCGACCTCATCCTGAATGCCATGCAATACCTGACCGACGGGCCGGGATTGATTTCCATCCGTTCCCGCGAAGTGAAACTACGGATGCTTGACAAATCAAGACTGGCTGAGGAAAGATTATACTGGCAGATAACCAATGTGGCAGCTCCTGTGCTCCTTATCATCGTTTTCGCAATCCTGTTTTCCTGGTACCGGAAAAGAAAATATACTGCTTAACCTTCGTTTTTCCCTATAAACCCATTAATTCCGAGATGAAGAAAAACCTGATATACTTAATTGTAATAATAATCCTGGCCGCTATCGCAATTTTTTCATGGACCCGGCAAAAGCAGGGAACCCTTGACCGGAAACAGGCTGAATTTTCGGTGGAAGATACCGCTGCCATCACGAAAATATACATGGTGGATAAAGATAACCGGGAAGTACTCCTGCAACGGTCGGATACCAATCCAAATCAATGGGTGGTAAACAACCGTTTTATGGCCCGAGGTGAAGGAATGAACATGCTTAAGAGTACCCTGAGGAACCTGAGGGTGAAGGCACCCGTTTCAAAAGCCGGCTATAACAACGTAATCAGGCAACTGGCTGCCACCAGTGTAAAGGTGGAGATTTACCAGATGAAACCCCGGATCAGCCTTTTTGATAAGATCAAACTGTTTAACCGTGAAAAACTTACCAGGGTATTTTATGTGGGACATACAACGCAGGATAATCTTGGCAACTTCATGTTGCTGGAAGGATCAGAAATTCCTTTCATTGTCTATTTGCCCGGCTTAAGAGGATTTGTTTCGCCCCGCTTTTCTACCAATGAAAACGACTGGCGCGATTATTCGCTGTTCAGGGTTCCGCTGGATGAGTTTGCTTCCGCTACGGTGGAGTTCTTTGAAAAACCGGAAGAGTCCTTCCGGGTTGATAAGGGCAATGACGGCAGGTTTACCGTTACATCCCTGGCCATTAACCAGCCTGTCGCTTTTACGGATACCCTGCGCATCCTCAATTATGTAAACGGGTACCGGGATATCCGGTTTGAAGATATTTTAAACGACCTGGGCCAGGCTTATATTGACTCTGTAAAGAACACCCATCCCGTTTACCGATATACCGTGAAGAATCTTAAAAATGAAGTGATGACTGCGACTACCTTCCGGATAAGGAGCAAAGGAGGCGATTTTGATATTGACGGCAACATGGTTCCCTACAATCCCGATCGTATGTTTGCCCTGATCAATGACGACAAGGATTTTGTGCTGGTGCAGTATTTTGTGTTTGAGAAGCTGACAGTACCGTTATCGCAGCTGGTGGGTATAAAAGGAGATAAACAACCTTAAAACCGAATATATCTGACAGATTTATCTGATGAAGCAGAATATTATTCCTGATTTTATAATTGATAATATTTAAAGGGACTAACCCGGTTTGTTGATTCAGGGCAACCAGGGTTTATTGCCTTTCTCTTTGCGATACTGGCGTTACTTCTGCGAACTTTACGAGAATAATATCAAGATACGGTTTCCCGCAAAGGCACAATGAATTAAAAAGACCGCAAAGACTGATACAAAGATTAATTGTATTTTTGTTCTGATAAATTTTAATTCAATTCTTATGCTCCGTTTCCATCAATACATCCTGCCTCTTATGCTCACAGTAATACTGGGTTGCAGCCGGCAACCCGGCAAATATGCCAATTATGATGATTATCCTGTTTATGATGGCGATGATCTCGAACTCGTTTACACCCCTGAAGAAAGCCGGTTCACGGTTTGGTCGCCTACGGCTGAGGAAGTAAAACTCTACATTTATGACAAAGGATCAGGCGGATCATTGTTAAAAGAAATTCAGATGAAAAAAGGGGGAAAAGGCACCTGGACTGCGTCATTGTTAGGCGACTGGAAAGGCAGGTTTTATACTTTTTCAGTGAAGGCAGATGGAAAATGGCTGGATGAAACGCCCGGAGTATATCCCAAAGCGGTAGGCATCAATGGGAAAAGAGCCGCCATTATCAATATGGAAGAAACCAATCCTGACGGATGGAAAGAATATCAGCGGCCTGCCCTGAAATCCTTCACCGATATTGTACTGTATGAATTGCATGTACGGGATATGTCCATCCACGCCAATTCCGGCATTAAAAACAAGGGTAAGTTTCTGGGACTAACCGAAACCGGAACCCTCTCTCCCGAAAAATTCAAAACCGGTATCGATCATATAGAAGAACTGGGAGTTACCCATGTTCACATTCTGCCCGCATTCGATTTCCGTTCCATAGATGAGGAAAAACTCCATGAAAATGTGTACAACTGGGGCTATGACCCGCAAAACTATGATGTACCGGAAGGCTCCTACTCTACCGATCCAGCCAATCCTGTTTCGCGGATCAAAGAATTCAAGCAGATGGTGATGGCATTCCACCAAAAAGGCATCCGGGTGATTATGGATGTGGTATACAACCATACCGGCGAAACCGAAAAATCGAACTTCAACCTGATGGTTCCCGGGTATTATTACCGTAAAAATGCCGATGGTACCTGGTCGAACGCATCCGGATGCGGTAATGAAACAGCTTCGGAACGCCCGATGATGCGGCAGTTCATGATACAATCACTCAAACATTGGGTGAATGAATACCATATTGATGGCTTCCGCTTTGACCTGATGGGGATCCATGATATAGAAACCATGAATGAAATAGCAGCCGAACTGCATAAAACCGACTCCACCATATTCCTGTATGGTGAAGGGTGGACCGCAGGCGCCAGTCCGTTGCCGGAAGAAAAACAGGCGCTGAAGAAGTATACCTTTAAGTTAAATAAAGTGGCCGCTTTCAGTGACGACTTCCGGGATGCCGTGAAAGGTCACTGGAACGACGTGAAAACCAAGGGATTTGTAAGTGGTGAAAAAGGCATGGAGGAAAGTGTAAAATTTGGTATTGTAGCCGCTACGGGACATCCGGAAATCAACTATAAACTGGTGAACTATTCCAAAGAACCCTGGGCAAAAGAACCCAGTCAGTGTATCAATTATGTTTCATGCCATGATAACAATACCCTGTGGGATAAACTGCTCATTTCGGCCCCTGAAGCCACCGTGATGGAACGGATTAAAATGGATAAACTGGCCAATGCCATGGTTTTATTATCTCAGGGAGTTCCTTTTCTGCATGCCGGTGAAGAGTTTCTGAGAACCAAGCATGAAGTACACAATTCGTTCAATTCGCCCGATTCCATTAACTGGATGGATTATTCGAGAAAAGCGCTCTATATCGATGTTTTTAAATATTATCAGGATCTCCTGCAATTGCGGAAAAGTCATCCGGCATTCAGGATGCCTGCCAATGAAATGATCCAGGAAAGACTCAGCTTCCTGAAACCCGATACGATCAATGTAGTAGGATTCATGTTGAAGGATCATGCCAATGGCGATGAATGGAAAGATGTTTTGGTGATCTTCAATGCCAATAAAAAACCGGTTTCGGTAAGTATACCCCAGGGTCCCTGGACTGTTGTGGCCTATGAAGGGATGGTGAATACCCGCGGATTGCGGACTTTCAATCACAACCGGGTGGAAGTGCCGGCCATTTCGGCCCTGGTACTGAAGCGGTAATAAATTTGAGCGGGCAATCGCTTTCAAATAATTTTTAATAACTTACGCATTGAAAAAAAATGTACCGGAAGACAAAATTGTAAAGGGCGATAAAAAAACCATCCGTGCCTGGGTTATGTACGACTGGGCCAATTCAGTGTATCAGCTTACCATTGCCACGGCCATTTTCCCCATTTATTACAACCAGGTAACCCGCAACGGAGAATCTACACAGGTAAACTTTTTTGGTTTCACGGCCGAAAATACCGTCATCTATTCCTGGTCGATTGCCGTGGCATACCTGGTGGTTGGCATGCTGTCGCCCTTTTTCAGTTCGCTGGCCGATTATACCGGCCGGCGAAAAACTTTTATGAAAGTGTTTACCATTATCGGCGCGATTTCCTGTGCCATGCTGTATTTCTTTGATCCGGCCCATATTGAGCTTGGGGTCATCGCTTTTACGCTGGGTACTTTTGGCTATGCCGCCAGCCTGGTGTTCTATAACTCATTTCTTCCAGTAATTGCCGAACCCAAAGATCATGACCGGATCAGTGCTCAGGGATATTCGATGGGATACCTCGGAGGGGTAGTTTTACTGCTCATGAACCTTATGGTAATCCTTTTTCCAGGCATTTTCGGAATTACTGATCCGTACTTACCGGCCAAATTGTCATTCCTGTCCGTTGGAATATGGTGGATCGCATTTTCACAGATTACTTTCCGAAAGCTGCCCAAATACACGTTCAGACAGCGAACCTCCCGTAAAAATCTTCTCCTGAACGGTTATTCAGAACTCAGGAAAGTATTTCATCATATACTCAAAGACAAAGTATTGCTGATTTATCTCCCGGGCTTCTTTTTCTTTTCCACAGGAATGCTTACGGTGATGTTTATGGCGGCTTCTTATGGTGAAAAACAACTGCATCTTGGTACAGATGTTCTGATACCGGTTTTGTTAATCATCCAACTGGTGGGTATGGCCGGCGCCTGGCTGTTTTCGAGGCTTTCAGGCAGGATTGGGAATATCAGTACACTGGTGATTGCTGTGATTTCATGGATGTTTATCTGTATCGGAGCTTATTTCATCGATTCTGCCATTGATTTTGTCATTGTTGCTTTTTTTGTGGGAATGGTAATGGGAGGATCGCAGGCCCTATGTCGTTCCACCTATTCAAAACTGCTTCCTGAAACTACCGATCACACATCCTTTTTCAGCTTTTATGATGTGATGGAAAAACTGGCTATTATACTGGGCACTTTCAGCTTTGGCGCCATCGAGGCCATCACCGGAAATATGCGTAGCTCAGTACTTTCCATCATTGTGTTTTTTGCAGTGGCCATGGCGATATTGCTGATTTTAAGGTCGGTCGCATCACGCTCACCAAGAGTCAGTTCAATACACTGATTATAATACTGTTAACTCTTAACCATTACTGAAGTCATGGTTAATGAGCCGGCAACGGGCTTGTCGTTGAACAATTCGGCGGTTTCATTTTTTTCCTGAAGCGCCAGGGTATAGAGTAAGGGCAGAAAATGTTCGGGTGTAGGTACGGCCAGGTTAATGGCGCTGCCCTTTTCCTTATAATTAACCAGGAACCGGTGATCGCGCATTTTTATGCTGTTCTTCATCAGGTCTGAGGCTTCCAGCGCCCAGTCGAAGCCATAGGTTTCATTCAACCGGTTCCAGGCTACTTTACCGAGGTTATGCACCATATTTCCGCTTCCGATGATCAGAATTCCTTTGCGGCGAAGCCAGGCCAGTTCCTTTGCCAGAGCATAGTGTTCAGCCGGAGTTTTCGTATGATCGAGGCTGAGCTGCAACACTGGAATATCCGCTTTCGGATTCAGGTGTTTCACCACACTCCAGCATCCGTGATCCAGGCCCCATTTATCATCGGCCCCTACTTTGGTATTTTTAATGCCGGCCTGTATTTCTGCTGTGATTTTCGGACTACCAGGCGCCGGATATTTTACCTCAAACAGTTCTTTTGGGAATCCACCAAAATCATGGATTGTTCTGGGTTTTTCTGACACCGTAACCCAGGTACCGCGGGTTTCCCAATGAGCGGATACACAAAGAATTGCTGCCGGGCGGGGCAACTTTTTGGAAACGGCTCTGAAACCGTTTACAAACTCATTCTCTTCAATGGCGTTCATCGGGCTGCCGTGACCAAGAAACAATACCGGCATCAGGCCGGATTCAGGCTGGCCTGATGCCATGGCATACAAATCATCAAACTTTATTACAGACATAACCGGAACCGCAGATAACAGTTTCAGGAATTTTAACCGATCCATATACATGATATAAGTTATTATACTACAAGTATATGTACAACTAAAATCCTCATTTGTTCAACAACATTCCAATTTAGAATCAGTGGTATGATTTCATAATTTCGTTAAGCAGTTCTTTCCCCAGTTCAGAGGCTATTATAATCTTATCAGGATCGACCCTGACATTGTTCAGATACTGCATTTTAAGATAATCCCCATTGCGAAATTCGGGTACCACTCCGCTCAACATAAAACCGATATCTGACAGACGCTCTGCCAGAACTGCCGAAGCCGGAGTGTCCAGCGGCATTTCCACGTAGATGGTTTCTACCTTGTTCAGACACAATTCTTTAAGCTGGGTTCTGGCCAGGTCAAAGGCATCATGACCAATCCGGGATATCGAAATCATAGCAACATTCAGATCGGGTTTCATGATAGTTGCGAGGCTTGAATTTACAATGACCGTTTGATGGGTAGCCCCTGATTCCACTTTATTAACCTCCCGCTGCAAACCAAGGTTGGTATATACTTTTTTAAGAATAGGGTAGAATTTATCGGTGATGAAAACCCTCCGGTGAGGTTCTTCGTTGGTTTTCAGATAATATAAAACTACAGCCTGCCGTTGATCAAGTCTCTTATCATTGTTTATTTTTTTAAAGGTAAGCTTCTCTTTAACATAAGCCAGCATGATACCGGTTTCTTTAGCGCCCAGGGTTATATTTCCCTGTTGCGTAAAGGGATGTATGGTTACGGCTTCGCTGTATAATCCAAACATTCCCGTGCTTTTAGCATAGTCTTTCAAAAAAAGTTTCATCTCCTTGAACAGGTTATGGCCTCTGTAACGGGGATCTACCATAGCGGCCCCGGAATCGGCCACTCTGGCGCCTGGTTTCTCAAAAAAGAGGCTCAGATTGCCCACAAGTTCCTCTTTTTCGTTAACCGCCACTGCCGATACCAACAATTTTCCTTCAATGAGTTCGCGAACTTTATCGGGAGAATAGAAAAACGAAAAATAAGAGTATCCATAAACCCTGTAAGCCAGCCGGGCCAGCATTTCGGCATCCGAAGGTTCCACGAGGCGAATTACCGGGTGATCGGCTGCGGGAGTATCATCGGCAGGTTTCGCCTGCATTTCGCTCTCCGGTACCAACATGGTATCTTCTTCCAGATTGTGCACCAGTTCCAGCCGTTTTCCCTCCTTACCGAGATTAATAAACTGAAACTCATCAGCCAGATGTTTCATCAGTTTGATACCCAGGGCACTTTGTTCCTGATTTTCCAGTTTTCTGAAATCTACCGGAATCCCTTTATCCTCAATGGAAATGATGAATTTTCCGGGTTGGTACTTGATTCTTACATCGATGGTTCCTGATTCTTCACTGAATGAGTTTTGAATGGTGTTCAGAATGGCCTCTTCGGTGATGAGCTCAATTTTTGGCAGCTTACTGTCCGGAATTTTAACGTATCTGGCGTAAAACAATACAAATTCCCGGGCTTGTGGGATAAACGCTTCATCCGAAAGAATGGTGAGCCGGGCAATAAAATCACTTTGCAAGATATCCTTGGTATTCATGGTGTATAATTATTTTAGTAACATTCCGCAAATCTTCAATAATTCCGTTTCCTTTAACCGGGTGTTGCACAGGGCATGGATGAGATCCGCAGAGGCTTCATACAGCGCATCCTGTGCTTCCCTTACCTCTATGGACGAAATGGCTCCCGAGGTATAGGCATTCATGGCAATATCCAGGTTCATCCGGGCAATGGTAAGCCTGTCTCTCCCCAGATTTATGGTATTCAATTGCGACTGGTAATCCAGCCAGGTTTCGTCAAAAAGTGCTTCTGCTTCAAGCATAAAATCCTTCAGCCACAGTTCCCTGTTCTCAGAATTGATCTTAGCGGTTTGAACCGCGTTTTTTAACCGTAATCCGTCGAACAGCGGATAGGACAAACTCAGTCCGGCCTGAGGGCCAAAAAACCGGTTGTATTTGATGAAGGCCGCCTCAGTATTGGTTTCAGCGTAAGAATACGATCCGGTCAGGCTCACTTTCGGGTAATGCCCTGATTGGAGGATTTTCTCTTCGGATCGGCTGTAGGCAAGTTTTTCGGTATATAATTTAATCAGATTATTAGAGGTGAAAATTCTGTTTTTCAAGAATTCACGGGAGGGTAAATCGGAAAGACGGAGAGTGTCTTCAATGGTCAAAGTCCGGCTGGGGTTGGCGGAGAGCATCCGGTTGAGGCTGATGCCTGATTTCAGGTAATCGGCTTCCTGAAGAAGAAGGGTGTTGGAATCAGCCTTCATGGCTACCACTGCCTGAAGCCATTCCTGACGGGAACCCAGACCGGAGTTAAGTCTGTCTTCAGCTATATCCATTCTGAGTTTACTGGTTTCCAACTGTTGCAGGCATACTGTAACCAGTTCCTTTTGCCTGATCATGTCACAATAGGCCGAAATGATACCCGCCACTACATTTTCCATGGTAATATGCGATTCAATATCGCTGATCTTCCAGGCGCTCTGAAGCTGACCGTACTTTACAAACATTTTCGAACCGTCGAATAACACCCAATCGGCTTTTAAACCAGCATTAAAAAAGGAAGCGGAGGCGCGGGCATTATCCAGTTCAGAGCCGCTCACCACGCTCTGCCGGGCATCGAAGGAGGCACGGTCGTATGAACCATAGGCAGTTACCGAAGGGAGAAAACCGGCATTTCCCCAGGTAATATTTTGTTTGTTTTTTTCAGCTTCATTATTCGAAATCAGCACCCGGTAATTACTGATCAGTCCTTCCTGAACGGCGCTGTCGAGGGTCATAACTACCTGTGCCGGAATGAATGAAGGGAGCAGCCACAGAAAGCACACCCCAAAATATCTGTTCATTTTCATAAGTTTTTTACCGTAAGATGGGTACATACATTTCTTCCTCCTCATCATCAGTTTTGGGTTTATAATCCCGTGAGATATAGGAATACAGCACGGGTACCAGGTACAGGGAGAAAAATGTGGCGAAGATCATTCCGCCTATCACGGCAATTCCGAGCGATTGCCTGCTGCCCGATGAAGATCCCAGGGATAACGCAACCGGAAGAATTCCAAAGATAGTAGCGAATGCGGTCATCAGGATGGGACGCAGACGTGAGATGGCGGCTTTTACCACCGCTTCAATCTTGCCGTCGCCTTTCAATTTCCGCTGGTGGGCAAATTCAACGATCAGGATTCCATTTTTGGTAACCAGCCCGACGAGCATAATCATTCCGATCTGGCTGAATATATTGAGGGTTTGATCAAAATACCAAAGCGTGAGCAACGCGCCAAACAGTGCCAGGGGAACTGTGACGAGAATCACCAGGGGATCGAGAAAATTGTCGAACTGGGCTGCCAGTACGAGATAAATAATGAGGATAGCCAATATAAATACTGCCAGCAAGCTCGAGGAGCTCTCGGCATAATCGCGGCTTTGACCGGCCAGTGACGTTCTGAAAACCGGGGTCAGCACCTTTTCAGATACGTTGTTAAGTTCATCAATACCATCTCCCAGCGTATAGCCTTCCGATACCCCGCCACTAATGGTAGCGGCAAAATACCGGTCGAAGGAAAAGATCGTGGAAGGGCTCACTTTTTCCTCCCAGGTAACCAGGTTGGATAAAGCGACGGATACTCCCTGCGGATTTCGGACATACAGGTTCCCAAGCAAGTCGGGCGCATGGCTGAACCTGCGCTCCACCTGTCCGATGATCTGGTACTGTTTCCCGTTCATGATAAAGTAACCGTACCGCTGTCCGCTTAATCCGGCCTGCAGGGTTTTGCCTATATCATCCACGGTAATATTATAAAACGCGGCTTTATCGCGGTCGATATGAATCCTGAGTTCCGGCTTGTTGATCTTTAAATTGACATCTAAAAACCTGAGTACTTTACTTTTAGAGGCTTCTGCCAGAAATGCCGGGATTATTTTGGTCAGGGTATCGAAATCGGAGGATTGAATCACAAACTGTATGGGCTGACCGGCAAACCGGCTTCCGATAGTCGGAGGCTCAAAGGGGTAGATACCGATTCCGGTAATTCCTTTCACCTCCTTAACCAGTTTTTGAAAGATTTCGTGCTGGGTACGCTTTCGTCCGGCAGGTTCTTCAAGATAGATCAGGTGCATGCCTTTGTTAGCCGGATCAATGGTAGTGAGACTGGGAGAGATGAGCGACAGGTTGCGGGTAGCCTCCGGTATTGAATCGATGACGTACTGGCTGAGCTGATCCATATAAGTAATCATGAATTCACTGGTAGAACCTTCCGGTCCCAGCGTGTTAATACGAATGTTGGAACGGTCTTCGAGCGGAGCCAGTTCTTTGTGAAGGCTGTTCCAAAGCAGCATAATGCACAGGAAAAAGAATAACAGCACCGGCCATACCATCCATCTTTTCTTCATAAATGCTGCCAGTGAATACCGGTATCCCCGGTTCATACTGAGGAAAAACGTCTCGGTGTTACGGAACAGCCAGTTTACGTTGTAATGCCTTTGCCGCACCAGGATTTTTGAGCCCATCATGGGCGACAGCGTGAGCGCCACAAATGCCGAAATCAGTACTGCCCCTGCCACCACAATCACAAATTCACTGAACAGCCTTCCGGTAAGTCCTTTCAGGAACAATATGGGCAAAAACACCACTGCAAGCGTGATGGTAGTAGATATAATGGCCGTGTATATTTCGGAGGATCCATCCAACGCCGCCCGCTTAGGCTTAAACCCTGAGTCAATTTTGGTATAGATGATCTCGAGTACCACAATGGCATCATCGCAAACCAGACCGATGGCCAGTACCAATCCCAGTAAAGTAAGCACATTGATGGAAAGGTTGGCCATCCACATGATGGCAAAGGTGGCGATGATGGAAATGGGAATGGCAATCACCGGTATAATGGTAGAACGCCAGTCGCGGAGAAACAGGAAAATGATCATCACCACCAGGAAGAATGCAATCAACAGGGTTTCCCTGACTTCCTTGATAGAATTTCGTTCAAAAACAGTAAAATCATACCCCACTTTGATATGATAGCCTGGAGGTATCTCGTTCCTTATCAGCTCAGTACGTTTGTAGAACTCATCCACTATCTCAATGGTATTGGCACCCGGCTGGGGAATTACTCCAATAGCAATGGCCGGTTTCAGGTACTCTTTGGCAATTGACCGTTCATTCTCTGTACCCAATTGGGCATGACCAATATCGCTCAACCTGACCATGCGTCCGTCCTCGCTTTTAATGATCAGTTCATTGTACTCTTTTTCAGTCGTCAGTAATCCTAACGTTCTGATGTTGAGTTCGGTATTATTACCTTCCACCCTGCCGGCAGGCAATTCCTGATTTTCCCTGTTCACGGCATTTTGCACATCAACGGCGGTAAGATCCCGGGCCTGAAGTTTTTCAGGATCGAGCCACAGGCGCATGGCATATTTCTTTTCGCCAAATACCTTGGTACCCGCAATTCCGGGAATGGTCTGATAGCGGGTTTTCAGGAATCGGTCTACCACATCGCTGATTTCCAAAATGTTATGTTCATCGCTTTCAACAATCACAAAGATGATGGGATTGGCATTGGCATCTAATTTTTCGACAATGGGTGGATCGACATCTTTCGGCAGATAACGAAGAGCACGCGATACCCGGTCACGGACGTCGTTGGCGGCACGTTCGAGGTCTTCGTCAAGATTGAACTCTACCGATATCATACTTGATTGTTCGGTGGAGGACGCTGAAATCACCCGGATTCCTTCAATTCCGCTGATTTCCTGCTGAAGCGGTTCCGTAATCTGTGCCTGTATAATTTCGGCATTGGCGCCGGTGTATACAGTAGTTACGTTCACTACCGGAGGTTGCATTTCGGGATACTCGCGGTCGGACAGAAATGAATAGCCCACCAGGCCGGCAATGATGAGCAGGATGGCAAACACGACGGGAAGCGTGGGATGCTCAATACTGGATGAGGAGAGGCTCATATTACCAAATTTTGCTGGTTCTGACGGCTACCCCGGGCCTGATACGCATAAACCCCGTAACCAGTATGCTGTCGCCCGGATTGACTCCATCCGTAATTTCCACCATTTTTTCAGAGCGGATTCCCGTGGTAATGTTGCGGCTTTCTGCTTTTCCGTCCTTCAGCGCATAAACATGGTATCCTCCCGGTGTTGGGATCAATGCCTGTGTGGGCAGGTAAACGGCCGGCGCCGCCGCTTTGCTTTCCATACTGATGATCACTGTGATACCGGGCTTCAGTGTATATCTGTCCTCTTTTACAAAAGCCAGCACTTCAAGGTTGCCGGTACTCTTTTCAACAGAGGGATTGAAAGCTTCAATCACGGCCTGAAAGGGTTCCGGATAACCTTCTGCCCGGAAAGAGAAAACTGCCCCTTTTTGGATCATTCCGGAATAGGTTTCAGGTACTGAAAAACGGATCCTGAGCCGGCTGATATCTTCCAGTGTAACCAATCTGGTGCCCGGAGTCAGAAATGCGCCTTCACTTACGTGCCTTATTCCCAGGGTACCCGAAAAAGGAGCAACAATCCTGGTTTTTGCCAGAGTAGCCTGCAGCAACTCCTTTTCTGCTTCGAGCGCTTTCAAATGGCTCACCGATTCATCATAGGTTTGCCGGCTCAGGCCTCCTGTTGCCAGGATCGACCCGTTTCTTTCCACGGTTTGTTTTGCCAGTTCCCGTTTGGCCTCAACTTTTTTCAGGCTGGCCTGCAGTTCCGAATCGTCGAGACGAAACAGCAGATCGCCTTTTTTTACCTGTGACCCTTCACGAAAATGGATGGACATGAGCCGCAATGATAATTCGCTGACCAGTTCAACACTTTCATTGGCCGTGGTATGCCCCACCGCATTGAAAGAAAACCCAACCAGCGTATCTCTCGCAATCAGGCATTCGGCGAGGAGCGCCTCAGTAGCAGGTTTGGAAGCTGCCGGGCTTGTTTTTATAGTTTTGTGGAAGATCTTTATTAAGATCAAAAGGACAAGAACGAGCGGGATTAGGAGTAGTAAATAAGACTTTTTCATCTGAAAATCAATTAATTAGATATTCAGTAAATGATCCTGGCGGATCGTTGTACTATCTTTACTACAAATGTAATTAAAAAGAATTGATTAATTGAAAATTGAGCCCACATGAAAAGAGTTTTACATTTCTCAGTGGTTTATTTCGAGGCAGCTCGTATTCTGATATTTTGGATTTTTTATGAATTCAGCGATACAGATTGCAGTTTCATCACTACTCAATAAGAGATATTCTGATCAAAACTGATTATCTGGCACTACCCGGATAAACAACTCTTCCAATTGCAATTGCGAAATTTCGGAAGGAGAGTCGATCATCATATCCCGGCCCGAATTGTTTTTGGGGAAGGCGATGAAATCTCTTATAGAATCGGCTCCTGCAAAGGTAGAGCACAACCTGTCGAATCCAAAAGCGATACCACCATGAGGGGGCGCTCCAAATTCGAAAGCGTTCATCAGGAAAGAAAATTTGGCCTGGGCTTCTTCATCGGTCATCCCTAAAATCCGGAACATTTGTTTCTGAAGCTCTTTATTATGGATTCTGATAGAACCTCCGCCGATTTCGACTCCATTGATTACCAGGTCGTAAGCATTGGCACGAACGCTGCCGGGGTCGGATTCCAACAGGTGAAAATCTTCAGGCTTGGGTGAGGTAAACGGATGATGCATGGCATAGAACCGCCGGGTTTCCTCATCCCACTCGAGCAACGGAAAATCAACCACCCATAAGGGTTTAAAATTGAACGGATCGCGCAATCCAAGGCGGTTGCCCATTTCCAGACGCAGCTCATTCATCGCTTTCCGGGTTTTGGCTGTGGTACCGGCCAGTATAAGCAGCAGGTCGCCGGGTTTGGCATCGAATACACCGAGCCATCCCTGCAAATCGTCTGGAGAATAAAATTTATCCACACTTGATTTTACGGTTCCGTCAGTCCCAAAGCGTACGTAAATTAATCCGGAGGCGCCAATCTGCGGTTTTTTAACGAATTCGGTAAGTTCATCCAGCTGTTTACGGGTATATTCGGCACAACCGGAGGCATTAATGCCCAGTACTATTTCGGCTTCATCAAATACTTTAAAGCCTTTGCCTTTGGTAAGCTGGGTCAGGTCGCCGAATTTCATGTCGAAGCGCAAATCGGGTTTATCAGAGCCATAATCCCGCATCGCATCTGCAAAAGTCATTCGCGGGAATGATTCAAATTCGAGATTTTTTTCGGTTTTAAACAAGTAACGGGTCAGGCCTTCAAATGTATTTAACACCTCATCCTGAGATACAAACGACATTTCGCAGTCGATCTGGGTGAATTCCAGCTGGCGGTCGGCCCGAAGATCTTCATCCCTGAAACACTTCACTATCTGGAAGTATTTATCAAAGCCGGCTACCATCAGGATTTGTTTAAAGGTTTGGGGAGACTGGGGCAAGGCATAAAACTGTCCCGGGTTCATTCGTGAGGGAACCACAAAATCGCGGGCGCCTTCAGGGGTAGATTTGATAAGTACAGGCGTTTCAATTTCGAGGAATCCCTGGGAATTCAGGTAAGTCCGGGTAGAAATGGCCAGACGGCTGCGCAGCTCCATATTGTTTTTCAGGGGATTGCGTCTGAGATCGAGGTAACGATATCTCATGCGGAGTTCATCCCCTCCGTCGGTATTATCATCGATGGTAAACGGCGGAATCTTCGACTCATTCAGCACTTCGAGGGAATCAATGAGAATTTCGATATCGCCCGTAGGCAATTTCGGGTTTTTAGAAACCCGTTCAATCACCTCGCCATGGACTTTGATTACGAATTCTCTGCCCAGTTTCTTCACTGTTTCAATAAGTTCGGGGCTGGTTTTTCCTTCTTCGCAGAAAAGCTGGGTGATACCATACCGGTCGCGGAGGTCGAGCCAGATGAGGGTGCCTTTATCGCGAACCCTTTGTACCCATCCGCTGAGGGTTACATTCTTTCCGGTATCGTGGATATTCAATTCACCACAGGTGTGCGTTCTGTACATAACTGATATTTTAAAATTTAAGGGGGCGAAATTAATAAAACCAGCCTTAATTCCAGCAAAAGTTAAGTCCTTTTATAAAGCATTATAATGTTGGAGACAGCAGGTATCAAAAAAAAAGGAACTGCCTCACCTGAGACAGCTCCCTCGAAACATTACAGAACCAAAACTAATTAATAACCAATCTCTGAGTAGAGACAGTACCGTTCATCTCTGATTTAAGGAAATAAAATCCAGGCGCGAGGTTATTAACCTCAATCAGGATTTCTTTCGATTCCGGTTTGCTTTCGAAAACAGTTTTACCCAGGTTATCCATAATCCATACATGGGATATGAGCTGGTCGGCCGTAATATTTACATATTCGAATGCCGGATTGGGGAAAATATTTACTATGGGTTTCTGTTCCGGCTGACCGATTAATCCGGCTTTATACTGATCATCCCCTATGGGTGCAAGTGAAGTACCCGGTGTGGGTGTTATTGTAAATGAGGTGTCACTTATATCAAAGAGGGTTGGATCGAGGCAATAGCATATTTTTACTGTATAATCGGATGCTTCAGGTAATGTCGCCGGAATATTCCAGATATAGTTTCCTGTATTGGGTCTTTTTGATGCAATCAGCATAAACTCAATGCCGCCTTTTAACAGGGAGATTCTGAAATACCCTATTATATCGCTGGTCCAGGTTATAGTTGCCGGTGTACCGGCCACCCAGGTTTCACCTCCGTTGGGCGAGGTTAGGGTAAGGGTAGTCCCTCCCCCTCGAATTACGGTGAAAGTTGCATCGCTCACATCATAGAGCAGAGGAGTGGCTGCAGAGGCCACCTTAACTGTATATTCAGTGCCCGGAATCATCCCGGCAGGTAAAGCCCATTCGAAGGTTCCGTCATTAGGGGTGCCGGCAGATATCAAGGCATACTGCAGGCCGCCCTTAAGCAAGCTGATTCTTACATTTCCGGTAATATCACTGTTCCAGGTAATGGTTGTGGTGGTTCCGGCCGTAAGCGTTTCACCACCGTTGGGAGCAGTAACCGTAACAAAACTTCCACCGGTTCCCACAATGGTAAAACTGGCATCGCTTACATCGGTTACGGCAGGATTTACACAACTGGATACTTTTACCGTATAATCCGTTCCTGAAATTACCGTGGCCGGTATCAGCCAGTTAAAGCTGCCCGTATTGGGTAATGCCGCAGCAATGACCCTTACCTGAACTCCATTTTTTAACAATACGATTCGTACATTGCCGGTGATATCGCTCGTATAGGTTATCGTGGTGGAAGTACCTGCAGTAAAGGTTTCACCCCCATTTGGAGCGGTTACCGTTACCGTGGTGCCACCGCCGGGTGTTACCGAGAAAGGTGCATCGCTGACATCGAAAAGCAAAGGGGTAGTTACGCTTGTAATCTTAATGGTATATTCTGAACCAGCCATCAGGCCGGCCGGGATCAGCCAGTCGTGTGACCCGTCATTGGGGGTGGATGATGCAATGAGGCCATAGGGGAGCCCGTTTTTTAACAGGTTAATTCTTACATTTCCGGTTACATCACTGTTCCAGGTAATGGGGGCAGTCGTTCCGGCTGTATAGGTTTCCCCGCCATTGGGTGCTGTTACGGTAATATAACTCCCAATTCCACCGGTAATAGAAAAGGCTGCATCGCTTACATCGGTTACCAGGGGATCCAGACAACTGGAAATTTTTACCATATAATCATCTCCTGAAAGAATTCCGGAGGGAACATTCCAGGTGTGCGTACCATCATTGGCCGTACCCCCGGCAATTAACATATACTGCACCCCGTTTTTAAGCAGGGCTATCCGTAAAAACCCGGTTGCATCGCTGGTCCAGGTTATAGTGGCCGGACTACCGGCAGCAAGGATTTCCCCACCGTTTGGAGAGGTTACAGTTACAACCGCTCCTAAGGCAGTTGATGACATTGAAATGCTGGCAAGCAACACCATTGCAGCCATCAGATTTTTTAAGTAATTCATCCTTTTCATAATTTTTGAACTTTTTAATAATGATCTAAGACGAAGCAAAAATATTTCGACCTCAATTTTGAAGCGTTATAAAACTCGTGAAAAATGTTATGAAATTTTTTATGACCAGATGAAATATTAATGATGGTTAAAAATAGATACTTTTGCCCACGATAATTACGTTTTGCAAATCTTCATATTCATAAATCATATGTATAGAAAATTATTTGTTACCGTTTCCTTGATCCTTTGGTTACTTCCTTCTTTTTCACAAGAATCCAAGACGCCTGTTTTTAAGAAATTCGGGGCTGTAATGAGCCTGTATACCGATGTCTGGTTCAACCAGCCTGATGGCGTGGATTCGAGGATTATCAATCAGGGATTCAGCAGTTCCCTGATGTACATTCACCCGTTGGGCGAAAAAAAGTTCTTTGCCACCATCGGTGCGGGTTTTGGATCTCATAATTTTCATTCCAACGGGTTATTGTCGAAAAATGAGAATTCGGAAATAGAAATGATTCTTTTTGATACGGCTTATGCCAATCTCAGCTACAAAAAAAACAAGTTATCCGTTACCTATTTTGATTTTCCCATTGAATTGATGTTTGTTACCGATAAGGACTACAGATTTGCCATTGGCGTAAAGCCAGGATTTCTGCTTGACGGGCACACCAAATACAAGGGAGATAATTATCCGGAAGAGGCTAAAGATAAAATCAAGATCAAAGATAAAGATTTAGACAATCTTGAAAACTGGAGGTATGCCATAACGGCCAGGGTTGGTTATCGTAATCTGAATTTTTATGCAGCTTACGGATTGTCAGGGGTTTATGCAACTGATAAAGGTCCCGGAATAACACCCCTCTCCATAGGACTTGCCATTACCTCCTTTTAATTCATACCAGGAAAAAGGCAGGCAGCATAAGCATCAATCCTGCAAACCAGCTGATATATATTTGTGATTCCGAATATTTTTCCGCTTTAAGGAGAAAATAGCCTGTTATTCCTGAAATCAGGAGGCTGCCGATCAGAGGAGGCAATACCATAAAATCCAGAAAAAGTGAACTGCTCAGTACGGCTCCGAAAAAGGCTCCCCAACCCAGCATTTCCACACTTACATTCCACCAGAAATTCAGAATCAATGCCACTGCAGCCACCATTGCAAGAAACAAAACAGGCATGGTGAACAACCTGGGCATATCCACATAAGTAAGAAAATAATAAGTTAAGAATATCATTACACTGCTCAGAAATACCGGATAAATTCTTCGGTCCCGGGCATATTGGGCAGGAACGGAAGCCGGATAGTTATTTTTGTAAAGAAAATAAAAAATTACAGGAAAAAGGCAGGTTCCGATAAAGATAATTCCGGAAATGATCAGTTTGGTTTTCAGGGGCAGCAGCATGCTGTAAAACACCGGCTGTTTGAAAATCATAACCATTAATAATGTTGGAATGATCAGCGGATGAAAAATGATCAGGGGGAGGTTGGAAAGACGGTATTTCATTGAGTAATTTTTTCGGGATGAGTCCCGGTCAGTGCAATTCCTTGCGAAGCCGTGCAGCTGGAATATTGAGCTGTTCGCGGTATTTGGCCACGGTCCGGCGGGCAATAAGATATCCTTTTTGTTTGAGTAGTTTGGTCAGTTGTTCGTCGGTAAGCGGTTTTTTCTTACTTTCAGCTTCAATGGCATCCTGAAGTATTTTCTTGAGTTCGCGGGTCGATACCTCATCTCCATCTTCCGTTTCCATCGATTCAGAGAAGAAACTTTTCAACAGGAAGGTTCCATACGGAGTTTGTACGTATTTACTGTTGGAAACCCGGGAAATGGTCGAGATATCCAGATTAACCTTCTCGGCTATATCCTTAAGAATCATGGGTTTGATACGGGTTTCATCGCCGGTATTGAAATAGTCATACTGATAATCCATAATGGCTTTCATGGTCATGTACAAGGTATTTTGCCTTTGTTTAATGGCATCAATAAACCATTTGGCCGAATCAATCTTTTGTTTGATGAACATGACCGCTTCCTTATCCTGCATGGTAGTTTTGTTTTTCTTTCCGGCATAGGATTCCAGCATTTCAATATAATCGCGGCTCACCCTTAAATCCGGTGTATTGCGGTTATTCAGGGTAAGTTCGAGTTCTCCGTTGTTACTGTAAACGAAAAAGTCGGGCATGATGTATTGCGTGGTTTTGTCGGTTTCGCTGCCTGAATTTCCGGGTTTGGGATTCAGTTTGAGAATTTCTCCCATAGCCGCTTTGAGCTCTTCATCGGTTATTTTGGCTCTTTTCTGGATACGGTCGTAGTGCTTTTTGGTAAATTCATCAAAATATCTGTCGAGGATATTCCGGGCAATTTCAAGGATTTTCGAAGGTTCGGTCTTTCTGCGCAGCTGAATGAGCAGGCATTCCTGCAGGTTCCGGGCTCCGACACCGGGAGGATCCAGTTCCTGAATTACACTCAGCACCGTTAGTATTTCATCCGGGGTAGTTTCGATATTTTGGGTAAAGGCCAGGTCGTCGACCATGGCATGGATGTCACGGGTGAGATATCCGTTATCATCGAGGTTTCCAATAAGGTTGATGCCGATAATATACTGTAAGGGTGTTAAATCCCTGAGTCCCATTTGTGAAATCAGATGTTCCTGAAATGATTTTCCGGCTGAAAACGGTATTTCCCGGCGTTCATCATCAGGAGATGTGTTGTGGGAGGCCATCCGGTAATCCGGTATATAATCATCATCGGTCAGGTAATCTTCAAACCCGAATTCATCTTCGGTGGAAGTAGTGATTTCATCCTCATTGCCCTCTTCTTCCTCCTCATCGGTATGATCGGGGGTTGATTCCTCCTCATCCTGCGGGGATTCATCCATGGAATCATTTTCGGTAATATCTTCCAGTGCAGGGTTTTCCTCAATTTCCTGTTTGATCCTTTGCTCGAGTGCAATCGACGGAATCTGAAGCAATTTCATCAACAGTATCTGCTGAGGAGAGAGCTTCAGAGTTTGTAGCATCCGTTGCTGCAATCGTTGCTGGACCATAGTTTTCCGGTTTATTGCTTCCGGCTGATGCCGGGGAATTATTAATTTTTAGTTTTCTGGATATGGAACAAATGTATAAAATAATCCGAATACCAAATCCATTAAAATTCGGCATTTTGAGGAGTTCTGGGAAAAGGGATGACATCCCGGATATTTCCCATTCCGGTTATGAAGAGCATCAGACGCTCAAAACCCAGTCCGAAACCGGCATGAGGAACGGTGCCAAACTTCCTGGTTTCAAGGTACCACCAAAGGTCATGCTCCGGAATGTTGAGTTCCCGGATCCGGTTGTACAGTTTGTCATATTCTTCTTCCCGCTGCGAACCGCCAATTATCTCACCAATCCTGGGGAACAACACATCCATAGCCCTGACGGTCTTCCCGTCATCATTCTGCTTCATATAAAAGGCTTTGATGTGTTTGGGATAATCGGTAAGAATCACCGGTTTTTTAAAATGCTGCTCCACGAGATATCTTTCATGCTCGGCCTGGAGGTCAGTACCCCAGTCCACAGGGAATTCCCAATTTTTACCGGAAGCCTTAAGGATTTCGATGGCCTGCGTGTAGGACATCCTTACAAAAGCGGTGTCCAGGATACCTTTTAAACGGTCGATCAGTTCCTTATCATACATATTATTCAGGAATTCAAGATCGTCGTAGTTATTTTCGAGGGCGTATCTAACCAGGTATTTCAGGAAGTCTTCGGCCAGATCCATATCATCATCGATATCATAGAAGGCCATTTCGGGTTCAATCATCCAGAATTCGGCCAGGTGGCGCGGGGTGTTGGAGTTTTCAGCCCTGAAGGTAGGGCCAAACGTGTACACCTGTCCAAGAGCCAGTGCACCAAGCTCTGCCTCCAGCTGACCGGAAACCGTGATATTGGTGGGTTTTCCGAAAAAATCCTGCCTGAAATCCACATCTCCGGTTTCTGTTAATGGCGGGTTTTTAGGATCGAGGGTGGTTACCCGGAACATTGCGCCGGCCCCTTCAGCATCGGAGCCGGTAATAATGGGGGTATGGATATAATAGAAACCATGGTCGTTAAAGTATTTGTGAATGGCATAGGCCATGGCATGACGCAACCGCAGCACACATCCAAAGGTGTTGGTACGTGGACGAAGATGGGCGATCTCGCGAAGGAATTCAAGAGTATGCCCTTTTTTCTGGAGCGGGTACACTTCCGGATCAGCGCCTCCCAAAATATAAATCTCATCGGCCTGAATTTCAACGGTTTGTCCCTGTCCCTGAGATTGTACCAGCATACCTGTGGCTTCAATAGCGGCTCCGGTAGTGATGGATTTCATCAGCGTTTCATCAAACTTGCCGAGGTCGGCTACTATTTGAAGGTTATGGATGATGGAGCCGTCGTTCAATGCGATGAATTGTACATGCTTGTTCCCCCTGCGCGACCTTACCCAGCCCTGGACAGTCAGCGTTTTAGCGACAAACTGTTTTTCAGTATCCTTTAAAATATTTACAATCTTGGTTCTTTTGTGACGTATCATTTTTCTTTGTTCTTAAAAATCTGTGCAAAAGAACAAAAAAAACACGGATCAAAAAGGAATTCGCTTCAGGTTGAATACTTATACTCATATCATTATTCAGTTAACACCAGTTTTTTCACTACTTTTTCATAGCCACTGTTAATCTGCATTAAATATATTCCAGGCCTTGCCTTTACCCCTGCCTGGGTTGTGGCGTCCCACACAAAGCGATGGGTTCCTTCAGAAAGGGTTCCTGAAAAAAGACTTCGGATCAACATTCCATCTGTACCGGTAATCAGGATACTGACATGTGAAGCCTTAAAGGATGATACATTAAAAGATACTTGCTCCCGGAACGGGTTAGGCTGAATATCGCTGACCAAATAATTTTTGGAGGGCTGATTTTCCGGCAGGGATGAAATTATATCGCATATGGCAATGTTTGAAGGATCAGACTCATGGCCTGTTTTATCCATGGTGGTCACATAAAAGTGATAATTGGCAACACCAGGCAATTCAATAAAATACTGTGTACCAATCGTTTCATCATACAAATTGAAGGTCAGTCCGCCATCATTTGACCAATAAATATTGTTATGATCAAAATCGTTGATGGGTGCAGTAGTCCAGTCGAGCATTACATTGAACGGCGCCTCGGGGAACCAGAACAGCGTCAATCCTGAAGGTGCGGGAGGTGTTTGATCTGCCCCCCCGAAAGTGATGGTTCCGTAATCAACCGGATTAAATATCTGAGGGTTGGTACACGGCCAATATCCATCAAAATTGGATGGGTCATCGAGGGCAAACATGAACATTCCGCTTTGACTCTGTTCGTTGAAGTTGATTTTCCAGTTCTGGTCACTCCCGAGCGGGATGGCAAATTCATAGACCATATGACCGGTAGCTATGGAAACTTCTATTTGCGGATCGGTAAGTTCTACTACTGTACCAACACCACCTGTATTATAAATGGGGCGGTAGCGGATCAGGTTTCCGCTGGCATAGTACACAGCCCAGTAATTTCCTTCCGAATCATCGCCGGTGGCCGGATAGGTCCCGTCATTATTATCATCCACATAAAGGGCAATTTCATCATGATCTTCCAGAACCACATCATTGAAATTCTCAACGGCGACATAAAGCATCGACTTATCCGGACTTGCCATGTAATAACCCATAACGCTGCCGATCGGATTCACCGAATTATCATTTTTTCCCAGAAAATCCGATTGGTCGATCTGGAAGGCACAATCATATTCACCCGGGGAGATGGTTCCATCTATGATTGGCGCTGTACATAAATAGGCATCAATCTCATTGGTGATGAAAGTGGTTGTGATCCAGCCTTCCACCACATTGGCGAACGGAGTTTCGAGGCCGTTATCAAGGATGGCTGTAACGGTATAGAAATAATGAAATACGGGAAGGGCAGTGTTATCGTCGTAATCGGAATTTTGCTGACCCACCGTGGCAATGGGATCAGCCGGGAAGGGCTCTTCAGCATATCTTTTCCGGTAAATATTATAACCGGTGATATTACCTGTAGCAGGTGGCGTCCAGTCTAGCATTACCGAGAGCGAGGCGCCTTTGGAGGCGATCAATTGCATGGGCGCCGGGCCGGTTGGCTGAAGGTCGAATAACAAAGACACAATACCACCCTCCTCTATCTGGATCATGCTGTAGGTATAGGGAATATAGCCGGGTTTGGAAGCGATGATGTTATAAATACCGGCGGGTATGAACTTAATCGAATAATGACCGGTGTTATCGGAGATATCGAACCAGGTATCCAGTCCTTCCACTTCAATGCGGGCGCCCAATAAATCGGTTGAACCCTCAAGGTTTACAAATCCGTGAACTTCACCACCTCCGGGATTGGAATTGATATGGTACAGGTTACCTCCGCTGCCCATGACCCGCGCATGGACTCCCTTACCGGTGGCGCTGCAGTATTTTCCATCAGATGAAAGATCGAGGCCAAAAATGGAACCAGGTGAATTTATGGTGAAGTAGGGTGTACTGCTTTGGCGGCGGAACAGAAAAATATCGGGTTTGTTATTGGTCAAGGGACCCCAACCCCCGCAGGCAATGATGGCGCCATCATCCGAAAGGTCAACGGCCGCTACCATATCACCCATTCCGGAGGCCGACCAGATGGGTTGGGGGGAATAATTCCTGAAAACATAAAGATCACCTTCATAGGTTGAAGTTAAAAAAACCAGGCTTCCGGCAGCAATATAATTGCCATCCGCCGAGATACCCATACCGGCTACCCATGCCGAGCTTCCGTTAACTTTAAAATTCCATTTTTCAAAATATTTACCGGTGTTTTCATTGAATTCGTACAGGTAGACATAACCGCTGTAATCGCCGCTCACGATATATTTTCCGTCAAAGGATATGGCAGGCGGGTTCTGGTTTTTGAAAGTAGTATCCCAGATCCCGGACCCATCGGAAGGATTGAGTACCCACAATTTGTTATATTCTCCACCGTACTGACAGAAAATCAGGCGGTTGGCAGCGCCGTTCAGCACCAGGGCAACGGCTGTTCCCGGAAACGGAACAGTCCAGTCAGGGGTGGAATTGCCAAATGAAAAGGCTGAAACAAAGGAGGTTCCTGAGTTGTCGGAACTGACAAATATTTTCTGTCCGTCGTTGGTAAGCTGAACGCCGGTAATATTTCCGGTAACGCCGGCTGCCCAGATGGGCACATGGCTGTTATGAAAAAATACTTCCATGTTGCTGTAGTAGCCCTGTGCTACATATTGCCCGTCTTCGGTCATGTCGATGGGCCATTCGTAATCGCAGGCCGGCTGCACTTCCCATATCGGGTTTGAAGTGTTGCCATAAAGCGACGCTCTTACGTTGTTGAGATACCACGTATTGAAGGTTTCAGCAGTATTCCCCGAAACTTTTACTTTTGATCCGATACCGGCTGCATCGGAGGCCTGCCAGATCAATCCGGCTTCCTTGACGCCACCGGTTTGAATAATTGGCTGGATGGACGCATTTCCGGGTGTATCCGAAATTTCATGGGTAATCCCTTTTATATTGTCGGTTTTGGATTGTACCGACCAGGAGGAAACCCTCTGAGCTGAAAGTACAGAAGTTGCAAACAGAAAGACAAGGAGAATGGAGAGATTTTTCATGATTAAATTATTAAAGGCAAAATGACCAACAAATTTATATCAATTCATTTTACAATATTATTGAAAAAAATATTTTTTTTTAAACCGGGTAGATCCGCACAGCCAAGTGGTTCAACAGAAAACCGATTACATCGGTTGTAACCAATTTTATATAATTTCGTCAAAAAGAAAAAACGGTTGAATGCCTCATAACGACGATCCAATTCTGATTTCACAGGTTTTAAATGGCCATACGGCTGCCTTCAGTATACTGGTTGACCGGTATAAGGATCTTGCCTATACCATTGCCCTGAAAATTCTGAGGAATCATGAGGATGCTGAAGAGACGGCCATGGATGCGTTTCTGAAGGCTTTTCAGGCATTGAAAACGTTTAAAGGAAATGCCAGATTTTCCACCTGGTTGTACCGGATCGTTTTTAATTCGGCCATATCTAAAACCCGTCAAAAACGTGAGTTTTTCAGCCATATTGATAACTTTCAGCCATATGAGGCTATCTCAGAAGAAAGCCCTTTTGCCGACCTTCACAAGGTAAATGTGGATGAACAGGTGGAGGTTATGGAAAAAGCCATGAAGAAGCTGGACGATGATGAATCACTTCTGCTGGAAATGTATTACCGGCATGATTGTTCGGTGGAAGATATAAGTTCAGTAACCGGACTTACCGTTTCGAATGTCAAGGTAAAACTTTTCAGAACCCGGAAAAAATTACTTTTGCTGATGAATCAAAACACGGTTTCAGGGAATGATGTAAAATCTTCCCCGCGATTGGATAAAAAAATGACAATGAAAAATACCTAAAACATGGAAAATAATACAAAATCATACGATCTTTTGAGGGAAATATATAATAAAACCCACTCATCAAAACCTTCTGATGACTTTACCGGAAGGGTGATGAACATGGTGAATGCCCATGCCGAAGCCCGTCAAGCTGACGAAAACCTGTTCAATTTGTGGTATTGGCTCACAGGGGCAGTAGTACTGGCAGTTACCGGCGGATTATTATATTATTTCGATATTGCGGTGATTGATTTTAACAGGTGGAGTTTTAATTTGCAGCCCGATCAGATATTGATTTTTTTCAGCAGGATTTACAAAGGATTCTTATCTGTCAGTAAACTATTCCAGCCCGGGAACCTGGGTCTCATGATCCTTGCCTCACTGGCCATACTGGGTGGCCTGGAGCTTTTATTGCACAAGAGATTCAAACTAAATACCTTCCTGGTGATCTGAGAAGTCAAAGATAATTCCTGAATCTCTCCAGCCGGAGATTGAAAAAGAGGTAAGAAAATTCTGTTTGGCAGGTTTCAATTGGCCGGGAAAAGGGGGATTTACGATTTACGATAGCGGCTTTGGGTGAATCCGGCCTGACTGAAGTTCCCGCAAAAGCGCTATGGAAATTACATAGAACGCAAAGGCAATACAAATACAAGATATCAATAATCAGCATCTTATAACACTTTTTGTAGGCAACACAACAGTCATCCCGGGCGAAGCGAGGGATCTTCACTTCGTTCGGGATGACTCGCGGATAGTTAATCAAACGAATTATTTCTCAAATAATATTATTATGTATTTTGTATCATCCTTTGAAGCTTGACGAGTTACATATGGAACTAAGTGAAAATGAACAGTGAAATTCAACGGACATTTTACATCTATTCCGAACCATATTACTTCCTGATTGTTTATCATGAAAATCTCTGACAATGGCAACAAAGCAAAAGACCTCAAAATCAGCTGAAACCGGGAAAAAAGAGTATCCGGATATAATGGAAGCCTACAAAACCTACCTGCTTATCCATGGTAAACCACCCAAATCGGTGTTTGAATTCTGTAAATCCATCAACCTTGAAGAACCGGAATTCTATAAACAGTTCAGTTCTTTCAATGCGCTCGAAAAAAGCATCTGGGCCGGGTTTATACAAACTACCATTGATACGCTTAAAGCTTCAGCTGAGTATCCGGACTACCCGGTTCGTGAAAAACTGCTTTCCTTCTACTATACCTATGTGGAAGTCCTGAAGGCAAACCGCAGTTTTATCCTGATGATGTGTGAGAAAAGTTTCGATCTGCTCAGAAAATATACGCTTGAAAAAAGTCATCATCTGTTTATTGATTATGCCGATGAGCTGATCAAAGAAGGCATTGAAACCGGTGAAATCCAGAAACGTATGTACATCAGTGATAAATATGGCGAAGGGTTATGGGTGCAACTGCTCTTTGTGCTGAGCTTCTGGATAAAGGATGAAAGCGCTGGTTTTGAAAAAACCGATGCAGCCATTGAAAAAGCGGTAAAACTGTCGTTTGACCTTATTGGTCCTGGCGCAGTAGACTCCCTGTTCGATATGGCCAAATTCATCTTCCAGCAGAAATAATATATTTTACCAGAAAACACATATTGTGAAAGAACAAGTAAGCATACCGGTAAGCAAGGTTCATCGTGCCTCAAAATTCCTGGCAACGGGCGTAAAAGTGGGTGGTAACTACCTCAAACATTACGCCCGTGAAGCCATTAACGGGAAAACAGGTAAAGAAAAACTCCATAAGGACAATGCTGAAGACATCTATTCAACCCTGAGCGAACTGAAAGGCAGTGCACTGAAAGCCGCCCAGATGATGAGTATGGACCGGAACATGCTTCCCAGAGCCTATTCCGATAAGTTTGCGATGGCCCAATACAGCGCACCTCCCCTGTCATTCCCGTTGGTAGTTAAAACCTTCCGTTCAACCATCGGAAAATCCCCCTCCGATTTGTATGATACCTTCACCCATAAAGCGGTAAATGCAGCGTCTATCGGACAGGTTCACAAAGCAACCCTGAATGGAAAAACCATGGCCGTTAAAGTTCAGTATCCTGGTGTTGCCGACAGCGTTTCAGCCGACCTGAAAATGGTGAAACCCTTTGCCATGCGGATCATGAACATCACTGAAAGTGATTTCAAACTCTATATGACGGAGGTTGAAGAACGGCTGCTTGAAGAAACGGACTATCAGTTAGAACTGGAACGTTCCATAAAAATTTCGAAGGCATGCCTGAATGAAGGCTTTCCCGGCATTCATTTCCCGGAATATTATCCCGAATTATCGGGAAAACGGATCATCACCATGGACTGGATCGACGGAATGCACCTGAAGGAATTCCTTGAAACCGATCCCTCACAGGAAGTCCGTGACAGAATTGGCCAGTCGTTGTGGGATTTCTATGATTTTCAAATCCATACCCTGCGGATGGTTCATGCCGATCCCCATCCCGGTAATTTTCTGTTCAATGCCGATGGCAGTATGGGTATCATCGACTTTGGATGTGTTAAAGTGATCCCGCCCGAATTTTATTACAGCTATTTCCGGCTGCATGAACCCGGCGCCATGGATAATCCTGAAGAAATGACCCGTCTGTTTTACCTGAATGAGTTCATCAGTGAAAAAGACAGTGAGTCCGATAAAAAACTGTTTATCCCCCTGTTCCGGCAACTCATAAAAATTATGGGTAAACCTTTCTTCGACGGCCATTTCGATTTTGGAAACGACGAATACTTTGAAAGTGTTTACGCCTTCACGGAATCGATCTATAAAAACAAGGAGGTCAGGGCCTCCAATAACGCCCGGGGCTCCAGGCATGCGCTGTATATCAACCGTACCTATTTTGGATTATATATGATGTTGCATGACCTGAAAGCCAGGGTGATGACCAGGAGCAGGAACCAGTCGTGGAAACGGTGAGGCGAGGAGGCGAGAGGGCGAGGGTGAGATAGGACAAGAATTCGGCAATTCGGCAATGTAACATAAAAATTTTTATTGGCGCCTTTGCGAGAACTCAATTCGACCCGTTTCACGCAATGATATAAAGAAACAGCCAGTAACGCAAAGAAAATTCAAGGATGCAACCTTCTCAGGTTATTGCATCATACATCCGTTCATTATAGGATAATCAATTCCCGTTGTTTCAAAATGAAATCGCACCTTCTTTTTTTGATGGTTATGGTGGCTGCAACGATAGGTTTCAGCAGAATTTCCGCCCAAAATCTTGTTATCGCCATGGATGACGGTTCAGAGACGTCCACTCCGGTAACTGACATACAAAAACTTACCTTCGATCTGAATGACCTTCTAATGGCTTTTAAATCAGGACAAACCACCCCCTTTCCTTTACCGGAAATCCAAAAACTTACTTTTGATATGACCGTTGACATTGAAAAGCTTTCAGGAAACTCAGCACATAAAACAATCATTTCTCCGAACCCTGCTTTGGAAACAGTTTTCCTGCATAATATCCCTGCTGACTGCCAGACTATTCGCCTATTTAACATGGACGGACGAATATTGATGACATTACCCGTTACCGGAACTGACATGCAGTTATCTCTCACCGGGTTGAAACCCGGATTATATTTTATGTCTCTTAATGGTCAATCCTTTAAATTGGTTAAACAATGAGAAGGTTCTTTTTAACAACCATTTCTGTATGTTTCATAATATCCCTGTTTGCTCAGGAAAAGATATATATCCACAAATCTGATAAATCCACTCTTGGAACACCAGTTTCTCTGACTGACAGTATTTATTTCAGTGATGATGCCACTCAGGTTTTTTTCAGGGTGGGAGATACTACAGCCCAGTTTAATATGGCTGATATTGACAGCATCACCTTTGGTGAAAACTCCTTTTCGGTTGGAATTGAGTTTACGGAAACAGGTCTTGTAATAAATAACCCACTGGCTTTTGAGGGAGTAACGGTTACTCCGGAAGGTTCAGATGTAATTATAGATGCCACCGGCGAAATCCAGGATGTCGAATATCATCTGTCGGGCACCACGGCTGATGGTATGTTTAAAATTTATTCGGAAAAACGGTTTTATGTTTTTCTTGAAAATGTCAATATTACCAATGCCGATGGTCCGGCCATCAATATTCAGTCATCCAAAAACGGATATATAGTGCTGGCAGAGGGAACCACCAATACCCTGACCGATGGGGTTACCTATGCCGAACCTCCTAACGGCGAGGATCAGGATGCTGCCTTTTTCAGTGAAGGAGACCTGATTTTCTCGGGAAGCGGAACCCTGTCCATACATGGAAACGGAACGGGTAAACACGGGCTTTGCAGTGATGATGAAATTGAAATTCAGGAAGGGGTCATTAATATTTTGGGTGCAAACCTCGACGCCGTTCACTCCAACGACGGAGTGATGATAACTGGCGGACAGATCACCCTGACATCTGCCAGCGATGGCATCGATGCTGAAGCGGGGTATATTGAAATTTCAGGGGGTAACATTACCATTAACAACTCTTCCGATAATATTCAGGGATTGGTTGCCGACAGCATTGTGAACATTGCCGGAGGCGTTATTGATATTACCGTTTCGGGCGATCAGTCAAAAGGCATACAGAGCGATTCACTGATTGTTTTAAGTGGCGGCGAAATCACCATCCATAACAGCGGAGATGCCGTATTAATTCCAACCGGATCGGGAAATGATCCTTCCTACTGTACTGCTATCCGGTCGGCTAACCGGGTGGAGCTCAACGGTGCAGAAATCACTATTGTAGCCTCCGGAAAAGCCGGAAGAGGTATTTCAGCCGACACAGAAATACTGATGAATGGAGGAAATCTGCATATAACCGGTTCCGGGAACGGGGCTACCTACACCAATACGGCCGGTCAGACCGATGCCTATGTGGCTGCATGCCTGAGTTCCGACGGAGTGATCAACATTAATGGAGGTACGGTTGTGACTTCAAGCTCAGGTACCGGAGGTAAAGGAGTTACTACCAACGGTGGATTCAATATGGGGTTATCTGAAACTGAGCCATCCGTTCAGATCACTACCACCGGCGCCAGAATATACATTTCCGGTTCGGGGAACAATGCCAGATATGCCGAAGCCAAAGCCATGAAGAGCGATGCTGATATTCTGATCAATAAAGGAATACTCACCATTTCCTCAGCCGATGACGGCATCAAATCGGAATCATCGGTGACCATCAATGAGGCAACTGTAACCATCAGTAACTCTGAGGAAGGAATTGAAGCCCCGTTTATTACCATCAACGGAGGAAATACCCATGTTTATGCTGATGATGATGCCATCAACGCCACTTTTGGCAACGGGGGTGAGCAGAATGACGGCAGTATGTTCAAAGTAACAGCCGGATATGTTATGGTAAGTACCACAGGAGGCGATGGTCTCGACAGTAATGGCAATATTCAGATTAACGGAGGTACTGTTGTGGTTCATGGACCCCCAAATTCACCTGAAGTGGGTATGGATTATAACGGCACCTGTGAAATGAATGCCGGATTTCTGGTAATCTCCGGAACCAACTCCAACATGACCCAGGCTCCGGGTAACAGTTCAGATCAATATTGTCTTAAAATCCGGTCAAACCAGATGTTATCGTCAACCACACTATTTCATATCCAGAATGCCGCAGGCGATGATGTACTTACTTTCCAGCCGCTAAGAAATTATTACTCCATTATTTTCTCCTCCAATGCACTGCAAAGCGGAGCCTCCTACTCTATTTACACCGGCGGAACCTGCACCGGCACCAAGATTGACGGATTGTACACCGGCGGCATCTATTCAGGCGGAACTTTCCGTAAAACCTTCACCGTTACCGGAATCATAACCAGTGTGAATTTCTGATTTACGATTTACGATTTACGATTTACGCAGATGATTTGAACATACCAGGTGAATTGCTCAAAAAACAGTTAAAATATATATTTCATATTATCTGTCTATTATGAATTTGTTATAAGGTAGTCGCTGTGTAAAAGTAAAAGTCAAAGTACACAAAGAAAAATACAAAGATTCACAATCACCAGACAACGGGCAAAAAACAAAAAACAAAAACCCATCTAACGAATTGTATTTCAATTTCTAATTGCTAATCACTAATTACTAATTTTAAATTGCCCCCTCTTTGTTACAATACTTCCTTAAAATAGCCCCCTCGTTATTACAATTGATTCACACCTTTGCTATTACAGGAGGAATGCCTGAAATTGTATTAGTGAAATGTTCTCCGATGTTGGGCTCAGGCAGAATAGCCGGCTCACTTCAACCTGGAAGGAGCTGAGAGAATGGTTTCACCGTTTACGGTAAGTGAACCAGAGGAGGTGATCAAAAGCGATCCTTCACTGATATGGAGATCTTTAACTTTTTGGTTACTGTTGAGGATTATTTCATGCCTGATTTCCACCACCACATGCTCACCCTCCGGCACCACCCCGTTTTTCCAGGTTGCCGGATCATTCCAGTGGCCGGGGGCTATTGACGGAACATAATTGTATGAAAAATGCGCCGTGTAGTTCTCAGGATTCCCGGTATTATTATCATATTCGGTTTTGGCCGGATTGATCCCGTTTATTTCTGTATAAAACTCGAGAGTATATTCACCGGGTTGTAATCCCTCCAGCAAATTTATTCCGGGTGTTAATAAACCCCATCTCTGATCTCCAGGATTGAAGCCGGTGAGATCTTCTATCCAGGTAATTTCATAGCTGAGAAAAACGGGATCGGCGGGACGATCACCCAAAGGATAAATGGTGTAATGAAACTGTCCGCCGGATATTTCACCTCCGCTGCCTTTCCATGTTTTTATGTCATAACCGGTTAACAACAAGGTATCATCCTCGGTAAAAGTTCCCAGATCAGCGTACTGGATATTTCCGGTACCGTTGTTCCAGACCGTGAAATCATTCTGAGTATTGTTCATCTGAAAGCTAACATAACTTCGCTCTGCCTCCCACAATCCCCACACACCTACCCGCCAGACGGCATAGCCATGTGCCGGCAGGTCGATCCACATGGAATTGGGGATGCCAATGTTTGAAGATTCCACCAAAGCGGTTGAATACATCGAATTTCCTGTAAGCTCGGAGAGCCGGGTTCCCACCGGAAGCCCATCCAGTTGCTGGCTGAACTGCATCTGGTTCCCGTTAAAATTGATGGCCACTACTATATCTTTGAACTCTCCGCTTCCTTTAAGCTGATATACCAGCAAACCTGCATTGGAACTACCGGCGTTATTGGAGAATCCGCTTCCGGCTTTATTCAGATAGGTTCGTGAACCAGAACCGGTAATATAATCCCTGTGTATGTCCATCAGCTGATTGATTTCATTTTTCAAAGAAGCTTTATCGGCAGGATGATAATCGGGGCCATTGGCCGGGTAACCGTAATAATCGGGGTAATAAATACAGGGTATACCCAACTGGTTGTTGGTGAGCAGGTAAGCATACGCGAGTATTCGATTGTTTTTTATGAGTGAGGCAAATCCTGTCTGATAACGGAAATCGTGGTTGTTGGCAAAGGTCACCACATTATTTCCGTTAAGTTTTCCCTGATCAACCGGACTGGCGCTGAAAACATTCCTGACATCATATCCGGTTTGATCGCAGGCCTGCCTCAGGGCTTCCCGCAATGAAAAATCGAATACCCTCGGGGCAATGGCCGCTTTGGTATCATTATCCATATAACTGTAAACACTGTTTACCCAACCCGCCAGTTCATCGGTGTTAGTACTGTACCATTCGCCTACCACCATAGGGGGCGCCATCCCATTATCATAAAGGTTATCAAGCATATCGCCGGTAAATTCCGGAGAAAAATGTTTGACGGCATCTAAACGCATTCCCTTCATTTCCACATTACTCCAGTTCCATCGGGTCCAGTCAAACAGTTTATTCCGGGTATCCGTCTGAAACTGGTCGTAATCATAGTAAAACATCATGGCATCCCAGTCGCCGGACAGCCAGGTTTCCCTGCTAAGGTTGGGTTTGAAGTTGTTCCAGTTCATCGAGCCCTGTCCACTCGGCATATTGCTGAAATTGGTATAGGTTTGATAATACAGGTCGTTGACGATATCCGTGTTACGGGGTCCGGACCATATCCCTGAGATATACACATCTGAATTCCCGCTGTTACGGGGTCCGAAATAAATGAACAAGGCATCTCCGGAAGCATAAAAATCATTGGGTCCGATATTCAGGTAAAATTCGTCGATGCCGCAGCCACCGGAATCGACCCAGGCATTGACATCCCGACCCAGGTAAATCTGATTGTAAGGTTGCCCGCAGTTGCCGCCCCCGTTGGGCTCTGTTTCGGTAACAGCAGGCAGGTTCTGCCATCCCACCCGGCTGGTCTGGAAGTACACTTTATACTCCCAGTTATAAAAACGGCTGTGCCCTGACCTTGATTTCAGTTTAAAATAGTAGTTGCCGGCTCCGTTTCCCGATGCTCCGCCCAAAGGTAACACCACCTGCATCCGGTCATAAGGAAATGGATTGGCTCCCGAATTGGCCTTATCCCAGGTATAAAAATTTACCACATAGTTTTTCAATCCCGGATTATCTTCGGCGCTGCCGCCACTCCGGTGATTGAACACCAGGTCGGCTACCGGACTGATTCCATTGGCATTTAAAGCGTAGATCATCTGGTTGACTTTGGTGCGGGTTCCAAAGCCGGTGGCTCCCTGTCCATACTCACCATAGTCGTATAAATCTTTGGGATCATATCCGTTGCTCCAGTTGCCGGAAGCAGTCCGGCTGAGCGGAGGCAGCCAAATGGAGGTAAATCCGGCCTCACCCAGTTCTGGCGCTTTCAAACGCAGGGTATCGGCCCAGTTGGCGCCCGAAGCGGTTTTGGGGTAATCCCAGTACCAGCCCTGTATCATGAAATCCTGGGCATATGTCCCGATAATCCGGAAGAAAAAGATGACAACTGTAAATAGCCTGATCTTAGTCATTTCATGGGATCTTTTACTCATTAAAATAAATCCGGTTAACCCAGATCCCGAAAATTATCATGTCCAGTTCTGGTCAGAATTTTTAAATGATGGATTTTCTGATTGCGAAAGTACATATAAATGAACGATTTACAAACTGTCTATGATTTGTCTATGGTGAAAATTTGCTAAAAACAATACTCACGACTAATTTTACACCAGCTATTGAAAAAGTTAATTTTATGAAGTGCCTGCAATTAATGATTGATGGAAAAGTAGAAAATACCGGTTTCAGGTTTTATGTTTATCGAAGTGCCATAACCCTGGGTATCAAGGGATCGGTAAAGGTGCAGAATGGCCGTGTGATCATAGAGGCTGAAGGTGAGGATGCCCCCCTGAACCGGTTCGGTGAATTATGCCGGAAAGGCCCGGAAGGAAGCCGTGTCGAAAAAATGCAATCCATTGAAATGGATTTAACTGGATATGAAGAGTTTCGAATTTTATAATCTTAAATTACCTTTTATGAAAAGAGTATTTACCATTTTAATCCCTTTACTATCCCTGCTTATTGCAGGAGAAAGCAACAGCCAGACTAACAACTGGACAGGTGCCACGAGTACTTCCTGGACGGTAGCCGGAAACTGGTCGCTGGGTCATGTACCGCTGGTTACCGAAAATGTGGTGATCCCATCGGCTCCGGCTAACCAGCCGTTGATCAGCGGAACCACTTCACCGGTATGTAACAACCTGACCATCAACACGGGAGCCATCCTTACCATCAGCGGAACCACCCTGAACAACGCACAGGTGGCAGCCTCAGGAACCACCACTATCAATGGGACACTATCCATAGGAGGTTCGGCTACCAAAACCGGGAAGCTTGTTACAGCCAATATCGTTTGGAATTCAGGTTCAGCCATTGCTGCCTACGTAAACTCCAGGATGGAAGTATCCGGAAACTGGGACTTTGCAACCGGATCGGCCATTGCCATGGGATTTTGTTCGGTAACCTTTACCGGCAACACTCATTCCAATATTGTGAGTAAAAGCGCCGGTTCCGGATTTGGTTCAATTACCCTGAATAAAACTGCCGGATATAACCTGTATATCGCTGCTACATCAACGGCCACACTGAATCTTACCGGATCACTTACACTGAACAGTGGAATGGTATTATACGGAGAAGCGGCCATCACCACGGTTATAGCAGGAAATATCAACAACTCCGGACATTTTTACTTTAATGCAGGGACTGTCAGCCTGGAGAGAAGTTCGGGTACCCAAAATATACAGATCAACACCGGCGATTATTTCAATGCATTGAAAATTAACGGAGGCGGTACGGTAATTATCACTAACCATATTATTATCCATGATGATTTTACCTTGCAATCCGGTACCTTCGACCCGGCTAACTATACCATGAGTGTGGGAGGAGACTGGATCAATACGGCCGGTCCGGGAGCATTTATTGAAGGAACCGGAAAAGTAATATTCCTGTATATCATCAATAAAGACGGGGGAAAGGCATACGATCATTACTGCAATAATTCCGAAAATTTTAACATTCTCGAAATGAGAAACGAAGGCGGGGGTTTTTTGATCATTAACAGCCTGGGCACCATTATTACCTGCAACCAGTATGACTGGACTTCCGGCGGTATCAAAGTTCAGCAGGGAACATTTACCGCAAATGACTTAGCTGATGCCGGTCTATTCGGAAACTATTATGTGCAGACCGGAGGCACCGTCAATGTTACCAATTCCGACAGTTATGTTGATTTGTCGGGGAATATCAACATGAGCGGGGGAACCATGAATGTGTACGGCGGTATTGACCAGAGCTACTGGCCTAACAACAATACAGCCAATATTACCATGAGCGGAGGCACCCTCAATTTCGCCGACCAGGGCATCCGGGTACAGTCGTCGACAACTGTGCTGAACTCCAATATCACCGGGGGAACCATCAAAACCTCCAAAAACTTTGGGAACTATCGTACCGATTTCAATCCCACAGGAGGCACCATCGAATTGTATGGCACTACCGATGCTACCCTTACGGTTCAGGCAGGGAGTCTGAAACATCTCAAAATCAACAAATCACTTTCCGACGACCGCGCAGGTCTGGTAACCCTGAATTCCAACGCCGTGATCAACGGAATGATTACCATACAAAGCGGTACTATAAAAGCTACGAATAAAATCATTTCAGCCGGCGATCATGTGAATGTGAATTCTGGCGGAACCCTTTGGCTGGAAACCGGTACCCAGCTGAAAATGACCGGGGCAAAAGCGCTCACTGTGAATACCGGAGGAACCTTTCAGGTATTGGGTACTTCTGCCAGCCAGTGTCTGATTACCCGTAACGGCGCCACCTCCAACCATGAATTTCATGTTTATGGAACTATTGCAGCCAAAGAAGCCATTTTTGAATACAATTACGGGATCAATATCTGGGGTTCAGCAACCGTTGATGGAACCAATTCCTTCAATCAGTGCACTTTCCGGAACGGTACCGACCGGTTTTTGCTTTTTGCCAACAATCAGGAACTCACCATCCGCGATGCCAATTTCCCAACTGTCCCGATTGCCGAAAATGTGTGGAAAAATAATGATGCAGGCCGGATCACCTTTAAAGATGCCATTGGCGCTTATGCCGGCGCCGCCTACGAAACCGATCCGTATAACCGCATCGACTGGATAGCCTCCCAGCCCGGTTTATGGACAGGAGCCGTTTCAGGCAGCTGGTTTCTGCCCGAAAACTGGGATTATCCCATGGTGCCTGACGAAAACACCCATGTTACCATACCGGCCACAGCGTCCAACATGCCAATACTCACTTCCGGCGTTCCGGAATGTAACAACCTGACCATTCATGGCCTGTTAACCATCAGTTCTCCCGATGTATCGGTTCACGGAAACCTGACGGTAAACGGTACCCTGGCCATGAACCACGCATCGGGCCGGTTGTTCGTGTATGGCGATGTGATCTGGAATTCAGGCTCCACCGCCGATTTTACCGCCAATGCCACCATTCTTGCCGAAGGAAGCTGGTATTTTAATTCAGGGTCAACCGCCGCTCTGGCCAATGGAACCGTCATGTTTACCGGAACGGCCACTAAGTATATCCGAAGTTATTCAACCGGGTCTTCATTTTATCACCTCTCCTGCCAGAAAGCCGGACCGGCTCTAACCGGTTTTAGCGCTTCATCCACCCAGCCCCTGGTGGTAAACGGGAATTTCACCACCATTTCCGGTTCCAAATTCGTTTCGTATAGCAGCCAGGATATCGTGCTGAAAGGCAATCTTAACAGTTTTGGAACCTTTCAGTGTACCGACGGCGCCTTTAAACTGGATGGCGAAAATCAAGGCCTGACTATGAACACCAATGATTATTTTAACGATCTCATTTTCAGTCAGACAGGAACAATAAGTGTAATCATTGCCAATACCAATGAAATTCATGTTACTGATGATGTTCAGATTCAATCCGGGCAATTTGTTTTGGGAAATAATATTTTATTTGTTGGCGGCAATTGGAGTAATCCGGCCGGAAGCGCCGCATTCAGTGAAATCAGCAGCCGGGTGATTTTTAATGGCGACGGCAATGTTCAGCGAATAGAGAACAGCGAAAACTTCTGGACAATGGAACTGGATAAATCTTCGGGCATCCTGGAGATTAACCCGGGCACCAGTGTATTTTGTCAATATTACGACTGGACCTCCGGCAGCCTCAATGCCGGATCGGGTAACTTTACCGCCCCTAACCTTACCGATGGCGGAGTTGAGGGCAACATATCGGTATTTGAAGGCGGAACCATTACAATGGGAAATACCACCCATTCAGCCAGTCTAAAGGGGATGGTATATGTTTACGGAGGAACCTTTAATCTGGTTACTTCCGGGAACAGTATTTGGCCGGGCGATAACAGCGCAGCGCTGATCATGACCGGCGGTGTACTGGATGTTTACCCGGGCGGGATAGAAATCAGCAACGATCCGCCCTCCCTGTTTTCGGCCAATATTACCGGGGGAACCATACGATCGCAAGGATCATTATATATCAACCGGAGTGATTTCACCCCATCCGCAGGAACCATTGAATTGTACGGCCCCAACAATGTGATTTTCTCTCCAAATCCTTCGCCGGTATCTACTCTGAGAAATATACTCATTAACAAAACTTCAGATGCAGACTCTTATGCTGTGGTTGATCTGACCCAGGCGCTCCTGGTTGCCGGAATTCTTGATATTCAAAGCGGACAATTGAACCTTGGATCTGAAAAAGCCATATTCATCGTGAACGATCTGAATGTTCAGGGAGACGGGAAATTTTCCATGGAAGCCGGAAGCGGCCTGATTATGTACGATGAATCGCACATAACAGTGGAGCGGTATGGAGTATTTGAGGCATTGGGCACCACAGCCCAACCCATTATTATTGATAACATAGCCGACGGGGAATACTATTTTCAGGTATCAGGAACCCTTTCTGCCCGGCATACTACGTTCGACCATAATTACGGAATATATATATCTCAGACCGGAATAGTGGATCCGGAAAATTCATTCAGTTTCTGTACATTTCTTAATACCATCGGACCTTATCTGATGATTAACAATTATCAGGAAATTACCATTGAAGGGGCATATTTTCCCTGGATAAACTCTGGAGGTAATGTAAGCAAAACCTTCGATGCCGGTCATATTACCATGCTGAATGCCTGGGGCGCAGGCGCCGGCGAAGAATGGGAAACCGATCCCTTCAACCGGATCGACTGGTTTTTCCCTCAGCCGGGATTATGGACAGGTACTGTTTCTAACTCATGGTTTGATCCTTTGAACTGGGATGATGAAAAAGTGCCCGGCGACACAACCGATGTGACCATTCCTGCCGGAACACCCTTTAGTCCGGTAATAAGCGGTACCTCCACGGCCCTGTGCAAAAATCTTACTGTTGACGGAGGTGATCTTACCCTGCAGGGTCCTATGTTTGTTTCGGGTAACATCAATATCAGTGATGGATCGCTGGCTGTTCAATCAGGTAATATCATCATGGTTGTGGGCGATGTGGATGTAAATGCCGGCGGATGGCTTACGTTTGAACCCAATACCGCCTTCGGCCTGTACCCCAATGCACAGGTTTACATTCATACCGGAGGCACTTTTAGCGCACACGGCACTTCCGAAGCGCCGGTCCAGGTAGATCAGCCTTCATTTGGGTATTACAATTTTGATGTGGCCGGTACCATTTCCGCCAGTTACGTTTCATTCAACCGTTGTTTTAATCTGATTGTGGGTCCTGATGGACACATCGATCCTGAATATGCCTTTACCGGATGTTCGTTTTCCAATGGAGTGGGGCCGCTGTTAAATATTAACAATTCTCAGAATATTATCCTCAGGCAGGTGAATTTTCCTTTTCATCCGGGAGCCGCCAATGTACGTAAGTTAAATGACGCCGGTTATGTTATTATGAAAGATGCCACCGGTGCCGGCGCCGGCGCCCAGTACGAATATGACCCCTACAACCGTATTGAATGGTCGGCTACCCAGCCCGGATTATGGAACGGCATCGTTTCATCCGACTGGGATGATCCCATGAACTGGGATGACCTGACCGTTCCGGGAGCAGCTACCAATGTAACCATCCCGGCTGTGGCTTTTAATATGCCGGTAATCAGTTCCAATGCCGAATGCAACTACCTGCAGTTAGACGGAACGCTGACCATTGGCATAGCCGAACTGACCACCCACGGTGATGTGTATATCATCGGAACCGTAGCCATGAACCATGTATTGAGCCGGCTGACCATTATCGGTACCGTTCACTGGAATGAGGGCGCTTCGGAAGATATTACGGCCAATTCCACCATCACGGTGTGGGGCAAATGGTATATGGAACCGGGCGCAAGTTTCACCCCCGAAACGGGAACGGTAAGTTTTACCGGCCCGGCAGGCAGTGTACTCAGAATTCAATCGGATAACTGTTGGTTCTACAATCTTCAGGTCAGTAAATACTCATCAACCGAGTTGATATTCAGCGACCTGTCTACCCAACCTTTGGTGGTGAACAACCTGTTCCGGGTTGAGAATGCCTCAAAGTTCTACTCTGAAAGCAATACGGATATCATTCTGAGAGGAAACCTGATCTGTTCCGGAACGTTCCAGTGTAATGCCGGAACCTTCCAATTTGACGGGGGTTCCCAGTTTATGGCGCTGAACAATAATGATTATTTCAACCACCTCGTATTCAGCCAGTCAGGAGTAGTAACGTTCCAGCCAACGTATTCAGGTGCCATTACCATAAAAGGCGATCTCCATTTTGATTCGGGAAGTTTTAATCCGGAAGAAGCCGTAATTTATATAGGCGGAAACTGGGATAACAACCTTGGGCCGGATGCTTTTGACGAATACAACGGTATGGTGGTTTTCAACGGTGGCAATTACAATCAGTATTGCTGGAACAATGAGATATTCAACATCCTGAAGGTGGATAAACCTCTGGGAGGCGCCTTACGGATTTCAACAGCCATTGTGGAGTGCACTTCCTATGAATGGAGCGGCGGTGCCCTTGATGTATTGGGCGGAAGTTCCTTCACCGCCTATGATCTGGCCAACGACGGCATTGCCGGAAATTATTTTATAAACCCGGGCGCTACCCTGAATTTGCACCAGGATAATGTGCAAACGGTGGATCTCATCGGAAGCCTTACCTTCACCAACGGAGGTACTATCAACATTTACGGAGGAAGTAACGTAAGTGAATGGCCACGGGGCGTAACCTCTTCCATCACCATGAACGCTGGAACCCTGAACTTCGCCGACCAGGGGATCTGGATTGCCAATTCCCAACTTCCTTTCCCTACTAACATTACGGGTGGCACCATTAAAACCACCGGAATCTTCTACAATTTCAGGGACGATTTTGCCCCTGCCGGAGGAAATGTGGAGCTTTACGGTGAAACCGATGTGGTGCTTGATATGGAAGCTTCGGCCCTGTATGGACTAACCATTAACAAAACTACTTCGACCGATAACCTGCACAGGGTCAATTTACTCACTGACCTTACAGTTAACGGGCCGTTAATCATCGAAGAAGGCGAACTGCTTATGTTAAATAATACAGAAAACCAAACCCTAAAAACATCTGAAGAGGTTACCATCCAAAACGGCGGACTGCTGTCGCTGCTCAGTGGCGCACAGCTTCAGATGACCGGTGGAAAATCGTTTACCATTGAAGAGGGCGGAACTCTTTCTGCAATAGGTTCCGAAACCCGGTACTCAATGATTACCCGAAAGGGAAGTTCGTCAAACCATGAGTTCCAGGTCAACGGGAATATTTCGGCACGAAATGCCATCTTTGAATATAATTATGGACTGAACCTGTGGAGTACCTCCGTAGTGGATCCGGCGAATTCATTCGACCGGTGTATTTTCCGTAACGGAGTGGACCGGTTGATGATATTTGCCAATTCACAGGATATCATTATACAAAATGCTGAGTTTCCCACTGCTGCACTCTATCATAATGTCTGGAAAACAAATGATGCCGGAAGTGTGATTTTCAGGGATGCTACCGGGATTTTTGCCGGAGAGGATTATGATCAGGATCCCAATGAGCGGGTATTCTGGATGGGTCAGCCCGGTTCACACACCATCAGCATTCCGGCCGGCTGGAGCGGATTGTCGACCTATATGGTGCCTGCTCCTGAAAATGATCTTGCAGATATTTTTAACCCGGTAATGGATGATTTTACCATTTTGATGAACAATTCAGGAATGTTTTATCCGGAAGCCGGTATTCTTACCCTGCAACACTGGACCAGCCAGGCCGCCTTCAAAACAAAAATGGAAAATCCGGTGGATATAACTCTTGAAGGAGGATGGGAAAATGATAAAACCGTTAACCTTTCAGGCGGATGGAACCTGATGCCGGTGATTTTCAATGATGTGTGGGATGCCCCCATTGCCGCCATGCAACTGGGTTCCAACCTGGTAATGATTAAGGAAGTGGCCGGCCCGAAGGTGTACTGGCCTCAGTACGGAATCCAGACACTCTACTGGCTGGAGCCCGGAAATGCCTACTATATCAGGCTTACTCAGCCGGATACCCTGACATTTCCGCCGAATGATGTAAAAGCCGGATTCAAAACCGTTATTGAACACCAGGAATTAATAAGCCCCTGGGGCAAGATAACCCGAACCGGCTCCACCCATATTGTGGGTATTCCCGGAGAGCTTACCAATGCCTGGTTAACCGGTGATATTATCGGAGTTTTCACAGCCGAAGGGATATGTGCAGGATTTGCCACCGTTAAGGAGCCCGGCTCCGGTGTTGCCATTGCCGTATTTGCCGACGATCCCTCAACCCGGGAAAAGGATGGATTATCAGATAACGAGTGGATGAATTTCAGGCTCTACCGGAACTACACCGCTGAAACGATCGACCTTGAAGTGATCTTTGATCCGACAGCCCCTGACCAGGCGTACTATACCCAGGAAGGAATTTCGGTGGTGGCTGCCTTCAAAGAATCCGCCTTCGGAATTTCTGAGGAAGAACTATGTATCACTATCTACCCCAACCCAACTTCGGATGTGGTGAATATACTGGTAAACAATTCCATATTGACATTAAGGTCATTAAAGTCCTTAAAAATCGTTAGCCAGGATGGAGCCACTGTAACTACTTCTTTTACCCTTGCAGGAAACACTGCCCAACTGGATTTAACCGGCTTCCCGGCAGGGATCTACTATCTGAACCTGATTTTTGATGACCGGTTGGTAATCCGGAAGATTGTGAAAAGATAATCTCCTGACAAAGACAGGGATGAACCCGGGTCTTTGAGGCGTCTCAAAATAAGGATATCTTACTCAGCCACTAAGACTCTCAGTTAAAAAGATTCACAAAGCATTGATATACAAACTTGTATCACTTTGTGAATCTTTGTGCTTTTATGTTTTTGTGGCACAAATTATATTTTAAGACAACCTGGAACCCGGGTTTTTATATGGTCAGATTATTTAAGATTTTTAAGAAATTTTTTTAGGTCAGTCAGTAAAATTATTTTCATTTTTTGTATTATTGCAGGGCTGATTCTCATTATTTTAACTACCGGTTTTTCCTGGATTTATTACACCAATATCTGATATCAATGAAGAGAAGCTTTACGTTTACGCTGCTGTTTTTAACTCTTATCCTGTACAAGCTTACGGCTCAGGATTTCATGATGCAGGGCTGGTACTGGGATTATCCCAAAACAGCAGCCGGAGCCAACTGGGCAGATACCTTGCGGTTAAAAACTGCTGATATGGGAAGTGCCGGATTTACCATGATGTGGCTTCCTCCGTTAAGCCGGACTGCTTCAGGAAACTGGAGTAACGGTTACGATCCGAAAGACCTTTTCGATTATGGCGAATTCGGGCAGGGCGCAACCGGGTTTGGTACCCGGGCAGGGCTTGATCAGCTGGTTACTGCTTTGAATGCTCAAAATATTAAACCCATCGCCGATATCGTTTACAACCACCGTGACGGGGGCAGTATGGAAGATAACCCGGGATTAAAAAACTATACCACCAGCTATTACGACTGGAATAAAGCCAATGACGGCGCCAATCCTTTTCCATACGACAGGATGAGGGTAGTATTACCTCTTGGGGGTACTTCTGGCAACGGCGCCGGCGATTATTATTTCAAATTCAGTTCGCGGTCAGGTCACAGCCGTTTTTACAATTATGAGTATAAATTATACTTTTATACTGATAAAGTAGGTTGGCAAAACCTCACAGACATTGATGAAGCAGAACCTAATGGCGGTGGAGATTGCGATCCGGATCAGCCTTCCACTACCATTGCCCTTGGCCGAAATATCCTTGGAACCATTGACAACAGCGGATGCAGAACTGATGAATTTAAACTTACTCTTACAGCTAATGATTTCAATGCCGCAGGCGATGCTTTATATATCACCTTCAACAACCGAAACAGCGGATATTCAGATCTGTACATCTATGGAATCTGGTCGGTACCCCGGTCAGCAAATATTGTCAATGACCTTTACTATCAGACCTATACTAATTATAACTGGGTTCCCAGCGGCAGGGGTAAAATGAACTGGAGCTTCTTCAAACCCAATTCCGACCGGGATACTTATCTGGCCGGCGACTGGGACGGAATGTACTTCTATTATGACTATGACCAGTTCCAGACTTCTACCCGCGATACCCTGTTTGCCTGGACCCGCTGGAACTGGAGCAATGTGGGTATCCGGGGATTCAGAATGGATGCCGTAAAACACTTTACTCCGCAGTTTGTAGGGGATTTATTGGACAACCTGTATGACAATTCCATGATTCCGCCCATGGTAGTGGGTGAATGGTACGGAACCAATACCGATGAGTTATCGGGATGGGTAAACAGTGTGTACAGTTATATGGATAACGATACCAAAACCGGCATCGCACCCAGGATTTTTGATTTTTCGCTGAGAGAAGCCCTTCGACGGGCCTGCGACGAGTTTGGCTATGATGTCCGCAATGTTTTTGGTTCCAGTATCGTTGACCAGGGAAAACTCAACGGACTGAATGTAGTGACCTTTGCCAACAACCACGATTTTCGAGACGGGTCGGGTTTTGCCTCCCTTATTCAAAATGACCGCATCCTTGCTTATTCCTATCTGCTCACCAATAACCAGGTTGGTCTTCCCACAGTGTTTTACCCCGATTTCTTTGGTTATCCGGCCAGCGGATTCAGTTATCATCCATCCGATAAATCGGCTAAAAAAACTCAGATCAGCCAGTTGATGGATATTCATAAAAAGTACATCTTTGGTTCATCTTCACGTACCTACCTCAACAAAGCAGGCAGCGGCTTTGAAAACAACGCTTTTGGAAACAATACTACGCTTTTAGTCTATCAGCTTAAAGGCGGGGCCGAATTTAAAAACCTTCTGGTGGCTATCAACTTCAGCGGCAGCGCCATTTCCTTTAACCAACAGCTCGATGGCATTGCCGTAGGTACCAAATTATCAGAACTCACAGGAAATTCTTCTACTCCGTTTACAACCGTGGAAGCCCTTGCAAGCGGCATTCCCAACTCTGTATGGATACAGGTTCCGGCCAGAAGTTATGCCATATTCAGGGTGGGCGCATGGAGTCTGTTTACCACCGGACGCAGCAACATCTCTTTCAGCAAAAACGGTACACCGGCCAGTTTTACCGTATGGGACAATGCATCTGGCACGATTCACAATGCCGATCTCGGCACCTACACTGGCAGCGATGTGTTAACCCTTACCGGTTATGATATCCGTACCTGGAAAGCCAGCGGGGGAGATGTTACCGGTGGAACTTTTTATTACACCATTTACCCCAAAGGCCAGCGTCCAGTATCGCCGGTTTTCAGCAGTACTGCCATCGGGTTTTTGGAAGATATCGGAGGTTCAGGTACCATTGATCAGAAATGGGGATTTACTTCTTCCCTGAATTTACTTACCGGTCTTGATGCCGGAGAATATACGCTGGAATTTTACTCTCAGATGAACGGTACCGACCCGATCAAATCGGAATATGATAACAATGGCGGCAATGCCGCCAATTATACAGCCCACTTCAGGTACAATTATGTGCGCTCGGCAGCCTCAGGATTATGGAGCAATACGGCCACCTGGCTGGACGGAGTGATCCCTTCAGGTTCAGGTATCACCGCCGAACTTCAGGATCCGGTGATTCTCGATAATGATATAACCCTCGATAGTCTGCTGATCAGAGCCGGTACCCTTACCATCAACCCAACCGGTTCGCTTACGGTAAATGGTACTCTGGATAATTCGGGAACCAAAGCCGGCCTGTACTTAAAGTCGGATTATCTGGGCACCGCCTCACTTATCCATCAAACTTCCGGAATACAGGCCACTTCCGAAAGATATTTTAATTCCTGGTCATCCAATTATCACGGATGGCATTTTGTGTCATCGCCGGTGAATAATTTTGCTCTGGCCGGATCAGATTTCATTATCAATCCGCCCGAAGAATATGATTTCTTCAAATGGTCGGAATCGTCAGGAATGTGGCTGAATCAGAAAAATGCTGCCCACAACATCACTGTCTTTGAAACGGGCAGAGGTTATCTGGCTGCCTATCAGGATGCCGGCATCAAGGAGTTCACCGGCAGTCTGAATGTGGCCGATGTTCAGATATCAGGGCTCACCTATACCCCTGCCTCCGGGGCCAAAGGCTGGCACCTGCTTGGAAATCCGTTTTCGTCGGCCATCAGCTGGAACAGCGGCACCTGGAATAAGTCGGTTTCCATTGGTGGTGAACCACAATTATGGGATGAAGCTTCTGCCAGCTATGTAACGCTTATCGGCGGCATCATTCCGGCACACAACGGGTTTATGGTATATACATCCGAGAACGGAGGATCATTGACCATACCAGCCAATGCCCGGGTACACACCGGTCAGAACTGGTACAAATCGGGAAATGAAGACGCTGATCAAATAGTATTAAAAGTGCGGGATTTAACCGGAAACACGGCCCAGCAAACGGTCATCCGTTTCCTGCCAGAAGCGACAGAAGGATTTGATCTGGAATACGATTCCTATTTTCTTACGGGCTATGCTCCGAGGTTTTACTCAAAAGCCGGCGATCACCGCCTTGCATTAAATTCGTTACCAGCCAACAGGGCTGTTTCTGAAATACCGCTCGGTTTTATTAAAAATGATTATTCCGAGTTTTCCCTCGAAGCCGCCGGAAATCTTACCGGCCCGGGCGGCAGCCAGGTAATGCTGGTAGATTTGAAACTGAACCAGGTACAGAATCTCAGCCAGAACCCCTTGTACAACTTTACCGCCGCGGAAAACGATGATCCGGAGCGGTTTGTGCTGAAGTTCTCGGAGGTGGGGATTGAGGAGAATCATAGTGAAGTTATTAATTTGTTTTCAGCAGGAAATCAAGTAGTTATCGAATTAACAGAGATTGCAAAATTGTCAAGTATGGAAGTAATTGACATTCAAGGGAAAAAGGTTTTTGTAAGTAATCTGCATTTCGGTGTCAACAACTTCTACTTTCCCTTTCAGGGACTTTATTTCATTAGAATTTTCACTTCTGATAAAATTATTACACATAAAATAATACTTAATTAAAAAACAAATAATTTTATGAAAAGATTGTTGTATTTTACTCTCATTTTATTTTTCTTTTTTCAGGCTTTACATATCAATGCACAGCAAAACATCTATCACCGCGATAATTGTGGGACAGGTAATTGGTGGGATAGTAACCTCCCTTGGTATTATGCAACATGGAATAATAACCAAAACAAACCTGATAATGATGGGCGGGGTAATGTTTTTATCGGGCACAATAATTACACCTCTATGACTGTGAATGGTGCCTTTTTTCAATTAAGAACTTTAACATTTGAAATCGGAGCGTCTACAGGACGATCTTTAACCTCAGCAGAAAGTGGCGGTATAAGTCTTAGTGTTGGACTATATAACAATTCCCCAGGATCCCATACTTTTAACGTCCCGATTGGTGTCGACGCAACCTCTGTCGATTTTGCGGCCAACAGCGGAGCATTATCCTTTACTACAACTTTCTTTATTAACGCCAATACAGCGATTTTCTCAGGTAGCAGCAATATCGAAGTTAGCGGAACGATGGAAGGCACAGGTGGTAAAGTTACCAAATCGGGAGACGGCACCCTGACGTTATCTGGTGGTAACACCTATACCGGCCTTACTACCGTGAGCGGAGGTACTCTCGTGCTCAATAAAACCGGAGGTAATACGATCCCTTCAACCAATAGTATTACGGTTAACGGGGGTACCCTTAAGATCAGCACTAATCAGACCCTGAATGATGTTACCCTATCATCAGGTTCAATAGTAGTAAATGCAGATGCAACACTTACTATTGACGGAACAATGACGATATCAGGTGGTACAATAACCGGCTCTGGTACTATCGTTTATGGAGCAAATGGATCATTGGTTTATTCATCTTCAGAAAATAGTCTTGATTATACACCTGGTAAGGAATGGCCATCTTCAGGCGGCCCTAAAAATTTAACACTTAACCTTTCGGGGAATGGCGAGCCTAAGATTACCTTACCAGGCACAAGAGTCCTAAGTGGTAATCTTACTCTGACTGATGGAACTTTTGTGATTCCCTCATCCTTTTCCCTCACCGTCTCCGGCACCCTCACCAACAATGCCGGAAACTCGGGCCTCATCATTAAATCGGATGCCACCGGTAATGGTTCGTTAATTACTTCATCCGGTGTTGGCGCAACGGTCGAAAGGTATACCATCAATGCCGACTGGTCAGTGGTTAAAGACGGCTGGCACTTTATCAGCGCTCCGGTTTCCGGACAGGCCATTGATCCGGCATTTACCACCAGCCCGGCCTCAGGTTATGATTTCTATTGCTGGTATGAGCCTTCTAATTTGTGGGTGAATTACAAAAATACCACCACTGCTCCCACCTGGAATGATGCCAATGGCTCCACCAATTTTACAGTGGGCAAAGGCTACATGGCCGCATATGATAATGGCGGCACCAAACAGTTCACCGGAACCCTGAATGTCAGCGATGTATCAGTTTCCGGACTGACCCTTTCATCAGGCGCCAATAAAGGATACCACCTGCTGGGTAATCCTTTTCCTTGTGGATTGACCTGGGATGCTTCCGTCGATTGGACGCTTACCAATATTGCCGGAGTAGCCAAATACTGGAATGAAGGATCTCAAAGTTACTCCGACCTAACCTCATCCCCATCATCCGTCATTCCCTCCGGCAGTGGCTTTATGGTAAGTGTAAACAGCACATCCGGTAGACTGACCATTCCGGCCAGTAAAAAAATCGCCTCATCAGTGCCTGGTTATAAAACCACCACTCCGGGTATTAAGTTAACCGCTTTTAGCATTCAGGAAAACAATGCCCAGGAGAGCTCGGTTTATTTCAACCCTGAAGCTACCGATGGTTTAGACAATATGTTCGACAGCGAATTTTTAGCCGGATTTGGTCCCGAATTCTACTCGGTTTCCAATAATCAGCACCTGTCCACCAACGCTTTGCCCGGAATCCCGTTCGGAACGGCCATTCCATTTGGATTTAAACCCAACAGCGGAACCGACTTCAAAATAGAAGCCACCGGGCTCGAAACCCTCGATCCATCGGCCTTTGTATATCTGGTGGATAAAAAAACCGGAACCGAACAAAACCTGCTTCAAAATGCCGCTTATCAGTTCACCGCCTCTGCCGGCGATGACCCCAACCGGTTTGAATTAAAGTTTGGATCGGTGGGTATTAACGATCCTGCCACATCCAATTCCCTGGATGCCTGGTATTACAATAACCAATTGTATATCAGTAAGATAAATGGAAAAGCAGTAGTAACCCTGCGCAACCTTCAGGGTCAGGCGCTATCGGCATTTGTGGTCACTGAGGCTGGGCCGCTCAGCGTATCTTCTGCACTGCCTTCAGGTATTTATATCGCGCAGATCACCAGTGCAGGCATCACCCGTTCCGTTAAAATATTTGTTGAATAATAATACACATTACAAAATATGAAAGCTTATCAAAGATTATTACTATCAGTTCTATTCCTGTTTTTTACCGCAACTTATTCAGGTACAGTTATGGCCGATATGCCACCGCCTCCGCCGGGCGGCGGTCATGGCTCAGGAGGAAACCAGGTACCCGGCGGCGGCGCACCCATTGGCGAAGGCATTCTGATCCTCTGCCTGATGGCCTCTGCCTGGGCAGTGAAAAAATACAGGAATGCCGGAGCTCAGGATTGATAAGTCCTTGATGTATTTTTTTAATGCCATCCTGAGAAGGTTAATCAGTCTGTATCAGATCATGGAAGCCGGGATCATACCATCCAGGGCTGAATAATTCTGGCAAATAATATAATATTGCTCCATACCGGTTACACCTGCAAGTTTTTGCAGTTTATTCAGGTCATGGAAAGAGCCTGTGTATTGTACCTCTAAAGCCACGGAATGTTGTGGCAAAACAAAATCTATTTCGACACCGCTTCGCCTTTGGTAATACCTGACCTCCCCATGTCTTCGCAAGTTATGATAGACAGCGTTTTCGAGCATACTGCCCTGCGAAACTCTGGCAAATAGATTCAATATTCCATTATCGCAAATATATACTTTCCGCCGGCCGCTTACTTCTTTATCAACATTCGAAGTAAACGGCTTTATAAGAGAAATAAAATAGGTACTTTCAAGAAATGACAGGTAGGAATAAACCGTATCTCTTGAAATACCCGCCTCCGACGACAGTTTGGTTATATCAAGAAGAGAACCGGTTCGTTGCATAAGGAGCATCATAAAATTCCGGAAAGCTGACAGATTTTTAAAATCGGCCATTTGCCGTATATCCTTCTCAAAATAGGATGTGAAAATATCAGCCAGAAGGTTCTTTTTATGTGCCTCATCTTCAGCTTGTACTATTCCCGGGAATCCACCAAAATATAGATATTCTTCAAACTCATGCCGGGTCCTTTCGTACCGTACTTCATTTTTATCCCTGTTTTTTTGCGGGAAGTCATTTCCGAATTCACGCTCTTTTCCTTTGAAAACCAAAAACTCCTCAAAATCAAGGGGAAATATTTCAAATACAATTTTCCTTCCTGATAAGCTCTCTGGAAACAGATTTTTCAAATAAAAACTGCTTGAACCGGTAACCACAAATTTAATATCATAATGATCGTATAAGTATTTAATAACCTTTACTATACCCGGCATAGCCTGAATTTCATCCAAAAACAGATACGCTTTGCTTTTTGGACTTAACCCATAATCTCTCAATCCATTCCACACATTATCAAAATCGAGTTCTTCGAAAATTCTTTGATTGATAAGATTCTCCATATCCAGCATCAATTTGTTACCGGAAGATACTTTATCAAAAAGCATTCTTAAAGTGGTTGTCTTACCCGTTCTTCTCATACCCGTTAAAACCACAATCTCTTTATATTCAAGTTGCCTGATCAATTCAGGATAGATTCGCCTGTTAAAATAAGATTCCATAATTGGTTTCATTTAGTTTTTAAGTCGACAAATATACATATTTTTGTCGATTAATATTCGACATAAATGCACATATTTGTCGACCGACACCCGACATAATTGCCATAAATTGTCGATCCGGTGAATTCTGCCTGCGAAAAATCAAATTTTGTGAATGAACTCATCCAGCATCTCCCCTGCCGGTAGGTTCAGTTTTTTACGCAGGCGGTAGCGGTGGGTATTTACCGATTCGGGGGTAATGTTCATCAGGCGGGCAATCTCTTTGGTAACCATATTCAGTTTGATGTAAGCGCAAAGCTGCAGGTCGGGCTGGGTCAGATCGGGTTGAAATTCTTTGAGTTTTGAGAAAAATGATTTATGGATCGATTCAAAGTGAGTTCTGAACTGCTCCCACTGGCTCTCGACATTGGTTTGACGGTCAATTTCACGAATCATTGAACGGACGATTTCGTTCTTATCCACGGATTCTTTTTCCCGGATCTGCTCGGCCATTTTCCTTAGATTCTCAAAAACTTCATTTTTATTGGCAATCAGAAGGGAAGCAGAAGTCAGTTCATGGTTTTTCTGTTCGAGGCTCTGTTGCTGCAGTTTTCTGATCTCCTCTTCTGAAAACAGCACTTCCTGCAAGTGCCGGTTTTGAAGATCGGCCTGCTCGAGGCGCAGTTTATTCAGTTCGCGTTCACGTTCCATCAAAGCCCGGCTTTGATTCAACAGTTTTCTTTTGATCCGGAAAGCATAGAATAACGCTACAGCCAGTATGGTAAGTCCGGCAATCACCGTGAGGGCAAACCATTGAATTCTTCTGCTGATCTCCAGGTTTTTAACCAGGAGTTTATTTTCGTTTTCCCGCTTCTCGGTTTCAAACCGGATGTTGAATTCATTGATTTGCCGGAGATTCTGCTCCGAAAACAGGGAGTCCTGCATGGCTGTATAAATCTCATAGTACCGGAGCGCCTCTCCGAAATCGCCGTTTCCCTTGTAAATCTGGTACAATCCCCTGGAGGCATTGATCATGTCGGGTTTCATTCCGGTGGTTGAGGCCAGATCTAATCCTTTCCTGAAAAATTCAACAGCCCGTTCGTTTTTATTCCACCTTTGATACAACCTGCCAAAATCATTGTAAAGAATTACGATTCTGGGTTGCTGACCTAGGTTTTCAAAATCCTTGAGCGCTTTTTGAAAAAATTCCTCTGTTCTTTGAAACTGTTTCTTCTCAAGGAAGGCTAAGCCCAATCCCTGCATTCGTACCGGAATTTTTTCAAGATTCTCCAGCTCCCTGTCCAGATTAAGAGCCATCTCATAATACCGGATGGCTTCGTCGGTTCTTTTCATCTGCAGGTAAGTAAGGGCAATGTTGCTATACCGGGTCGAGATTTTGGCTGTATTACCAGCCTTTTGGTCAAGGGAAAGCGCCTGTTTAAAAAAAGTGACTGCTTCCTCAAACCGGCCCCATGACTGGTAAACTGTGCCAATATTATTATAATCAATGGCCAGTTCGCTTTCGGTACTGATCATTTTATCAATTTGCAGGGCTTTGTTTAACGCTTCAATGGCTTCTCCGTATTTTCCGGCAATTTTCAGATTGGCTCCGATATTATTATAATTTACGGCCAGTTCCACCGAATCTTTAAGTTCTTCATTAATTTTCAGGGCTTTATAATGATACTCCAGACAAAGATCAATATACCCCAGTTCCGACAGCATGAACCCGGCATCGCTGTAGCGCCGCCCCAGTGAATCACGTCGCGGAGGGTCCACCAGTTCTTCATTTTCGATGGATTTCAGATAAGCCTGGAAGGAACCCATCAGGCTGTCGTTTTCATAACAGGCATCCCCAAGCGCCTTAAACAGATCAGCCCGGAGTTTCCGGTCGTTCAACTGTTCTGATAAACCGGCGGCCTGGCGGGCAAATTGCAATGATTTTTCAGGGTCATCATACAGTTTTTGCTGTGAAAGACGGATTAATACCTCAATCCGCGCTTTGGGATTTAATTTTACCAATGCCCGTTGCAGGCTGTCGCCATTTTCAGATATCGCGGTCAGTGGCCATAAAATACATACCTGCAACAGGATTATGCTGATAATCCATGAAGAGTAACGGTGTAATAAGCCTTGTACAAACAAAGTCTGGTTTTTCATATCCGGTAAAACAGGCTGGCAACCTGATGATTAAGCGAAACTCAAACAGTATTACCGGCGAATATCGGAATTTTTGTCGATTCCTCTATTATTTTTTTCTCTGTTAAAAGGAAACTGTTTTCTGATACGGTGAATGAGCTAAATATTTGTAGTTTCAACAACACATATTTGAATACTTTTGCAGGATCAGTCCATACAATCTTTATAGATTGCTCTTCCATAACTTAATTTCTTCTTTCAAATCCTGATGTATGGTTATTTTCCCTTCCTGATGCGCTTTTTCGGAGGCTAATATTCTATCGTAGAACTCATTAATCGACATGGGACTAATTGCATTCACAGATTCCTGATTGATCAATTGATTGATTTTACAGATAAGATTTAAGTCCTGAATGTTGATAATCTGCTGAATAACCTGAAATTTCTGAAACTGAAGATCCATTTTTATTTTAGTTTTAATGAGTCATCAATATTACTTAGAGTTTCAATCGGGTGGTTTATTTTTAGCTGGCAATCTGAAAGCAGTTTCAATTAATTAATGAAATAATTACAAAAGGAAATCCTGATTTTCCCCCATTTGCAGGCGAGACCTGAGCATCAATCAATTGCCTGCTTTAGCCTAAAACCAGCCAGTTTCCAGCCCAGGTTCCATCACAATAAACCCCGGAGCATTTCTTCCCCGGGGTTAGAACCTAACGTGTAAACTTCAATTATTTCAAAACCACTTTCCTGAATATTCGATTTTCTTTTAGCTGGGCTTTTATAAAATAAATACCTGATGGATAGCCGGTTAAATCCATCTTCACGTTTTCTGAATCCGAATTTGTTTCCATCATTACCTTCCCGTTCAAATCGGTGACCGTGATTATCGTTCCGGGAACAATCCCTGAAATGTACACCATGCCTTCAGATGGGCTCGGATAAATATTTACTTTGGATAGCAGGCTGTTTTCCGGAAATCCGGTTGAACCATTAAAGCCAGTGATGGCAGATAATCCGTTTTCTTTAAAAAGGCCGTCGGATTTGGGAAGGGATGAGTCAAAAGTTGCAGTCAACCCTGAATGAGTTTCAGGTTCAGAAAGATCTTTAATCCACATCCTCTCTCCTTCATAAAACCCATCCTTTTCTGCTGTTGTCGGATCATCGCCAAATACCGTAAGGCTGATGGTTTCACGGTTGTAAACCGTTACGCCGAAACATTGGCCTTTCTGATCGTATGCGCCAATTATTGTTCCTTGCTCAAATCCTTTGAGGGCTTCGGGCAGGATTGCGATGGTGTGGGTGGAGGAAGTTGGTTGTATGGGGTACTCCAGAGGGATCTCTGCTAATCCCGGCAGGACCTCAGCTGAAGCTGAATTCATTCCTGTGAAATCCACTGTACCGGGGGCCGTCATCGAAACATAGTAAGCTTTTCCTGGCAAAATATACCCGATGGAGTTGAGGTTGTATTGCGGCCAGTACACGCCGGTTCCGGCTACATCCTTAGCTAATACAAACCCGCTAACCGGTGATAACAGGCTGATAGGATCACGGCCATCGGGCGATACCACCGGCAGCAGATTCCAGCCGGTGTTGAGTGGCACTTCCAAATTGGTCTCAAATTCTCCGGTGATCTCCAAAAGGCAGGCTGCATTGGTTTTCACTTTGTAAGCCGAATGGCTGATCCAGTTGCCGATGGTGTTGATGTTCTGACCGGGATAGTACGTCCCGGTCATGGTTTGGGCGATGATCATTTCCCCGTTTATTGGGGCAAAAACATCTTCCAGGGCAGGCTGCGAGGGAAGCAAGTAGCTTGACAGACCGCTCCATCCTTCCGGCAGGCTGAGGCTGTGGACAACAGTAATCCTATCAAACTCATCGGCACCGATATCCGGGGTTGCAGAACGTAAATCTCCGTCAAAATCATCAGAAATAACCACAGGAGATGTAACCGGTAATGCACCACCATCGCACAATGTAGGTGCAGAGGTCATCATGTGAAGGTCATAAGGCGCTGTGGCAATATTTATGAAGGGAGGCATTTCGGTAACCGAATTCGATTCCCTTGGAATAACCCTTGCCTGAAAATCAGTCAGGGTCAGGTCGCTATTGGTGCCATCATAAAAAATAAGGTTCTCTGAGCCGGGTGTTCCCGCATACCAGTTATTGTTGTTCGACAAAGCATTATAATATGAAGAATTATAAGCAGCCGACCACCTGAAAGCCACTGTTTTACCGGTACTTCCCGGAACGGAAACATTAACGACACAATTGTTACGAAAATCACTGTTAACGGTGGCTGATTTATATATCCCTGAGCTACCGAATGTTGTTGCAGTACTGGATGCATTCAGGTAAATGGTATTGTAATAGGCATTTACCAAAGATCCTCCCGCGATATTCATTCCATTGATGGCAATGGCGCCTGTGGCATCGGGCGCTTTCAAATCTGAAATAAAGTTGTTGTAAATATGAATGCCATTCCCTCCGGAAATATGGATACCGGTTACAGCCCCTGAGGTTCCGGCAGCAGAAAGCCCATACACCTTGTTGTTTTTAAGGATATAGGAGTTTCCTGCCATGACATTGCCAAAAAGAATTCCATATACTGTACCGCTGCCCGAATTAATGGCAAGATTGCTTATGCTATTCCCATAGAAGCTCTTGGAGAGGGAGCTGAATGAATAGGCATTGATCCCATAAATGGTAGATAAACCGGTAGTAGTGCCGCCTATGGAGCAGTCGTAAATCTGGTTGTTGTAAAAAAATTCTCCGGGTGAGCCGAGGCTGTAAAAACCGTTGATGGTGCTGGAAGCAGTAACAGCGCCAACTGTAATAATATTATTCATGTACAGGATATTATCACGGATCAGATATTTGGTTCCTGAGGTACCTGTTCTTATCATCGTAATCTGGCCGCTGTTATTTTTGGTATTATCATGTATGCTATTGTTATAAATATCAATGATTCCGCCATACCCTCCGTCAATGCCAATGATATTTCCGGTTCCGGAAAGAAGGTTATTCCGAATTTCATTCTCGTAAATATTAACATTGAAAGCAACCGTCGTTACAATCTGGTTTTGTATCCCATAAAATAAACCTGTGGTCGCGGTGGTCAGGGAACAGTTTTCAATAGTATTGTGATGAATATTAACGGTAGTCCCTGCCGCCCCTAATTCAGACCCAATACCGTAAACGGTATTATTGGCTCCGCCTTTAAGCGTAATGGTATTGTTATAAATGTCCCCATTCGATCCGCTTGAAGTCCTGATACCATAGAGGTAAGGAATGGTGCCGGCTCCACCGTTAACCGTATTGTTCGCAACTTTAACATTTGATGAATACCAGGTATAAATACCATATGCCTGAGGAGTGATGCCTGTGCCCCCCGCCGCGCCTCCAAAATTGGTGATAATATTTGCGCCCTCTACGCCTATTTCGTTGTTTGCATCATAAAGGGTATAGGGTGAAGGAGCATTAAAGCCAATTAATGTAATACCCCTGTATACATTGGAGATCGTATTACCATAAAATTTACAGTTGTTCATCGCATCTGATACATTGGTAATGGTGAGCAATATAGTATTACTTGCGATGTGATTACCGGAATAGATACCCACCGAAGCCGGGTTCGCCTTGTTAAGGGTAATAGTGCAGTTTTTTATGGTAACATGCTGACATCCGTTAAAAGGAGCGGTGGCACTGGCTTTCACAAGCGCGTAACCCCATTCCATCTGGGTCGTTGCATTGAGGTTGAGACTGTTTTCCTGCAGGTCTATACCATCGAATGTAATATAGTCGCCTCCGGCAATTTTAATAATACCGTCAGTGGCTGTTGAAGTTCCAGCCCCTGCTGTTATCAGAGGGTTTGACCCTTCACCGCTTTTCTTAAAAAGAACAGGATCTGATGACGTTCCGGTAGCAGTAATGAGACCTGCCGTTGGAGAGGAGAAAGTTTCGGTGAAATTCGCCGCAATATTAAAAGTTACGCCCCCACTGCCGACACCATTATAATTCAGGTAGCTGATGGCTTCTGTTAATGTGGTAAAATTGTTACTGCCACTGCCCTCCGGGTCAATGGTCCATATACCGGTCATCGGATAAACCGGAACAGGTACATACAAACTATATTCATCAACATACAGGTACCAATGATAGGCTTCGGAATAACAGTTAAATGCAAAATTATAGGTACCTGTTGCACCGGGGCCGGGTGTAAATGAAGCGGTCCGTTTAATATAAGTTGTGTTGGTTAAGTTGGTGCCACCGGCATTATCCCAAATCACGGTTGTTTGTGCGGCAACTGTCTGGCCTTGACCTACCGTCACCTTTAGTCTTTCCGGATAAGAGGCAGACTCGACTTTTTGATAGAATTCAACATTATAGGTAACTCCTTCGGTCAAGGTTATGTCGGGGGTAAAAGCCCATGTATCTGCTGCATTCGTATGATAGTTATAGAACATAGTTCCGGCACCAGCATAGGGTGTGTAAGTACTTTGTGTCCAGACGTTGCCGGTACCGGCATTGGTAACTACCCATCCTGCCGGAGGAAATGCTGTTTCGTCAAAGGATTGGGTCTGAAGAACCTGCCCAATTGTCCATAAACTCAGGACAAGGACGACCATCAATAGTAAACTCTTTTTCATAATTCTGACTTTTGAAATGTGAATATTTAAAGTAGTTGAATATTTTGCTGTATTTCGGATCATAATCCTTTATATCACTCTTTCCTGAAAATGATTTTTTCCGCATGGTCAATTTTACCGCACTGGCATCGAATAAAGTATATGCCCTCCGGGATGGCTGATGTTTTCCATGTAACCTGATGGATTCCTTTAATCTGCAAGTCATTTAGAATCAAAGCCGTTTTATGCCCGTTAATGTCGTACAAATCAAGCGTAACCATTCCATTCTCTTCAAGACAGTATTCGATGGTCATTTCGTCGTTGACCGGGTTGGGAAAAACCCGGCATGGTTCATGGCTTGTATCAAAGCTAAAATCAGGGTACAATCCTGTGATAATCTGGGATATGGGTCTTCTGTAAACTGAAAAGGCATTGGTTCCGCTTAAGATATGGTCATTGGATATCATTAATGCATTAATTGACGGAACTATAGCAAAACCGTCATTGATATCGGTCCAGTTCTCACCATTGTCGGCCGAAAACCACACCCCTGCATCGGCAGTTCCGGCAATGATGTTTTCTTCAATCGCTTTTAATGATAACACATGATGATACTGCAACCCGGTTATTGTCCAGGTGTTGCCGTTATCTGTGGATTGGAAGACGCCGCCCGGGGATACCAAATTGCCGGCAAGTGTTCCGGCAAAAATTGCCGAATCATTGGAGGTAAATGACCGTACGGAGGTACCGGTCAATCCGTTATTACATGCATACCAATGTTCCCCAAAATCAGTTGAACGGAATACACCCAGATACAGATTGCCGGCAAAAAGAGTATTTCCCATGGCATACAAGGCGCGCATCCTCTGATCCTCCGGACCCAATCCCCAGTTTTTTTCCTGCCACGTAACGCCAAAATCAGTTGATCGAAACATCCCGGAATTAATGGTCGCAGCATAGATATCCTGTCCGATCACGGCCAGGGCGGCAATATTGTAAACATTGGAAGAACCGGTATTATACCAATGTTCGCCCTGATCATCAGACCTGTAAATGCCCGTGCCTGTTGAACCCGCAAACAGATAATTGCCAATAGCTGCAAAAGAGGTGATGGTTAGATAGTTCGGAATACCGTTGTTTACTTCTGACCAGTTAAGGCCATGGTCGGAGGAACGGTACATACCTCCGGAAGCAAGCCCGGCAAAAATATTTGGTCCGGATTCAATGAAAGCGTTGATGGTTTGATTCAATATTCCCGTATTGACCGGAGTCCAGTTGTCGCCCTGATCGTCTGACTGAAATATCCCCTGGACTGTTCCGGCATAAAGATAATTTCCGTCAAACTCCAGGGAGCTGATGTTCAGGGTTGTCAATCCATTATTAACAGGAGCCCAGCTTTCACCGTTGTTGTCTGAACGAAAAACACCCCCTCCCTGTGTGCCGGCATATAGGTAAGATCCCTGAGAGACAAAGGCATATACGTTATTACTTGTTAGCCCGTTATTGGCAGGAGACCAGTTAACACCTCCGTCGCTTGTGCGATAAACGCCATACCCGTATACGCCGGCAAACAAATCGGTTCCTTGTGTTTTCAAAGCGGACACCACATAGGGTAATCCTGTGTTGGCAGGTGTCCAGTAGTCGCCGTTGTCCGATGAACGGTAAACCCCATAGTCTGAGGCCACAAATATATCATTCCCCAAAGCTGCAAGCGCATAAAAAAACTCTCCTGTGAGCCCGTTGTTTACGGCCATCCAACTGGAACCATTGTCAGTTGAACGAAATACGCCGGTAGGATAAATACCTGCAAAAATATCCGAACCGTTGATCAGAAGCGAATAAACAACCAGTCCGGAAAGACCGTTGCTCAGGGGCTCCCAGTTTTCACCGCTATCGGTTGTCCTGAATAAAGCATCCACACCATATTCGATAAATCCCATGGTTCCGGCGAAAACTGTATTGGCATCTGCTGTCATTGAATACACATCCATAGAGGTGATGCCCGTGTTGCAGGCGTTCCAGCTAAGGCCATTATTTCCTGATCTGAATATACCGGCGCCGCCTGACCCTGAGAAAACATAATTGCCACCGGAGGTCATGCAGGTGATGGATCCCCCTGTGGGACCATTCATCTGCTGCCACTGGGCAAACCCTGTTATGGTTTTACTCAGCAGGATAAGTACGCTGATTACCTTAATAAAGATGTAAACTCTTGTCATTCCCATTGCTTGTTTATCTTTTGCAAAAAACTATTGGATGATTATTTTTTTATAATGCGTATCCTGCTGAATTTTCACGCTTACCACATATACCCCTTTCCCCAAATCTGACAGATTGATAGAGGTCATATTTCCGGGACTTAAGGCGCTACTAAATATTTTTTCACCATAGGTATTAAAGACTTCTATGACGCCATCATTCACGGCTCCTGGTCCACGGTGTGTTTGGATGAAAAAATGCCCGTCAGAAGGATTTGGAAACAATGAGATAACTCCCTTTATTGCTGATCCGGATTCTTCGTAGGAGGTATAGACCGGACAAAGTCCTGTGATTAATACCGGAACATGGCTTTCTATATTGGTGCCATTTCCCAGTTGTCCATAATCATTGGCGCCCCAGGTAAAAAGCTCTCCCTCCTGGTTAATGCAAAGACAGTGAAACGCTCCGCCGGCAATGGCGATCATGTCCTCGAGGCCGTTTACCTCTAAGGGCAGGTTGCTATCGATTGTAGTTCCGTTTCCAAGCTGGCCGTTTGAGTTCCATCCCCAGGCCCAGGCCGTTCCATCATATTTAACTGCATAGGTGGATGCACCGCCTGCTGCAATGTTTGTAATCCATTGTATTTCCTGTGTTTGGACAGGTGCCGGGCTATTTGTATTGTTGCCGTTACCGAGCTGCCCCAGATAATTGTATCCCCAGGCCCAGACGGTTCCGTCGTTCTTCAGAGCTACTGAATGGGTAGTGCCAGCCGCAATATCAATTACATCCGATAGGTTGGAAACTAATACAGGTATGTTGCTCGAAAATGAGGTGCCATTTCCCAACTGTCCGTGTTGGTTTGCTCCCCATGCCTTCACGGTTCCATCATTCAAAAGTGCCATAGAAAATCCCTCCCCTGCAACGATAGCAGCGGCGTTTGAAATATCCGTTACCTGAACAGGTGTTTCGGTGCCCGTTGAAGTTCCATTTCCCAGTTGCCCCCAGGAATTGCTTCCCCAGGCCCATACAGTACCATCATCCTTTATGGCAAGGGTATGAAAATCTCCAGCCGCAATATCGGTGACATTCGTTAATCCGGAAACCTGGACTGGGACATTGCTGTTAACTGTCCCGCCATTTCCGAGCTGGCCGCTGTTGTTATTCCCGAAACACCAGGCCGTACCATCGTCCTTTAATGCAACGCTGTGAAAATTTCCTGTCGAAATCCTGATGACATCCGTCAGGTTGACCACCTGAACAGGGATGCTGCTGTCCGTATTGGTATCGTCTCCCAATTGTCCGTCGGAGTTCCTTCCCCATGCCATGACAGTTTTATCGCTGCAGATGAATAGGCTGTGATATAAACCACCGGAAAAGGAATGAGAATAGCTTTGATTGGATTCGGTGCATATAATCATTTGGGATAAGGTATCATTGGAACGGTCTTCATCGCCGGGCAGATCCGTATAAAAGGTGAAATCGTAGGGGCCTCCTGTTGATGCGGTCCAGGCTGGGAATACTACATTCACTAGTTCGGCCGAATCTAAGAAAGGAATCATCTGAGTGAAAACCTCACCCGTTTGTCCGTTTTTGTATTTTACAGGAATATCTGATTGCACCTGAATCCCGAAATTTTGTACAATCACTTCAGGTACAATTTCTTCCCCGGCGATAACCATTGCAGATGGCGATACAATGGAAGTTAAGCCAATATCATTTGAAGAAAAAGCCCGAATCCCGATATCGTCAAGATAAATATCATTGCCCCAGCCACTTTTTGCTACGAAAATCACATAGTATGATCCCGAAACAGAAGCGGGAAGGGGATAATTGAATTCAAACCAGTCGGACATCCAGTAATACCTGGCTACTTTCCCCAGTAATACAGCTCCGCTCAAATTTGGCGTTGCATTATAATAAACTTCCAGGCTATCGGAATAAGAAGGCCATCCATAATCGCGGTACATCCAGAAATTTACATTCTTTGGCAAGCCTGCAGGAAAGGAAAGTACCGGAGTGACCAGCATGGCCGATACATCGTACCCAAAATTGTAATTATCGAAATAAGCCATACCTTCCCCACTGTGTGGACTACAAGGCGGATAGATTCCTGCTGTTGTCCGGGCCCACAGACCCGTTCCGCTTAACTGGATGTTTTGCCAGCCGTCAGGTGGAAAAGTTACCGCATCAAAACTTTCTGAGAGGAGCAGGCCTTTACCGGAAAACTGCGAACTGCCTGATCCTTTCGGCATTCCGGGATAAGACTGAGAAAATGAGAATAATGAGCATAACAATAACCCAAAAATCATAAAAAAACTCAATCGGCGAATCACATTTGTAAACTTGTACATGCAAAATTGATTTATTAATTTTCCAATAGCAAATCTATAGTAACTCCTGATTATCAAGAGTATTGAATTATTAAACTCAGGGTTTCAATGATTCAAATGCGTGAATCAATTATTAAATTCAAAAAAAGTGACCTGCAAAGGTTGGTTTGGGAATTAGGCAAAGGATAGTGAGAGGGTAAAAAAGTTTTTCTTCAATAGGTTCAAAGGCAGGGAAATACAAAAACGGTATTATAAATTATAGATTATAAATTGAAATACAATTTGTTAGGTTGATTTGTTTTTATCTTTTTCTTTATCTCCCTGATAATCCAAATTCCATGTTATTGTATTTCTAATGTGACCTATTGTGCCTATTGTGGTTTGATATTTAACCACATTAGGCACATCAGGACACAATAGAGGAACCCGTTTTAAATTTCTAAATTTTCAAAATTCCCAAATTTCTAAACTAATCCATCGTCCTCCGTATTACAACAATCGTACATCTGACTTTTCAATCGTAACGCATCTATTTCCCATCATAGCCCCGTCAATCCACCAGTACCACCTTGTGGATTTCGCTGCCGGTCCGGGTTTCGATCCGGAGGATGAAGACCCCGCCGGGCTGCCCGGTGAGGTTGAGGATGAAGTAATGTGCCTCGGGTGCATAGATCGCAACCTGCTTCCCTTTGTGATCCTGAACCGTGATTTTGAGGATAAGCGAGGGCGACTGGATGCTAAAATGCCCGGATGAAGGGTTGGGGAAGATCCTCAGTGGGCTGGCCGGGTGATCGGCGATGCTTACTGGTAGTTTTTCCAGCAGGTTTGACTCTGCCATAGATGACTTCACCCCGTTGGTATATTCGGCTTCCACGGCAAACTGGTAGAAACCGGCGCCAAGGTTCTCCCAACCGGTGTCCGTATAGGTTGTGTCTGATACCGGGTTGGTGTTGATCTGCTCCCAGTCGGCGGCTCCGGCCGGTTTACGGTAAATATTGTAATGCTGAAAAGCTTTTCCGTCCGGAATTCTGAAAGCCGTTTCCGGCATATCCGGGTCAGTGGTTTTTGTTGGTTCTACAGGCTTGCAGATGAAAGTAGTGGTTTTTGAATCTGTATTCACCCTATAAACCCGGCTACCGGCAAATTCCCTCGGAACGGATTCATCGTATATCAGTCCTGCCGCACGAATGAGAATGTTTCCGTAAAGCGGCGGAGCGGTTACGTTTTCGAGTGGGTAATAAGCGCCCATGCCATTGCTCCACTGCGTCATGGGTTGCCATATCCAGGGCTCGCCCACACCATCGTCATAACCCACCACTATATTATTGGAGTAGCCCGATATACCTAAGAAAAAGCCGTTGGGTGCATATACCGGCGTTGGGAGGTTGAAAGTATTCCAGCCCGGCGGGTTCTGGACATTGCCCTGCACAAAAAGTACGCTGGCCAGGTTGGGAGAACCGTCTGCGTTCAACCCAAGTATTGTGATCATCACCTGCGGCGAGGGCGGATATCCTGCCGCCTGGCTGGTAAACCAGGTAACCGTATTGACAATAGCATTATACCTCCAGGCCGAACCGATCAGTATATCGGGCACTCCGGTGGTGATGAGGTTTCCCGCCACCTGGCCATCATCGTAACGGAAGATTTTGGGGAACGGCGTGCCGGCGCCATACCAGTTGAGCTGCGCGTAGCCTCCGGTTTCAATGGCGGAAAGCAGGTGGGGCGGGGGTGCATTTTCCAGAATCGTAACCGGATCGAGCGCAAGGGGAATATCTCCAACCTGAATGGCAGCCATGTACGTTTGATAACCGGCCAGCGAAATGGTCATCTGGTAGCCGGTCAATCCCCAGATTTCGCCAAAACTGAACTCTCCGGAGGCATTGGTGGTAGTTTCGTAGTTGTCAATTCCAAATAGTTTCACCACAGCGCCTACGGCAGGCGTCTGTGTATCGCTTTTTATCACACTGCCTGTCAGTGAAACCAGAGGCCGCGGCACAAGCAAAGCGTTTGGCAATACTACCGTTCCGCCCGGAGCCAGTACCACATTTTCAAAGACTACATCATTGTAACCATATTTTGATATGGTAACCTTCAAATTGTTGCCGGCCAGCGTGTATGGAGATACATAATCACCTGACGAATTGGTATAAATCACTGCGGCAGCTCCCGGGAAGTCAAGGTTTTCAATTTCCACTCTTGCATTTTCAACCGGTTGCGAATTTTGCTGGTACAGTACTTTACCTGACAAATGCCCGAGCCCGGCGCCGGTTTCGAATATAAGGGTTGTGTTGGGGAAATTTTGGCTACGAATAAGATAGGGACTGGGATTTTCCGGATCAATCTGGCCAAGATCATAAAGGGTGCGCTCCGGTCCCGAATTTAGTAATTTCGTGGCAAACAGAGAGGTGTTGTTATTATCTTGCCCTGAATAGTAATATGCCGTTACCAGCAGATTTCCGCTTCCGGAGTAAACAAAAGGATGGGTGAAAATGATGTCGGATCGGCCATTACCGGCCAAAAAATCAACATTCCCATTATAAACCAGCGTCATTTGCGATACCGGGATGTATGGACCGGATAAATTCGCTGCATCTACTTCTGAAATCCAGATTTTAATTTTTCTTTCCATCATATTGGTTCCGAATAAACTGTAGTAACCTATTCTGTCAATGATTCCTCCGGTATTCAGTTCATTACTGTAATACAAAGTCTGTGAAAGACTGGCTTTTTTGGAGTCAGCAAAATTGATAGGATAGAGATTGGTGTATTCGGTTTCCTGGTTTAAGGGAAAGTCTCCGATGTTTTTAACAACAAAAGATTCCGGAATGACATCCACTTTTACCGGATCTGTCAGGTTGTTATTCTGATCTTCGTCGGTAGCAAAGTCAATTTTGCCATAAACATAATAAATGCCGGTTTGTGCTATATTTAAGGGGATATTAAAAGTCAATACTTCCTTTGAAGCTATATTTTGGCCGGGCAGTGAAGCCAGCGTTGTTTCCACTCCGTTGATCACTGCGCATAGTTGCACTGTATAATCAGCGCCCTGCACATTCTGGAAGCCCCAGTTGGCAAACATAACCGTATAATCCTGGGTAGTGTTGGCATGTAAAATATCCGGACCGGTTAAATCCAGCACCATCAGATCATGATCGTAACGTACCATCACCGATGCCGACACATCGTCGATGACACCCGGCCAGCACCAGAGGCCGTTAAACTGAAATGCCAGATAAAATTCGTCTCCATCTTCCAGTCCGTAGGTGCTCAGGTTGTATGACTTTTCAGTGTAAATCAGAGGAGGGTCGGTAATAACATCCATCTGCGTGAAATCAGACGGGCTATTTCCATTCACAGAAAGCAGGATACGCCAGATTTGCCCGGACTGGTCGGCAAGGCGTTTAATCCAGAAGCTGAAGATATCCCCATCCTGCCAGATCATTTTCGGAGTGATCAGCCAATCATCGTAACTCGTTTCCCAGGTGGTCCCGGCGTAGGTATCCAGTCCGGCAGCCGCCACTCCGGTTCTCGGCGCCACCTGACCTGTAGGCACGGTATTGACGTTACGCATCCAACCCGATTTATCAGCGTTTAAGTCAACCACTTTCCAGCCCAGCGGCGGAAACAGCGTATCTTCAAATCCTTCCCTCAATACACCAAAACGAAGTCCTTGTCCGGAAACTTCCAGCGTTTTACTTCCAGGCACCGATTCATCCATTAAAAAAGTAATTACCCCCTCCTCAGGTTGAGGTTCTGTTGGGTGAAATACTACCTCAACGACCACTGTTTCAGCGCTCTCAATCACCACCGGGAACACAAGGTTGGCAATACTAAAGTTGGAATTTGAGATATTTACTCCGGTTATCTCAAGCGGTTCGCCCCCGATGTTCTGTATAGAAGCGTTGAGGGTTTTGCTGAGTGTTACCTCTACATCCCCGAAATCAAGCGAGTCAGGACTTACATTGACCACCGGAAAAGGGGGGATGACGCTCATCAATAATTTTGTATTTGCTCTGAAATCAATCTGATTGCCTGACGGGAGATTCTGAGGATCATAAGGAGTTCCCTCTCTCCATGCTCCAACGCATAAATTTTGTCCGGCAGGCACAGCGGTTGAGTAGAAAACATCCTCCGATGAGCTATATCCGGGACTTTTTTCAAAAATTGTAAGAATCAAGTTGTCGGAACCATTGTATATGAATGGCTCAATATCGATCCAGGAATAATCCTGTCCCGGATTGACAGCGTAAACGCCATCATAAACCTTGGTCGCATTGGTAAGCGGAACACTGGATGTAATGGATTGCAGGTTCGAGTGCTCCAGCCATACTTCAATTTCCGCTTCGAGGTTTGGATTGGCGCCTGCATAATGATAGCCAAATTGTGAGATAACAGCCGCTGGGTTGGCAATTTCTGAACTTAAATATATCGTTTGGGTAAAAGAGTAGCTCCACCAGAGATAAAACGGGGTAGATGAATTGGTGGTTGGATCCGTTCCAATGGTTATCTCATACACCTCAACCAATTGTACATTCACATTCAGATTGGGTGTTGTATTATTACCAGGAAACTCATCATTGACGAAATCAACATATCCGTAGAGCGTTGCAGGACCATACTGGTCCGGAGTCCAGGTAAGGCTGAAGGTTTGATGAGTTGCAGGTTCAATGTTTACCCCGGGAGTTTCATCAACCAGCACACCTCCCTGCGTGTAGAGCTTTACAGAATAATCATTACCAACAACAACCTGACTTCCGGCATTAAATACGGTTACCTCATAAACAGATGGCTCGTTTATTACCGGATTGGTATTTCCGGTTACACCCACACCCGCCAGATCATAGTTTACAACAGCTTCAACCTTAACGTTATCAAGATTATAATTCCAAAGGTTATAGCTATCACCGGAATAGTAAAATCCCAGTCTGAAATTGGTGTTAGCGGGGATGTTGAAATTGTGCTCGTCTGTTTTGGGGCCATAATCACCTGTACATTCCTGCTGCCAGAAGTCGGCCCAGGTAGCCCCGTCATCGGTTGAATATCCGATTTTAAGGGTGTGTGATAAACCATAATAATAGAAAAAAATATTCAGGTTTAGTCTAAGTGCTGTTGCGTCGCCTGAATTCAAAACCCGGGTCATCAACCGGCTCTCACCCACGAAACTCGGACCCCAGTTCATCCGCATTTCGGGAGCGGCTCCACCTGCAGAGGAATTATTAATTATACCCCAGTTGGATGTTCCGCTGCCCATTACCGACCAACCCGGTGGAAGCGTACCCGCAGAATAATCAAATGTTTCGTTCATCAAAACGTATCTTTCCTGTGCGATACCGGCGCAGGATAAGAAGAGTATTGCGTTCAGCAAAGCAATACTCAATAAAATCTGTACTTTGTTTGTCATTAATGAACTATTTTTAATATGAATGGCGAACAAAGTTATCTTAACTCCGGATTAACCCGGGCGCTGAATTATTTAAACCCGGGGCTCAATGATTTAAATGCAATAATCAGTTATTATATCAAAGTGAAAATAAAACCGGTGCGCTGAGAGTCTTTCTCAAAATGTATTAAGGTCTGTTTTTGCAAAGCCGCTTAGCCCGGTAATACTAATTCGAATATCTATCCATCAACTGTATAAATTCCTCCTTTGAAGCAAGAGAGAGCATCGCCTGTGAACCGTCGGCCATTTCAACGGCCAATCCATCCCTGGTAAGTATTCGTTTCACATACTTCAAATTGACAAGGTTTGATTTATGGGTTCGGAAAAAGCCATGTCCGGATAACATTTCCTCGAATATTTTGAGTGTCTTCGACGCCAGGATCACCCTGTTTTCCGTGAGGATCAACCTGGAATAATTCACATCGCCCTCAATCCGGATAATATCGTCAATATTGATGTATTCACGTCCATCGCTGGTATTCAGGGCAAGTTTCGAGGGTTTCTTTGACTGGATATTCTCCAGCAGCATTCGATAGTCGGCGATATCCCTGCGTTCTGTCAAGGCTCTTGCACGCTTCACTGAATCCAACAACTCTGTAATCTTCACCGGTTTAACCAGGTAATCAACAGCACTGAATTTGAATGCCTGAATGGCGTATTGATTATAAGCGGTTACAAAAATGATCTGAAATTCAATTTTGCTCAGACTTCTTAATAAGTCAAAACCGTCTTCTCCCGGCATTTCGATATCCAGAAAAACAAGATCGGGTTTTTGTAAAGCAATCAGTTTCCGGGCTTCAGGGGCTGACCTGGCCACTCCGACGATTTCCACATCAGGGAGAAAATCCCTGATAATCAACGTAAGCGCCTCATTGGCAACCACTTCATCGTCAACAAGAATCACTTTCATCTTTGTTTTATATTTACGGGCAAAAATAAGAATACTTTTGTTCCTGTGCCCATTCCCGTTTCGTCGATAAGGTCCTGATATTCAAACCGAAGGTCTGTTTTGTTTAAGCGATTATAAAGTTTCAGCCTGTTTTCGACCAGTTTGGTACCATATGATTTTCTGGTCTTTCCGTTTTCTGTTTTGTTCTTTTCGGCCTGGTCACGTCCAATTCCATTATCTTCGATACTTATAACAAGCGTCGCAGAGTCCTGCTTCAATACTTCGATCCGTATCTGTCCGTTGCCCTCAATGTTGGCGAATCCGTGCCAGATAGCATTCTCCACAAAAGGTTGTAAAATCATTGCGGGAATAAAATAATCATTCAGCGAAATATTATTAAGGGTAATATCGTAATCAAACTTATTGGCGAACCGCGCTTTTTCAAGTTCCATATAGGCTTTTAAAGTCTCCATTTCATCATACAGAGAAATGAACTGAAATTGGGAATTATCAAGCACTTTACGTATCAAATCAGTAAAATTAGTAAGGAAAAGATTGGAAGATATCTTGTCGTTTTTAAGAATAAACAGATTCACTGAATTCAGGGCATTAAAAATGAAATGCGGGTTCATTTGGCTGATTAAAGCCTTTTGTGTTGACTGATTAAGTTCGTTTTCAAGTTTGTATCTTTTACGGATCTCTTTTGTACGATAAACAAAGAAAAGGATAATCATTGCTGAGATAATGAGAAAAGAAACCAGTGAGAAAATATAGATTTGCTGTCTGATCTGCTCGTCTTTCCTGATAATGAGTTTCTCCTTTTTTTCAGTTTCATACATGGTTTGCAATTCCATAATCTCTCTGTACTTCGATTCTGTGAGCAAAGAATCCTTAAGAATGGCATATTTCTCGAAACACAACAGTGAATTTTTGTAATCCGCTAACATTCTGTAGGCATCCGACATCCCTTTAAGGTTGTTAATAATAATGTTAACCAGTTTATTATCCTCTGCAAGTTTCTGACTTTCAAGGTAATATATTAATGCTTTCGAAGGGTTACTTTTCCTGAGCATCATATCTCCTTTAGCGGTTAAGGTCATCGCATACAATTGTAAATTTTCATAGGATTTATTCATCTGCTCAGATTTATCGAAATACGATTCCGCTTCCTGATAATTCTCAAGTTTTGAATTGACTATTCCCAGATTATGATAAACGAAAGCCAAATAAAAAGAGTCCTTAAGTTCGGCAAACTGTTCTCCGGCTTTTTCAAAGTAGAAGCGTGCCCTGGCATAATCTGATTTTTCGCTGCCAAGCATACCCAGGTTATTGTGTGTAACCGCATATCCCAATTGAATATACTTGTTATTGATATCCTGATTTCTGATCAAAGTATAAATATCAAGCGCCCTCAGATAATATTTTTCGGCAATATCCAAATTCCCCATATCAATATTCAGATTGCCAAAAATATTCAGCATGTTGGCAGTTCTGTCCTGCAAATTCAGCTTTTCAAAAATCTGTAATCCGTTATTGTTGTTCTCATTGGCTTTTATATAATTGCCTTTCAGCTTGTAGATTTGTCCGATATTCTGATAACAATCGCCCATTCTTTTTTGATTATCGGTATGTGTAAATAAAACAAGAGCTTTTTCCCAGTAAATTAATGCTGAATCGTAATTGCCGGTGTAATAAAACGCCGTTGCTTTGCTATAAGTTGCTTTCGACAGAATAGTATCAATTTTTAAATGCTTAACAATACCATAAATTGAATCAATAACCCTAAAGCCAATCTTAGGGTTTGCTTTATAGCTTTCAGGGTAATTTGACAGGCTGTCGATCAGTTTAATATTAACAGACTGGCTGTAACATCCTAAAGCCCATATTATAATGAAAAGAATGCTATACAGAAATCGTTTCATTTTTGAGAAATATATATTCAGCCAATACCCCGGAGGAAATTTTCAGTTTTACAGAGTCAGATTTTTCTTCACCGGGCGAAGCGGTAAAATCAGATGCGAAAATACGATTTTCTGCTCAACCGGTTTCTGATATTAAAGGGTAAGCAACCTGAGGCGTAAAAAAACCCCGGGACGTCTTTCAACCAACCCGGGGTAAAACCTAACTAAAAGCCCTCAATTATTTCAGGACAATCTTCCTGAAAATACCTTCTCCATTCAATTGGATTTTAATGAAATAGATCCCGGGGGTCAATCCTTTGAGGTCAAAAGTTTTCATTTGATATGACCCGTTGGATTCAACCAGCATTTTTTTGCCTTGAATATCGCTGATTTCAATTTCTGCGCCTGCTTTCAAACCTGATATATTGACCAATCCGTTGGTTGGGTTCGGGTAGATGCCGATTGCCGTTCCAAAGCCTCCATGGCCAGTGCCAGAGATCGCTTCAAATCCGGTAATAACCGAAAGCCCGTTTTCATAAAAAAGGCCATCGGAATGGTGAAGGGATGGGTCGAAAACAGCCGCCAAAACTGATTGGGTTTCAGGTTCAGAAAGATCTTTAAACCACATCCTCTCCCCTTCATAAAACCCATCTTTTTCAGCCGTTGTCGGATCATCGCCAAACACCGTAAGACTGATGGTTTCACGGTTGTAAACCGTTGCCCCGAAACAGTTGCCTGCCTGATCGAAAGCGCCGATAAGGGAACCGGGTTCAAATTCCCGGAGGGCGGCGGGCAGGACAGCGATGGTGTGGGTAGAGGAGGTGTGGTGTATGGGGTAGGGTTGGATGCAATAACCTGTCAGCGTCTTCAGACCTGACAGGGTTTGAAACTCCACCACCCCGGGGTCAGTCATCAGAACATAGTAAGCTTTTCCCGGTAAAAGATACCCGATGGAGTTGAGGTTGTACTGCGGCCAGTAAACACCGGTTCCGGCCACATCCTTGGCTATCACAAAACCATTGACCGGTGAAAGTAAATCCGCTGCCGGAGCGCCGTCGGGGGTTACAACAGGCAGCAAACTCCATCCTGCATTGAGCGAAACTGTCAAATCAGTTTCATAATCACCGGTGAGGTTCAATGTACAAGCGGCTGAGGTTTTCACCTTATACGCCGAGTGCCTTTCCCAGTTGCCAATGGTGTTGATGTTTTCACCGGGAAAATACATTCCGGTCATGGTTTGGGCAATGATCAATTCATCAGAAATTGGGGCAAATACATCTTCAAGGGCTGGCTGGCCGGGGAGTACATAGCTTGAAATCCCGCTCCAGCCGGCTGGGATTGAAATGGGGTGTGTTGCAAACTCATCTCCCCAGAAAATGCGGTCGAAAGGATCGTTTTCGAAAACGCTGCCGGCAAAATCTCCTGTGGCATTTACAAATGTTACACTTCCGGCATCAACAAGTTTCCGCACATTGTACTGCCCTCCCCAGGTATTGGCCGGGAATACGGCATTTTCGATGATGATGTCCTGATCGTTGTCAACTGTAAGCAAGGCTGTTGAGCCGCTCATCCCGTTGCGGAATTCACAATTGGAAAACGAATAATTAGGATTGACCACAGCGCCCGGCGCCAGATAAACACCCTGTTCGGGCAGGTTTTCAAAAATGGTGAACATGGCTTCGAGATAGCCTCCCCCCAGAATGCTTAAAGTATATGGTTCGCCGGATACAATGCCTTTTACGCGGCTCATGGCTCCGTCGTATCCGTATAATGAAAGTTGACCATTTTGGAAAACATTTATCGAAGAGAGGTATTTCATGCTAATGGTCGAAGAATTGGTTGCCAGCCAGCCTCCATATTGAATTTCAAGATTATTCCAACATTCGAGTTCCTGACCAAACCCTACCTCGGCAAGGCCTTCGGCTACAACGAAATTATTTTTCACATTGGAAGACCAAATGGCTGCCCTTGTCGAAAAATCTGATGGTTTATTGATTGTTACGTTGTAAAAGGAACCTCCTTCGGTTGACAAAAGTGCGCTGTTTTGCTCTCCATAAAGCTCCACCGTACCGCCTGTTGGATTAAACCCGGGTGATTGAGCAAAAAAACTTTTTTGTGTGCGGATTGTCCCGCCAGTGATGGTCGAGGTAAAACTGTAAGGCGCTGCATCCTGAATTTTTATTGTGTGGTCATTAAAATTGAGGATGCCATTAATCATGGTCAGGGTTGCGTTGGTGTTGGTTCCCCAAACAGTTTCGTCATTACCTCCCCAAACTTTAAACTCTCCTCCGGAAATCCTCAGATTGCCCCGGAGGTCAACAGTTTGGCCGGCATCCTGGTACAATTCAACATTTCCATCAAAAAGATGGATAAATCCATAAATTCCATCATCGGCCAGATCGTTGGCTACAAAAGTAGCCTCTCCGGCTATCCACATACCGCCGTTGGTCCAATCGTAAACATCACAGATAATGGTATTGTTATCCTGTAAATACAAGTACTCGACCGGCTTATCCAGCTCAAGGATGTTGAAGTGTTCTGAAGAAGAAAACTGGGGGCCGTTTCCATTTAAAATAACGCGACTTGTTCCTTCGGTAAAAGCTGAATTGCCAACATTATTTATCCAGTCGCGCCCAATTTTTATTTTTGAACTACCAGGAGAAAATACGCCCGATTCGATGATCAGATCCTTTTTAACATTCAAAACATTTGTGTGGTAATTGCTGATGGTTGCTATGCCCGTTTGATTAAAAACCAGGGTATTAAAATAATCGCTCACGTTTGGCTGAATACTCTGGTCGACGCCATTCAGAACAAACCTTCCGGCTTCGCACCTGATTACGCCATGGTTATAGTTACTCCCTTTTAGATTGATGTCCTGTGCAGAATAGCTGTAAAACCCGTTGCCATTCAACACCAGCAAATCCCCGTTAATGTTTAATGGTTGATCCGATGATACATCCAGATTAACCTGGATTGCGGGGTCTTTCATCAGTTGCAGTTTATTAAAAGCGCTTTGGCTGCTAAACGAAAATATTGAGGACGGCATCTGACCCGAAAAATAAACTGCTCCGTTGGTCAGATTAACCTGTGACCCCGGGTTAAAATACCAGTCGCCCAAAATGTTAACAGCGCCATCATCACCAAAAACAGCCGTGGAGCCTTCCTGCCAGTAAAGACTTCCAAAAATTCTGAAACCCGCATCGTTGTTAACATGCCCGTAAATACTGGCATTGCCGCTAACCCAAAGATTGTTTTCAAAAATGGCAATTTCACCCATCACGGTAATATTCTTACAACCGGCTTCGGCCGAAACAGCAGGCATGTGTGGGGCTGCTTCGGGTATTAAAACGTCGGTTTGATAAGTTGGTACGGATAAGTCGTCCCAGTTTTCGGGGTTATCCCAGTCCGATGACACAATTCCCGTCCACAATCCGGGTTGGGTCACAGCCCAGTCAATCCGGTTGTAGGGATCGTATTCGTAAGCAGGCCCGGCGCCCGGCCCGGTGGCATCTTTCATGATCACCCGACCCTGGTCAATTGTTTTCTTCACATTCATGCTGATGGGTACATTAGGAAACTGAACTCCTCTCAGTGTTACATTCTGACTATTATTGATCATTAAATATGCTCCTACAGCATAAGGAAATGTACAATGATAAAAAGCATTATCCGGATCAATATATCCTGATGGGCCAACGATTACATTGCCACAGTTGTTAAACGTGGTAAACCTCGACGAAATAGTTCCTCCAACCCCAAAATCGTAAAATCCGGTACTTCCAAAGCGGTCAACAAAAATCGGTTGACTTTCCGTTCCATGGGATTGAAATGTTCCACCCTGATCAATTATCAACTGACATCCCGCATAAAGCCCAAATGCGCTGCCAGGCTCAAACGACAGTACCCCGCCACCATAAACATCCACCTGATTCACCACCACCAGCATGTTGCCCGTGCTGCAAGTAAAAGTGCCTTCATTCACCTTCAAGTCATTGCCAACCAATAAATTGCTGCTAAGTGTTACCGATCCCCCCTTGCTGTCTGAAGTTTGTTTATCAATGGTGACATTATGCAAACTGGCCATTGAAGGAGTATTCATGCTGAGAAAGGCATCTCCTGTACCGTAAAATTCGATGGTTCCGGCTGTAGGGTTAAAATCGTTCCGGTGATTGATAAACGATCCCGTTGTGCGGATTTTCCCGCCGGTGATCTGATTGACAAACACATAGGGGGGATTGTTGACAATCTCAATCCCATAAGGATAAACATTGATTTCGCCGCCGGACATGGTTATCTGAGCATTGCCATTTCCCGGCCACTGACTTGGCATTCCATTGATGATGTTGAATTTACCTCCAATGATAAATAACCTGCCGACCAAATCCATCTGCTCGCTGAGGTTTCCCATGGTAATCGTGCCATTGGTGGAAACGCTCACATCGCCGCCAATTATCCCCCCGATAAGACTGTACGCAGTAAATGATCCATTAACCACCGAAAGGCCTCCATCGTTCCAGTTATAATACTGGCAATTTATATTCGACAGAGATGAAAGCTCAAGAACGCTCCCCGAACCAGACTTTTCCAACACCAGGGTCATGAAATTTTCGTGGTTATATATCCTTTGAACATTCCCGGCGCCATTAAAAACCACTGTGGTATTGCTTTCGTTGAATGCATCCGGCCCGACCGGGTTCGACCAGTCGCCGGCAAGATAGATGGTAACATTTCCCGGGGCAAATACTCCGGAATAAATTTGCAGATTGTCGTTAATCATGATAGTGCTGGTGTGAACGGTATTCACTGAAACTGTTCCCGATTGGTTAAATTTGAGGCTGTTAAAATAATCACCGGTATTGGGTGTAATGATTTGGTTCACACCGTTAAAAATCAATTTTCCGGCATTTCCCTCAAAGGTGCCATTGCTGATAAAATCGCCATACAGAATCATATCCTGCCCGGCGTCGGCGGCAAATTTGGCCAAAGGCCAGATCTTGAAATCACCTGATATTTCCAGTTTTTTGATTGATAAATCGCTGAATCCAACCTGCGCACCACCTGTTTTTTGGATATACAGATCATGAAAAAAGCTGTTTTCTGAGTATGATCTTATCCATTTTGAAGTGGTCCCGGCAAAAATAATGCTGCCATTACTGAATTGAACAGATGATCCGGCATTAAAATTCCAGTTACCATTGCACACAAGGGTTACTTCCTGATTTATTCCGGCGGATGATCCTGAATTCCAGTAAACATCTCCCAAAATAACAAACTGGCTGCCGGGTGAAGTCACCAACATTTCACCATCGAAAGAAACATTGCCGTAAACCGTCAGGTTCCCACCATCAAAGTTCAGGCTTCCGTTTACCGTCAGGCTATTGATATACCAGTCGCCGGCATCAATTTCCGGCATGTTGGGAGCGGTTGCCGGAATGACAACATTGGTACCTGCATTTGGAACCAAACCATCGTCCCAGTTGCCGGAATTGTACCAGATGGATGACTCGGCGCCCGTCCACAGTCCGGGTTGAGTCACGGTCCAGTCAATCCGGCTGTAGGGATCATATTCATAACCCGGGCCGGAGTAGGCGCCGGTTGCATCTCTGAAAGTGATGCGGCCTGCGTTATTGGTTTTTGCAACCGTGTTGGTTGGAGGCAAAGTCGGGAAATTTGCTCCCCTGATGGTCAGTTCTTGTGAGTTATTCAGGAAAATGTACGTTCCCTGACCATTGCTGAAAGTGCAGTAGTCGAAAGGAAATGAAGGATCAATGATGGCATTGGCAGCAAGAATGATGTTAGCCGGATATTGGAATTTGGCATATTTTGCAGAGATGGTGCCACCATTATTTACGTTAAAATAGTAGTAAAAACTTCCCGACCGGGTTATCGTCGCCTGGTTTGCCAATGTCCCGATGGCTTTAAAAATACCGCCGCTGTTCACATTTACCGACATATCAGTTGCCAATTTTAACTGGGCACCCTGGCCAAGACTGAATGTTCCGCCATTTTCAACATATAAATGCCCGTCCTGATTGATGATTTTATTCACGGCGCTCAGGGTTCCACCGGCCACTTCAATGCTTACCACAGTAATGTTTGTATTTACAGTAACCACTGCCGACGGTCCCTTGTTTATTTTAATATCCCTCAAAGTACCGGCTGACTGCTCCAGGTAAACATTATTTGATCCATACAATTCCAACAATCCTCCAACCGGTGTAAAATCAGCCCGGTTGCAATAGAACCCGCCAGTGGTGCGGATGGTTCCTCCAGTGATATTTTCGGTAATTGTATTTGGTGACATGGTGGTTAAAGTAATGCCCTGGTCTTTAAAATCAAGTGTTCCGGCATTCATCGTAATAGATGCATTTGCCCCTGCAGCCCACTGACTGGCTCCATTTCCGCCGTATATATTCATGGTTCCGCCATTGGTAAACGTAAGGCTCCCGTTCAAATCAATGTATTGATAAATATCCTGATAAAGATTGATCGTCCCTCCGGAATTCACATAATATCCTCCAAAAATCCCATTATCGGACAAATCCAGTGCTGTAAAAGTTCCTCCGTTTGCCAGCACATCTATCGAGCCGGCAGTCCAGTCATAAACTGCGCAGGTTACCGTCGTACCTAAGCTTAACCGGAACGCCCCGCCTGAGGCCTTATTCAATTCGAGAATATTGAAAGTTTCATTGTAACAGTACTGATGATAATTCCCGCCATTAAAAATCACCCTTCCTGTTCCCGGATTGAATGAACCTGCGCCTGCATTGTTGGTCCAGTCCCGTTTAGCCTGTATGGTGTGGCTGTTTGAATTGAAAGTACCCGAAGTAAGCACAAAATTTCCGTTAAATATAATAGTCGAAGTCAGGTTTACGGTTTGTGCCCGGCTTTCATCCGTTATCACTTCACCGGTTTCACGATCAATCCGGGGATAAATGATTGTAGTATTTTCTCCATCTTTTGATGCTGTTTTATTGATTTTTACTCCATAAAGGGCGGCTGTTCCAACACAATAAAGGCTGGCATCGGTGGGGCCGTATAGCTCAATGGTACCTCCGGCTGGGTTAAAATCCGACCTGTAATTGCTGAAGTTTTTCGCAGTTTTAATGGCGCCGCCGGTAATGTTCGTGGTTAGTGTAGTTGTTGATGCACTCACCCTGATTCCGGTTTCTGCAAAATTAAGTACACCTCCACTCATGGTTAGAAATGCATTTTGTGAAAAAGGCCAGTAGCTGTCGGTGGTCCCGCCATACACATTAAAAGTACCGCCACTTATGTTGATCGTTGAGCCATTAAGATCAACATAACCATCGTCGTTGGTAAGGTTTAGGGTTCCGGTGCCCGAAAGGGTGTATCGTCCAAAAATGCCGTTATCAGCCAGATCGAGTGCCGTAAAAACGCCCTGTGAAACATTAAGGCCGCCGGCTACCCAATCGTACTGGTTGCAGGTAACCACCACCAGCCCACTGTTAATTATTAAATCGCCGTAAGCGTTGTTTAATTCCAGAACATTGAAATTCTCCGTATTTTGAATCACCTGATCAATGGCTTTCCCTCCGTCTTTATTAATGATTACATTAAAAACCACCTTGCCGGTTCCTTCGGTAAAATAGGCCGGTCCGGCAGTGTTAATCCAGTTTCCGGTAACATAAATCGTGTTGTTTTGAGGATTAAAAGTACCGGTCTGTATGGTCAGATTTCCAAGGATATTCAGGCTGTTGTTGAGGGTAACTGTCCCGTTGCATTTGATGGTCAGATTCTTTACATTATTGCCGGTAGCGGCCATCTGAACGGATTGTGTGGTGGAGGTACCTTCAAGAGAAACGGTTCCCTGATAAAAGTTAATTAAACCCACAATGTTGACATTTCCTTTAATGACCGTAGTGATGTTATAACCGCAGGTAAATGTATTGCCGGCATCTATCTGTAAACCGCTGTTTATGGCAAGCGCCACTGATGAAGAGCCAACAGAGGTAGTGGCTGCAGAGGTTTTACTCAGCCCGAGCGAACCAAATTTACAGGAAGAACTGTTGCTGTTAAGCGTTGAATTGCCGGTACCGGTAAAAGTTACCCAGCAATTTCCCATATCAATGGATGCGCCGGAAGCAAAAGTCCAGTTGCCTGTTAAGGTCATTCTGGCGTTCAGATAAGCAGTTAAGGTTGATGTGGAATTCCAGACCACATTTGCAGCAGCTAATGTACCCGTTCTGATGGCCGACCCGCCAATGGAGAGTGCGCCATTAAATGTAGCGGTTCCTGAAACCGTAAGCAGCGCATTATTAAGGGTAGTGCCGCTGATGGTTAGTGTTGCGCCCGCGTTTACAGTGAGGTTGTTACAAACCGGCGAACTGGTTCCGCTAATCAGGGGTTGATTGGCCGGGGCGGAAGGAATGACCACATTATCGGTGGAACCGGGCACTCCGGCAGGCGACCAGTTTCCGGCTGTATTCCAGGCTGTGCTCGTAGCGCCTGTCCAGGTTTTCTGGGCAAATGTTATTACCGGAAATAACATCAGCATGATTAAAATGAACGTAGTAACTTTTTTCATAAAATTATTGATTTAATTATTGAGATTTGGTAACAGATAAATGTCGAATTCCCTGTAATGACTCTGTTTGGGCAAAGGCGCCAGAGAAGTAAGGATTACTCTCAGATCCTCAAATGAGTTAAGCCAATCATAAAATTTCATCAGATTCGGTTCTTCACCTTCAGCATCAATTTCCACCTCATCATTCTTCAGACATCTTAAAGATCCTTTAACTTCTAAACTATAGGCATGTTTGAGACACAAAAACCAGAAACCGTCATTTCGCTCGGGTTTGATAAAACTAAACAGAACATGTTTTTTCATAGCCTGGATAATAAAATCCATAGCTAAATAATAACAAAAATTTTTAACAATTAAAAATTAGGGTAAGACAAATGGTAGGACAATCAGAGAATGTTTTTTAACTAATTATATATCAACTCATTAAAAATATCATAATTGTTTCAGGAATTCTGTCAGGTCGGCCTCCGGTTCAAGATTTAGTCGTTTTCTGAGGCGCTGGCGGTTTTTATTGACCGCATCAATGGAAACATTCATGAGTTGTGCAATCTCCTTCGATGATAACCCGATGAGCAGGTAAGCACAAAGCCGGATGACATTTTCAGAAAAATCAGGAAAATTTTCTTTCAAACGGTTGAAAAAACCCGGGTGGATGACCTCGAAATCCATTTTGAATCTGTTCCAGTTTTGATCCTCGTCAAAATTCAGGCTAATAAACCGGATCACATCGGTTAACGTTTCACCGGTACTTTTTGTGTTTAACCTTGATTTGATCTCATTCAATACCTCGTTTTTGTTGATCAATGCGAGGGTAGAATTGGCCAGTTCCCGGTTCTTATATTCTATTTCAGTTTCAAATTTCTCTTTTTGCAACCGGCCGAATTGCTTTTCTGCAAATAATTTATCTTCAAGATTATGCCGCTCGAGTTCATTTCTTGCCTGCTCAAGTCTCATTAATTCCTGTTCCTTATTCAACAACAATTTGTTTTGGTTCAGCAGTTTTGACTTAAACCTGAAAGCATAAAACAATGATATAGTGCCCGTTAACAAAGCGAAAATAATAGCCACTAAAAATTGTTGCGTGGTTCGCCGGGTTTCATTTTCTTTAATCAGGAGTATGTTTTCATTCTCCGTTTTTTTTGTTTCATATCTTATCCTGAATTCATTGATTTGTCGCTGATTGTTTTCGTTGAAAATTTCATGGTTGGTGGCAGCGAATAATTCAAAATATCCAAGCGCCTCCCTGAAATTGCCGGATTGCTTATTCAGATTATACAGCCCGGTGGCAGCGTCGAGTATGGTGGGCTTCATACCCAGTTTTTCACCCATCTGAAGTCCATTTTTGTAATGAATCTCAGCTTGTCCGGTTTTACCCCAGTCTGCATAGAGTTCGCCTAAATAAGTATGGAGCACGGCTATCCTTGAATCATTCCCAAGATATTGAAATCTTTCGAGGGCTTCATTAAAATAGGCCAGTGCTTTATCATAACTTTTCTTTGAATGATAGGCCTTACCAAGTCCCTGAAGCCGTACCGGAATCTTAACCTGGTTTTCCTGTTCGCGGTCAATCTTCAGGGCAATCTCATAATTCCTGATGGCCTCATCGATATTGTTCATGTCAAGGTACACCTGAGCAATGTTACTCAGCCTGATCGCAAGTTTGTTTTTATTGCCCCGGTTAAAATCAATCTCCCAGGCTTTCCTGTAAAATCTCAGCGCATCTTCATATCTGCCCCAGGCATGATAAACACTGCCTATATTGTTGTAATCCACGGCAATTTCGTTTTCTGTTCCGGTTCTCTCATCGATTTCAAGAGCATGATTGAACGCTTCAATGGCCCTGCCATAGGCTCCTGTTAATTTGTAACTTATGCCGATATTGGTGTAATTAACGGCCATTTCAAGGCTGTCATTGAGTTTCCGGTTGATTTCCAACGCCTTCAAATGATAATCGAGGGCAAGGTCGAAGATTCCCAGTTCTGCAAAAACGTAACCGGCATCGCTGTACCTTCTGCCTAAACTGTCAATTCTGATATCATCCGACAATTGTTCCTTTTCAATACATTCCAGATAGGCCAGCAACGATGCATGCAGGCTGTCAGCCTCAAAATAAATGTCTGCCAGAATCTTATATAAATCTGAAAGGTGGCGCTTATTAATATTTTCTGAATTTACGAGATATCTGTTAATATAATCCAGCGCCTTTTCCGGTTGTTCATGAGCAAGCGCTCTTGTCAGGCTTATCAGTATTTCTGTTCGCTTTTCGCCTTTTGATATTTCATACAAACTGATAAGACTGTCCGTGTTCACGGCAAGTACATTGGCTGTGAATAATAACAGGATTGAAAATGTAAAATCGATTTTTCTTCGTTTCATTCTAATATCACACATTCCTGATAATCAAACAGGTTTCCGATCTGTAAAAAACAATACCTGGAAAATAATTTTACCCGCGAATATCGGAAATTTTATTCAGCCCGGCATTTAATCTTTTCCCGGCAATTAATAAAATAGCCCCGGTAACGGTGAATAGTCCCCCTATAACCTGGTAAAACAAAGGAAACCGGCCAAAATACAGGTAGGCGCCCAACAGCACAAAAAGCGCCGTAGTACTCTGAATCACCGCCGCCCTTGAAGCATCTATATATTTAAGGGCACTGTACTGACCAATTGACGTAAGAAAAGGACCAAAAAAAGATCCAATGGCAATATTAAAAAGCGCTGTTAAGGAAATTGACCAGCTTTGCCTGAGTATTACCAGAAAAAAAATCGAAAAAACCATCAGGAAAATGGCACGGTTAATAGCCAGCATGGTTGGGGTAACCGTTTGGATATGCTTCTTTGCCGTGAAAGTTCTGAGCGCATAAAAAGTGGAGGAAACCAGCATCAGTCCGGAGCTGCCGGTAAGGTAATCCATCCAGGTGGCATCCTTCTGATAGCTGATGATGAATACTCCGGAAAAAGTAAGCAGTATGCCCAGCGATTCAATCCTGAAAAAGCGTTCACTCAGTATAAAAACACCCAGCAGGGTCACAAATACATATTCCATATTTCTGAGAAATGACGGAATGGCGGCATTTTCAGAAACCATGATGGCTCCGTAAAAGGTACCCGTTGCCACTATTTCAATCAACCCAATGAGAATGAGTATTTTCACCGTGTAACCGGACACCGGATGATAACGCCGGTGTTCGGCGCTTCTGAGGGTAAACAGGCTATTATATAAAATAGCCAGGGCGAACCAGTAAAATCCGAACTGCGGCAGGGTCACTTCATTCAGGGCCGCTTTACTGAAAATGTAAACCGTTGATCCGGCTATAGTAGCCAGTAACGCATAAGCATAACCCTGAAAAGAAGACTTCATCATGATCTGTCTTTGAAATTGCCGAAAAGCAAAAGTACAAGGTTCACCACAATCCTGATTGAATCCCGGCAGCTTTGCAGAGATTATTTTGTTAAAATCTTGACCATTCAAGCAACTTTTCATGTTTTAGGGTTCCTATTTCTTACAAATCTCTCTTTCTGAGATTTGAACAAGTTTTTTGTTTAAGTTTGCAGATATTTTAAATTTTTTTACAATTAGTTATACAAGTAATTGATTAACTGATTGTTACATTTTGTTTATTGATTATTTATAAAGATCTGATGCGTTTTAATAAACGACATATTTTAGGGTTGATTCTTTTGCTGGCGGTGATAGTGTTGTTTTTACCCATTCATGTCAGATTCAGTTTTGAAACAACTGCCAAGTTTTACCCGGTTCGTGAATGGATTTTAGCCAGAGGTGAAACCGAAGGATTCTGGAGCCAGTTGTATAATTATGAAACTGATGGCTTATCCGATTATTTCAACTACCGGTTTGAACGGGGCGATATCGCTGAAATACAGATGTCGCCGCAGGTAAAAACCAATCAGTTTATCGAAGCCAACGATACGGTAGCCTATATCAATTCTTTTTTTATCGAGAATGAGATCACAAAACTGAAAAATACCATTCAGGTTGAAAAAGCTACCTTAGCCGTGGAAGCTACCGGCGAAAAACAGGCGCTGATTGACCAGGCACAAAAAAAATACGATTACAGCCTTGAAATGATTGTTCAGGCAAAACGGAATCATGACAGGCAGAAAAAGCTTTTCGATACTAATGTTATTCCGGCTGCCGAATATGAATTGGCCGAAAATGCCCTCAAACTGGCCGAAATCAATGCCGATGTGGCCCTCAATGAACTGAATTCGCTGAGAACCGGCCAGAAGTCAACTATCCTTCAACTGGTGGAAGAGCGGATCAAATCGTACGAAGAAGAGATCAAACGGCTTGAAAAGCAAAAGAAACTTTACACCATCATATCCCCCATTTCAGGAACGGTAAGATATGATGAACTGACATTCGGGATCAAAGTGAACGACAACAGCCGTATGGTGCTGAAAATTCCGGTATTATACCAGAACAGCCAGTACCTGAATCAGATCAGTTCGGTAGAGTTCACCACACCGGGTGATGTGGTAAAACTACCGGTGGAATTCATCGGATTCGAAGAAAATGTGAGCATGATCCAGTTTCAGCAATTCGTTATTGCCAAGGCGATTACCAATGAAAAATCGGATCAGATTTTTCCGGGAATGTATGTGAAATGCAGAATTTATTGCGATAAAATAACGTTGTTTCAGTATGTAAAACGTAAAATCCAACTGGCCCTTTAATCATGAAATATGAGTATAAATATCTGGTACCGAAAAACCGTCTTGATGAACTCAGGTCGATGATCATGCCATTTATTGAACTCGACTCATTTGCCGATGTGCAAAACCGGGGCGAATACACCGTTAAATCCATCTATTTTGATAATGCCAGTTTCGACTATTACTATGAGAAGGTAGATGGTTTTAAAATCCGAAAAAAAATCAGGATCAGGGGTTACAACGATGCCAGTGACAGCAATACGGTTTTTCTGGAAATCAAGCGCAAATATTATGAACCCATATCCAAAACCCGGGCTCCTTTAACTTTTGCAAAGATCAAATCTCTTTTTGAAGGATCTGATGCGTCTGCCCTTGAGGACTTAACCGACGGAAACCGGGAAGTGATCAACGGTGCCGGAAGTTTTTTTTACCATGTTTACAGCAATAATCTGAAACCGGTAATCCTGGTTATTTATGACCGTGAGCCATATCATGATAAGTTCGGAAAAGGGATCCGGATCACTTTCGATAAGAACCTGAGAAGCGTGGCCTATCCGGGTATCAACGATCTGTACGATGAAAACAAGGCCATGCCATCTATTCCTGAGTATTTTATCCTTGAAATTAAATTCTACGATGAGTTTCCTTTCTGGCTCCGGTCTACCATAGGGCACCTTGGGGTCATCCGCCAGTCGGTATCCAAATATGAAATTTGCATCAAAGACCAGAAGTTAGTGGATTCCAATTACAAATCGAACCTGTTTCCCAATGCCAGGTGGCATAATTAGGAGAATGATATGATGATGTTAGAAGAATTTCAATACATTGATCTTTTCCCGCTGAGTTTTACCAGCGTATTGATCAACCTTGGCGTGTCACTGGCATGCGGAATCATTATTGCGCTCATTTACCGCTTTATCTACAAAGGCCCCAGCTATTCACCCACTTTCGTGAATTCCCTGGTACTGTTATCCATGATCACTTCTCTCGTTATTGTAGTTATTGGTAACAATCTGGCCCGTGCCTTTGGTCTGGTAGGCGCCATGTCGATCATCCGTTTCCGGACTGCCGTAAGGGATGTACAGGATATTGTCTTTATCTTCTTCTCCCTCACCATTGGAATGGCTGCCGGGGTCGGTCTTCATGCCATAGCTTTCGGCGGTACTATTATCATCGGGTTGGTGGCCATCATTTTAGTAGTGTTTAATTTCGCCAACCCATTCAGGGCCGATTATGTACTGCAACTGGTCATTACCTCGGAAGAGGGGAGCCAGGAAGCCGTAAATAAACTGCTGAAAAAATATTGCCGAAGGGTCAAGGTGGTTAATGTTAAGAACCAGGGAGATAAAGACAGGATAGAGATGTTTTATCAATTGTCGATCAAAAGAAAATATACCAGTGCCGAACTTGCCAATGAACTGACACAAAACCCGGTGGTAATCCGGGTAAATATTTACTCCGACCAGGAAGGAGAAGACGCAGTACTTTAATTTTCAATTTATATATTTATTAATTTAGTGGCATGAAAAAATTATATGCCATCTATATTATTATTGGGTTGATCATCAGCACATTTTCTGCCAATGCAGTTCTTCCTGCCGATTCGGCCATAAAGAAAAAAGGCTGGACCTTTGGCGCCTTACCAGTGGTAGCCTACGATTCCGATGTGGGACTGCGATACGGCGCTCTGGCCAATTTTTATAACTATGGCGATGGAAAGCTTTACCCGCATTACCATCACTCCCTGTATTTCGAATGGTCACGCACGACCAAAGGCAGCGGTCTCGATCAGTTTGTGTATGATTCGGAACACCTGATTCCCGGCATCAGGATTTTCAGCGAACTGAGCAGGCTGACTGAGCAGGCACTCAATTTTTACGGCTTCAACGGATATGAAGCCTGGTACAATCCTGATTATGAAGATCAGGACCATACCGAATATATTTCACGGGTATTTTACCGGATGGACCGAACCATTTACCGGGTTAAGGCCGATTTTCAGGGAGCTCTGTTTGAAAAAACCGTACCGGGTAAAAAAGCGAAATGGCAGTGGCTGGCAGGCTTTGAAACCTGTGTTACCAGCATTGGCTCAGTAAATATCGATAAACTGAATAAAGGAAAGGATCCGGATGAAATGCTCCCGGATACCGCCCTGCTGTATGATAAATTTGTGGATTGGGGACTCATTTCCGGAAAACAGACCGACGGCGGTACCAATACCATTATCAAACTCGGGATGGTTTATGATACCCGGAACCTTGAGGCCATGCCCACCAGCGGTATCTGGACAGATGTTCAGGTAATCGCTTCCCCGGCATTCCTGGGTAACGACGGACTGAGTTATCTCAAACTGGCGCTCAATTACAGGCAATATTTCAGTCTTATAAGAGATAAACTGAGCCTGGCTTACAGGCTGGGCATACAATCAAAAATTGCCGGTGAGATCCCCTTCTATATGATCTCGAATTATTACAGTCCGGCCCCTGCCATTACCCGGGATGGCCTGGGAGGCGCCAAAACCCTCAGGGGTATTTTAAGAAACCGCGTGACCGGCGACGGGATGGCAAACCTGAATACTGAGATCAGGTGGAAAGTGATCAATACCCGGATTAAAAGACAAAATTTCTATGCAGCGCTCAGCGCTTTCGGCGACCTGGGTATGGTGGTACAACCTTATCAGCTTCCGGACATCGAAAACCTGAGTTTAACCCCGGAACAGAAATTGGAGGTGCAGGCATTTACCAGTGCAGGAAAAGAAAAACCCCATGTCAGCATTGGTGCAGGTTTGCACCTGGCTTTAAATGAAAACTTTGTAGTTGCTTTTGATTACGGCATTGCCTTAGACCGCCGGGATGGAAAAAACGGATTGTACATAGCGTTAGGCTGGCTTTACTGATGTTCAAAATAAAATCTTGGTAAAACTTTGCCACAATGAGCTGGCTCAGAATAATCTAAATTCAAAACCGCCCATTAAAACCAAGTATCCAAATACCAAAATATACTGAATTTTAGGAATTATAAGTCAGCGGCTGAGTCTTTCCAGTTTTCAAATGTTAATTCTTCAATTAAACGAATGTCCTTAACGTTGTTGGGTACCAATGTAAGATTGTCGGCTATTGCAATACCTGCTATTAAAAGATCAGGAGTTCCAACAATAATCCCGCTTCGCCGCAAAAATCCATATTGATGAGCTGAAATTCGGATTGACTGATCGGAGAGTTTTACAATTTTCAAATTTTAAGGAACTTCTCAAAAGTCCGAATTTGCTGTGCAGCGCCTTTATACTCAAGTCCTGATAGTACTTCAAAAAATGAAATCTCCGAAATGGTAATTTTCTTGAAATTGCCAATATAAAAGTAACTTTCGAGGTTTAATTTTACCTCAGGATCACCTTTCAGATAATATGAAAGGATATCAGTATCAATTAAAAGCTCTCATGATCTTTTAACCGGAAGCTTCAAAGCGGTTAGGACAGTTGAATCTGCGGCCGGTTTTGCATCCTTTTCTTTCCCAGAATCTTCTTATGATCAACCCTTAAATGGTTTTTCTGCCTTATCAAAATTTTCAGAATTAAATTTGTAATTCTTGTAACCCTTCGTACTAAAAAAAACCGGTCATGAAAAAATCTGCTGTTCTGCTGCCACTGCTTATCCTGGAAATTTTCAGTTTCAGAATTCAGGCTCAAAACCCCAACATTCAAATTGGCGGGATGTACAACGAATGGCCCAATGAGCCGTCCATCTGTATTAACCCGCTCAATACCAACGAGATCATTATCGGCGCTAATGCCGACAATTATTATATTTCTGTTGATGGAGGGCTCACCTGGCAACACGGAACCCTGTCTTCTTCATTTGGGGTTAATTGCGATCCGGTTATCATATCTGATTTCAGCGGGAACTTCTACTATTTTCATCTGGTTCCCGATCTGAGCCGGGTGGTATGCCAGAAAAAAACGGGACTTCAGTCGGGATGGTCGAACGGTACGTTTACTGCCGATTATGGTAATTCAGATATTGATAAGGAGTGGGCTGCTTTTGATCCGGTAACCGGAAACCTGTATGCCTGCTGGACACGGTTTAGTTCGTGGGGAAGTCCCAACCCGAATGATTCCACGGATATTTTTATGGCCGGATCGACCGATGGCGGCGCCACCTGGGGCGAACAAAAACTGATCAGCAATACCGGGGGGAATGCATCTGCGGGATTCTACAGCGTACACGGGTCATACATCACCACAGGCCCCAACGGGGAAGTGTATGTGGTGTGGTGGAGCCCTGCCGGATTGATGTTTGACCGGTCGACAGATGAAGGCGAAACCTGGCTGGATACCGATATCAATATTTCAGGATTCCCGGTACAATGGATCACTTCAATTCCCGGCATTCAAACAGGGGTAAGTTTCCCGGTGATCGACTGCGACCGCAGTTCAGGGCCGTTTAGGGGTACCCTTTATGTGAACTGGGCCGATAAAAGGAACGGGGGCGGCAATTCAGATATCTGGCTGGCAAAATCAATTGATAATGGCACAACCTGGAGCGCACCCGTCAGGGTTAATGATGATACCTACCCCAGGCATCAGTTTTTTAATTACATGACCCTTGACCAGGTAACCGGAAATATCTACATTATCTTTTATGACCGCAGGAATTATTCCGATACGAATACCGATGTTTATGTAGCCGTTTCTGAGGATGGGGGCAATAGTTTTTCTAATTACCGGATCAGCGAAACCCCGTTTATTCCGTTTTCCACTGTTTTCTTCGGACATTATATCGGTATCAGCGCGTACAACAACAAGGTGTTCGCCACCTGGATGCGTATGGATAATGGTGCACTAAGCCTTTGGGGAGCGCCCTTTGATCCGGAACCGGCCGGAATGGAAATGCAACCGGCCATACCCTTTTCCATCACGCAAAACACGCCCAACCCATTTCAGGAAAACACCTTCTTCTCCTTTAAACTCGAAAAGCCGGGTGTGATCACCCTTACCATTTCAGATGTAACCGGAAAACAACTGGCTACCCTCATCGATCATCAAAGATACAACGCCGGCAAACATGTGATTCAGTTCCTTCCCGAAAAGTATCATCTGGCATCCGGCGTTTATTATTACTCACTGATTTCGGAGCAACAAATGATCACAAAGAAAATGATCTATAATAGTTGGACAAATTGAATTTTTAAACGAAAAGTTAAACGCAGGAAAATTTCATCTGAATAAGATCATCATTTATGCGGGCAGCGCCGGGCAGAAACGGGAGGAGTTCCAGGTGGTTTCAGTAGTTAAGCCGGATTTTGATGAATTATTGGGTTAAAATCCTCCCTTAATGCCAGAGTTTGCCATTCGCCATATAACGTACAATATTGAAATCCCCATCCATCACCACGATATCAGCATCATAACCGGGTGCAATCCTTCCTTTACCGGGCAACTTAAGGATGTCAGCGGGGTTGGATGTCAGCACTTTCAAGGCGATCTCCAGTGGTATTTGATCAATCTGCACAGCTTCCTTTAACTCTCTGAGATTGGCGGAAGGAAGTCCCATTTCTATCTTTACCAGTTTTCCGGTTACCGGATCAAATCCGGGCAATGATCCGCAGGCATCCGAAGTGAAAGTAATATGCTCAACGGGCACGCCACTTTCCATCAGCAGTTTAATGGCGGTGGAAGGTTTGATCTCCTCATCGGCATAATAGGGATAGCCGCTGGTGGTAATATCTACATAGCCTTTTTTGCCATATTCTTTAGCATCCTCGAAAATATAATGGTTTCGGTTGCAATGGGTGGGAATGAACTGCCGGTAGCCCAACTGGCTGATTTTGATCACTTCGTGGATAGGTCGGAAGGGATCGGGTGCATCGCCCATATGGAGGTTCACAATACCGGCTTTGCCGCCGATCATTCCGGCTACCCGGGCATGAGCCGCAATCCGGGCTAATTCTTCAATGGAAGGTACCGACGACCGGTGATCGGAGATGGCAACCTCCCCTACACCAATCACCTCTTCAAACAGGGCAACATCGCGCATATAGCTTCCGCTGATCGAAGGAGGCGGAACCTGATAGGCGCCGGTGTACATCCATGCCGAAACACCCTGTGCCCGTAACGTTTTAACTTTCATCAGCACGCTGTCCACCGTGCGGGTAATCCCATCGGTACCCAGGCAGCCGATAACGGTAGTTACCCCGCCTTCCTTCATCATTTCCACCTGCAGTTCGGGCATCCGGCTTACCGGGCCCCCTTCACCCCCACCTCCGGTTATATGTACATGGGAATCAATCAAACCGGGAATCAGCATCATTCCTTTGCAATCAATAACTTGTGCTTCGAGTCCTGAAGGAACCTCGATTTTAGGGGCAATGCCCAGAATGCTCTTTCCACCAGTCAGAACATCCTGTAAACCAATAGATTCAGGATTATATACCAGCGCATTTTTATAGAGTGTCAGCATATTGGTAAATTTGATCAGCAAATTTGGGGAAATTTCGTGAAAGTAACAGGCTGTAAGGTTTTTTTTTAATTTCGCTTCGATATTTCAAATGGATTTTATGCCACCTAAGGGTCTTTATTTTTTATCACTGGCGCTCCTGATTTCCCTTTTTGCTCAGGCTCAGCCTGGCAAACTTCTGCTGGTAGGTGGCGGTTCCGAAAAAAACGGCATTAACAGTTGGAGTACCTCAGCCTATAAATGGGCCGGACAGGGTAAAAAAGTGGCCATTGTGGGAATGTCGACCGGCAGTCTGGCCGGTTACTTCCTGCAGCAATGCGGGGCTGCCCGGGCACGCGAGTTTGCTGTTTCATCCCGCGACAGCGCCAATAGCCAAAATACTTACGATACCCTGACCGCATACGATGTAATTTTTTTCAGGGGTGGCGACCAATACGATTATTACAATTTATACAAAGGCACCCGGCTTCTCGACGCAGTAAATTTTGTTTACAACAAAGGGGGGGTCATCGGGGGAACCTCTGCCGGTATGCACATTTTATCCTCTGTGGTTTTTACCGCTGAAAATGGTACGGTTTATCCGGATGAGTGTATCGAAAACCCCAATAATCAATACGTTACCCTCGAAGATGATTTTTTGAACCTGGTTCCCGGTTTTGTTTTCGATACCCATTTTGCCGAAAGGGGCCGTTTTGGACGGCTGATAGGGTTTCTGGCCCACAAACAGTTGAACGGCGGAACCGCCATCACCGGTTTGGGAATGGATGACATGACCTGTATGACCGTTGATGAAAACATGACAGCAACCGTATATGGCACCGGGTGCGCCAATCTGTATCTGCCAGGAGCCGGTTATTCTCAAAACGGGAATAAACTGCTGATTGATTCTGTAACTGTTGTACAACTTCTGCACGGCTGCACATACAACTTTATCAACGGAGAATCTGACCTGTCGACCCTCGACAGGCAACTGCCATCTTCTGATCTGGAGGAAACCGGGAATTTCACCTTACTGGCCTCCGGCAACAGTTCACTAAACAGCAGCCTGTCCATGATCAGCCATCTGGTCAGTCAAACCGGGTTAACGTCTGATAATATTCTGCTGCTTTCGGGTAATGCTGCCACTGCTGAAACCTATAAAACCAAACTGCTTGAACTGGGTTCGGGAACGGTCAGCATTTTTAATCCCACTACCCAAAACGGCAGCAATTCCGAACTCGGGCAGCTGATCCGGGATTCGAAAAAAATACTGTTTCTCGAAAACAGTTCTGCATCCTTTAACAGTTTTCAAGATACCCCAAATGGCATTTTACTGAAGGATAAATGCGGTTCGACAGGGATGATCACTGCCTTTGCCGGGGCTGATGCCCGTTATGCAGGGAAAACAGTCATTGAAAATTATCTCACCCCGGGCGCTTCATATTATGCCGAACTTACCTTCGGACGCGGACTGGAATTGCTTGAAAACACGGTAATCATGCCCGACACTTACCTCGACAGCGATATTTATGAAAACACTTCCACTGCGGTACCTTATGCCATGGTGAAAGATACTTTGAAGTATGGAATCTGGCTTACCAGTAATAATTATATGAAATACACCCCGGCTGACGGGAAAGTTGTTCTCACCGGATCAGGAACCGCCCCGGTCATGATTATGGCGAACAGGGGAAACCTGGCCGGCTTTTCGAGCCATTCCAGCACGGGAAGCGGTAGCGTTGATCCAAGGATGGTGGCCGGTTTTGAGAAAATGAATCTCTCGCTAATTGATGAAACTACGCCCTATATCATGGGTACAATAAACTCAAACGATGTAAATGAAAATGAACCCGCCGGTAACATCCGGATTCAGAATCCGGTATCGGACAGGCTCGAAATTGAAATACTATCCGGTCCATGTGATATACAAATTTCAAATATTGAGGGTCAATATGTAATACTGAAAAAACTGTTCTCAGGCAGAAACCAGGTGGATGTTGCCGGACTCAGGCCGGGCATCTACATTCTCTCAATTTCGGGCAGTGATTATCCGGGAGGTTATTCTACCAGACTGATCAAATTTTAGAACGATCTCAATATGAAATACCTGAATTTTCCGCTTCTGTTCTTAATGGTTCTCCTTGCATTTCCGGTTTTCGGCCAGCAGGCAACACCCACCGGAAACCTGGTGATTGTGGGCGGAGGCCTGGAATACAACAATGCTCCCGTTTTCAACGAATTTATCCAACTGGCCGGAGGAACTGATAAGGCACAGGTGGCCGTTATTCCCACCGCCAGCGGTGTGCCGGTTCAATCATTCGAGTATTTTAAAAACGAATTGTTGAGCTACGGACTGAAACCCGGCCAGGTAACCCTGATTCCCGTTTCGCTGGTGGATGACGACAGCACCCTATCGGTGGATGAGTCGTCGTGGAAAAACAACGGAAATGATACCGGACTGGCCGAAATCGTGAAGAAAAGCACGGCCGTTTGGTTTACCGGAGGCGATCAGCTTCGCACGCTGAAAGCGCTCGTAAATCCTGACGGAACCCAATCACCGGTACTACAGGCAATATGGCAGGTTTACAGAAATGGAGGCGTAGTGGGCGGAACCAGCGCCGGAGCGGCTATCATGAGCGATCCCATGATAGGCGGGGGTACCAGCCTGGCTGCCCTGAGAAATGGGGTTACTCCCAATTATGAGGGTGATGATTTCCCCGAAGATCAAGGCGTATTAATCTCCAGGGGACTTGGTTTCTTTCCCTATGGAATGGTGGATCAGCATTTTACGCAACGCAGCCGCATCGGCCGGCTGATTACCGTTTTAATGGATCAGCAGAAAAAATTCCAACTGGGTTTTGGTATTGACGAAAATACTGCCCTTGTGTATTATGGTAATAAGAACATTTGTAAAGTACTGGGGCAGAACAGCGTGGTAGTCATCAATACGGGCAGCGCAAAAATGTCAAGGACTAATAATGCCATAAATGTGTCAGACCTCATGATCAGTTACCTCGATCACGGCGATTCATTCGATCTGAGTACCGGTGCGGTAATACCCGATCCTTCCCGAACCCTGATCACCGGCAAGGAATCCTACAAAAGACCGGCAAACGGTCAGGGAGGAATCTTATCTCCTTCACCGGCCGGATTTCGTGATTTGCTAACCCGGAATCTGATGGATAACAGCGCTTCCGCCAAGGTTTCCAACCTAACGTTTTTCTCTGAGGATGATGCTTTCGAAGTTACTTTTTCAAAAACACCTGCAAGCCAGGCATTCTATTCATCCAAACCTGATGGGCCGGGTAATTACACACTTACCGGCATTTGCATGGATATCAGGCAGGTAAAAGTATCGGTAAGCGGTTATGAATAATCTTCAAAATCAAATACAAACCAAATTTTTAATTACATGAAAAAACCTTACGCATTATTATTTGTGCTGATGTGGATGACCCTTCTGCTGAATGCACAGGATATCCAGGTATCCGGCAAGGTGACTTCTGCAGGGGATAAGCAGGGGATACCGGGCGTGAATATCCTGGTAAAAGGCACTGCCAAAGGCGCTGTTTCCGATCTGAACGGCAACTACCAGGTAAGCGCCCCGGCCAACGGCACATTGGTTTTCTCTTTCCTCGGAATGCAGAAAACCGAAGTACAGATAGCAGGCCGGAAAGAAATCAATGTAGAACTGGCCGAGGAAAAAATCAACCTTGGCGAAGTGGTGGTAATGGGTTACAGTACCGACAGCAAAAAGCTGATCTCAGGATCGGTGGGCGTGGTCAGGGAAGATGAGATCCGCAATGCACCCATCAGAACCATCGACGGGGTATTGCAGGGCAAAGCGGCCGGGGTTTCCATCAATCCGAATTCAGGTACACCCGGCGGAGCGCCCACTATTAAACTGAGAGGCGGAAGCTCCATCAATGCCAGCAATGAACCGCTGTTCGTAATCGACGGGATACCGGTCATCTCAGGCACCTACAGCCAGATCAGCATGAGCGGGCAGGAAATCAGCGCCCTCTCCGATCTCAACCCCAATGATATTGAATCGGTAACCGTGCTGAAAGATGCTTCTGCAACGGCCATTTACGGTTCGCGGGCCTCCAACGGGGTTATCCTCATAACTACCAAAAAAGGAAGTTACCAGCAAACCCATGTGAATGTCAATGCCAATTACGGCTGGCAGCAACTGCCGCCCGAGAGGCTGCCCGACCTGATGAATGCTGCGCAGTATAACGAATATGCCGGCACCAATGTTCAGGGGATTGATACCGACTGGATGAGCGAGGTGTTACAGGTAGCCCCTACTTCAAACACCGAATTATCGGTAAGCACCGGAACCGACAAATCGAGGATATTCCTTTCCGGCAGCTACTACCGGCAGGAGGGAGTGATCAAAGGTTCCGATTATTACCGTGCCAGCGGAAGGTTAAATGTAGATCAGAAACTGACTAAAAATCTTACCGTAGGTGGCGGAATTACCATGTCTTATTCTAAAAACAAACGTATTGAAAGCGATGGTACGCTATATGGCCCGCTTCCCAATGCCATGTCGATTCCTGCAACTTATCCTGTGTACCGTCCGGATGGGGGCTATGACGAAAGTCATTTCTACGCCAACCCGGTAGCTCTGGCCAATGAAGCCATTAACCATGCTTTTACCAACCGAACCAACGGCAATGTATATCTCGAGTATAAATTTCTGAACGGATTCACTTTCTCCTCAAAATGGGGAGCCGATATATATCTGCTGAGGGAGCACAGCTACGATCCGATTACCGAGCGGCAGGGCGCCAAATACAACGGTCTGGCCATCGAAAGCTACACCAGCGTGAGTAATCTGATCGGAAGTAATGTGCTGAACTATAGCAAATCGATCGAGGAAAAACACAATGTGGAAGCCATGATCGGTACCAGCTTTGAAAAATATGCCCGCCGCAATTCCTATATCGACGGAGTGGATTTTCCCAGTGAAGACTTCCAGTATGTGGCCTCAGCCGGAACCATCCGCTCGGCCTCAGCTTCAGCCCTGGATCGTGGAATGAACTCCTACTTCGGGCAGGCCAAATACAACTACAAATACAAATACATCTTTGCATTCACCCTCAGGGCTGATGGTTCTTCCAAATTCGGCGAGAATAACCGTTACGGATATTTTCCCGCAGTATCAGCTGCCTGGAGAATTTCGGAAGAAGACTTCATGAAAAAAGGCGGTGTCATGAATGAATTGAAACTCCGGGTTAGTTATGGATTAACCGGTAACGACGGAATCGGCGATTTTGCCTCGCTCGGGTTATACGGCGCAGGATACAATTATGCCGGAAGTTCTGGTATTGCCCCCATTCAGCTGCCCAACCCCGATCTGAAATGGGAAACCACCGCTCAGACGGGTTTCGGTCTTGATCTCGGTTTCCTCGACAGCCGCATCAATTTTAATGCAGACGTATATTTCAACAAAACGAAAGATTTGCTGCTTGAAAGACCCATTCCGCCTTCTTCCGGCTTTACTTCCATCTCTTCCAATATTGGAACCATGGAAAATAAAGGGATCGAGCTGGTGCTGAACGGAGATATCATCCGCAAGGATTTTGTATGGAATACCGCCTTAAATTTTTCGGCCAACCGCAACAAAGTAACCAAACTTTATGAAGACCAGCCGATCGACGACCTGGGCCGAGGCGGCAACCGGGTTCAAGTAGGCGAACCGATAGGTATTTTCTACGGCTACCACTGCCTTGGCGTGGATCCTTCCACCGGCAACCTGGTGTACGAAGATGTAAACGGCGATAAACAATTCACTTCGGATGATCGTACCAAAATCGGGGATCCCAATCCCGACTTCTCCTATGGATTTACCAATACGTTCTCCTACAAATCCTTTGAGCTCTCCATTTTCCTGCAAGGGGTATATGGTAATGATATCTATAACGGAACCATGCTTTACCTCGGTAACCTGACCGCCGAAGACAACCAGATAGCCAAAATGCTGAACCGCTGGAAGAAGCCCGGAGATATTACCGATGTTCCCAGAGTGGGTGATCAGCTCAATTCATCACGCTTTATCGAAGACGGTTCCTTTATGAGGATTAAAAATGTATCCTTAGGATACACTTTCAAAAAGGAATGGCTGGATAAGGTAAAGATCAAATCGGCCAAATTGTATGCCTCGGTTCAGAACCTTTACACTTTCACCAAATATTCAGGGATGGACCCTGAAGTGAATTACTACGGACCCAGTAATGTGATCATCGGTACCGATTTCTTTACCTATCCGCAGTCGCGTACTCTGCTCATTGGTTTAAACCTTGGTTTCTAATCCTTAAAACAACACATTATGAAAAAGATATCATACTTATTACTTCTTTCGATGATTGCCTTAACTTCCTGCACCAAAGTGCTCGACGTTGAACCCTATCAGTCTATCGACCCGGAACAGGCAATTAAAAACAAGACAGGGGTGGAACGGGCCATAACAGGAGCCTATAATACGCTGCAAAGTGTTGGATCCTATGGAAGGTACCAGGTAATCGTGAGCGACCTCGCCGCCGATAACCTCGACTGGGTAGCCACCAATGTGGATTACAGCGAAATTGCCAGTAACCACATCAGCACCAATAATATCATTATCGACGGAATCTGGGCTGCCAATTACGACGGCATCAACAGGGTCAATAATGTACTTTATAAATTACCATCAATCAGTGGAATAACCGATAGTGAAAAAGCTGCCTATGAAGGACAGGCATTATTTCTTAGAGGGTTGTTCCATTTTAACCTGGTGAATTTTTTCGGGGGAGTACCTATTAAAATAAAACCCACGCTTGATCTCAATGATATCAACCAGGCCCGCAATACCCGTGATGAGGTACTGCAGCAGGTTATTTCCGATCTCGAAGCCGCCGAATTAAAGCTGCCTGAAACCGCTCCGGCCGGCCAGGCCAATACTTATACTGCCTCTGCCTTGCTGGCCAGGGTGTATCTTACCCGCTTCCATATGTCAAATATGCCTGATCTGGCCGCCAAAGCCATTGAAAAAGCCGACAGGGTGATCAATGACGGAGGCTATACTTTAGCCGGTAGCTATGCTGATTTGTTTAACGGCAACCAGTCGGAGGTCATTTTCCAGGTGGTTTTCGATGCCCAGAATTACAACCGGCTGGCTCAGAATTTCTTTCCGGTTAGTCTTTCGGGATTGTACATCATTGCTCCTTCTCCCGGGTTTATGACCAGTTATGACACTGTTGATTCGGTTCGCTTCGTTAATTCGGCAAGAATAGATTCCGACAACAAACCCTATTGTTTTAAATACCGCGACCTGGTTACCGGTACCGACCGCGTGATGGTGCTTCGTCTGGCCGAAATGTATCTGATCAAAGCTGAAGCCCTGGCATATACCGACGGGAATGTGGCTGATATCCAGACCAATATTAATTTTGTACGTACCCGTGCCGGGCTGGCCGATACTGAAGCCAACACCATCCCTTTACTTAAATTGGCCATTGAAAATGAGAGGAGGCACGAATTTGCCTTTGAATGCCAGCGCTGGCAGGATTTGATCAGAACCGGCAGAGCTGTTGAATTGCTTGGAATTGAGGATAAATACACTGTTTTCCCCATCCCGTTGAGCGAAATGCAGACCAACAAAAAAATGACCCAGAATGTGGGATACTGATTATCGATAAACGCCAAACACATTTAAATTATGAAAAAGAACATCTTATATATTTTGGTTTTATTTCTCATGATCATTTCGGCGCCCTCGTGCCGCGATTATGAGCTGGGCAATCCTCCGGCCAGTACCGTGGCCGATTTCAGCGAAACCCTCACCAATAATAGTTACGCCCCATGCGACGTGACATTTACCAATAAATCGGTGAATGCTACTTCGTATTTATGGGATTTTGGCAACGGACAGACTTCCACCGAGGAAAATCCAACGGTTCAATATGATACCCCGGGTCTCTATACTGTTACATTAACCTGTACAGGCCCTAACGATGTACATTACAATCAGTTGGTAAAAACCAAGGTGATCAATGTGAAAGACATTACTGCCGGTTATACGCAGGTACTCTACTTTTCAACCCGTACATCCGGGCTGGCCGGTTTGTATTTCGTGGTACTCAATGATGAAGCGCCTCTGGTTCAGGAGTTTGAACCTAATGACTACATGACCCGACCTTATGGGATGGCCGTTGATTCAGTGAACAGCAAGGTTTATATCACTGATTTTTCCAAGGAATGTATTTACCGGTATGATGCCGACGGCAAAAACCCGGTCAGAATTCTGGATGGCGGCCTGGTGGGTGATGCTCAGGGAATTTTCATCCATGAGGATAAGATTTACTGGGGCCGTACCGGTGGTATTTTCCGCGCCAATCTTGATGGTACCAATCCGGAAGAATTCATCACCACCACCATTGAATACCCGTTGGATATGAACTACAACCGGGCCACCGGTAAAATCTACCTGTGTAATGATAAAGATGCCAACAGCGGCGGTATATTTGAAGTCAATCTGGACGGATCAGGGATTACCGAAATTGTTCCCGATGTTGACGTAACGGCTATGGATGCCGATTTTCGTACCGGTACGCTGTTCCTTGCCGGTTATGCCTCGGATGGAACCCTGATTGAAGATTTTGGCATTTACACCTGTAAACTCGATGGTACCAATCTGGCAAAGATTGCCGAATACGGACTGAAAGCCACCTGGGGGATTGCGCTGGATCCCAAGCGGGATAAACTGTTCTGGGGATTCAAGAATTCCAATAATGATCCGGATGGCAAAATCCCACGCTCTAACCTCGATGGATCCAATGTAGAAGATTTCATCCTGAATACCAATCCATTGGCCTTAACTATAGCCTGGGTAAAACTGTAAACCAGTTATTCTTAGGATTTCATTGCGCTCCCCGGCAAAATCAATCGGTAACGATTGCCTGCCGGGGAGCGCTGTTTTTTTACAGCAGTAACCACATTTATATGTCCATCCATTTCTCCCGATCCCCAATGCCCGTTAGGGCACACATACCTGTATTGAATAAAATTGATATTCCACCCAATGATGAGAATAAATCGAAAAATATATCTTTGTCCTATTATTTAGCAAGAAGGTAAATTATGGCCAACACGTACACTCAAATCTATGTTCAATTTGTATTTGCACCAAAATATCGTACTGCGCTGATCCAACCAAACTGGGAAGATGAACTTTACATGTACATTACAGGCATAGTGCAAAACAATAAGCATAAAATGATCAGCATTAATGGAGTCTCTGATCATATTCACATCCTGGTAGGCCTTCATACAGATCAGTCGATAGCTGATTTAATGCATATTGTAAAAGCCAACTCAACCAAATGGATAAATGAGAAAAGGTTTTTGAAAGACAGATTTGAATGGCTCAAAATTCTTAAAAAAGTATGATGTAGAATTTGATGAGAGGTACATTTTTGTGGATCCGATTTGATGAAGATATTTCTGCCCTGTAGGCATGATGCGTAGATCAAGCGTGGTTTCGGTAACAGATATGTCTGCCCTACGGGCATGATGGGTTGCCCGATCGTCGCCTGATGCTACAGATATGTCTGCCCTAACGGGCATGATGGGTATATCAATCCTGGTTGCGGTAACAGATATGGGTGCTCTACGGGCATCCGGGGTAGATCAATTGTGGTTGCGGTAACAGATATGGGTGCTCTGACGGGGATGATGATGACTGTAAAATAATTTTCAGAGAAATTGCATGAATCCGGGGAATACAACTTTCGATAAACGTTGAATAATCTGTGCCAGATATATGGACTATGTGAAATGAGTGAGTTTTTCCAAATATTCATGATGTCTTTGAACCTAAAACCATAATCGTTGTTTGGATGATCTACAAATAATAATCCGGTTATGATCGAAAATACTCAGAACTACCACATTGAAAACACCTTAAAAGCCCTTGGCATCAACAAGATAAACCATGGCGCCCATACCGGCAACGGCTGGTTAGCCACTGAAGGTGAAATAACCGACTCTGTTTCACCCAACGACGGAAAGGTGATTGCCTCCGTAAAACAGGGAACCTGGAACGACTACCTGTTTCTGATTGAAAAATCACAAACGGCATTTGAGTACTGGCGTATGGTTCCGGCCCCCAAACGCGGTGAAATAGTCAGACAGATTGCCGAAGAACTGAGGTTATACAAAGAACCGCTGGGCAGGCTGGTATCTTACGAAATGGGAAAAGTGTATCAGGAAGGTCTGGGCGAAGTACAGGAAATGATCGACATAGCCGATTATGCCGTAGGATTATCCCGCCAGTTATACGGGCTTACCATGCATTCCGAAAGGGAACGTCACCGGATGTATGAACAATACCATCCATTGGGTATCGTGGGGGTTATCAGCGCCTTCAACTTCCCGGTGGCGGTATGGTCGTGGAATGCCATGATAGCGCTGATATGCGGCGATGTGGTGATCTGGAAACCCTCCTCCAAAACATTGTTGTGTGCTATAGCGGTACATAATATTATTGAAAAGGTTTTGGTTCGTAACCAGCTGCCGGAAGGCATCCTGACCCTTATAGCTTCCGGTTCGAAATATGTGGGTGATGATTTTCTGAAGGATAAACGAATTCCACTGATCTCGGTTACCGGTTCTACGAGGGTAGGCCGCAGGGTAAGTACCATTGTTGGTGAGCGGCTCGGAAAGACCATTCTTGAACTGGGAGGCAACAACGCCATTATCATTTCCCAGTATGCCAACCTGAATATGGCTTTAAGAGCCAGCATGTTTGGCGCCATTGCTACCTCCGGACAGCGCTGTACCACTACCCGCCGGCTCATCATCCATGATATGGTTTTTGATCTGTTTGTGGATAAATTGGTGAAAGCCTATAAACAAATCAAGATTGGACATGCGCTGGATGAAAACACCCATGTGGGTCCGCTGGTGGATAAAGATGCGGTTAAAGCATTTATTCATGCCCAGCAGCAGGTGATAGCCGAAGGGGGAAAAATTATATATGGCGGCCAGGTACTGGAAGGCGAGGGGTATGAATCGGGTTGTTATGTGGTGCCGTGTATTGCAGAGGTTGAAAACCATTATCAAATTGTTCAGGAAGAAACATTTGCTCCCGTATTATATCTGATCCGTTACCATTCCATTGAGGAAGCAGTTCAGTTGCATAATGCCGTTCCCCAGGGACTTTCCTCCTCCATATTTTCCAAAAACATGCTCGAAACTGAGTATTTTCTGTCGCATGAGGGTTCCGATTGCGGAATTGCCAATGTGAATATTGCCACTAATGGGGCAGAGATTGGCGGCGCTTTCGGGGGTGAGAAGGATACCGGAGGCGGACGCGAATCAGGTTCCGATGCCTGGAAAGCTTATATGCGGCGGCAAACCAACACCATCAATTTCAGCAGAGATCTGCCCCTGGCACAGGGAATCCGGTTCGATCTGTTTGATGAAGTCTGATCCTCAGGGGTTAAAGATTATTTCATCAATCAGCGCCAGTTCCTCACTGCTAAGTATCAGATTTTCCAATCCTTTCACGGCATCTTCCAGCTGTTCCGTTTTGCTGGTGCCTACAATAGCTGACGTTACACCCGGAAGCCTCAGTACCCAGGCCAGCGCCAGCTGTGATAACTTTTGACCCCTTTGCCGGGCGATCTCATTCAATCTTTTCAGCTTTTCCACCATTTCACCCGAAACCTGGTGTGGCCTTAAAAATCCGTGAGGTTTTCCGGCTCTCGAATCGGCAGGTATTCCGTTAAAGTAACGGTCGGTGAGCAGCCCCTGTGCCAGCGGTGAAAATACAATACATCCCATACCGTTTTCGTGCAGGGCATTCATCAGATCGCCTTCAATCCACCGGTCAAACATATGGTATTTAGGCTGGTGAATCAGACAAGGGGTTCCCATTGACTTCAGGATAGCGGCAGCCTTGCGAGTTTGCTCTGCGTTGTATGAGGATATACCGGCATACAATGCTTTTCCCTGCCGTACTGCCTGGTCGAGGGCGCCCATGGTCTCCTCCAGCGGGGTTTCCGGATCGGGACGGTGCGAATAAAAAATATCCACATAATCAATCCCCATCCGTTTTAAACTCTGGTCGAGGCTCGACAGCAGGTACTTCCTTGAGCCCCATTCTCCATAAGGCCCCGGCCACATATAATAACCTGCCTTGGTCGAAATGATGAGTTCATCCCGGTATGACGACAGGTCTTCTCTCAGAATCCTGCCGAAAGTTGTTTCGGCCGTACCCGGAGGCGGCCCATAATTGTTGGCCAGATCAAAATGGGTGATCCCAAGATCGAAAGCCCGTAATACCATCTGTCGGGAAATGAGGTAATTGTCAACATCCCCGAAATTGTGCCACAACCCCAGCGAAATAACCGGAAGCTTTACACCACTGTTTCCGCTACGCCGGTATGGCATGGTGTTGTATCGGTCAGAAGAAGGAATATACATGAAAAAATTATGAATTATGAATTATGAATTATGTATGCATGCGTGTTCACTGGTCAGAGCAACGCAAGATTGGCAAAGGTAGTTTTTTTGGGTGACTATCTGATTACCAGGTTGGTAAGACAAAGAATTTCATTGGGACTTATAAATAGTATGGATAATACCGTATAAAATTAATAATCAAATAGATAGGCCCGATTCTGATTATTGGATTGATAATTATTTTCCATGCGATTGTAAAATATTTTATTTTTGACAGTTAGTTGGCAGGGTTATACCTGTTGATTCGTTGATTATTATTGTTTTCATCCCTTTATTTTTTGAGTTGAAACCCACACGCAAAATCCTGTTAATGCTGATGACTTCTGCGATGCTTGCCTTTGCAAATCCGGTGGCGTTATTGGGTCAGCTTTCGGAACCTGAGTTTGAGGAACTGGGCATTTATCTCAGGGTAGAAGGTATCGGGGGATTTGATATTAACTGTTTACTCAGGCTGGATGACAACCATTTATTCATTCCGGTTACTGATTTATTCACATTGCTCAGGATCAACCAGGAAACTTCTGCGGAATATGATTCAATCAGGGGCTTTTTTATTGATGAGCAAAAAAGATATATTGTTGACTATAAGAATCTTATAATCAGATATGGAAATTCTCAAACGGTATTGAATCCCAGGGAAATTATCCGCACTGAATCCGGTTTATATCTATACAGCGGAATCTTCGGAAAAGTGTTCGGATTATACTGTAATTTCAATTTCAGGGCATTGTCGGTGGAACTGAAAACCGATCTGGAACTGCCGGCAATCAGAGAAATGCGGCTCAATCAGATGCGTAAAAATATTGAGGCTTTAAGAGGGGAAGTAGTGGCCGACACAACTATAAACCGCCAATACCATTTGTTCCGGCACGGAATGGTTGACTGGTCGGTTAATTCGTCACAAACTACCGGATCAAGGCCCGATAACCGGATAGCCTTGTCAACGGGAATTGAATTATTTGGAGGAGAAACGAACCTCGATCTGAACTATTCCACGAGGGAAGGTTTCGATACAAGAAACCAGCAATATCTCTGGCGATGGGCCAATAATGATATTGCACTGGTAAAACAGGTCAGAGCCGGCAGGATTCCAACAAACGCCATTGCCACCATTAACAATCCGGTAAACGGAATATCGGTAACCAATTCACCCACTACTTACCGGCGCTCCTTCGGTTTGTACACGGTAACCGATTACACGGAACCGGGATGGTCGGTAGAATTATATATCAACAATGTACTGGTGAATTATACAGTAGCCGATGCCACCGGCTTCTATAAATTTGATATCCCGCTGGTGTATGGAACATCTGATGTTACTTTCAAATATTATGGACCCTACGGCGAACAAAGAACCCGGACAGAAACCCTGAACATTCCTTTTAATTTTCTCCCGAAAGGCGAAGTGGAATATGTCATGAACGGGGGACTGGTACAAGATTCATCCGGTTCGGTTTTTTCACACGGGGAGGTTAAATACGGCATTAACCGGTATGTAACCGTGGGCAGCGGAATTGAATACCTGTCGTCAGTGAGAACAGGAAGCACGATCCCCTTTCTGAACGCATCGATTACCCCTCATGCCAATATCATGATAGCTGGAAGCTATAACCACGATGTGGTTTCCAGAGGAAAAATAAGCTACCGCAACCGTTCCCATGTACTGTTTGAGGTGGATTATGCCAGATACAAGCAGGGTCAGAAAGCCATTAACTACAACTATCTTGAAGAGCGCAGAATCTCGTTGTCCTACCCGGTAAAATATGAAAAAGCAGGAGGTTACACCCGATTTGCCTACAGGCAGAATGTCTACAAAGAACTTAGTTATAATTCGGCAGAACTGATGCTTTCAGCCTATTTTGGTCCCTTTAATGCTAACCTCACTACCATGGCCAACTGGATCAGTGGATCCAATCCTGTGGCAGGGTGTTATCTGGGAGCCGGCTTTAAAGTGAAACAGGGACTTACGGTGCGCTCTCTCTCACAGTTCGATTTTTCAGGAAACGGAATCCTGTCACAAAAACTGGAGATGGAAGCAAAAATATCCCGGTCAGGATTTGTAATGCTCAGCTGGGATAATTATTTCCAGACCTCACAAAGCAGTCTGGAGGTTGCATTCAGGTATGATCTGCCCTTTGCTCAGAGCAACACCTCGGTTAGATATGGCAATCAAAGATTCAGCGCTAACCAGGGCGCCAGAGGAAGCCTCGCATTCGGAAGCGGCAACGGGTACGTACATACCGATAACCGTTCAGCTTCCGGAAGGTGCGGCGTTTCCATCATCCCATTCCTTGATATCAATCATAATGGAGTAAAAGAACCGGGAGAAGATGAAGTATTCGGGCTCGATGTCCGGATTAATGGCGGCAGGGTGCTGGCACGCATGAAAGACTCCATCATCCGCGTAGTGGACCTTGAACCCCATACCAGCTACCTCATCGAATTGGATAACAGCGGTTTCGATAATATTTCATGGCAACTTAAAACCAAAGCCATGAAGATTTATGTCGACCCCAACCAGTTTAAAACCATCCGAATTCCGGTTTACCCAATGGGCGAAGTGAGTGGAACCGTTTACCTGCAGAAAAGGAACAGCCTGAAAGGGATCGGGAGAATTCTGGTGAATATTTACGATCTTGAAAACCGGCTCATTCGCCGGTTAATGACCGAGCAGGACGGATATTACACATTCCTGGGACTATCACCCGGAAGTTATCGAGCAAGCCTCGATGACAGGCAGCTTGAGAAAACTTCTATGAAAGTAAAATCAGGAGCAGTGAAATACTTTGAAATAAAAGTCGATCGTGATGGCGATATTGTGGATGGTATCGACTTTATAATCAGCCAATCAAAAGATGAGAAAATGGAAATTCAGGATACAGTAACGGTTACCGGCGAGGATAAACAAGGTAGTATTACCCCTCAACCTGATACCACCAAGACCCAGGAAATTACTGAACTAAAAAATACTGTACCCTCTGATAAACCGGATCATCAACCCATCCCGGAAATACAACCGGCTATTTCTGACTCCATTCATGCACAGACTGATACGGTATCACGGGTGGAGTTCAGTACTGAAACCGGGACCTATTATGTCCAGTTTGGGGCTTTTAAAATCCGTGAAAATGCTTACAAGTTTATCAGATCTTTGGAGCAGGAGGAAACCTGTCCTTATGGAGTAGTTTATGAATACCGCTTTTACAATGTCAGATCAGGATATTTTATAACAAAACAGGAGGCGCGGTTGTGCCTCAACAAGCTGACGTCCAAAGGGTACAAGTGTTTTATCGGGAAGACTAAATAATTTTCTTATTATAGATTATAGATTGAACTACAATTAGTTGGGATGGTTGTGATTTAGTTGTTTATTGTTTATTGTTTATTGTTTATTGTTTATTGTTTATTGTTTATTGTTTTTAAATCCTTTAATTTTTGAATCCGGGGGCCGGCGGAATTTGCAATTCCCCCCCCGTAAACGGATTAAATTTGGAAAGTTATATTTTAACCTATAAAAATAATGGATTTGGATACATACATTTTTAACGCAGTAAGGCGGAATGGCAAATTCCGCTTAGCCGGGGTTACGCGAAGCTACAGAGATGTCTGCCCTAAGGGCATCAATCGTCAATCGTAAATCAAAAATCGTAAATCTAATTGCTCATTGCTTTTTTCCGGTGCACCCGGTCGGCAACCAATATACTCAGTTCATACAGCAGCAGCAACGGCACAGAAACCATGATCTGGCTGAATACATCAGGGGGGGTGATGATGGCAGCAATTACAATAATAACTACAATGATATACCTTCTGTAGGCACGCAGGAAAGCGGGAGTAACTACCCCCACTTTAGCCAGGAAATAGATGAATACCGGCATTTCAAACACTACACCCACTGCAATTACCAGCGAAATCACGGTATTGATATATGAGCTGAGTGAAATCTGGTTCAAGACACTTTCACTGATCTGGTAACTACCTAAAAAATTGATGGAAAGGGGTACCAGTAAAAAGTAGCTGAATAAAACACCTGAAAGGAAAAGCGCCGACGTAATGAAAACAGCGCCCCGGGCATATTGCTGTTCCGATTCATGCAGGGCAGGTTTTAAAAACCGCCAGAATTCCCAGATAATATAAGGAACTGACAGTATAAAGCCGGTAATAATGGAGATGTAGAAATGCATCATGAACTGCCCGGCCATGGTCAGGTTAATGATCTGGAGCTTCAGTTCCGAAACACAGAAATAATCAATATTGACCATCTGGCCCAATTTGCACAGCACCCGGTTGGTGATAAAATCCGGCTCCTTGGGACCCATGATGATGATATCGAAAATGATATGCCGGTTGAGGAATGCCGCCACTCCCAATACAATAATAGCCAGTACCGACCTCAGGATGCGACCCCTGAGCTCTTCAAGATGATCCCAGAAGGTCATCTCTTTTCCCGGCTCCTTATTCTGTTCTGAATCCATTTTTGAAAAAAGTGGTCAAACGTACTATTTTTTTATGTTAATTTCGCCAAAAATATAAAAATGATTCCTCCCGACACCGTAAGGACCATTATCGATACTGCCCGCATTGAAGAGGTGGTGGGTGATTTTGTGCGGTTACGGCGCTCCGGCTCCAACCTGCTGGGACTATGTCCGTTCCACCAGGAGAAAACACCATCCTTCAACGTATCGGTACCCCGGGGAATCTACAAATGTTTTGGTTGCGGAAAAGCCGGTAACGTAGTGAATTTCATCATGGAGCATGAGAAATACAGCTACGTGGAGGCGCTGAAATATCTTGCCAAAAGGTATAATATCCCCATCGTTGAGGAGGAGCAGACCCCTGAAGCCAAACAAAAGGAACTGGATAAGGAAAGCCTGTTCAATCTCAACGATTTTGCCAACCGCCATTTCACCCACAACCTGTTCAGTACCGACGAGGGAAAATCAGTAGGATTGCAGTACCTGCGCGAACGGGGTATCCGCGACGATATATTCAGAAAATTCCAGTTGGGTTACGGTCTCGATAAAAACGATGGTTTTACCGGTCACGCTCTTCAAAACGGCTATCGTCCCGAACAGCTAAAAAAAGCCGGACTGACCAAGGAGAGCGATCACGGGCTTTACGACTTCTTCCGTTCCCGTATCATCTTCCCCATTCAGAATGTTTCAGGCAGGATTATTGGCTTTGCCGGACGTATCCTCACTTCCGATAAAACCAAACCCAAATACGTCAACTCGCCCGAATCGGAAATCTACAACAAAAGCCAGGTACTGTACGGGATCAATTTCGCCAAAAGCGCCATGATCTCTCAGGATAATTGTTATCTGGTAGAAGGGTATACCGATGTGATTTCGCTTCATCAGGTGGGTGTTGAAAATGTAGTGGCTTCTTCAGGCACATCGCTTACCACCGATCAAATCCGGATTATCCGGAGGTATACACCCAATATCACCATACTTTATGATGGCGATCCGGCCGGCATTAAAGCCTCTTTCAGGGGCATCGACATGCTGCTGGAACAAGGGATGAATGTGCGGATTGTGCTGTTTCCCGACGGCGAAGACCCCGATTCCTTCGCCCGGAAAAATCCTTCCGCCGAAGTGCTCCGTTTCATCACCGGAAAATCAGAGAATTTTATCCTGTTCAAAACCCACCTGCTGCTGAAGGAAACAGGCAATGATCCGGTGAAAAAAGCCAGTCTGATCCAGGAGATTGTGAGCTCGGTAGCCCTGATCCCCGATCAGATCATCCGTTCCGTTTATATTAAGGAATGTGCCGAAGTGCTCGATATTCCGGAGCAAACCCTGATGAACCAGCTGAACAGGGTGCTGCGAAGGAATTTCGACAATCGCCGGAAAGAAGAAAAACGGGAAGATGAGTTTGCCCCGGCTCCGGTTGTTACCCAGCAGCTGTTTACCGATCAGTATGACCCCTTTTCAACAGCAAGTCATGAGCGCGACCTTATCCGCCTTCTGTTGCTCTATGGCGCTGATGAAGTGATCCTTCAGGAAAGGGATAATGAAAAATTTATTGAAGAGATCAAGGCGCAGATGGCTGGTTTTCTGGTGCAGCAAATCAAAGATGAACAGTTTGAATTCTCCGATCCGAAATTCCAGAGCATCTTCGATGAATTCAGTGATGCGCTGGCCCATTCCGAGATCCCCGACGAAAAATATTTTCTGCATCACACCGATACCGCCATTGCCAATTTCACCATCGATCTTACCAGCCAGCCTTATCAAATCTCCGACTGGTCGAAAATACATATTACAGTCAAAACCGAAAGAGACCGGCTGGCCGAAGCTGTCAACAAACTGATCCTCAATATTAAACTCAGGATGATCAAAAAACATATCGACGAAATTCTGAAAGCATTAAAAACTGAAACCAATCCCGAAAATCTGGAAATCCTGCTGGAACAAAAAAAAATGTTCGATACCTTATTCCGTGAAATTGGCTCCCGTTTAGACAGGGTGATCACGTGATTTTTTTTAGAACTTCCGTTAGATTCAATCATAATTTCAGTATGTTTGGAGCATCAAAAACCAATTGCCCATGAATCCAATTATTACCCGTACCCATATCCGCTTTAATCCTGATCCGAAAAGAGTTATAGCCCGGTTCAATTTCTACGGACAAAGCAACCGCATCAGGGCTATTGTTCAAAAAGTACTGGAAATGCCCGAAACGGCGGCTCAGATTTTTATGAACCAAACCCTTCGTGATTTCGCGCCGCGACATAAAAATATCTCTAAAATTTTCAGATCCCATTGTGAAAAGCTGATGGAAATGCAGCCCGATATCAAAGACCAGATTCATGAGATGTCGGAGATGAAAAGAATGCTTACCGGAGCCTATTTCACTTCTGAATTTTCATTTGAATCGGCGGCCTTTTTCAATCCGTCCATCGTGGAAGACCCCGACCAGACCGGGCTCGACTTCGGGCAGAAAAGGGTGATCCTTAGCTTCCGGGCAGTGGGTGAAAACGGATTGTCGTCGCTGGTATTCCGCACTGGTATTATCGATCGAGAAAACAACATTTCCTTTCAATCGTCAGGTAACCTGATTGATGAAGCCGAAATGAAATATACCGAATCATTCAGCAAACACCAATTCGTTGGAAAACTGACAGATATGAAGATCGGCAGCGATCTGATCAACGAAATATTTACCGGACTGGAGGATACATTTACCCGTGCTGCCCTTTTAAATGCCGTTGCCGGATGCCGGGAGAAAAATGCCGTCGGGTTTACCCATAACAAAGAACTGGAAACAATACTCTGGCTGGCCGATTCGCACTTCGGGATATCATTCTCCCTGGATAATTATATCTCCGAAAGGGTGATCCTTCCGCTTATGGGTGTTGAGACGCAAGGCATTGAAGATGCCCGTTTTGTGAAGTTTACCGGCGATGACGGAATAGCAACCTGGTACGCCACCTATGCCGCCCATAACGGGTTTGCCGTACTTCCCAAACTTATTGAAACCCGTGATTTTTACCATTTCAGGGTTACCCCGTTGTTCGGAAAAATGGCTCAGTTCAGGGGGATGGCGCTTTTCCCGAGAAAAATCAACGGCAAGTACGCTATGCTGGGACGAACTGACGGCGTGAACAATTATATCATGTTTTCCGACCGCATAGATACCTGGAATGAGGCGCAACTGATCCGGGAACCCCAATATCCGTGGGAATTGATCCATGTAGGCAACTGCGGCTCACCGGTGGAAACCCCGCACGGCTGGCTGGTGGTCACCCACGGGGTAGGCGCTATGCGCAAATACAGCCTTGGCGCCATGCTGCTTGACCTCGAAGATCCCTCCAGGGTCATCGGGCAACTGAATGAACCCCTCCTCAGCCCCAACTCCGACGAACGTGAAGGCCTCATGCCCAACGTGTTGTACTCCTGTGGCTCACTGATCAGCAACAACCGGCTTTATCTGCCCTATACCCTGTCAGATACCTCCTCATCCATGGCGGTCGTTAATCTCGAGGAATTGTATGAAATACTGGTACCTGCAGGGCTGAATATTCCTGAAAAATCCCGGGAACAGCCGAAAGCCCGGATACTGCTGGCCGAAGATGATCTGATCCAGCAAAAGATCGTATCCGCCATCCTTAAATCAGCCAATTATGATGTAGTGATTGCGCCCGACGGGATTGTAGCCCTGATCCAGATTTCAAAAGGCGATATCGATCTGATCCTTTCCGATATCAACATGCCCAATTTCGACGGATTCCAGACCCTCGACTACATGAAAGCGAACCATATCGATATCCCGCTGATATTCCTTACCGGATATATCAGCGAGGAAATAGAACGGAAGGGACGTACCCTCGGCGCTGTGGAATACCTCCGCAAACCCGTTGACCGCGATCAGCTGCTCAAAAAACTGGAAAGACTGCTGAAAAGATAGATTTACGATTTATGATTTACGATTTACGATGGATTCATTTGAAAATTAGGGAATGAGAAAATTTAAAAATTAAAAAATTTAGAAATTAAATACAAATCCAATGGTATGATTACTTTAACAACGAATTGTATTTCAATCTATAATCTATAATCTATAATCTATAATCATTTTCCGTCACCCGTCACTTTCAATTGCTCATTGCTAATTGCTAATTGCTCAAAAAATGCCCTTAGGGCAGACATATCTGTAGCCCTGATAATCAGTCAGTTATAGTATACAAAATTTTTTGTGAAAATTTTGTAAAATTTTTATCATATAGAGAATTATGTTTATATTTGACACGAATTAGGCGCACCTAATCTTATTATCAGTCAATGAATTAACAAAACAACAACCACCCGTTCCGGGTTCGTTGTTTTTTTTGTAATTTATTGATATTGTTTTATTTAATTCCTGGATTATTGAATTGTCAACATTGCTACGCATGATCTCTATTTTGAAAACCACCACGATCCTGGCTATTTTAGTTCTATGCCTGAGTATTATTCCCCTGTCTGCCCAGCCTCCCGCCGGCTATTACAATACGGCTACCGGCCTCCAGGGCGCTGCGCTCAAAACCGCCCTCCACAATATTATCGACGATCACACCGCCATTTCATACGATAATGTTACCGATGCGCTGAAAGTACTCGAACAGGATCCCAACAATGCTTCCAACGTAATTCTGCTGTACAAGCAAACCTCATCTCCCAAAACCAATTTCGGTCCCGATCCGGATAACTGGAACCGCGAACACCTGTGGCCCACCTCCCACGGCGATTTCGGAACCTCGGCCGGCCCGGGAACCGACCTTCACCACATGCGCGCTACCGATGTAAGCGTGAACTCCGACCGGGGCGACAAGGATTTTGACAACGGCGGCACTACCCATCCCGAAGCCACCCTGTGTAAATGGACTTCCAACAACTGGGAACCTCCCGATGCCGTAAAAGGCGATATCGCCCGCTCCATCTTCTATATGGCCGTACGCTACGAAGGCGATGCCGGCGAGGTAAACCTCGAAATGCAGGACAATTACACCGGTACGTCCACCTCACCGGGTTATCTCGGCAAAATTTCCACCCTCATGCAATGGCATTACGACGATCCGGTGGACAGCCGTGAGCAAACCCGGAACAACACCATTTACAGCAATTACCAGATTAACCGCAACCCGTTTATCGACCATCCGGAGTATGCCGCCCTCATCTGGCCTGCCTATGCCCCTTATGCCACCGAACCCGCCAACCATGCTGCCGATTTCTCGGCACACTGCATTACCCTGAACTGGGCCGATGCCACCGGCACGGTTGTGCCAACCGGTTACCTGGTAAGGATGAGCGCCACCAGCTTTGCCGCCATCGCTACCCCTGCCGACGGAACGGCTATAGCCAACGATTTCAGTAACCTGAACGTGGGATACGGCGTGGAAACCTGTATCTTTAAAGGGTTGACCCCGAATACCACGTACTACTTTAAAATATTTCCCTACACGGGCAGCGGCGCCAACATCGATTACAAAACCGACGGGGAAGTGCAGCAGGCGAGTGTGGTGGCAAGGTAATAAGAATGACAACTATCTAAATTACAAATGATTATGAAGAAATTTATCCAGTTTCATATTTTCAAAGGCGAAATGAACTGTTTACTAAAAACCTATTTGTATTCTAATGTGACCTAATGTGCCTAATGTGATTCAATTGTTTTTTAACTACATTAGGCACAATAGGACACAATAGGAAAATACATCTTTGATTATTTTAGTCGCAGAAATATTAAAGGAATTCTTATCAAAATAAACTATAAAATATATACATAAGCATTTATCAATGAACTTTTTACACAAAACCAATTGTATTCTAATGTGACCTAATGTGCCTATTGTGGTTCTATTGCATTTTTAACCACATTAGGCACAATAGGACACAATAGGAAAATACAATTATGATTAATGATGACAGGGAAATGAAATACGATCAAATGAATAATGGACATTTACACAATATTAAAATATATGTTACCGTGGTAATGGCAGCTTTAATGCATCCAAAGCAACCCGGAACACTCTAACAGGAAATTAATTAATCTTAAAATCGGATATTATGAAAAAAGTTTTACAAATTTCTTCGATTTTGCTGATCCTGGTGCTGTTTGGAGCAGTACAAGGATGGGGGCAGCAGGTGATTGGATCATTTCCTTATATGGATGGAGGATTCGAAAATCAAAGTACAGGTGCCCTTGGAAGTACTTTAAGTACAACAGCCTGGTCGAGACAGAGTCAATCTGGTGCATCTTCGTCAATAGTTACAACCAGTCCACGTAGCGGTGCTAAATATGGTACGGTGACTAGTGTAGCTACTGCCAGCAGAAACCTTCAAAGCCCACAAAGTTCTACAGCGTCAGATGGTCCAACTGCAAACACTTCTTATGTTGTCCAGTTTTATGTTAAAAATGCATCTTCTGTTAATGGGTTTCAAGGAGGTGTTACTATTAATGGAACAACGAATCCCAGCTATTCAACAGCTGCAACACTCTCTGCGAATGCCAATTGGACAAAACAAACATACATTTTGACTACACAGAATCAAGTATTGAATTCATGTGGAATTGGAATTGCCGGTAGAGCTCAATTAGGTACTTTTGACGTTGATGATTTTGTTATCTACTCAGGCTCAGCTGTTGACAACACCGCTCCCAACTCTCCCGGAACAGTGACAGTAGGCAATCCAACCACCTCCAGCCTTGATGTAAGCTGGGTAGCTGCCACCGGCGGAGTTGACGGAGGTGGTTATGTGGTTGTGCGGTTCGCCTCTGATCCCGGTACCGGTAATGATCCTAACCAAAATGGGATTTATGCTGTGGGGAATACGGTACCTACCGGAGGAACTGTCAGATATATAGGCACTGGCATATCATTTACTGATAATGTTGATCTCGAGGCAGGTACCCAGTATTGGTACAAAGTTTATACTGTGGATAAAGCCTTTAATTACTCCGACGAAACCAAGCATAACGGTACTACCAGTGCATTAACCAGTCCTACTATTACAGTTGACCCTTCCTCTCTTACCGGATTTAATTATTGGGTAGGAAGCGGACCTTCAACTGAACAAAGTTTTACCATCAGTGGCATCAATTTAACAGCAGATATTAGTATTACCCCAATTACCAATTATGAGATTTCAACGGGTACCGGTGTAAACTTTGTGGCAACCAGCCCTATTGATCTTACCCAATCAGGCGGGACAGTAGCAAATACTTTGATATATGTACGATTAAAAGCAGGATTGAGTAAAGGAACCTATAACGGTGAAACCATAACTGCCACCTCAACGGGAGCCGATAATAAAACGGTAACCTGTAGCGGTTCGGTATCAGGACCTGTTTCATTGCCGTATTCTGAAAACTTTACTGATTGTGGTGCTACAGAATGGACTGCAGTTAGTGTTGCCAGTAACCGTAATTGGACCTGTGGTTCAGGTTATGAATCGATCAACGCTTTTGGTGGCGATATGGCTTCTGATGATTACCTTATATCACCTGTATTTGACCTGGATGCTACTTCGAATGAAAATCTTACCTTCACCAGTTGGACACAGTATTCCGACGTTACCCATCCACCTATTTCACTGTTGTATACTACCAATTATACAGGGAATCCTTCAACTACCACCTGGTTACCGCTAAGCGCTAACTGGCCTGCGCAGAATTCTCAAGCCTGGACGGGTTCAGGAGATGTTAACATTTCTGGTATTTCAGGAACTATGGTAAGATTTGCGTTTCGGTATATTTCATCCGGCACAGGGTCAAACACTACTACTGCCTGGAGAGTTGATGATATCTCGGTAAGTGAAGTTCCGCCTGCCACCGAGCCAACCAATCACCCAACCGGGTTTGGAGCCTCAGCCAACACTTCTACACAGATTACTGTCAGCTGGACAGATGCTTTACCGGGCTCCCAGGCGCCTTCGGGCTATCTTGTTATGGCAAATAAAACAGGTACTTTTACCAACCCCGTTGATGGAACAGCTCAGGCGGATGATACCGATATGAGCGATGATGCAGGAGTAAAAAATGTAGCTCACGGCACGGATGGTTTTTATCAGTGGCAGGGATTAGATCCTGGTACTACCTATTATTTCAAGATCTTTTCGTACAATGGTACCGGTCAGTCTATCAACTACAAAGTGGATGGCAACGAACCCACTGCGTTTACACAGACTTTGGCTTCACAGAATACTGATAGTGAGGTGTATGCACCGGTTACTCAAATCACCGACAAAAATATTTCATCATTGGCTGACACCCAGGGAGAAGCAGTGGACGTATTTATTCTTACTATTGAGGATCAGGGATCGGGAGATGGATTTGCTACCAAGGTTACGAATATCAAATTAATACCCCACACTACCAATACAGCCGATTGGACTGATGCCATCCAGGGTGTTTTCGTTGATGACGGTACCGACTTTATTTATCCTACGGCCACCATAACCGACACTTATATTGATCTGACCTTTGGCGCTTCAGACCTTAATGTTTCAGATGGACAAACCGTTGAGGTTACAGTTTTTATATATTTAAAAACATCCAATATTGTTGACGGGGCCATCCTTTCATTTATGGTAGATTCTGATAATCATGGATTTACGACTGACCCGTCAGGGAGTAGCTTTTCAACCTCATTTTTGTTGGGAGATTTCAATTCCGCCAATTTTACATTTGACGTAGATGCCACAAAATTGAGATTCATACAGCAGCCATCAAACGTATTGGTGGATGTCGTTATGTCGCCAGCAGTTACCGTTGCCTATGCTGATGCCAATAACAACAATGATCGGGATTATAATGGTACTGGGTACGAAATCACACTTTCAACCACCGGAACTTTTTCCGGTTCGGCTACCGCAGAGGTTGCGCCTGTAAATGGTGTTGCAACATTCAATAACATTAAATTCTCAGCTCCGGGTACAGGAATTACTATTACAGCAACTGATGAGAATTCGTGGATTATCAATACCTCTGTTCAGAGTAATTCATTTAATGTAACGACAGGTCCAACGGTACTTTCTGCGGGGGATATAGCATTTGTGGGCTATGGCCTTGATGCTCCTGACAGATTTGCATTTATCACTTTTGTCAATATAAATGAAAACACCCAGATTACATTTACTGACAATGGCTGGAAATCAGATAATACCTGGAGGACGGGGGAAAATACGGGAATATGGACCGCCCCTTCGGGTGGAATATTAGCTGGTTCTATTATACAAATTGAGGGAACTACGGTTACAGGTGGTGGTACAATGTCAGCAGGCCTTTCAGGACTGAGTGCTGATGGAGATCAGGTAATCGCCTATCAAGGCCTTTCATCAGCACCAACGTTTATCACTGCCATGAACGCTGATTATAGTGTCTGGCAGGCAGATGCTACTTCGGCCAACAATTCGGCCATCCCATCAGGATTAACAAATAATGTAAATGCTAACGCAGTTTCCTTAGAAAACGGTTTTTACTCCGGACCTACCTCCGGTACAATAAATTTTCTGAAATCATCTATTAACAATCCGACAAATTGGACAACGACCAACACAGGGCCACAAATCTGGCCATCCTGGTCATTTTCATTCGGCTCTTCAACTACTCTTAGCCAAACTGTTACACTATTTAATTTATTAATTGGGAGTGGCGAAACGCTGACGATAAATCCCAGTGGCCAATTGAATGTCACCGGCACCCTCACCAACAATGCAAGTTATTCTGCACTCGTCATCAAATCCGATGCAACCGGTACCGGCGCGCTGAAACACAATACACCCAACGTACCCGCCACCGTGGAACGGTACCTGCCCGGCCAGACCGGCAACGACAACGGCTGGCACATGATCTCCTCACCCAATGAAAACCAGCTGATTGCCGGAGCATTTACCGATCCCACCCCTGCCAACTACGACTTTTTTGCCTGGAATGAACCCAACAGTACCTGGCTTAACCAGAAAAACGGTGCCAATAGTATTACCAACTTTGTCCCGGGTAAAGGATACCTGGTTTCCTACCTCAACAACTCCACCCGCAACTTTACCGGAGAACTGAATGCAGGCGATTATTCACCCGTCATTTCCTTTACGACAGACAGAGGAAATAATCTCATCGGCAATGCCTATCCCTGCCCGCTCACCGGTAATATTACCGCCTGGACCAAAACCAATGTGGAAAACTGGATTTATGTGTACGAAGAAACCAGCGGTAACTACCTCACCTGGAACGGTACCACCGGAGATCTTCCCGGAGGTATCATTCCGGCCATGCAGGGATTCTTTGTAAAAGCCAATGGCGCTGCGCCGACCCTTACAGTTCCGGCTGCCAGCCGCACTACCGGCAATACCAATGTTTACAAGGATGGTTTGATGGATGCTTTATTGATGAGGGTTACAGCTTCAAACGGGCAGAAGAATGGAGCCGTAGTATGGTTTAATCATGAAGCTTCGGCAGGCATTGATAATAGTGATGTACCACGACTGACCGGCTTATCGGCCACCGCTCCGGCCCTTTATACCAAAATTGGGGATGATAATTACTCCATCAATACCCTCCCCTATGATGAACAGGCCCGGATAGTTCCACTCTTTTTCAGTGCCGGAATGGATGGCAGTTATACCCTGTCGGCCTCCCAGTTCGAAACCTTCGATGCCGGCTCCGTTATCAACCTCGAGGATACCCGCACCGGACAGGTGCAGAACCTGATGCTGAACCCCGATTACCAGTTTACCGCTTCCAAAGGCGATGATCCGGCCCGGTTTAAACTGCACTTTGCCGGTACCTTTGGTATTGGTGAACCTGCTGATATTCAGCCCATCCGCATTTACAGCGACGGCAGTTCCATTTACCTCAATGCCACTTCCCCATCTGTCGGACAGGCACAGGTAACCGTTTGCAACCTGCTGGGTCAGGAACTGGCCACCCGCACCGTTGACCTCTCGGGCATCGTAACCCTGAACGGCATAGCGCACCAGGGTGTGTGTGTGGTAAAGGTTCAATCAGGCAAAACCATCGTAACCGGTAAAGTATTTATTCGCTAACAAAATCTAAAAAATTACCTATATGAAGACGTTGAAAAGTTATTTCGTGTTAATGTTGTTCTTCTTCTTTTTAGTGTTCACCGCTCCTGTGGTTTTGGCCGACGAACCGCCTCCTGCACCACCTGTTCAGCATGGTTCTGAAGAAGATCTGCCTCCAGGAGGAGGCGCACCCATTGGTGAAGGTGTTGCTGTAATGATTGTAATGGCGGCGGGGTACGCGGTGAAGAAAATGAGAGGTCTCTCGTTGCGCTCGAGATGACCCGTGGAGAGTGATGATATGGGAGGTCCCTCGCTGCGCTCGGGATGACTCGTGGAGAGATAGCCTCTCGTGGAGTCATCCTGAGCGCAGCGAGGGATCTCGAGCGACGTTCGGGATGACTCGTGGATAGTGATGATATGGGAGGTGCCTCGCTGCGCTCGGGATGACTCGTGGATAGGGATGATATGGGAGGTCCCTCGCTGCGCTCGGGATGACACGTGGATAGTGATGATATGGGAGGTCCCTCGCTGCGCTCGGGATGACACGTGGATATTGGAGAGATAGCCTCTCGTGGAGTCATCCCGAGCGTAGCGAGGGACCTAAGCGTAGCGAGGGACCTTAATTAACAGAAGACAACCATGCCTAAATGTTATTACGTTTATTTTCTGACCAATTATCAAAAAACGGTATTGTATATTGGTGTTACCAACAACCTTGAGAGAAGAGTGGCTGAACATAAAAACCACCTTCATCCCGGTTTTACCCAACAGTATAAATGTCATTACCTGATTTATTATGAAGAGTATTATGACATTCATGAGGCAATTCACCGTGAAAAGGTATTGAAAAAGTGGAACCGGGCAAAAAAGAATGATCTGATAGCTGTAAAGAACCCGAACTGGGATTTTTTGATGTAGGTCCCTCGCTGCGCTCGGGATGACTCGTGGATAGGGATGATATGGTAGGTCCCTCGCTGCGCTCGGGATGACTCGTGGATAGTGATGATATGGGAGGTCCCTCGCTGCGCTCGGGATGACTCGTGGATAGGGATGATATGGGAGGTCCCTCACTTCGTTCGGGATGACTCGTGGATAGTGATGATATAGGAGGTCCCTCGCTGCGCTCGGGATGACTCGTGGATAGGGATGATATGGGAGGTCCCTCACTTCGTTCGGGATGACTCGTGGATATTGGAGAGATAGCCTCTCGTGGAGTCATCCCGAACGAAGTGAGGGACCTTAAATTAACAGAAAACAACCATGCCTAAAGGTTATTGCGGATTCATTTCCTTACAAAATTATCAGTTAATGATGATCTTTTCAAAGCCCGTCATATCTTCAGCCCGGAAACGGATATAATAGATTCCTTTTGGCTGTTGAGAGAGATCAATCTCAGCCGGAAGTTCCAGATCTGCTGAGTAAACCTTATTACCCAATGTATTGAAGATACATACGGATACCTGAGTTTTCGTTCCGGAAATGGTAAATATTCCTGCAGAAGGATTGGGTATCTAAGCCCCCCACAACGATCCGCCTCCTCCCCATCCTTATATTTTTGCCGGTTTTTTGCTGATTTGGCGCGGGTTTCAGAGGATTGGCCACCGGTTACCGATTGAAAACAAATGGTTGTATATGATTGCATTTTACTTTAACTGCTGCCCTGGTACGGGCTCTTTTTTTACCCTTTATTTATATTACCCGGAGCAATACGGCCCAATACCGCTGTTATTGGCCAATAATGGCTTAAACACCGTTTTTACCCCGTTAAAACACCCTTTAAACACCAGGATAACCTCCCGCCGGAAACCTGGTATTTTTTGCCCGGAAAATAGTGTTAAAATGGGGTAAAATGGGTTTGGGGATTGAAATGGGGATTAAAATGGGGATTAAAAAACCGAAAAAAAACAGGCGTTAAAACAGGGGATAATGACAAAAACAGGCGTTAAAACAGGCAAAACAGCATGATAAAGGGGGGGATAATACCAACACTTAAACAAATATACATTAATTAATAAGCTGAAAAACAAACAGGTATGTATAACACAGGGTAAGTGATCCTTTAAATAAGCGTGTGTGCGGCCAGGTGCCTGGGGCAATTGGTTTACGGCTGTTTGTCTGCCTCAAGAGGGAAAGACCGGGACGGTGCGCGCCAGATCAGGCGGAGAGGGCTTTGCCTTTATAATCGCTTTCTGAAGTTCCCTGATCAATGATTCGTGTTAATCTGTCAATTTCTTTAAGATACCTGTCAATATCTGATTTGTATCTATCAGATAGTTCTTTATATGGGCAATTATCACAGTCATTCTGTATAAGATCGGTTTTTATTTCTTTCATCATACTCCCATCACCAGTTATAAGCCAATCTAAACTAACATCAGGATATATTCTAACTATTTTCTCAATTACATTTGATCCAACATTACCTTTTGATTTTGCCATTTTAGTCCAATAGCTGTTAGATAAGCCCAGCTGAATAGATAGCTCATTTTTACTTACTCCCTTAAATTCAATTAGTTCAATAATCCTGTTGAAAATATTCATAAAAATATTGAAAAATTCTAACTATTTTCTTTGATATGTGAAAATAGTTAGTACATTTGTTGCGATTTAATTCACAAAGTTAATACAATGAATACCAATAATCAACAAAAAGAGCAGGAAATTAAGAAATTTAAAGGTTTGGGCAGCGTAATTGCTCGTGAAATCGGGTGTTCACCGGCTTATGTAAGGCTTATACTTAATGAAAAACGGGAGAAAAAAAGCTACATGGCCCGGAAAATAGTTGAAATGGCGCAAAATATTTCATCGGCTATAAAATAGTTATGGAACGTTTTGAAGGAAGAATAGCGCTGGCAGGCCACGAAGTAATTAATGTAATCATGTCAAATTACGATTACAAAAATTACAAACACTCTGGAAAGATTCAGATATTAAGACGTGCCTGCCGTAATACCCCCGCTTTGATCGATTACGACAACCTGCCCCATCATTTAAAGGCCAAAGTGCATGAGGTGTATGGCGATCCGGTTAAGATACTGAAGAAAAACCAGCTCACAGAGCTCATCACGCCCGATTATTCCGCTGCAAAGTTCTTTAAAGAGTATTTAACCGGCGATGAAACGGGCCTTACCGCCGAAAAACAAACCGAATATGCTGCCAATGCCACCGTACTGAACGCCGTGGGGCGCCTGTTTGAGAAAGAAACCGGCCATAACAAACGGTTATCGGTTCCGGTAAAAGGCATCTGGACTAAGATATCCGACCTGGTTAACACCCTCGACCGTTCAAAATTTCCGCACACCCTGCCCCAGCACCCCGACCGCCTCAAAGAAAAGTATCAGAAATATGCCGAATCCGGCTACGATTACCTCATCCATAAAGGATTTGGCAACCAGAACACGCGCAAAGTGAACGAACAGATCGAAAAACTGATCATTTCGCTGTATTGCGCCAAAAATCTGCCCTTTGCCAACTGGGTGCATGATGATTACCTTCAGTTTATTGCCGGCAACCTCGATGTGGTTGACCGTGAAACCGGAATACTGTATGATCGTGAGGATTTTATTGATGAAAAGAAGAAAACCTACATCATGATCAGCAAGGCTACGGTGTGGAATATCATTCACAACCCCATCAACGCCATTATCATCGACCGGTTGCGCAATAACCGCATCGATCACATTACGCAGAACACGCCATACAACCGTCGGACATCTCCGCAAATGAGCCTGATGAAGATAACAGCCGACGACCGCACACTGCCCCGCCGAACCACCGACGGCAAAAAGGTGAACTGCTATTATATAATGGATGTGGCCAGCCAGGCGTATATGAGTGCGGTGTACACTACCAACGCTCCCGATGTGGATTTTGTGTGGGATTGTTTCAGGGAGTTTTACCGCACTGTTGATGAAAATAACCTGATGTGGCCCGCTGAGCTGGAGTGTGAGAACCACCTGATGCGCTCCATCGAAAAAGAACTGCAGGCCATGTTTACCTATGTAACGTTTACGCAGCCGGGCGTGAGCCGCGGCAAACGGGCCGAGCATTTTATCAGGGGTAAAAAGTACACCGACGAAAAGAAACACCAGGTTGGAGTAGGCCGTTGGAACAGCAAAGGCGCATACAAAACCAAGAGCGAGAATAAGGATGAGGAATACAAGCAACCGCGCCTTCCATTGGAGCAGATCATTGCCGAAGACCGTGAATCGATCGAACGGTATAACCACGGCCTGCATCCCAACCAAAAACGATATAAAGGAATGACCCGCTGGCAGGTATTAACCGATCGCCAGGGCGATGTACTTACCCGGCCTGAACACTGGCGCCTGATGCGCTACCTTGGCCGCAAAACCGAAACCAGTATCCGCAACAACGATTTCTGCACCGTACAGTATGAACCCTATCTTATTGATAATTACTACAACCTGAAGCGGCTTAAGCCCAATAACTACGAGGTAACGGCTTATTACCTGCCAGAGGTTCACGGCGGAATCAAAGAGGTATACATGTACCAGGGCGATACCTTTATTTCACGGGCCACCCTTGCCGAACGCTACAACGAGGCCAAAGCCGAACGCACCGAACGCGATGAACAGATCCGCACCAACCAGGCCAAGCGTCATGCTAAGTTCTTTAAGATGGAAAAGGATGGTCTGGAAGCTAAGGTAAACCGCAATGTGGAAGTGGTGCGCAAACCGGTGACCATCGACCTGGACAAATTAGAGGTTAAGATAATCGACATCCCGGAACCTGAACCCGAAAATCTGGACGAACGTATTGAAATGTATATGGGCCAGGACTGGGCCGCCAAAGCGCACGAACTCTTTTAGTAAAGGCGCCCCGATGGTTCGGGACGCCTCAACACGAATAAAAACACTAAGATTATGAAAAAAAGTGCATTAAAATTTACGGATGAACAAACTGATCGGAAGAAAGGTCTCCGGAAGATTCAGCAGAATGCTGACGTGACAGATAGTAATCAATCGATAAATGGGAATCATCTATTCGATTCTGAAGCATTTCTTTCACCCTCTCTTGACCGGGCGCGGAGGGCAACTTTTGCGATAACTCGTGCAAAATCTCTATCATTTTAAAGGTTAGCGCCACAAATGTAGCAAGTTCCGGGAACTAAGCGCGATGCTGCCGATCGTATCGGCTCCCGGAACCCGATTAATAATTAGCAAGGAGTAATTAGCAATTAAATACAAAATGTAATGAAATCTAAGATCACCATCAATTTGAATCATTTAATAGGGAAAGTTGAGATAACCATTCATCCCTGCGGTAGTAGTAATCTTTCAGAGGAACACCTCGAAAAACAATTACAGAATCTGGAATCAAAGCTAACAGCAACAATTTTGCGCTCGATACAAAACGCTGTAAAGCTAATCGAATCAGCTGATCATGAGGGTAAAGATCAATCCACGGAATGTCGTTAGTTTTTGAATTCATGACCACGTCAACAGTCTCATCAACAATAGCAAAAACTAAAGGAGATAATTCAATTTTTTGAGCGATGATAACAAGTAAATCTTCTTTTAAATTTTCCATACGACTACATTTTAAAGGTTAGCGCCACAAATGTAGCAAGTTCCGGGATCGGGCGCGATGCTGCCGATCGGATCGGCTCCAGGAACCCGATTAATAATGAGCAATTAGCAATTAGCACTATATGAACAGGTTTGAAAGGTTAGAAGCAATTAAAAAATGGAACGAATATGCTGCAAAAATTCAATCAGCATTAAGAAGACAGTTGAATGATAATTCCGATAATGGCAGCTGTGCTACCTATAATAATAGTGAAAAACTGAATTCTCTGAAGCAGTTTTTCTCGCTTATAACCACCTCTTCTAATCATCATTTTTCCCTTAAGGGTAATACAGATATTAAAATTTGTACGGATAATCATCCCGTCCGTATCAAGCTGATGCAAGGTACTTTCAAATTCAGGAGGAAGATCGTAACCGTAAAGAGTATCATAATCAATACAGTCAGAATGATCGAAGATATGAAGTGTCGTATCAAGAAAATGAAGGTAAACCAAATCATTTCCATACATAAAATCTTTGAGAGTGTAAGACATATTTATCAGTTTTTTTTTCGACTACATTTTAAGGGTTAGCGCCACAAATGTAGCAAGTTCCGGGATCGGGCGCGATGCTGCCGATCGGATCGGCTCCCGGAACCCAACGATCGCCAATCGTAAATCGTAAATCCTAAATAAAACACAAAATGGTAACAAATGAACTAAAACAAAGGGTAATTGCAGCCCTGGCTGAACAGAGAGTTAACTTCTCTGGGACAGACAAAAAATTTGCAACATCAAAGGGTTTAAACCCATCGGCTTACAACCGGATTAAGAATGGTGAAACCGAACGGGTAATTGCCGACAGTATATGGATATCGCTGGCCCGCAAACTTGAGGTGCCCATTGGCAATATCCAGGAATGGAAAACCGCCGAAACCCCTGTTTACAAGTTTATCATGTCATCGCTGGCCATGTGCCAGATAAACTCTGCCAGCCGGCTGCTGTGCGATATTCCCGACATCGGGAAAACGTTCAGCGCCCGCGCCTATGTAAAGCAAAACCGTAATGCAGTGTATGTTGACTGCAGCCAGAACAAAACACGCCAGAAACTCATACGGGCCATAGCTAAAGAATTTGGGGTTGGGTATACCGGCAGAATAGGCGATGTGTATGAGGATTTAGTGTTTTACCTCAGATCGCTTCCCAACCCCTTAATTATATTGGATGAGGCCGGCGACCTCGAGTATAACGCCTTTCTGGAACTCAAAGCCCTTTGGAATGCCACCGAGCGTTGCGTGGGCTGGTACATGATGGGCGCCGACGGCTTAAAACACAAGATCCGCAAATCGATTGATGCCAAAAAGGTTGGTTATGCCGAGCTGTTCAGCCGTTTCGGAAGCCGTTACCTGAAGCTTTCGCCCGATGGCAGCGACGCGCTGAAGGAATTCAAAACCATTCATGCCGCTGTGATCATAAAGGCCAATATGCCCAATGCCAACGGCAATATTCAGACTATGATCGTGGGCAGCGATTACTCGCTTCGCCGTATCGAAACCGAAATCAGAAAACATGCAGGACTGACCGTATAATTTATAACTAATACCTATTTATCATGAAAATATTTATTGTAGGAACAGACAAGGAAACCGACAGAATATATAACCTGTCATTTAAACTCGCTGAAAAAAAGGGAGTAGATGAAGTATGTGTTAAAATAGTCGATTCAAAAGAGAATGTCAATACTCATAAAAAGCCATTCTATGGTATAAACAAAAAGACAGTAAAGACTGGTAAAAATGAAGTCTTTGAGATTCCTTTGAATAGTTAAAAGTTATGTCGACAAGGAAAAATGGCTCGTTAGGATGTATTCTTTTAATAGAGAATTCTTTTACGTTAAAAGCTATTAGAACTGCTTTGATATCCTTACGCCATTTATAAGTTTCAGCCTTAGATTCATTTCCAAACACAATTTCACAATAATACTGAAGCATGGGCGAAGATTTTAGTTCAGCCGCAAATCTACAAAAAGAAATCCGACGAGCCGTATCAGTAAATGAGTTGCTCAGGAGCAATATCCGCTGCCTCGATTTCGACGGCGACTGGGAACGCTCGTTCGGCAAACCCGAACGTACAGGTACCTGGCTTATATGGGGCAATTCGGGTAATGGAAAAACCCGTTTTGCCCTGAAGCTGGCAAAATACATGGCCAGGTTAGGACAGAAGGTAGCCGTTAACTCATTGGAAGAGGGCGCCTCGCTCAGTATGAAGAATGCTTTTGAACAACTGAACATGCAGGAAGTGGCCCGGCAGGTGATTTTGCTGGATAAAGAACCGCTTGCTGATATGACCGAGCGCCTGATGCGGCGCAAATCGCCGGATGTGATCATTATCGACAGCCTTCAATACACCGGGTTGAGCTATGCCGATTACAAACATCTGAGGGATAAGTTCCGGAACAAGCTGTTCGTATTTATCAGCCATGCCGACGGCAATCATCCTGCCGGCCGGGTGGCCCGCTCCGTACGCTTCGATGCGTTTGTAAAAGTATATGTGCAAAACTACATAGCCTACCCGGTAAGCCGGTACGGCGGAGGCGAACCCTTTACGATATGGGAAAAAGCGTAAAGACGCACGGCCGTGCGTCTCAACAATTAGCAATTAATACAAAAACACATGGTTATGAAGACTAAGATTAAAACAAGGTACGAGTACGATCCTGTACGCAGGCGGCTCATCATTTTTGAAGGCAGCAGAACGCGCGGAGGCTTCCAGGGCGATACTGCCGAAATGCAGTACCGTAAACTGCAGGAAAAAGGCGAACCGGTTAAACTGGTTTGTATGGACGATATGGTTCAAAAGGCGAAAGTGCGTCAGATCCGTGCAATCTGGAAAACGCTGGGCATCGACGACATGCGCGAAGTGATCCTCGAGAGCTACGGCGTTGACAGTACCAAGGATTTGAGCGAACAACAGCTTGATGAACTCATTGCAGAGTACGGATCCAAGCTGCGCGGTCATCCTAATGCCAAAACAGATGATCCTGAAAAGCGCCGGCTGATCAGCCTGGTTCTTACAGCGCTCAACAGCCTGGGCGTATATGTTACCAATAACGACGGAAGGCAGTGAACAACTATATCATGAGCGCCCGCCTTGCCAAGTACGACCGGTTTGGCCGTCCAAAGCTGCTATATCAGATGACTGCCGACGAACTGACCACGCTGCATAAGCAACTGAGAGCCGTGATTGCCTGGCGCAAAAAGAATGCTGCGGAGATGGTGATGTTAACCCAAATGAACTGATCTATGAAAACAAAACTAAGAGTTGCACATGATGCCACCGGGTTGTGGATCATTCAGTGTAAAGAGTACCGCAAACGCGATTGGAAGCGTCACAGCCTCCTGTATTACGGCGATGATATTACAGCCCTTAAAGTAGTAGATAACCTGGTAAACCTTTACAGTAACGAATATGAAAGAGGATAATATGAATGACCCATGTAGAGACGAGGCGCGCCTCGTCTCTACAGATGACGTGCACACCGGTATCATCAAATTACGCCCGATGTTCGATTCCCGTAAGAACATGTGGAGGATAACCAAAAAGACGGAAAACGGCAGCGGCGGCTGGGCTCGCTTTGGCGCCAGCTGGGACTGGGACAGGCAAAGCTGCATCGACCGTATCCGGCGTATCATAGCTAATTATCCTGATCAGTATGAGATGGATTGATAATAATAAGTACAGACGCACGGACGTGCGTCTCTGACGGACGTCCGTCTCCAACGGCCATACATCATAATAATAACACAATAACAATATGAATCCCGTAACCAAAATCATCAAAAAAACCTTCATGAAAGAAGTATATCTGAACGAGCTTCAGAAAGCGAAAGCTGAATGTGAACTTATGAGCGGATATTACAGCAGGCAGCTCGACCTGGTAGATACCTACCTGTCACACTGTGAAAAGAATCAGCTTACCGGCCCTGCCCGCGATCTGATTTTTGAAAAGCAGTCAATTCTCAGGCTGAAATCAGAGTATGATCTGAGTCTGGCCGATGTGAAAGATGAGCTTGCCAAATCAAATCTTGGAATACTGTTATGATTTTCACAGGACTGATACTGCTGATCATTGTGATTGCGCTGCTGGTTTTACTTATCACGATGGTAGGTAACATAGCAGGCGATATGATGGACAGGATACTCGAAAGAGAAGACGATATCAACCATTCTGGCGATAACAGTTCCTCAATTTGTAGAGACGCAGCGCGCTGCGTCTCTACAAAGAAACCCAATGATAACCCAAATCAATAATACCAAATCCCATGACAAAAAAGAAAATCTGGAAAGACCTCAAAGGCAATGAAGTGCCGGCTCAGTATGTACCGGCCATCGACAAAGAGCGCGAACGCGTTGCGCTCAAACATCTGGCTACAGCCGAAAAGCTGAGCGCTCAGCTCGAAAAGTTCAAAACCGAAGTGCTGGAGGATTGCGATGCCATTTACGTCAGGATGCTGGAAGAAAACAACATTCCGCCCACCAGCAAAGGAGGGTTCTCCATCAGCACCTTCGACCGTAATGTGAAGATTGAAATGACCATTCAGGAACGCATCGAATTTGACGATCTGATTACAGTGGCTCACGAAAAAATCAAACAGTTTCTCGAAGAAAAAACCAAAGGAGTGGATATGGAGTTGGCAGCCCTGGTAAACCAGGCATTTGAAACCCGTAAAGGCCGGATGGATACCAAGCGGGTACTGGGGCTGTTCCGGCTTCAGATCACTCATCCGCTGTGGGTCGAAGCCATGGAACTGATCAAAAAAAGCATCAACCGTAACGACAGTAAGCGGTATGTGCAAATCTTCAAAAAGGATGATAACGGGCAGTATGTTTCGGTAAACCTAAATTTTGCAGCGATCTGATGAATCATAAGCACAAACGATCGACATTTAAAAACCCTGCCGAGTTTAACTCATTCTTTAATGTGTACAATGCTCATGCATTTAATGCATCAGGCAGAACGGCAGCCTTAAAAAAACTCCCGATCCGGTTTTACTGGAATTCCAAAATTAACGGAACATTCATTCGTCACAATCGTAAAGCAAACTCACAGTCATCAGCAATGCCATTAGCCGGATCAACCGGCAATGGAATGAAAAAGAAGCAAAATGCAACTGTTAACGTTTATGTAGAGAGGGTGCGAATCAACCTTGTAAGGTTTATTAAGCAGTTTATTACCTGGATATTGAATTTACTTGCAAAACGTACTTAATATGCAACTCACCAAAGACTTCAGGTTAGAAGAATTTCGTTCGCCGGACAATCCGGTAATTCCTTCTGATATCAGATCAAATCTTATGGTACTCTGTAAG